>Ga0068855_100004674_pt1 | contig 16726 bp, 15 predicted proteins | sample KBSCornC52_FD_66592 | JGI IMG/M metagenome (GOLD analysis project Ga0068855, IMG submission 66592) | Corn rhizosphere microbial communities from Kellogg Biological Station, Michigan, USA - KBS Corn C5-2 | ecosystem: Host-associated > Plants > Roots > Rhizosphere > Soil ...
GTGACCAGCATTTCCTTGAAGTCTCGAATGTGGCATCGGGCGAGCGCGTGGTTGTGCCGGCCGACCCAACTTGCATGCCGGAAATGCCGCCCGCAGCGCAACGAGCCAAGACGACCGGCGACACGACGGTCAGGATTCGAGTGGATGCGGAGGGGCGTGTGACCGAGGCAATCGTCCTGAAGACATCCGGTCCGACGAGGGAGCACCGCATGTTGGACAACGCCGCGAAGTCTGCATTCGCTTCCTGTCCGATGCAACTGTCATCTGGTCAGTTCGACGTGGTATTCAAGTGGCGACTCTAGCCCGGTTGAGCTCCTAGCGCGAATGCCACTTGTTTGGCAGGCTTGACGCGTTTCGACTTGTCTCGAAGTTGGCGAGCAGTCTTGGAGCCCGCTCCTGCTACTGACCCGGACAGGCGCACCCTCTAATGGGTGACTGGGACTTCGACACGATACCCTGGGCTGTATAGTTGGTCCAAAGAATGAACGACAGGGAGTCGTGTGCTCATCATCTCGCAAGAGGCCTTCGACGAGATGGCGGCGCTGCGTCGTGCCGACAGCGAAGTGCCATTCATCATCAAGACTATCCGTGAGCGAGGTGACCCGCTTGCGCAGTCGCTACCCCCAGAGACGCTGCACCGCGAGGTTTGTGCCACGCTCGACGTGTGCGCCCGACTCGACCTCGTGAGCGACGTCGACCGGTTGACGTTCTGCATGCTCGAAATCACGTGCTTCGCGGGGCTTCGCGAGATACCGAAGCTGGGTGGCCTGCTGAACTATGCCGGTGGGCCACCGGACGCCCGCGTGCAGGCGCTACTCGAGAAGATGCCTCCACCCGTTTGGCAGCAGCTCAGCCAGGGCGCTGCGGACGTTCGCGCTAAGCGAGGTTGGGCATGAGCGCGGCCACGCCCTGCGTTCCTGCGCTCGAACCTGCGGTCATCGCGGCATCTCTCTTCCAGTCCGGAGCTTTGGCCGGCGCCACGGGCGGCCCGTCGAAGCTGGTGCAAGGATGCCCCTGTCAGGGAATGCCAGGTCTGCCGACTCCCGGCGCGCGCAAGGTGGTCGACGACAAGCTGTTCTGCGCCGTCATGTGCTGCTGCCAGCAGTCTCCGGGCACGGGAACGTCCGGACAGAATCTACATCAATCGTGCGTCGACAGCGTCTTCTCCTCGGCCGACCAAGCCCTTGGCTACAAGAGTCGCTACAAGTCTGAGATTTCGTACGTGATGGACCCGCCGTCCACTCCCGGCGTGCCGACGCCCTTGATGTCGCAGACAACCGGCAATCCGACCAAGCCAACCGACTACTGGCAGGGCAGGGCCCGGCAGCAACTTGGAGCCGGGTGGGTGTCCGGCACTGGCATGGTTCGTCGTCCGGACATCACGGTCGTGAAGGACCCCTGCGCGCCACCGACGCAAGGCAACATCGAGCGCGTCGTCGAGATGAAGTTCGGCGCCGACCCCAACGACCCGGAGCAGAACAAGGCCTACGAAGCCATCGCTGGCAGCGGTGACAAGTACAGTGTGATGCGTGCAGGCGCACCTGCTGGGGAAGGAGAGCAGCAGTGCGACTGCGACGACGAGAGTGTCAAGAAATTGCTGCCAGTGCGCTCTCAGCAAGAGCAGGAAGAGGCAGACCGACGAGCGCAGAAGCTGCGCACTGCAGGCAAAGTCATCGTCGGCGGTGGCGCGATTGCGGCAGGGGTTGCGGCAATCGTGAGCGCCGTGGAAGCCGCTGGCCCATGGCTCCTGGCGCTTGCGCTTTGAACCGCGCTACCCTGTACAAAACCGACCTGGCTGCCTGACATGCAAATCGAAGACTTCGACAACATCACCATCCCTTGGCCGGACGAGGGCAAGCCTTGGTCTGGCCTTGCCATGGCGCGCGTTGGCCTCCGTGCCGTCTTCTACCTGGGAAACTGCTACTCCAAGGAGACGCGTGAGCCCCTGATGGCTATCGTCGACGAGTACCTGGCCATGGCCGGCAGTCGCATTCGAGCGTACCAGCGCGCAGACGACCGCCGCAGGCTGTCCGCCGGCCCGGGTCGACCGGTAGACGTCGAGCGCCTCCGTGAACGGGTGGCGAACTTCAAGACCCCTTGGGCCATCGAGGCCTCCGGCGAGGAAGACATCAACGTGGCCAGCCAGTGGTCCATGGTCACCGTCGCCGACAACGAGGGCTACCTCCTCGTGCACTTTCCGCTGGAGGCGTTCAAAGCCGGAGCTCCGGAGACTTTCCGAGGCCTGTTCCAGCGTTGGTGCAGCAGCCTGAACGTCCAGCACGCCTATGCAGGTCTGGGTTTCGTGCTGCCCGTGGGCGGACGTAGCATGTTCGGAGCCATCAAGGAGATGGGGCCGCTGGCGACGCGCTTTGTGGGACTGGACTTGGACTACCCCAACACTATCGCCCGGCGTTGCCGGGACGGCATTCGCACCGCCAACTGGTTGACAGCGGTTGACGAACGGCGGCTTGCGCGGGTCGGTGCCGCGCAAACCGTACTCAAAGTGGCCGGGCCCGAGGTGTCGGCCATGCCATACAGCCAGGGCACCATCTTCGTGGCCGGCCAAGCGCCAGAGATTGGGGACAAGGAAACCGGAAAGCTCCCTCAAGTCTATGCGCAGCTGGGGCGTGCGGTGGCGCCGTTGCGTGCCCAAATCCCCGAGACCTGGTTCACTCCGCCGCCAGGCTTTGAAGCGCCGCCAGGCTTTACATCAAAGCTCGGTGGAGCCGATGCCGAGCCAGAACAGTTGCCGGCCATCTACTACCTGAACAGCTATCTGGCGCGCTTCGACGGCTGACCTCGTTCAAGGTAGGCGTGCTTCAACCTCACTTCCATGACTCCATCGGGAGTCAACGTCCAGGTAAGGCGTCCGCCGCCCAGCGCACCAAGCGCCGCGCGAAGCGCCTTGGGAACGGTGGTCACGCCACTGTGGGCCAGGGTGGTCTCGAGGGCTTTCATCCCCATAAGTCTGCCCTGACTCTGCTCGCGTCGCCATGCGCGGAAAGGCCAGTTTCCCTCGCATTGGCGGGGGAGAGTGCTTGCGCTTAGAGCTCGTTCGCTCAGTTGCTGTTCAAGCCGTGGGCTCGGCTGCCCAGCCTAGTCTTGTGCCGCCCCTCGTGAGCAATGACCTCCGCCTTGGTCAGCGTGACCGGGAGAGTCTGCAGGACTGCGAACTGGAGGTCGTCCTCAAGGTGAGGACGCTTCTTGGCCAGCTCTTTTAGCTGTTTGTTGCCGCCGTGTACGGTGTCCGCGTAGTTGCGCCAACGCCCAAGCAAGCCGTCTGCTCCATAGGCTGACCCCACGTACTGGTCGCCTGTGTGGTTGTCGAGGATGAGGTAGACGCCGGCGACGGACGCGAGCATGCGATGCCATTCGCGGTGAGCGTCGCGGTGCTTGACGATTTTGACCAGCTCGTGGTGCTTTAGTACGACCTCGTCGAAGCCGGGCCACTCGTGGACGTAGCCCTCGGGGAGCACCTCGATGACCTTCTTGGCGCCGTCCTTATAGTGCTGAACCCAGCTTCGCGTGCCTGCGCCCCAGTCGATGACCATCCGCCCTTCGAGTTCGGCGTACTTGGGGTCGCGTCGCAGGTCGTAGCGGAAACAGTTGTGGGCACCCATCTCGGGGAAGATGAACCCCTTGGGGAGGTCGAAGTCGCCGCGCCCTTCGACGCCTCGAACCTCGTACACCCCGACGAAGAGGGCAGTGGTGCCTGGTCTGCCAAGGAACGAAACCAACCGTTCTGCGCCCTCGAACACGGGCCGACTTTGGAGCGACTGGTACGCCTCGAACTGGCCTGCGCGATACAGCCTGGCGACGTCGAAGCGCTGGTCTTGGTGTCGGACGAGCTTCGTCTTCACGTTCGGCTCGAAGCCGAAGTGACTAAGAATTCCACCCATCGTCAGCATCTGTAGGCCTCCCGTCCATCATCCGGCCTGCATCGCAGTCGGGTTGGATAACTCTACAGTGCGTCGGGCTGACCTCCAAGCGCTCACAACTTCTCATCGGAAATGAGAACTTCAGCGATGGCCTGGCGCGGTTATGTCGCGTCAACAGTCCTCGCAACGGAGGCATGTCGCAGTCTTGCCTGCAACTTGACTTCGTTTGGCTGCAGCATCCAGGCAAGTCGAACCGCAGGCAGGGGCTGTGCCTACTGCGACGTCAGTGTAGGCCCAGGATGACTAGGGTCTTGCCAGTCACGGACCCTCGTTCAACTGCCAGGCGCTCCAACTGCTCAGCGTGACGCTCCGCCGCCCCCAGCCAACTTCCGGGTTCACTTGCCGCTCCGCAAAGTCTCTGAAGTGCTTCCAGGGGCACGATGACGCGCACCTCTGCACCGCGCACGAGGACAGTTCCCTCAACGCCTTCAATGATGGAGCAGAGGTGTAGGTTGTCCACGTTTAGGCCACCGTCGTGCCTCAGCCCTTCTCGCCGAACCGGCGAAAGCCGAGTTTGCCCACAACCGAATGCTCGGCTTTACGCGCGAGCCGCTGATAGACCGGGCTTTGCAGGCGTGCATAGTCGGCTGCGAACTGTCCATGCGATGCAGCGCTTGCCTTCGCAGTGGACACATGTTCGTCGGCTTCATCGGAGCTACTCGTGAGCGTCCGCAGTTCCTCGACCGAGACGCCCGTCTGGCGGTAGAGCTCCTCGAAATCGACGTGCGCTTGACCCTCCGCTTGCTTCGGGTCGCAAGAGGTCGTCGATGACTTGGTCGACGTACGCAGGATGTTGTCAGGCATTGCGCTTCCTCATCGGGATGCTACCGCGGTTCGCAAGCGGCTTGGACTTCTCGCAACTTCTCGCCTATTGTGAGAAGTGGTACCTTTAGGCTCGCGGTGGCAGGTCAGTATCCGGAGGCGCCCTCCTTCGTTGCCTAACTGGTTATGACCAGTTGTACTTTCCACCCATAATTTTCCATAACGAAGGCTCAGGGCGAGCTGGGGTTGACACCCCAGAGGCCCCGCTTTGATGAGAAGGGCGAAGTGCCTTCCCAGGCGTTACGCATTGCGTAGCGTTCCAGCGGACTGCGGCGTGTCGACAGCGGACGTTTCGCGAGGCTGCTTCTCCGCTGCCGCCTGCCGCCGGGCAGCTGCTCATCCAGGACAACCCAGCCAGTCGGTCGCGACCACGTCCATGACTGGGGTTCGCAGCTCCGTACCACGCCAATCCGCTTCCACATGCGCAGGAAGCCCTGGCGCGGGAGCGCTTTCCTCCGCCCGCGGCGGGATGAACTGGGTGCTTGGCGAAGAGGGCGCCAGCTCCCAGACGTAAGCTTTCGATTTTGACGAATTTGACGAATGTGGCTACACTCGCCACAACAGGAGCCACCCATGACCACAGCTATCAAGAACCCGACCTCCTCCGTAGACAGCAAGCTACTCGGCAGCGTTCATGCCGCCCTGGGCGACATCGCGAGTGTGCTCGTGAGCGAACTGAAAGTCCTTGTCGGCTCGTTGAGTGCCAAGGTTGACGTCAAGGCTCTGGAAAAGAGCGTCGAGAAACTCGTTCCTTCAGTCATGGAGCGCCAGTTTGTCTCTCAGTTCTTGGTCAACGCAGACAGTGCCCGTCAGCATCGTGCGGTGCTGGCACACCTGCTCGCGGAGGCAGAGCTGAAGAACACCGTTGGGCCAGCGGCGGTTGTTTCACTCGAAGGAGACGCCGAGGAGGTCACAAGCGAGCAAGCTGCAAAGCTGCTTCACGTCTCTCGAACACACGTCAACACTCTGGTGGCCGAAGGCAAGTTGGGCACGGCTCGTCTTACACCAGGTGGCCATCGCAGGCTGGCCAAGGCAGACGTCCTGCGCTACAAGGCTGAGAGCAAGACGCGGCAGGCCCGAGGTTTGGACTCAATGGCTGCCGCTTCTGAGCGGCTCGGTCTGTACGAAGATGAGTTGGCGGGTATTCCCGTGCGCGCGTCCAAGTAATGGCTAAGCGCAGAGACGCACCAAAAAGCGAGGCGGGAGTTCCGCCTCGCGTCGCATTCATCGACGCAAACGTCTTCTTCGCTCCGCGGCTCCGAGACCTGATGATGCACCTCCATGCGGCGCAGCTCATCAACGTGCATTGGTCGAAATCCGTAGAAGCAGAGTGGACTCGCAACGTGGTCGCCAAGCAAGGTGCCGATGCTGACGATATCCAGGACTGTTTGCGAGGCATGCGCGATGCCGTTGACGGCTGGGAAGTCACAGGATTCGAAAAGCACATCCCGAAATTCCCCGAGGTCGATGAGAAGGACTGGCACGTTGCCGCAGCAGCGTACAAACTCTCGCTCGACGACTGGCCGGGGCAAGCGGTCGCCTTGGTGACCAAGAACGTCCAGGACTTTCCGGCGTCCGCCTTCAATGACACCGAAGTTGTTCGATATTCGCTGGGCACGTTCGTTGATGCGCTTTACGAAGTCGAGCCGGTGGCGGTGACGAAGGTCGCAGAAGGGTGTCGAAGAAAGCTTAAGCATCCGCCGCTTGACCGAGAGCGCTACGTCGCCGTTCTCATGAGCCATCGTTGCATCAAGACGGCTGAGGGTCTCGCCAAAACGTGGGGAGTCGAGTGTCCGAAGATTGCCAAAGACGGCACGTTGTACTACGAGACTGCTTCGAAGAAAGGTACCAAGCGCAAAGGTTGACACACTCGTCATCGTACGCGCCGGCTCGAAGTAAGACGTGACGTCAGCGGCTCAACTGGCTCACCCCCTGAGCCTCTGGCCTGCGAGATTCCAAGCCTCACTCCGGGAGGGCCTGAGCTTGGACACAGACAACAAACTGTCGGACGGCAGGGCGGTTCAGACCGTTCATGTCGACGCTATGGTAGTGGCAGCGTGGAACGCGGAGGCCCAGCGGACGGGCGGGACGGTCGAAGCCATCGCACTGGAGAGTCTCGGCCTTCCGGCTGGTCGCCTGGTCGTCGTAGCTGTCGACATGACCGCCGCCTTGGCGGAGCGGTTCAAGACAGGGGAGGCCAAGCCTGGCACACCGTGGCCGGAACTGCTCCAAGCAGCGTTCGCGGACTCGCTGCGGCAGCCGCCGGAGGGGAAGCTGTGAAAACCGACGGTCTGGTCTTCAAGTCGCACTCCATCGACCGCGATGTCGACAAAGGCATGCGCGCTCTTGCTGACCACTTTCAAGCAACCCGAGGTGCGGTCTTTCGCATGTGCGTGGAGAGCGGCCTCGCTCAGCTTGACCTGGGAGCAGCGCTTCCGCCGCCTTCGAGCGACCCCGTCGCGGCGCTGAGGGCGGCGCACATCCACTTCGATGCCGAGGAGCGCCTTCGCGTGCTTGCGTTCAGGCTTCGCATGGACCACTCTGACCTGCGTCAGCGAGTCCTCCGGCTGGGGCTGCTCACGCTGCAGGCAGCTACCGGATTCGTTGCTCTTCAACTGCCGGAGGATTCATGAATTCTTTGAGTGACCCCAAGTGGCGAGCCTCCCGCAAGGTGCGCGTAATGTTGCAGATTTCCGATGAGTGCGAGCTCCCTGACTATGTGCCCGATGCGGAGTACTTCCCGTTCGGCCTGACCACGGCGTCCGTCCCAGCGAACCGCCTGGACGACCTGGAAAGACACCCAGGCGTCAGGGCGCTCTGGTTGCAAGCCGAGGAGCGGGCGGCACGGGCAGCGAGTCGCGTGTCCAGCACGAACGTGGAACTCAAGGTGCCGGTGGACCTCGTCGGGCCCGTCGCGGCATTGCTTCCTGAGCTCGCCGCTAAGGGCGCTCGACGGCTGGAGGTGTTCAGCTACGGGCGGCCAGGGGAACCGCTGTTTTGGCAGGCCTTCATCTTCGACCGCTCAGGTCGCCACACAGTCGGGACGCCCGACCTGCGTCATCTGCCCCTTGCCAGTCAGATGCCGGACCTTGTCCGCCAGCTTGCGGAGTGGAGCGCTGGTTCGCAGCCCGAACCGTTCTGACGAAGCTGCCCAGAGCGGATGACGGCGCCACGCGTGCAGATTTCGCGAGGAGCTGCCACCGCTTCGCTAACATACACCCACTGTTGAGGCGACATGCCGCCAGCAACCGCATACAAGACCCGAAAATGGGGGAGGCCAGCCATGCAGGTGGACATCGTCGGACGGATACGCAACCTCCAGTTGCCCGTCACCCAGCCGCTCATCCCGCTGTTTGAGTGCCTGGTGAACTCCATTGAGGCCATTGAGGACGCCGGGGTCTCGGACGGCCGCATCGACGTCTACCTGGAGCGTGAGGCCCGCCAGGTGGCATTAGCAGGCAACGAGGAAACGACCCTGGCCGCCATCCGGGACGTCACCGTCGTCGACAACGGGGCTGGCTTCAATGACGGCAACGTCCGAGCGTTCTTCTTGTCCGACTCGACTCGCAAGGTCACTCGTGGCAACAAGGGTATCGGCCGCTTCACATGGCTGAAGGTTTTCCGTGAGGCTGCTATCGACAGCACGTACCTGCAGGACGAGGGTGAATGGATGCGTCGAACCTTCCGCTTCGTCGTTACGACCGAAGGGGTCGAAGGCGAAGAGGTCAACGAGGCACAGTCTCAAGAACGCCGAACGTCGGTGAAGCTGGCCGGACTGCGGGCTGAGTACGAGAAACACTTTCCGAAGTCGCTGGAGACCATTGCCCACAAGGTCATTGACCACTTGCTCATCCACTTCGTGGGTGGCAAGTGCCCCCAAATCACGCTCCATGACGCCGACGGCCAGTCGTGCAGCCTTAACCACATATTCGCCGAGGAGGCGAAGGCCCGGGCTCAGGAGGTCACCTTCGAGCTGAAGGGGCACCAGTTCAAGGTCACCGTGCTGCGCTACCAGTCCGGCGCCGTCAAGAACCACACCATCTCTTACTGCGCAAATCAGCGCGAGGTGCTGGAATGGAAGGCGAGCAAGGCCATCCCGGACCTGCAAGGCCGCCTGACTGACGACCAAGGCGAGCAGTTTGTCTTCCGTACCTACGTAGCTGGCCCATACCTTGATGCGAAGGTAAGCTCCGAGCGCACTGCCTTCATGTTCATGCAAGAGGCTGACCTCAATTTCCCTGAGGAGATGACTCGCGAGGAGCTCGATGCAGAGGTTGTCCAAGCACTCAAGGAGGTAGCCGAGCCGTACACCTCCCAAGTTCGCGAGGAGAAGCGGCAGGCCATCGAGGATTTCATCCAGAAAGACGCACCGCAGTACCGGTTCCAGCTGCAAGACCGCTACCGGGAACGGTTGGAACGCATCCCCGCTAACATCTCGCGAGACCAGCTCGACGTTGAGCTCTACAAAACCCAGAAGGACATCGAGCTCGAGCATCGACAGCGCGCGGCCGTCATCAAGAAGGGGCCGCTGGAGACGGCCGCGGGCTCGCCTGAATACGCGGCCCTCTACATGCAGTACCTCGATGAAGAAAACGAGCTGGGGAAGGCGGCGCTAGCCAAGTACGTGGTGCATCGACGTACCATCCTTGAGATGCTCGAGACGGCGCTGACCCTTCAGGAGTCTGGCAGCTACGCTCGTGAAGACCTGGTTCACAGTCTCATCTACCCGATGCGAACTGACTCCGATGACGTGGAGTTCTCGCGTCAGAACCTCTGGGTCGTCGACGAGCGCCTGGCCTACCACTCGTATCTGGCGTCAGACCTGCCAATGGCCCGATTGAAGGCTGTGAACGCGGTGGGCGGAGACGAGCCTGACTTGGCCATCTTCAACACGGCGCGGGCATTCTCTGAGACCAAGAGCCCGTACCAGTCGGTCGTCATCGTGGAGTTCAAGCGACCGGAGCGAAATGAGTATCCGGCGAAAGACGAGAACCCGGTAGAGCAGGTGCTCCGCTACGTCCGAAAAATCAAGGAGGGGACGGCGAAGGACAAGGACGGAAAGACCATCAACGTCGGGTCCATTCCATTCTACGCCTACATCCTCTGCAGCCTGACACCGCGCATCAAGGCGATTGCGGACAACCACGACTTCATCAAGACGCCCGACAACGAGGGTTACTTCCGGTACCACCAGTCGGCGGGCTGCTACATAGAAATCGTGTCCTACGATAAGGTACTGAACGACGCGAAAAAGCGCAATCGAGCTTTCTTCGAGCGCCTGCAGATACCAATGAACTGACCAAATTCGGCGGTCAGTAGATTTCACGCCGACGACCACCGATGCCTATAGGGTCTGACACCCATTGGCATGCCCTGACATCTCTCGGCACCCCCTGACATTACCTCTACGGTTTCCTCCCGTCACATGGCCAAGAATTTCTCTGAGCTCGCAAACTTCATCTGGCAGGTCGCCGACCTGCTTCGCGGCGACTACAAGCAAGCCGACTACGGCAAGGTCATCCTCCCGTTCACACTGCTCCGCCGGTTGGACTGCGTCCTCGACTCGACCAAGGCCAATGTGCTGGCTGAGCATGACAAGCGCAAGGCTGAAGGCGTCAACCTCGACACGTTCCTCAAGCGCAAGAGCAAGCAGGCGTTCTACAACACCAGCCCATTCACCGTCCCCGGGCTGCTTGCAGACCCGGGCAACATCTTGAAGAACCTGACAGCCTATGTTAGTGACTTCTCGCCTGACGCGCGCGACGTCTTCGAGCGCTTCAAGTTCACCGCGCAGATTGCCGACCTTGACGACAAGAACCTGCTGTACCTCATCGTGCAGAAGTTCGCCACCGTCGACCTGCACCCCGACGAAGTGCCCAACGAGACCATGGGCCTTCTGTTTGAAGAGCTCATCCGCAAGTTCGCCGAACTGAGCAACGAAACGGCCGGTGAGCACTTCACGCCGCGCGAGGTTGTGAAACTCATCGTCCAGTGTCTGTTCGCTGGCGACGACGAGGCACTGACCAAGCCGGGTGTGGTGCGCTCGCTCTATGACCCGACGGCGGGCACTGGCGGCATTCTTTCGGCGGGCCAGACCGAAGCGCTGAGCATCAACAAGAGCGCCAAGATTGTGCTGTATGGCCAGGAGCTCAATCCAGAGTCGTATGCCATCTGCAAGGCCGACATGCTCGTGAAGGGGCAGGACCCCAAGAACATCGCCTACGGCAACACGCTCTCAGAGGATGGCTTCGCAGACGACAAGTTTGACTACCAGGCCGCCAATCCGCCCTTCGGCGTCGACTGGAAGAAGGTCAAGGACGCCGTTGAAGCTGAACACAAGAAGAAGGGCTTCGGCGGTCGGTTTGGCCCGGGCCTACCGCGCATCTCCGACGGCTCGATGTTGTTCCTGATGCACCTTATCTCGAAGATGAGGCCGGCATCAGAGGGTGGCGGTCGGGTCGGTCTTGTCCTCAATGGCTCGCCGCTGTTCACGGGCGACGCCGGTTCCGGTGAGTCGGAAATCCGCCGCTGGATTCTCGAGAGCGACCTGCTCGACGCCATCATCGCGCTGCCCAACGACCTGTTCTACAACACAGGCATCGCCACATACATTTGGCTGCTGGACAACAACAAGCCAGCGCATCGCAAGGACAAGGTACAGCTCATCGACGCCACGCGCATGTATGCGAAGATGAAGAAGAGCCTTGGCAACAAGCGCGTCTTCCTTGCGGAGGAGCAGATTGCAGAAATCGTCAAGGTCTACGCCGGCAACCTCAAGGAGGTCTCGTTCGAGACCGAATTCAAGGAGCCAGTCAAAGCCTCGAACGGGAAGCCGGTCGAGCCGGAAGCTCCGCGCGTCGTATCGAAGGTGTTTGACACCAAGTTCTTCGGCTACCGCAAGGTCACGGTCGACCGCCCGCCGCAGCCGGGCAAGGAAGTCACCGTCAAGCTGAAGAAGGGGCAGAAGCCCTACGACCCAGACCTCCGTGATACCGAAAGCATCCCGCTGAACGAGAGCATCACCGCCTACATGAAGCGGGAGGTGCTGCCACATGTGGGTGACGCGTTCGTCAACGAGGACGTCAAGGACGAGAAGGACGGTCAGTTCGGCAAGGTCGGCTATGAAATTAACTTCAACAGGTACTTCTATATCTACAAGCCGCCGCGCGCGCCGCATGTCATCGCCGAGGAAATTCGCGAGATGGAGAAACGCTTCCTCGAGTTGATGAAGGGAGTGGTGGAGTGAGCGAGGGATGGGTTGACACGCCCCTGAGACATCTTGCTACTTCTTGGTGCGATGGGCCATTTGGGTCTGGGTTAGCTTCCGAGCACTACACCGAGTCCGGCGCCCGCGTCGTTCGGCTGCAAAACATCCGAGCTAGCGCGTTCGACGACAGTGACTCTGCCTTCATCGACCTGAGCTACTTCGACGAAGCGCTGTCTCGACACGCTGTACTCCCCGGCGACCTTCTGATTGCAGGCCTTGGCGACGATAACAACTTTGTAGGTCGAGCGTGTGTTGCACCCAACGACCTCGGACCGGCGCTGGTGAAGGCTGACTGCTTTCGGTTTCGCCTCGACGCGAAGAAGGCGGAGGCCCGATTTGTCGCCTACGCCCTCTCGGCTTCGGCTCCAAAGGCCGCCGGCGAGCTGTCTGGCGGGTCCACACGCTCACGAATCAACCTCGGGCTCATGGCCGGACGCAAGGTGTTGCTCCCCCCGATTCACGAGCAAGAACGCATTGCAAACTTCCTCGACGAGCAGACCGCGCGGATTGATGCGTTGATTGCAGAGAAGGAAGCGCTGAAGAACTCGCTTCGAGAGCACCAATATAGCTACGCGTCGCACCTCATGACACGGGGCCTGTCCTCAGGTATACGGCTCAAGGCGACGGGACACCCAGAAGTTGGAGACATTCCCCAGCACTGGAACGTCAAGCGGTTGAAGTTCCTCGGCGAGGTGCGCTCCGGCATCGCGAAAGGTAAGGACCATGGTGGGCGAGATGTCGTCTCTCTGCCGTACCTCAGGGTTGCTAATGTGCAGGACGGGTACGTGGACCTAGGCGAAGTCCTTGAGATTGAGGTCGGTACACATGAGGTCGAGCGCTTCCTACTCCAGGCCGGCGACGTTCTCATGAACGAGGGCGGCGACAACGACAAGCTGGGGCGCGGTACTGTGTGGCGGGGGCAAATTCAGCCGTGTGTGCACCAGAACCACGTCTTCGCTGTTCGTCTGCAAGACGTTTCTGTGGCCGACTGGGTCGCTCGCTTTACCTCAACCGACGCTGCCCGCACCTACTTTTTCCTGCGTTCGAAGCAGAGCACCAACCTCGCATCAATAAACCAAGCCAACGTGCGAGAGCTTCCCGTACCGATGCCATCAGAGGAAGAGCGAAGGCAAATCATGGCTGAGCTCGAGCGCTCGTTGCAAGCCAACTCCGAACTTGCAAAGCACGTCACCAATCACATTGAGCGCCTTCGGGAGTACCGCTCCTCGTTGATTTCAGCAGCCGTCACTGGTCAGCTCGACCTCGGTACGCTCAAGGAGGCCGCATGAGCCGAATCCTAGAGACTGTCCTCAGCTGGTTCCTGGATGCCGCGACCTTCTTTGACAACATCAAAGCGCGGCGCAGTGATGACGAAGTCACGGCGCGCTGCAAGCAACTCCAGCGCCCGCGCGTATGCGCGACGGCGCTTCCGTTTGTCGTACTGGTCCTCGGCTTCTTGGCTGGCAGTCTGCTGGAAGCCCTGGATGCAGTGTTCCAGCACGCCAAGGGCTTAGACGACCTTCGGTCAACGGCGCTTGCGGTTGGGATGATGGCCTTCGCAGTGGCGATTGCCTACGCCGCCTTCTGCTACTGGCGTCTTTGGCACTTCTACCGCGACGAATGGGATGCCGCATAAGCCGACCCACCTCAAAAACAACTACGAACTGACACATCAACAAGAGCTTTGAGACTGCGAACATGGCCAAGCTTTCGAACGTACACACCGAGCGCGTCTTTGAGGATGAACTCTGCGAACACCTGGGCACCAACGGTTGGAGCGTCCGAACTCACCTGAAGGACGCAAAGTCCTATGACCGCCAACTGGCCCTGCTTGGCGAAGACCTCTTGGGCTATGTGCAGGAGACGCAACCCCAGGAGTGGACCAAGTTCAAGAAGTGGCACAACGGGCAGTCCGAGGCAATGTTCCTCAAGCGAGTGGCAAAGCAGCTGGATACCCACGGCACGCTGCATGTCCTACGGCATGGCTTCAAGGACGTCGACGCCAAATTCCAGCTCTGCCAGTTCCGGCCGGCGCACGGCAAGAACCCGGCGCTCATCGGGGCCTACAGGCAGAACCGCTTGACCCTCGTGCGCCAGCTGCACTACAGCTCGCACAACGAGAACAGCATTGACTTCGTGCTGTTCGTCAACGGCCTACCAGTGGCGACGGTCGAACTGAAGACCGACCTGACGCAGAACATCAAGGACGCCATCAATCAGTACAAGAAGGACCGGCTGCCGAAGGACGCGAAGTCCAAGGAGCTCGAGCCATTGCTGCAGTTCAAGACCCGCGCACTGGTTCATTTCGCCGTGTCCACCGACGAGGTCTTCATGACCACGAAGCTGGCTGGTGATGACACGTACTTCCTGCCGTTCAACATGGGCAAGCCCGACGGCATGGGCGGCGCCGGCGCCGGCAACCCGCCAGCTCCCTCGGCGGAGATTGGCTATCCGACTTGGTACCTCTGGCACTGGGTGCTGGCCCGCGACTACTGGCTAGACATCCTCGGCAACTTCCTCCACCTTGAGTCGAAAGAGGTCGAAGGCAAGGACGGCAAAAAGACGACCAAAGAGTCACTCATCTTCCCGCGCTTCCACCAGCTCGATGCGGTGCTTCGCCTGGTCAAGACCTCGGCGGAAGAGGGCGTGGGCAAGACGTATCTCATCCAGCACTCGGCAGGCTCCGGCAAGTCGAACTCCATCGCGTGGACGGCGCACCGCTTGGCCAACCTTCACGACGCCAATGACGTGAAGGTCTTTGACTCCATCATCGTCATCACCGACCGAAAGGTGCTGGACCGACAGCTGCAGGAGACTATCAGCCAGTTCGAGCACAAAGCGGGCGTCGTCCAGGCCATCGACGAGAACAGCCAGCAGCTTGCCGACGCGTTAAACGGCGGCGTCCCCATCGTCGTCACGACGCTGCAGAAGTTCCCGTTCATTCTGGACAAGGTCGGCGCCCTCAAGGGCAAGAAATTCGCCCTCATCGTCGACGAGGCTCACTCGAGCCAATCGGGCGCGGCCGCCCAGAAGCTCCGCAAGGCGCTGTCGAAGGACGCGCCAAAGCCCAAGCCTGTTCTCACAGTGGAGCTTGACGGTCAGACGGTCGAGGTGCCCGCCGACGTCGAAATCGACCCCGAAGACGTGACGACCGAGGACATCATCAATCAGGTCGTCTTGTCACGGCAGCGGCCCGAAAACGTCAGCTACTTCGCTTTCACGGCCACACCGAAGGCCAAGACGATGGAGCTTTTCGGCCGTCCCGGCCCAGATGGCAAGCCCGAGCCGTTCCATGTCTACTCCATGCGCCAGGCCATCGAAGAGGGCTTCATCCTCGATGTTCTGAAGAACTACACCACCTACAAGACGTTCTACAAGCTCGCCTCCGCGGCCGACGACAAGGTCGTTCCTCAACTGAAGGCGAAGAAGGCCTTGGCTCGCTACGCAGTTCTGCACCCCTACAACATCGCCCAACGCGTTGTCGTCATCGTCGAGCACTTCCGCGAGCATGTCGCCGCCAAGATTGGTGGCAAGGCCAAGGCGATGGTCGTCACAGACAGCCGTAAGGCCGCCGTCCGCTACAAGCTGGCGATGGACAAGTACATCAAGGAGCGTGGCTACTCTGGCATGAAGGCGTTGGTGGCCTTCTCCGGCTCTGTGGATGACCCCGAGTCAGGTTCCGACGATTTCACCGAGTCCAACATGAACGAAATCAAGGGCGCAGAGCCCGCCGAGGCGTTCAAGCAAGACGAATATCGAGTGCTACTTGTGGCGAACAAGTACCAGACTGGTTTCGACCAGCCGTTGCTGCACACGATGTACGTCGACAAGCGGCTGTCCGGCGTTCTGGCCGTTCAGACACTGTCTCGGCTCAACCGGACGTTCCCTGGCAAAGAAGACACCTTCGTTCTCGACTTCGTGAACAAGCCAGAGGAAATCCTGGCCAGCTTCCAGCCGTACTACCGCGGCGCAAAGCTCGAAGAGGCAACCGACCCCAACATCGTGCACGAGCTGATGACCAAGCTCGGCAAGACCAACGTTTACACCTGGCAAGAGGTCGAAGCCTTCGGCGCGGCCTTCTTCGACCCCAAGCGCAAGCAGGCAGGCCTCCATGCGCACCTGAAGCCTGCTGCCGACCGCTTCAACGAGCTCGAAGACGAGAAGTCCGAGTCGTTCCGCAAGGACCTGGGTACGTTCCTGCGGATGTATGACTTCCTCAGCCAAATCATCCCATACAACGATTCCGAACTGGAGAAGCTCTACGTCTTTGGGAAGAACCTGATGCCTCGTCTTCTGGGCAGTGAGGGAGGCTCGAGCATGCTCGAGCTGGACGCCGACGTCCGTCTGACGCACTACAGGCTGCAGAAGATTGGCGAGCAACAGCTTGACCTGGCGGGAGGGGGTGTTGTGGCACTCCAATCCGCGACGGAAGCTGGTACAGGCAAGGCGCCGACCGACGAGGAGAAGAAACTCGCTGAAATAGTCGGCCGAATGAATGACCTCTTCTCGGGCAACCTCAGCGATGCCGACATGGTCGGCTACGTGACGACCATCAAGGCAAAACTGCTGGAGAACGAGACGCTCAAAGAGCAAGCTGCCAGCAACTCAGAACAGCAGTTCGAGATGGGCGATTTCAAGGACATCCTGACTGACATCGTCATCGACGGTCAGGAGGCACACAACGCAATCGCTGGCCAGC
>Ga0068855_100004675_pt1 | contig 16725 bp, 13 predicted proteins | sample KBSCornC52_FD_66592 | JGI IMG/M metagenome (GOLD analysis project Ga0068855, IMG submission 66592) | Corn rhizosphere microbial communities from Kellogg Biological Station, Michigan, USA - KBS Corn C5-2 | ecosystem: Host-associated > Plants > Roots > Rhizosphere > Soil ...
CGCATGCCGCGTCGCTCGACGCTGGTCGACCGTCGCGTCGTGATGGTCTCCATGATCGCGGTGCTGATAGCGATCGCCGCCGCGCTGATCGCGGAACTATTGACCGCACTGATCGGCTTCGCGACGAATCTCGCCTTCTACGGGCGCTGGTCGCCCGCGTTCGTGTCGCCGGCCGGGCATCACCTCGGCGCCTGGGTGATCGTCGTGCCGGTCATCGGAGGACTGATCGTCGGCGCGATGGCGCGTTGGGGGTCGCGCGCGATCCGCGGGCATGGCATCCCGGAGGCGATGGAACAGGTACTGCTGAACGAATCGAAGATCGCGCCGCGCATGATCTTCCTGAAGCCGCTGTCGTCGGCGGTCGCGATCGGCACCGGCGGTCCGTTCGGCGCGGAGGGACCGATCATCGCGACCGGCGGCGCGCTCGGTTCGCTGTTCGGCCAGTTGCTGCGGGTGACCGCGGTCGAGCGCAAGACCCTGCTCGCGGCGGGCGCTGCCGCCGGCATGGCCGCAGTATTCGGCTCACCCCTGTCGGCCCTGATCCTCGCGGTCGAGCTCCTGCTGTTCGAACTGAAGCCGCGTTCGCTGATTCCGGTCGCGCTGGCGGCGGTAGCCGCGACCAGCGTGCACTACGCGATCGACGGCACGATGCCGGCATTCCCGATGTCGGGCATCAACGAACCGGGCGGCGCCACGATGGCGTTCTACATCGCGCTCGGTGCATTGATCGGCCTCGCCAGCGTCGGCGCGACGCGCGTGATCTATGCGATCGAGGACCTGTTCGAGAAACTGCCGATCCACTGGATGTGGTGGCCTGCGCTCGGCGGCCTCGCGGTCGGGGTGATCGGCTGGTACGCACCGCTCACGCTCGGCGTGGGCTATTCCAACATCGAGGGCGTGCTGACCGGACAGTTCGGCTGGAGCGCGCTCGCCTCGCTGTGCGTGATGAAGTTCCTGTCGTGGTCGATCGCACTCGGCAGCGGCACCTCGGGCGGCACGCTCGCGCCGCTGTTCACGATCGGCGGCGCGCTCGGCGCGCTCGGCGGCATCGCGATGGCCCTGCTCGCGCCGCGCCTCGGCATCGACCCGCGCATCGGCGCCCTGGTCGGCATGGCAGCGATGTTCGCCGGCGCTTCGCGCGCGCTGCTCGCCTCGATCGTATTCGCGTTCGAGACGACCCAGCAGCCGTTCGGACTGTTGCCCCTGATCGGCGGCTGCACCGCGGCCTATCTCGTGTCCGCACTGATGATGCGCAACACGATCATGACCGAGAAGATCGCGCGCCGCGGCGTGCGTGTACCGAGCGAGTACGCGGCCGATTTCCTCGACCAGATCGAGGCCGGCAAGGCCTGCACGCGCGAGGTCGTTCCGTTGCGCGTCGGCGATCGTCTCGGCGACATCCGCCACTGGCTCAATTCAGGCGATGCGAAAGCCCAGCATCAGGGCTACCCCGTGCTCGACGCCGACGGGCGCGCGATCGGCGTGTTGACCCGACGCGACCTGCTCGACATGCGCCTCCCCGACATGCACCGCATCGGCCAACTGGTCAAGCGTGCACCGATCGTCGTGCGCGAGGACCATACCCTGCGCGAAGCCGCCGACCATATGGTCGCCGAGAATGTCGGGCGGGTGATCGTGGTCGCGGCGCAGGCACCGCACGCGATGGTCGGCATCCTCACGCGCGGCGACCTGCTTGCGGCCCATGCGCGCCGTCTGCGCGAGGCGAACGAAGCTGCCAGGCACCTACGCGTGGGACGACGCGCGACGCGTTGAATACCGACCGCCCGCGACTCGCGCAGGCGGCCGATGGTGCGCAATGATCAGTGCTCGACGAGAGTCGAGCTCGGACTGCCATCGGTTGTGTTGCCGGCGATCCGATTGTTGCCGAACGACACGATCGTCCCGCCGAAGAACACCGACAGGCCCGAGGCATTGTTCGTGATCGTCGAACGCGAGAGTACGACCGAAGCGGTCGCGCCCTGTGCGACCACGCCGCCACCGACACTGTCGGAGACGAGGGTGTTGTCGAGATTGATGCGCGACGCGCCTTCCGCACGGACGCCGGTCGTGGTCGACCCGCTGACGGTCGAGTCGGCGATCGACGCCGTGCCCTTGGCGACCTTGATGCCGAAGGCGCTGTTGGTGAGGTTCACCCGTTGCAACGAAGCACTCGCACTGCCGCTGGCGCCGGCCTGGATCAGCACCGCGTTCGCGCTCATGTTGTTGATCGTCGTATCGATCACCGTCAGCTTGGACGCAGCGCTCGGTTCGAAATCGATACCGGTGGCGCCTCCGGCGATGTAGCAGTCCTCCACCAACAGCTTGGCACCCGCGAGAAAACGCACGCCGTTCACACCGCTGCCGGCTCCGTCGATCGACAGGCCGCGCAGGTTGACGACGTCGGTGGCACCTGCGTTCACGATCACGCCACTGGTCAAGGCATTGAGGATGCCACCCCACTTCTCCGGTCCCTCGATCGTGATCGCCTTGGTGATCGTTACCGCTCCGAATCCGCCCGGGTCGAGCACGTTGATGACGCCTTTCGCAGCCGTCTTCGAAATAGCGCCAGCGAACGTCTTGCAGGGTGCCGTCCGGCTGCAGGGATTGGCATCGTCACCGACGCCCGACACCCACGTGCGCGTCGCCTGCGCATGCGCGGCGGACGTGAAAATGAGGATAAAAATGGAAAAAACGAGAAGCGCCTTGCTGGAACCGAAACGCGACATGGGAATCCCCTCCGTGTGAAAGACCGTCATTCAATGCCATGACGAGCCGACGCTCCTCGAAAAATCGTTGCGAAACCGCTGTTTGCAGTCGCATTGTTGCCCGCGGAGCGCCGCTGGCCGACAATATCACGGTTGAATGCCGAAGCACCTCATGATCGACCGCCAGCGCTATCCCCGCCTCGCCCGCATCGAATCCCCGACGGACCTGCGCCAGTTCCCCGAATCCGAGCTCGTCGAGGTCGCGCAGGAGCTGCGCGCCTACCTGATCGAGTCCGTCGCGACCTCGGGCGGGCATTTCGGCGCCAACCTCGGCGTGATCGAGCTGACCGTCGCGCTGCACTGGCTGTACGACACGCCGGTCGACCGCCTGGTATGGGACGTCGGCCACCAGGGCTATCCGCACAAGATCCTCACCGGCCGGCGTGACCGCATCACGACGGTGAAGAAGAAGGACGGCCTGGCGCCGTTCCCGAAACGCGACGAGAGCGAATACGACACGTTCGGCGTCGGTCATTCGTCGACCTCGATCTCGGCCGCGCTCGGCATGGCGATCGCGGCGCAGCGCAAGGGCGACCAGCGCAAGGTCGTCGCCGTGATCGGCGACGGCGCGATGACCGCCGGCATGGCGTTCGAGGCGCTCAACCATGGCGGCGACGTCGAGGCCGACCTGCTCGTGATCCTCAACGACAACCAGATGTCGATCAGCGAGAACGTCGGCGCGCTGACCAAGATGCTCGCGCGCCTGATGGCGAGCCGCACGCTGAACCAGATTCGCGAACGCGGCAAGAAGATGATGAAGCGCGACGGCTTCCTGTGGCGCTTCGTCAAGCGCTGGGAAGAGCATGCGAAGGGCATGTTCGTGCCGTCGACGCTGTTCGAGGAATTCGGCTTCCACTACACCGGCCCGATCGACGGCCACGACCTGCCGCTGCTGCTGTCGACGATGCGCACGCTGAAGGGGCTCAAGGGCCCGCAGCTGCTGCACGTCATCACGACCAAGGGCAAGGGCTATGCCCCGGCCGAGCGCGAGCAGATCGAGTACCACGCGGTCGGGCCGTTCGATCCCGAAGCCGGCCTGGTCAAGAAAGCCGGCGGTGCGAAACCGACCTACACCGAAATCTTCGGCGACTGGCTGTGCGACATGGCCGCCGCCGACGGGCGCCTGTACGGCATCACGCCGGCGATGCGCGAAGGCTCGGGCCTCGTGCGATTCTCGAAGGAATACCCGCAGCGCTACTTCGACGTAAGCATCGCCGAACAGCACGCGGTCACGCTGGCCGCCGGCATGGCGTGCGAAGGCGCGAAGCCCGTGGTCGCGATCTACTCGACGTTCCTGCAGCGTGCCTACGACCAGTTGATCCACGACGTCGCGCTGCAGGACCTCGACGTGCTGTTCGCGATCGACCGTGCCGGCGTGGTCGGACCGGACGGTGCGACGCATGCCGGCAGCTTCGACCTCTCCTACCTGCGCTGCATCCCGAACATGGTCGTGATGGCGCCGTCCGACGAGGACGAATGCCGACGCATGCTGACCACCGGTTTCCTGCACGACGGCCCGGCCGCGGTGCGCTATCCGCGCGGCGCCGGTACGGGTGCGATGGTGGCGAAGGAACTGTCGACCTTGCCGATCGGCAAGGCCGACATCCGCCGGCACGGTCGCGGCATCGCCGTGCTCGCGTTTGGCGCGATGGTCGCGCCCGCCGCCAAGGTCGCCGAAACGCTCGATGCAACCCTCGTCAACATGCGCTTCGTGAAACCGCTCGACGAAACGCTGCTGCTCGAACTGGCGAAGACCCACGCGGCGTTCGTCACGATCGAGGACAACGCGATCATGGGCGGTGCCGGCAGCGGCGTGGCCGAACTGCTCGCCGCGCATGCACTCAACCTACCGGTGCTGCACCTTGGACTGTCGGACCGGTTCCTCGAACATGCAAGCCGCGAAGAACTGCTCGCGAGCGACGGCCTCGATGCGGCCGGTATCGAAACCGCGATCCGCCGCCGCTTCCCCGACCTGACCGTCGCGCCCGCGCTACGCAGCGCGGGCTGAATCGCGTCTCGCGGCGTCCCATGTGCGAGCGGCTTCAGCCGCGATGCGGTTGCCTGCCCGACCGGAGAAGCGTCGCGGCTGAAGCCGCTCCTGCAAAGGAAAGCGGGAACGCAGCGCGCCTACGCGATGTAGCCGCCCGGCACGCCCTTGGTCGCCACCGCGACCGCATCGTGCGGGTGCAGGCTCTCGTGATGCTCCGCGCGCACGCGGAAATCGGCGATGCGCGCGTCCGCGTCGAGCACGTGGCGGATGCGGCGCGCCGCGTCTTCGCAGAACATCAGGTTCTGTCCGTTGGCGAGCGCGAATGCCTGCTCGTCCTCGCGCTTGACCGCGGTCTGCACCGGCGTCTTCAACGCATGCTCCACCCGGTCGATGAGATCGTTGATCGGAAGGTCGTTGCCGGCGGCGAGCTTCACGCGCAAATGCGCGGTGCTGCGCTGCGCGTGCGGGGTGGCGACGATGCCATCGCTGCTGCCGAGCCAGGCGAGGATCCGCGCATGATCAAGCACGCGGTCGGCGGGAAAATCGGCGGCGAAGCGCTCCTGGATCAGCTGGCGCGCGAGCGCGCCGGACGCGGGGCACGTGCTCGAATACTGCACGTCGACATCGAGCTCGACGACGAATTCGCCACCGTGCAGGCAAGCGGCGATCTCGACCGGGTAGGAACGCCAGCCGCTGTGTCCGCTCGCCAGCGCGGCGCGACGCACGAGATGATCGAAGCGCACGCGCACCCACGCACGATCGGACAGGTCCGCATGCGAATCGAGAAAATCACGCAGCAGCCGGCGCAGGCTCGCCGGCGTCAGCGGTTCCGCCGACAGGTGGCGGTCGAGGTGCAGGTACAGACGCGACATGTGGATGCCGCGCACGTCCGCGCGCGCGAGGTTCACGAACGCATCGACGCGCGCACTGGCGCGCTGGGCGCGTCCATCCGGGTCGAGCAGCAACACCGGCAGCTCGATCCGCTGCATGCCGACGCGATCGAGGACTCCGGCCTGGTCGGCGTGGGCCTCGCTGGCGACATCGGGCAACGGGCGCTGCACGGGGGGCGTCGATGACATCGGGTATTCCTGTGAGGGCCTGGATCGCACGACGTGCGAACGCGGCGGGAGCCCGGCAAAGCTGGGGTCGCGGTCGCGCAGGTTCAATAGTTTAGCAAGGCGATCAGGCGCTTGCGTCTTTGGAGCGCATCCAGCGTCCACCCTGCCACGCCGCCCACGACGCACGCAGCGGCAGGCGCGCGAACGAGGCCTGCAGGGCTGCGAGCGGATCGCTGCCGCGCGCGGCGACGCGCATGCGCCAGCGGTCCGCGCTCGCGGTTGCGGCGCCGAGCGGTCCGCTGCGCGTGTTCGCGATCGCGCCGGACTCGGCGCGCAGGCGCTCGAGCCAGTCGCGCAGCGCACCGGCTTGCGCATCCGAGTGCTGCACGAGGTCGCCGCGCGCGAGACGGTGGCGCGCGAGCAGGTCGAGCGGCAAAGGCAGGCGTCCGTCGCGCAATGCATCGGCGAGCGCCGCGGTTTCTCGCAGGGCCCGCGACATGCTCCGCACGCGCGCGAGCGCTGGCGCGTCGATCGTCGCGAACAGGTCCGCCTCGATCGCAGCCAACGGCGCGTGCAGGGCCGCATGCGCGCGCAACAATGCCTGCATGTCGGCGGCAGGCTCGGCATCGCGCTGGGCCAGCGCGCCACCGATCACTTCATACCATCGCGCCAACGCGACCGCATCGAAACCCGGATGCGCTTGCAGCACCTGGGTCAGCGGGTGCCGCGCCGCATGCGCCGCGGCACGCGCGAACTCCTCGCCCCACCATTGCAGCTTGACGGCCGCCGGCTGCGCTTCGCGAATGCCGAACGCGGCGTGCTCGAGCTCGTGCACGAGGCAGGCGAACGCGGTGTAGGCCGGGCGGCGCGGAGCGCCGATGAAGTTCAGTGCGAGCCGCAACTCCGGATGCAGCAACGCCCACTTCGCCTCGAAACTGGCCAGCGGAGTAGCGTCGAGCTCCGCCATCATGCGAGGCCGAGTGGCGCGAGCAATCCGAGCGGCGTGTCGACGACGTCGTCCGCACCCCAAGCGCGCGGATCGCCGCCGTCGAGATAACCCCAGGCAGCGGCGATCGTGCGCGTTCCGGCGGCACGCCCGGCCTGCACGTCGCGCAGGTCGTCGCCGATCATGACCGCGTCGCAGGGATCGATGCCGGCCTGCTCGCACGCGAACAGGACGGGCGCCGGGTCGGGTTTGCGCACCGGCAGGCAATCACCGGTGACCAGCGCAACGCTGCCGCGATGGAAGTCCATTTGCGCGAGCATCGGCCGCGCCAGCCAGCCCGGCTTGTTGGTAACGATGCCCCACGCGACGCCGCGTTCCGCGAGGCGCTCCAGCACCTCGCGCATGCCATCGTACAGGCGCGTGTGGCGGGTCATCGCGACCGAATAAATGTCGAGGAAACGCGGCAGCCACTGATCGATCATCGCATCGTCGGCGCCGGCCAGTCCCTGGCGCAACATCGCGCGTCCACCGGCGGAGACGACGCGGCGCACCGCATCGACGTCGGGCGCCGGCGCGCCGAGTTCCGCGCACAACGACTGTACGGCTGCGATCAGGTCCGGTGCGGAATCGACGAGGGTGCCGTCGAGATCGAAGAATACCGCGCGCGGCACAGGCACGAGACTCATGCGGGCTTCGATGCGCAGGCGAGGTAGTTGACCGCGACACTCGTGGTCAATCGCGCCGAGCGCGTGAGCGGGTTGTAGGCGATGCCCGAGAGGTCGTCGAGCACGAGGCCGCTCGCGCGAAGATCCTTGGCGATCTCGCTCGGCTTGATGAATTGCGCGTAGTGATGGGTCCCGCGCGGCAGCAGGCGCAGCACGTGTTCGGCGCCGAGGATCGCCGCGCCGAATGCGAGCGGCGTGCGATTGAGCGTCGACAGGAACAATTTGCCACCGGGTTTGAGCAGTGTCGCGCACGCGGCGACGACGCTCGCCGGATCGGGTACGTGTTCGAGCATTTCCATGCATGTGACGACATCGAATGCGCCTGGCATTTCCGCCGCCAGCGCCTCGACCGCGACTTCGCGATAGTCCACCACAACGCCGCTCTCGTGCAGATGCAGGCGCGCGACATCGAGCACGGCCGGCGCGAGGTCGATCGCGACGACCTTGGCACCCGCGCGGGCGAGCGCTTCGCTGAGGATGCCGCCGCCGCAGCCGACGTCGAGCACTCGCACACCCTGCAACCGCACGCGATCGGCGACGTAGCCGAAGCGCACGGGATTGAGATCGTGCAGCGGACGCGATTCGCCGTCGGGGTCCCACCAGCGCGAAGCGAGACGATCGAATTTGCCGGTTTCGCTGCGATCGACATTTTCAAAAGTCATTGCAGCACCTCCGATGCGTCACGGGATTGCGCACGACCGACGGCTGCGGGTTGCTGCGGGCCGCGTGTCATGTCAGCCCGCAATCCGCTCGCGCCAGCGCCGCGCCTTCTCGCGCAGTTCCGCCATGTCGAGCTCGAGCAAAGCCCGCTCACGCAACTTGCGCACGCCTGCGATCCAGACGTCGCTGACCTGTTGTCGTCCCGCGGCATAGACGAGCTGCGAAACCACGTCGTACATCGGCTGCGTCTCGATCTCGTCGAGGCGGATCGCGGCGAGGTCGGCCTGCTTGCCGGGCTCGATCGAGCCAATGCGCTCGCTCCAGCCGAGCGCCTGCGCGCCACCGAGCGTCGCTGCATGCAGCGTGCTCGCTGCGTCGAGTGCGCTGGCGTCTTCGGCCACCGCCTTCGCGAGCAACGCGGCGGTGCGCATTTCGCCGAACATGTCGAGGTCGTTGTTGCTGGCGCAGCCGTCGGTGCCGAGCGCGAGCCTGACGCCGGCACGACGCAGTTTCTCGGCGGGGCAGAAGCCGGAGGCGAGCTTGAGGTTGGATTCTGGGCAGTGCACGACCGCGACGCCGGCCTCCGCGCACGCGGCGATCTCGGCGTCGGTGAGCTGCGTCATGTGCACCGCGATCAGGCGTTCATTGACGAGGCCCAGCGCCTGCATGCGCGCGAACGGACGCGCGCCGCGTTCGCGCCTGGCGTCCTCGACTTCGTGCGCGGTCTCGTGCAGGTGCAGATGCACCGGCAGGTCGAGCTGGTCCGACAGCAGGCGGATGCGCTCGAAACTCTCGTCCGACACCGTGTACGGCGCATGCGGCGCGAAGCTCGTGCCGAGCAGCGCCTCACCGCGGAATTCGTCGTGGACCGCGAGACCCTTGTCGAAATACTCGTCGCGCGTCGACGCCCACGCGCTCGGGAATTCGATCACCGGCAGCCCGACCATCGCGCGAAAGCCGAGGCGGCGGTAGGTCGCCGCCTGCACGTCCGGGAAGAAGTAGTTCTCGTTGCAGCAGGTGGTGCCGCCGCGCAGCATCTCGGCGACCGCGAGTTCGATGCCGTCGCGCACGAACTCGGGACCGATCGCCTTCGCCTCGGCCGGCCAGATGTGCTCCTGCAGCCAGCGCATCAGCGGCAGGTCGTCGGCAAGCCCGCGCATCAGCGTCATCGGGTTGTGCACGTGCGCGTTGACGAGGCCGGGGATCAGCGCGTGCTCGTCGAGGACGACACGTTCGCGCGGCGCGTAGCGTGCACGCGCGTCGGCGCTCGGCAGCAACGCGACGATGCGGTCGGCGTCGATCGCGACGGCGTGGTTTTCCAGCACGACACCGCGCGGTTCGACCGGGACGATCCAGCGGGCTTCGATGAGGAGGTCGATGGGTTGCAGCGTTTCACTCATCGTTCGTCGTCCCGGTGCAGGCCGGGACCCAGCGTCTCGCGCCCCGTCGGAATCTACTGCGAATCCATTTCAGACACTGGACCCCGGCTTTCGCCGGGGTGATTGATTCGCGACGCAAAAAATCCGGTGAGCGGATTTTTTTCTGCGAATCAATCACTTCACGCGCGACATGTATTCGCCGGAACGCGTGTCGACCTTGATCTTCTCGCCCTGGCTCACGAACAGCGGCACGCGCACGACCGCGCCGGTCTCGAGCTTGGCCGGCTTGCCGCCGCCGCCTGAGGTATCGCCGCGCACGCCCGGATCGGTCTCGGCGATCTCGAGTTCGACGAAGATCGGCGGCGTCACCAGCAACGGGGCGCCGTTCCACAGCGTCATGATGCAGACCTCGTTGCCCTTCAGCCATTTCGCCGCGTCGGCCATCGCGGTCTGGTCGGCGGCGATCTGGTCGTGCGTCGACGGGTCCATGAAGTGCCAGAACTCGCCGTCCGAGTAGAGGAACTCCATGTCGGTGTCCATCACGTCCGCGGCATCGACCGAGTCGGTCGACTTCATGGTCATTTCGACCGTGCGACCGGTCTTGAGGTTGCGGTACTTCACGCGCGTGAAGGCCTGGCCCTTGCCGGGCTTGACGTATTCGGTGTCGACGATCGTGCACGGGTAGCCGTCCACGATGATCTTCTGGCCGTTCTTGACGTCGTTCATGCCATAGCTGGCCATGCGTAACTCCTGATGTGATTTTCGGGTGGGCCGGTCCCGGCTGCGGCGTTCGGCGCGAATCCGCACCGGCGCTGTCGGGAGTCGCTGCACGAAAACGGCTAGAATGAGCGGTTCCGTGGCCAGCGTACCGGACCTATCCGCCCATGATACCTGCTAACCGCCCGCTGGCGCAGCCCGTACGCTGGCAGCAGCTGTGGCGCGAGGCGGTGACCGACGCGCGCGAACTGCTCGATCTGCTCGGCCTGTCCGCGCGCGCCTCCGACCTGCTGCCAGGGGCCGATACCGGCTTCGCCGTGCGCGTGCCGCGCGGCTTCGTCGCGCGCATGCGCTACGGCGACCCCGCCGACCCGTTGCTGCTCCAGGTCCTGCCGCGCGCAGCCGAACTCGGCGAGGTGCCCGGGTTCCGCCTCGACGCCGTCGGCGACCTTGCTGCCCGCGCGGCCCACGGCGTGCTGCACAAATATGCGGGACGCGCGCTGCTGATCGCCACCGGCTCGTGCGCGATCAACTGCCGTTACTGCTTTCGCCGCCATTTCCCGTACGCACAGGAGACCGCGGCCGCGAACCGCTGGGAACAGGCGCTGGAGCATGTCCGCGACGACCGCTCGATCTCCGAGCTGATCCTCTCGGGCGGCGACCCGCTCTCGCTATCGACCGCCAAGCTCGCCGAGCTCACGGCGGCCTTGCCCGACATGCCGCACATCCGTCGCCTGCGCATCCACACGCGCCTGCCCGTGGTGCTGCCCGAACGCATCGATGCCGAATTCCGCGACTGGCTCTCCGGCCTGCCCCTGCAGCGGGTCGTGGTCGTGCACGCGAACCATCCGCGCGAGATCGATGCCTCGGTCGCGATCGCGTGCAAGGCCCTGCGCGACGCCGGTGCGACCGTGCTCAACCAGTCCGTCCTGCTGCGCGGAATCAACGACGATGCGGACACGCTGGCCGCGCTGTCCGAGCGCCTGTTCGATGCCGGCGTACTGCCCTACTACCTGCATCAGCTCGATCGCGTCGCGGGCACTGCGCACTTCGAAGTCACTGACGATGCCGCGCTCGGCCTCATGGCGGCACTGCGGCGGCATCTGCCCGGGTACCTGGTCCCGCGCCTGGTGCGCGAAACGGCCGGCGCCCCGTACAAGGAGCCGATATTCGGCCTTTCGGACCTGACGGCCCCGGCGAAACCACGTGATCCCATCGAACGGCCCATGGAAATGGCCACCCGAATCCGGTAAATATCGGCAAAGCGCCACTGTATTTCAGCCGATGCTCCACGCGACCCCGTTACACTGTGCGCATCCGCGCGTCGCCACGGCTTGAGCCAGAGCCGGAGCCGCCCGCGAAGGACCGCCCGGAAGTCCGGCAGGACTTCCCCACCTGCATGGCCCTGACTCGCCGATGACCCGATCCGACAACATCATCAAGCTGCTCCTCGTCGACGACTCGGTCGACGATGCGGAGCAGACGATCAGCATACTGCGCAACGGCGGCATCGCCGTGCGGCCTGCACGCGCCGGTACCGACGTCGAGCTGGAGGCCGCATTCGAACAGCAGATGCCGGACCTCATCATCGTCGACATCGGCAGCAAGAACCTGTCGATCAAGCAGGTGCACGACGTCGCCGAACGCGGCGGCCGCGACATCGCCGTGATCGGCAGCGGCCGCGGACTCACCGAGGACGCGATCGTCAAGGCGTTTCGCGACGGCGCGCGCGCAATGATGCTGCGTGACTCGCACGAGCACGTGCAGATGATCGTGCGGCGCGAATTCGAAGCGCTGACGATGCGCCGCGGCGTGCGTCGCCTCGAAGCCTCGCTGCGCGAGTCGGAGCGCCGCTGCGAGGCGCTGCTCGACTCCTCGCGCGATCCGATCGCGTTCGTGCACGAGGGCATGCACGTGCGCGCGAACAAGGCGTACCTGGAGATGTTCGCGCTGGACGACTTCGAGGATGTCGAAGGCATGTCGATCCTCGACATGATCGCGCCGCAGGATGCCGACGACTTCAAGGCGCTGCTCAAGCGCCTGTCCAAGGGCGAGAAGCCGCCGCAGCGCCTGAATCTCAAGGCGCAGCGCACCGACGGTTCGACCTTCGACGCGACGATGGAATTCACCGAAGCGAGCTACGAGGGCGAACCCTGCCAGCAGATCACGTTCCGCCTGCAGGCAGTCGATCCGAACCTGAGCCAGGAAATCGAGGCGATGCGCTCGAAGGACCTGGTCACCGACCTCTACAACCGCCAGTACCTGATGGCGCAGCTGGAAGAAGGCGCGTCGCGCGCCGCCAACGGCAAGACCGACCAGTCGCTGCTGCTGATCGAACCGGACAACTTCAAGCCGGTGCTGGATACGGTAGGTCTCGGCAATGCCGACGTGCTGCTCGGCGACATGGCGATGTTGCTGCGCAAGTACCTCGGCGACGCCGACGTCGCCGGCCGGATTTCCGAGCACACCTTCGCCGTGCTGCTGACGAGCCACGACATCGAGGCCACGCGCAAGCTCGGCGACAAGCTGCGCAACGCGTTCAGCGAGAAGATCTTCGAAGTCGGCAAGCAGTCGATCAACCTGACCGTCAGTGTCGGCGCGGCGCTCATCGGCGAGAAGAATGCGAGCGCTGCGACGGTGATGAATCTCGCGACGACGTCGCTGCGCACCGCGCAGACCGAAGGCGGCAATCGCCTCAACCTGGTCGATCCGTCCGAGCAGGACAAGGCCGCGGTCGAGAACACACGGCGCTGGATCGAGGCGATCGACCAGGCGCTGGCCACCAACGGCTTCGTGCTGTACTACCAGCCGATCATCAGCCTGCACGGCGCCGAAGGCGATTTCTACGAGATCCTGCTGCGCATGGCCGGACCGAAGGGCGAAATCCCGCCGGCGCAGTTCCTGCCGATCGCCGAGCGCAACGGCCGCATGCCGGCGATCGACCGCTGGGTCATCGCGAACGCGATCCGCGCGATCGCCGAGCGCGAGCGCGCCGGCAACAAGACCACGTTCTTCGTGAAGCTGACGCCGCAATCGCTGGAAGACGTCACCTTGCTGCCGTGGATCGCGCAGCAGCTGAAGACGGCGCGCCAGCGCGGCGATTCGCTCGTGTTCGAAATGCCGGAGAGCAAGGTCGTCACCAGCCTGAAGCCGGCGCGTGCGTTCGCCAAGGGGCTCGAGCAGATCCACTGCGGTTTCGCGCTCGAACAGTTCGGTTCCGGCCTGAACTCGTTCCAGTTGCTCAAGCACATCCCGGTGAACTACCTGAAGATCGACCGCAACTACATGGCCGAGCTGCCCAAGCACAAGGAAAACCAGGAGAAGATCAAGGACATCTGCGACCAGGCGCACCACGCCGGCAAGCTCACGGTCGCCGAGTTCGTCGAGGATGCGGCGAGCATGTCCATCCTGTTCAGCTGCGGCGTGAATTTCGTGCAGGGCAACTTCCTGCAGGAACCCGAGAAGATCCTCAGCCACGCCGCGGCGTGACGCGTGTGCGATGCCGCACAGAAAAGGCCCGGGAATCCCGGGCCTTTTCGTTTTTGTGGGAGCGGCGGAAGCCGCGATGCTCGTTCCCGGATCAAAAAAAATGCCTGCCGGGGTCGGCGGCACGCGCTTCGCGCGTACCGCCCTACGCAGTCGCGCGCAGCGCGGCGATGCGCTCGGCCAGCGGCGGGTGGCTCATGAACAGGCGCGCGACGCCGCCCTCGCCGGAAATGCCGAACGCGGCGATCGCCTTCGGCAGCGTGTTCTCGCCGCGGTTGCCGGCGAGGCGTTCGAGCGCCGAGATCATCGCGTCGCGCCCGGCCAGGCGTGCGCCACCGGCATCGGCACGGAATTCGCGCCAGCGCGAGAACGCCATCACGATCAGCGACGCGAGTGCGCCGAGCACGAACTGCAGCAACATCACGATCGCGAAGTAGGCGAATCCGCCGCCACCGGTGTCGCGGTTTCCGCTCAGCGCACGGTCGACGAGGGTGCCGATCACGCGCGCGAGGAAGATCACGAACGTGTTCAACACGCCCTGGATCAGGGCCATCGTGACCATGTCGCCGTTCGCGACGTGGGTGATCTCGTGCCCGAGCACCGCGTCGACCTGCTCGCGATCCATGCTGTTCAGGAGACCCGTGCTGACCGCGACCAGCGAGCTGTTCTTCGACATGCCCGTCGCGAACGCATTCATCTCGGGGGCGTCGTAGAGCGCGACTTCCGGCATGCCGATGCCGGCCTTCTCGGCGTGCCGGCGCACGGTGTCCACGAGCCACTGTTCGGTCGGGTTGCGCGGCTGGGTGATCACCTGCGCGCCGACCGACATCTTCGCCATCCATTTGGACATCGCGAGCGAGATGAACGAGCCGCCCATGCCCATCACCGCGGCCATCACGAGCAGGCCCGACAGGTTCAATCCACCCCTGCGGTACGCGTACACGTCGAGGCCGGTCAGCTTGACGACGATGGTCAGCAGCGCCATCACCGCCAGGTTGGTCAGGACAAACAGTACGATGCGCAACATGGTATTCCTCGCCAGTTTCTATGGTCGCCCGGATGGGCGCACGCGCTGCCGTGCGGCACACGCAACCCGGATATGGGGTTGCTCCCGCATTTCCGAAGCCTACCCGTTCCGGGCGTCGGCGGATGTTTCGACCGCATCCGACGCCGCAGGTTCGCCCTGATGCGCGGTCGCTTCGCCCCCTCGCCGACCGGACGCCTGCACTTCGGCTCGCTCGTCGCCGCACTCGGCAGCTGGCTGTTCGCTCGCCACGCCGGCAGCGGCTGGATCGTGCGCATGGAGGACCTCGACCGCGAACGCGAAGTGCAGGGCTGCGCCGAGGACATCCTCGCCACGCTGGACGCATTCGAACTGGTTTCCGACGAGGTCGTCGTCTACCAGGGCCGGCGCACCGATCGCTTTGCCGCCGCGCTGGCCCGGCTCGAACGCGATGGCCACGCCTATCGCTGCTGGTGCAGTCGCGCCGACCTCGAACCCCATGGCGGCATCCATCCGCCGCAATGCGTGGCGCCGCCGGGCGACCGCGCGCCGGCCTGGCGCTTGCGCGTGCACGACCACGTGATCGCGTTCGACGATGCGATCCAGGGCCTCCATCGTCAGGAACTCGCACGTGAAGTCGGCGACTTCGTGATCTGGCGCGCCGACGGCGCCTGCGCCTACCAGCTCGCCGTGGTCGTCGACGACGCCGCGCAGGGCATCGAGCAGGTCGTTCGCGGCGCCGACCTGCTCGATTCGACGCCGCGCCAGATCCTGCTGCAACGCCTGCTCGGATTGCCTCAGCCCGCCTATGCCCACCTGCCGCTCGCGCTCGCCGCGGACGGACACAAGCTGAGCAAGCACGAGGCGGCTCTGCCTGTCGATGCGCGCGATCCGTTGCCGCCGCTGCGGGCGGCCTTGCGCTTCCTCGGCCAACCCGCGCCTGATTGCAGCAATGTGCGCATGTTACTGTCGTCGGCCGTGCAGGCTTTCGACCCGCGCGGGATCCCGCGTGCCGCCGCGACACCGACAGCGTTTGCGGCGGCGCGCAATGCAACACCGTGAGCCTCGCAGGCACAATCGCGGAAGGCGCCATCTGGCGTCGCCGCTCCGACAATCGAAAAGGAGTACACGTCATGACGACGCGCGTCGCCCTGGTCACCGGTGGTACCGGCGGTATCGGCACTGCCATCTGCAGGCACCTCGCCCAACTCGGCCACAAGGTCGCCACCAACTATCGCGACGAGGCGAAGGCGAAGGCCTGGCAGGACGCGCAGCGCAAGGACGGTTTCGAGTTCGCGCTCGCCAAGGGTGACGTCGCCGACGCGGCGACCGCCGAAGCAATGGTGCGCGAGGTCGAGAAGCAGCTCGGCCCGGTCGACATCCTGATCAACAACGCCGGCATCACGCGCGACACCACGTTCCATAAGATGAACGCGCTGCAATGGCAGGAAGTCATCGCGACGAACCTCGGCTCGTGCTTCAACGTGACGCGTCCGGTCATCGATGGCATGCGCGAGCGCAAATGGGGCCGCATCGTGCAGATCAGCTCGATCAATGGCCAGAAGGGCCAGTACGGTCAGGCGAACTACGCCGCCGCGAAAGCCGGCATGCACGGCTTCACGATCTCGCTCGCGCAGGAGAATGCGAAGTTCGGTATCACCGTCAACACCGTGTCGCCGGGTTACGTCGGCACCGACATGGTGATGGCCGTGCCCGAGGACGTGCGCGCGAAGATCGTCGCGCAGATCCCGGTCGGCCGCCTCGGCGACCCGGACGAGATCGCCTACGCAGTCGGTTTCTTCGCCAATGACCAGGCGCGCTGGATCACCGGCGCGAACCTCGCCATCAACGGCGGGCAGTACATGGGTTGGTAAATGCTGCGCTTGGACGATGCCATATTGGCATCGTCCGCAGCATTTACCAGGTGAGGCAGGATGCCGAACGGGCAGCGACGCAAGGATGCCTGCTTGCCGCTGTCGATGCCTGCGCTTGGACG
>Ga0068855_100004677_pt1 | contig 16723 bp, 19 predicted proteins | sample KBSCornC52_FD_66592 | JGI IMG/M metagenome (GOLD analysis project Ga0068855, IMG submission 66592) | Corn rhizosphere microbial communities from Kellogg Biological Station, Michigan, USA - KBS Corn C5-2 | ecosystem: Host-associated > Plants > Roots > Rhizosphere > Soil ...
CGCAACGTACCCGCCGACCGCATGGTGAAGGTACCAAAGGGCGTGTCCGACGAGCAGGCGGCCGCTCTGATGTTGAAGGGCCTTACCGCGCACTACTTGTTACGGCGGACCTATCGGGTGGCCAAAGGCGATTCCATTCTGGTGCACGCCGCCGCCGGCGGAGTCGGTCTGATCTTGTGCCAGTGGGCAAAAGCGCTCGGCGCGAAGGTCATCGGGGTCGTGGGCAGCGAGGCCAAAGCGGAGCTCGCCCGCAAATACGGCTGCAAGCGGGTCCTCATCCTGGGGCGCGATGAGATCGTTCCCAACGTGAAGAAATTCACCAAGGGTGAGGGTGTCGCCGTCGTCTACGACTCGGTCGGCAAGGACACCTTCACGGAGTCGTTGGACTCGTTACGCCCACTCGGCACGATGGTCACTTACGGCAACGCATCCGGTCCTCCACCTGCCATCAGCCCGCTCGAGCTCAGCAAGCGCGGCTCGCTCTATCTGACCCGACCAACACTTTTCCACTACATCTCCACCCGCGAGGCCCTCGACAGCGCCGCGCGTGAGTTGTTCGCCGCGGTCAAGAACAAAGCCGTGCGTGTGCTCATCGGCCAGACCTATCCGCTCGCGGAAGCCGCCGAGGCGCACCGCGATCTCGAGTCGCGCCGGACGACGGGGTCGACGGTGTTGATTCCGGATCAACCCATCTGAATCGATGACGTTCCGCAGGGTCTGCGTGAAGATCCCCCCCGGTCCCGCACATCAGCGCATAGCGCCGCTGCGCACGCTGCATGCAAGTAGACTGGGAACACCTTTACCCCTGCCGCCAAATCTAGAGCGCCTCTTCGGGCAGTTGCGCTTCGAGCGTTCGCATTCTCGGCCGCTCGTCTTCAGCAACATGGTTACCACCTTGGACGGCATCACGTCACTCCAGGTCAAGGGGCACGATGCTGGCGGGGACATCAGCGGCTTCAACGCCCAGGACCGGATGGTCATGGGATTACTACGCGCCATAGCCGACGTGGTGATCGTCGGATCTGGCTCGCTGGAGTCCGATCCGTCCCGCATGTGGACCCCAGACTCCATTTGCCCGGAGCTCGCGAATGACTACCGGAAATTGCGGGCGACCCTGTACCCGGGTACGACAACTTTGCACGTGGTGGCCAGCTCGAGCGGCAGGCTCGATCTCAGCTCGCCAGTGTTCAACAGCAGTCATGCGCCGCTCCTCATCCTGACCACGCAAGCTGGCGCTCGGCGCCTGCGGGCACGCGATATCCCAATCGGCATCGAAGTACGTGTCGTGCGCCGCGGTTCAGAGGGACTCGCGGCCGACAAGATGTTAGAGACGGTCTGCGACGCCGTATCGCCCACGCGAATTCTAGTCGAGGGTGGTCCGCGTTTACTCGGCAGCTTTTACGCTGCTCGTTTACTTGCCGAACAATTCCTTACCCTGTCGCCCCAAGTGGCGGGGCGCCGCACTGGCGACAAACGGATCAGTTTGACGATGGGGCGGCAATTTGCCCCGAAAGATCCCCTCTGGGGTGCTCTGAAAGATGTTCGGATGGGCAAAAGCCATCTATTCTTGCGTTACTCCTTTGAGCAAAAATAAATGCTCGGCAGGACAACGCATGGCTGATCTGATGCCCGACTCCAACGCAATGCCGCTGATTGCGTTGCAAGATGTGGGGAAGCGCTTCGCTTCCGGCTTGCAGGCGCTTGCAGGCGTGTCGCTGAATGTGAACGCTGCGGAGTTTGTTTCCTTGGTAGGTCCCTCTGGCTGCGGAAAGAGTACCGTTCTGCGGCTGGTGGCCGCGCTGGATGAGCCGAGTGCCGGTACGGTGCGCTCGCCCAGACGCGGCAAAGACGGCGCCATCGCGTTCGTCTTTCAGGAACCGACATTGATGCCATGGACGAGCGTCTTCGACAATGTATGGCTTCCTTTGCGTCTGCAGGGTCATAAACGCAAGGAGGCGGCCCCATTGGTTCGCGCGACGCTGGCAGGGGTAGGCCTCGCCGAGTTCGAGAACGCTTATCCGGCGCAGCTCTCAGGCGGAATGAAGATGCGCGTGTCGATCGCTCGTGCACTGATTGTGCGACCCAAAGTGTTGCTCATGGATGAGCCATTTGCCGCATTGGACGACATCACCCGCCAGAAACTGAATGCAGATCTGCTGCGGTGTTGGCACGGCCAATCCATGGCTGCGATATTCGTCACGCACACTGTGGGCGAGGCGGTGTTCCTGAGTCAACGAGTGGTCGTGATGAGTGCGAGGCCCGGACGGGTGCTGCGTGAAATTACTATCGATGAACCGTACCCCCGGACCTCGGCCTTCCGCCACAGTGCTGCTTACAACGACGCTTGCCGCAGGATCGAAGCGACCCTCGATCAGGGCGCGGAACAGGCGATAGCAACATCGACATGAGCGGTCTGAGACGAGCGGCGTTGCCGGCGTTGGTGTTATTGGGTTTTCTCGTCGGCTGGGAGATCCTGGTGCGGTGGGCCGAAATCCCGGCCTACACGTTGCCGGCGCCTTCACAAATCGCCCGGACTCTCCAGGCAAATTGGGCCTCGCTGCTGCTCAGTTGGTGGTTCACTGTGAAAATCACTTTCGGCGCATTGGCCTTGGCCTGTGCGGGCGGGGTGCTGATTGCCTCTGCATTCGCCTTGTGGCCGACGCTCGAGCGCGCGTTGTTTCCTATTGCGGTCGTGCTACAAGTCACACCGATCGTCGCCGTGGCGCCGCTGATGCTCATCTACGTCCAGAGCACGACGGCTGCGCTGCTGTTTTGTGCCTGGCTGGTCGCTTTCTTTCCGATTCTTTCCAACACCCTGATCGGACTGCGCGCAGCTGACGAAAACCTGCGCGATCTGTTTCGCCTGTTTGGCGCCACCTCATGGCAACAGCTCACCTTGTTGCGCGTGCCCGCGGCGATGCCGTATTTTTTGGCCGGACTGAAGATTTCCGGCGGACTGAGCCTGATCGGATCGGTCACCGCCGAGATGGTCGCGGGTGCGGCGGGCCGGGAGACTGGCCTTGCTTCGCGCATATTGGAGGCCAGTTTTCGCACCCAGACACCGGAGATGTTTGCAGCACTGACGCTGCTGGTAGCGACGGGCGTAATGATATATTTCTCATTCAATGTCCTGTCGCAGGTACTCCTTCGTCCGTGGCACGCATCGCAGTCGCCGCGCGACATTTGAGAGAGACGCTCACGAGACTATGCGCATACTTCATTTGCTTCTTTGGGCCGCAACGCTTCTCATGGCGACGGAACAGGTCGATGCGTTGGACAAGGTGATCTTTGCCACCAACTGGAAGGCGCAGGCGGCACAGGGTGGGTTCTATCAATCGCTGGCCGATGGCACCTATCGCAGATACCGCCTGGACGTCACGATTCAACAGGGCGGCCCGAGTGTCAACAACAGGCCATTGTTACCGGCCGGGCGCATAGATTTTCTGCTGACTGGCAACTTGCTGCAGAGCTTTGACAGCGTCAAGAGCAAAGTGCCTGTGCTGGCAGTTGCAGCGATCTTCCAGAAAGACCCCCAGGCGCTCCTCGCTCATCCGGGCCAAGGCTACGAGCGCTTCGAAGCATTGCACGACGCGCCGGTGGCCCTGATCGCCAAGGACGCTCAATTCACCTGGTGGCAATGGCTCAAGGTCCGTTACGGCTTCAAGGACGAATCGCTCCGGCCTTATAACTACAACCTCGGTCCCTTCCTGGCCAACAACAAGGCCATTCAACAGGGTTATTCCGTGGCCGAGCCGATCTACATCGAGAATCAAGGCCACTTCCAGCCGGTCATACACCTGCTGGCTGATCACGGCTTTTCGACCTACAGCACGCTGATCGAGACTCGTGCCGACATGGTGAAATCCAATCCGGATCTCGTGCAGCGCTTCGTGGACGCCTCGATCATCGGCTGGGTCAATTTCCTCTATGGAGACCGCCGCGCCGCTACCAGCTTGATGGTGAAAGAAAACCCCGAGATGACCCCGATGGAAGTCGAAGCGTCGGTGGCACTCATGAAGCAACAGGGGATAGTTGATTCGGGGGAAGCCAAGACCAAGGGCATCGGAGCGATGAACGCGGCCCGGATCAAGGATTTCTATCTCCAGATGGTACAGGCTGGCTTATACCATGCGGACGATGTCGATCTTTCTCGCGTCGCAACACTGCAGTTCGTGAATAAGGGAGTCGCTTTGGATGTGGAGCGCAGCTTGACAGGCCAACATTGACCTGGCGCCCGCCGAGGCGCCAGGCATGAGTCATGGGACGATGGGCGTGGCTTTGTCGGTAACCACGGCTATCACACTCGCGCTGCCATAGTTGGCTTCGACCAACGCACCATTCAGCACTGGCGTGCCCGCCGCCTGATATATTACCGCGGCGATTTCCTCCGGCTCGATCAGTCGCTGCACACTCGACATTTCACCCATCTTTGCCAGGCTTCCTGGATCGAAAAGGGACCGCAACATTTCGGTGTCCGTGGCTCCGGGACAAACGCACACGGAATGTATCCCCTTGCCGAAAAGATCCTGACATGTCGCGCGCATCATTCCCACTACCGCATGTTTCGCAGCAACATAACTGAAGCTGCCGGCCGCTCCTCTGGTCGATAACGTCGAGCCTATATAGATGATGGCGGAGCCCTGGCTCATGAATGGCAACAGCAGCTGGTTTAGAGCCGCCGGTGCGATCACGGAGGTCTCCATCATCGATCTGAGGGATTCCGCGGTGACGTCCCCGGCTGAGTCATGCCACGACTGGGCCGCGTTATGCACCAGTACTATTCGTCGGCGTTGCAGGTGAGACGTACTCGAGAGGCGGCGCCGCACGAGATCGATAAAGCCGGCGGCAGCCAGGTCGGCTTGGATCGAAATCACATCGGGCGATGGGCATGTCCGCCTGGAGATGCTGACGACGTCATAACCTGCGCCCAAAAACTTGACTGCGGTGGCCAAACCTATTCCGGCACTCCCACCAGTTATGACGAGCAAGTCCTTCATGGGGTGTCGCTCCACCTCGAGGTCGCACCTTGCCCCGGCCCGGAGCTCACTCTGACGGCGACCTCGCTGATCAACGCCGCGATATCAGCAGTCAGCTTTGCCAGGATCGCTGACAAGAACCAGGCGGAGAGGTCCTCTACGGTAATGTTTCGGACCGGGAGGATCTTTACGTCACGCGGCAGGAATTGCAGGACCTCTTCTCCAAAGATTGCCCTGACTGAGCTCGCAGTTGCTTCGATCTTCAGGTAAGGGCTGTGCGCGGGCAACAAGAACAACTCATCGAGCGAATCACAAATCCCCGTTACGACATCTTTCAATATGCCGTAGTCAACAGCCATGCCGTTGGGACCGACCCGGGCTTTGCAGGTGACTGCAACACCGAAATTGTGACCATGGAGGTTTTCTCGACTGGTTGCAGAGAAGATCGTGAAGTGCCCGGAGGAGAACTTCATTCTTTCCTTCGCAAGGTCGATCTCGACCAGATCAGAAGACATCGCGCCTTTCATCTTGGCTGCCCCGGATCATTCGATAAAGGCTCATTTTGCCGCCTTGATGGTACTATAGCGGCTCAATCGATTCACGCGGCGACGCCCTCAGGGAAAGAGGCCTCCTCTGACCGGACGAGCGAGCGGTGCAACCCGGGCATCCAGGGCTTGCTCTTCCCTATGCCCTGAAAGCTCATTTTGTTAGTCTAGCGAGCGGCGCAGGCCTACAGGGCCTGACGCGGCAGGCAGCGCGGAGGTTTCATGGCCGAAGGTAGCTCGAATTTCAGCCTGACTGACACGAGGCAATTCATCTATTTGCCCGGGTGGGTCAAGCTGTCGATTCTGATTGTCGCAACTCTCTTGCTCATGTTGGCTATCGCGGTAGTGTTCCTGGCATTCGCAGATGGCCAGCGGTTCGAGCAGTCGGTCGTATTGTTCTTTGTCTCCGTCGGGCAATCGGCGGCGTTCATTCTGATCTTCTTCTTGATCGTTTCCTTCTCGAGGCGGGACGCCAACGTCAACCAACTCCATGTCCTGACTGACGAGTTTCTGCGAACTTACATTGCCAAGGCTCTTGCGAAGGTCTCGATTCCTGAGTTGAATCTGAGCGAGTTCACGGTGCAGGACGAAGGTGTAAAGGACATCTTCGGCCGCGTGCTGAAAATGACGAGTGGCAGCTACTGTTTCCGGCTCTGGGTGGGGCTGAATGTGCGCAGGTTGTTTGTGATCTATTTCGTGCCGCTCACGAGTACTCTCGGTATTGCAGATCTCAAGCGCGTCTACGAGTTCACGTTCGGTGGGGCGGGAAAGCTCGGCTATGAGTGCAATTTCGAGGAAGCCCACATCGATGGCAAGAAACTCGCGTCGATCTGGCTGACCGTGAAAACGGAAGAGGACTTGTTGTCCAGCCCGCAAGACAAGCTGTTCTGGGCGCAAGACATCGCCATGATGACCGAGTCTTTTTTACGCACAGCCCACCGCCACAGAATCGATTTGACCCTGAAGTCAATTGCACCGGGACCCCTCTAGTCGATAGCAGACTGCCGAGCTGATCGTACCCATCCGCCCCCAGCTTCCTCACGCGGCAGGCGCCCCGACCCACAAGGGTTTGAGCACGAGCCTGCCGTAGGCAATGAACGCGCACACCACAGCAACAACTCCCCAATAGATCACCGGGCTGTAGCTCGCTTCACCGGAATAGAGATGGAACCCGGTGAAGAGCACCATTTCCGCGGCGATGCAGAGGGCCGCGACAGGGGCGAGATTGCCCAGGGATTTTTTCCATGCCGGGGCGATGAGGGCCAGGCTGCAAAGCAGCTCGGGGACGCTCAGCGCGAGCCAGACTCCATGGGGCATCGCGTGCAAGGAAGGCACGGCTTGCTCCGAATTGGAAAACTTCCACACCGCGCCCATGGCGGTGTGCAAGGCGAGCAGGACTTGAAGACTCCATAACAGAATGTTCATGGTCATGAAACTCCGAATTGTTTTGCATATTCGGTATTCAGCCGCGGCCAGTCGAACTGCATCGCTGCGCCGCCCACGATTCGCCCGAGAGGCTCACCGGCAAGCAGTTGATCGAGCACATCGAAGCAGATGTGCCACCCGGCCGCACCCATGGAGATGTAGCGGCGATCGATGTTGTGCCACAGCGTGAGGCGCGTGCCATCACCGAGCGGCTCGAGCTCCCAACGTAGATCCTTGTCGCCCCAATTGTATTCGAGCAGCTTAGGGGCATCCGCGCGCGTCACACGCGTTTCCGAGACGACAGGCGTGGGAGCGCCGACTGTCGTGAGTTTGACCGAGCCGACCGACGCGAGGCTTCCGTCAGCATCGAATGGCGCCCATTCACGCAGATGGATTGGATCCGTCAACGCCGTCCAGACTTTCGCGGGCGGATGGCGCAACTCCCGCACGAGAACGAGCGTCCAGTTCTCTCCATCCTTACGGACCTCGGCGCCCTTTGCGGGACCCGGCTTGTAGCTTTCACGGCGGCTCATCGTTTCTTTCCCTTCCGAGGAGATGGTTCGTCATTCATGTGATCGAGGTGCCGCTCGAGCGCGTCGACATGAGTCGACCAGAAGCGACGAAACGGCGCGAGCCAGGCATCAACCTCCATCAGTGGCTCGGGCCTGATCCGATAAACCCGCCGCTGCGCCTCGACCCGCGACACCACGAAACCTGCCTCACGCAACACCCGCAGGTGTTTCGATACCGAGGGCTGCGGCATACGCAACCGCTCTTCGATATCACCCACGGATCGTTCCGAGGAGGCGAGCAGATTCAGGATGGCCCGGCGGCTCGGCTCGGCAATGATGGCAAAGGTAGATTCCATGCCAAGTATATACCTCATTGAGCATATACCCGTCAAGGCACATGCAGCGTCCACGGGAGCAGCACGCCCCGCGCTGCAAGGCGCGGGCTGCATCGGTGCCGCAGAGCGAAATAGACGGTTGAGCTCAGCTACGGTGGTGGGCTTCAAACACCGCCGTCAGGATCCGCAACCGCCCCTGCATGAGATTACGCGCCAGGTTGGCAATGATCTGGGGTGTATCGGCACCCATTACCACACCCAGGTTGGGCGACGGCGGTGGCCCGGAAGCGCGCAGCTGTGCAAACCACGCTTTGGCTGGCTCGGTATCGTCTTGCCACGTCAGCGTGTTGAAACCGGCGGCTTCAATGGAGTCACGGGTCGCGGCGGCCGTCAGAAGGAAGCTGGTGTCAGGGCGGCGCGCCCAAGGGACCGGGTACTCCGGGTCGGCGCCACCCTCGCTCAACACAACATCGAAGGTCGCGAAGCGACCGCGTGGCTTCAACACACGGCAAATTTCCCGGTAAAGCCTGGGCCGGTCGGCAACGTTCATCGCGACATGCTGGAGAAACACTGCATCGAAACTACCGTTTGCGAACGGCAGCTCTACAGCATTGGCTACCTGGAATGACACTTCTTTGGTCTGCGCCGTGCGCTGCGTGAGATAGCTAGCCGTAGCCACGAAAGCTTCACTAAGATCCACACCGATGACCCGGCATCCGTAGGTCTGGTTGAGAAGCCGAGCCGGCCCTCCGAGGCCGGCTCCCACGTCGAGGACTGACATGTCCGCCTCGATCCCAGCCAAGCGCGCTAACTCAGCGGTCGCCGCGAGCCCCAAGGTGTGAAACTGATCCAGCGTGCCCAGCTGCTCGGGCGACAGGCGTTGCTCCTCGGGCCCGAAGACAGCCAGCGCCCGCTTGACACGCTCGACCAGGCCATTCGAGTGATAATGTTCGCGTACGCCATCCAGGACATCGGTCATGACGGTGTGTTCCTTACGAGTGCTTGCCTGGCGCCCACATTACGACCGTTTCTCGCGAGCGACTATTCGCGATAATGTGGACAACCTATGAAGCAGAACTTCACAGTGAGACACGGGGCGCTCGAGGGTGTTGAGACGTTTCTGTGTGTAGCCCGGTATCGGAGCTTCCGCCGGGCGGCCGCCGAACTTGGCGTGACGCCTTCAGCAGTCAGCCAAGCGGTGCGCGCCCTCGAGGCGCGTGTTGGGGCGACACTTTTGATACGAACTACGCGCAGCGTCGGCCTGACAGAGGCGGGCGAGAAGTTCATTGCGCGTGCCCGACCAGCCTTCGACGAGATCGTCGCGGCAGGCGAAGTGGCACGTGGGCTGGGGCAGAGGCCCACGGGAACTTTGCGACTCTCGGTACCTCCATCGGTAGTGCCCATACTGCTGCAATCCCTGGTAGGTTCCTTCCGCAAGGCCTATCCGGAGGTTGACGTGGAGATCGCGGCGAGTGAAAGGCTGGTCGACCTTGCCGCCGAAGAGTTCGACGCAGGAATTCGACTAGGACAGTACGTCGCGGACGATATGGTCGCGGTGCGGTTGACACCACCGCTCCGCTTCATCGTTGTAGGTACCTCCGCTTACCTCGACCGCAACGGCCGGCCCGGACGGCCGGAAGACCTGGTACACCACGCATGTCTGCGCATGCGGCGATCCAACGGGATGCTCGCGCCATGGTCGTTCAAGGACAATGGCCGGACTGTCGAGGTCGCCGTGTCCGGACCCCTCATTGCCAGTGACTTCCCGACGCTCCTGCGCGCAGCACTGGAGGGTATGGGCCTTGCGCAAGTACCCGAGCCGATCGCCGCCGAGTCGGTGTCCTCCGGCCGACTCGCCCATGTGTTGGAATCATTCGCACCCATGACGCCCGGCGTTTTTCTCTACTATCCGAGTCGGCGCCAGGTGCTGCCAAAACTGCGCGCTTTCATCGACCACGTGAAGAGTCAGGCACGAGGCAAAGAGCCTGTTCCAACCTCTGACGAGCAACCGAGCCACGATCTCAATGAATGAGACCCTGACGCTACCCTCCGGCGAGCGCGTACCCGCCCTCGGATTGGGCACCTGGCAACTGGCGGAGTCCCCCGCGGCGCATGCCGAAGAACTGGCCACATTACAGCTCGGACTCGACCTGGGTGCCAGACTCATCGATACGGCGGAGATGTATGGTGACGGGCGTGCCGAAGAGTTGGTCGGCAAAGCCATCGCCGGTCGACGCGACGAGGTTTTTCTCGTCACCAAGGTCTATCCGCACAACGCGACGCGCAAAGGGCTTCCAGCCGCCTGCGAGCGTAGCCTGCGGCGGCTGCACACCGATCGCATCGACCTGTACCTCCTGCACTGGCCCGGGACCGTGCCCTTGACGGAGACTGTGGACGCTTTCGCGCAACTGCAAGCCGAGGGCAAAATCCGTTACTACGGAGTCAGCAATTTCGACCGCGCCGACATCGAGGAGTTGACGGCGGTTGCGGGCGGCGGCCAGATCCAAACCAACCAGGTCCTCTATAACCTGGGCCGCCGTGGCGTCGAGTGGGATCTGTTGCCCTCCTTGCGCCGACGGCACATCCCCGTCATGGCGTATTCGCCGATCGAGCAGGGCAGGCTATTGCGCGACCGTAGACTCGTCGACTTCGCCAAGCGCCATGGAATTACGCCGGCGCAGACCGCCCTCGCGTGGCTTCTCGCCAACGGCGATGTCATGGTCATACCTAAAACAGGACGCCGGGAGAGATTGCGGGAAAATTTCGGCGCCCTCGATCATCGGCTGACTCCGGCGCAACTGGACGAGCTCGATCGGCTGTTTCCGCCGCCGAGAGGCCCGGAGCCTCTGGCGATGCTGTGAAGTCGGCCTCTGCAAGATCAGATCCTGAAGCGCTCCTTCAACTCACCCGCCATACGGCGGCTGACCTGCAACGGCGCTTCGCAGCCGCGCAGACGCACGAAGTATTGTCCCTCGGTGTTGCGCTCGATGCGCTCCAGGTAGCGCACGTTAACCAACGCATTGCGATGGATGCGCACGAAATCCGCTTCGAGCTCCTCCTCCAAAGCACGCAGCGGATCGTCTATCAGATCTTCGCCGTTGCTATGACGCACCGTGGTGTACTTCTGGTCGGCGAAGAAGTACTGAATCTCATCGATGGGGATGAGGCATAGCCCCTCGCGACGGCGAGCGGCGATGTGAGTGCGGCGCTTCTCGTTGCCAGCGGCGGCAATCTTCTGCAGTTGTGGCCGGGTGAGGCGGCCCGCGCGCTCGAGCGCAGCGGCTAGCTTCTCCTTGCGGATGGGCTTGAGCAGATACCCTGCGGCATTCGCCTCGAAAGCGTTGACAGCGTATTCGTCGAATGCGGTCGTGAAGATGACCGCCGGCGGCTCGGTCAGCGCGTTGAGGTGCTGTGCCACCTGGATACCATCCAGGCCGGGCATTCTCACATCGAGAAGAATGACGTCCGGGGAAAGCTCGTGAGCCCGCACGAGAGCCTGTTGTCCGTTGATCGCCTCGCCGATCACGGTGACATCGGGAAGCTCGGCGAGCAGGCTCCGCAAGCGCTCGCGCGCCGGCGGCTCGTCATCGACAACGAGCACCTTGAGTTGAGTCACAGGACCAACATCTCACGTCGGTCGACGTATGGAAAGCGCAGCGTCACAATGTATTCTGCATCGAAACGCCCCGCTTTGATCAAGGCCTTTTCGCCATACATGAGTTGCAAACGCTCGCGAATGTTGGCGAGCGCCAAGTTGTTGCCTCCCCGGCCTTTTTGCGGCTCACCGACGGGATTGCGCACGACGATGGTAATGGAGCGGGCGCTGATCTCACCTGATACCGTCACCGTGCCGCCCTCGGGCCTTGGCTCGATGCCATGATAGATCGCGTTCTCGAGCAACGGCTGTAGGGTCAGCCCGGGAACCAGCGCATCACGCGGCAAGGCCTCGATCTTCCAAATCACGCGCAGCCGCTCGCCAAGCCGCAACTCCTCGATACGCTGATAGATACGCGCGATCTCGAGCTCTTCCTCGAGCAGGAGGACATTGCGTTGCTCGTTCAAGTTGGCGCGAAACAGGTCCGCCAGGTCCTGCACGGCCTGCTCGGCAAGCGCCGGGTTGGAGCGCGTGAGGGAGGCAATGGTGTTCATGCTGTTGAAAAGGAAATGGGGCCGAATGCGGGCTTGCAGCGCGTGCACGCGAGCGGCCGCCTGCATCTCGACATTGCGGCGCCATTCGTGAGTCACGAAGAAATAGCGCAGCACCAGCGCGGTGATCACCAGGCCGATCGAGAGATTGCGCAACAGGAACGATCCGACATTGCGCGGAAAGAGGCTCACGACATCCAACTCGACCGCCGCGTCCGCGCGTCCAAGGAGAAACGCGCAGGTGGAGACCGCAGCGATGACTGTGGCAATCAGCAGCAACACGACTATCGAGGCTTGCGGGACGCTGAGCCGGGCAAGCCGCCTGTTCACCAGACACAGGAGTGCCGCGCTGGCCAGTCCGATCCACAACAGAAACAGGGACGTGCGCGCCAGGTCCGTCCAGAAATCAACCGCCGGGTTCTGCCGCGCCAGTGTCAGCACGAAAGCGGTGAGCTCGACGATGAGGATCAGAACGAGCGCCGCGCGCGAGGTGCAGAAGTCCGGTAAGAATAGAGAACGCTCAGCGCCGGGAGCGGCCTCGATTTTCATGCGGGGGCGGTATCGGCTGCGTGACTTGCGGCGCTCGCGGCGGCCATATCGTTACTTGGGTGTGTGATTGTTGGCTTGCGCAGGCGTTGCGAACAACTCGGCTTTGAGCCGGAAGGTTGCCGAGATGTCCTCATCGCCGTATCCACGGGCGACCAGGTCAGCATACTCACCCAGCATGCGCTCGACGACCGGCAGTGTCACACCGAAGTGAGCCGCCATGTCGCGGCATATCTTCAGGTCCTTCTCATGGAGACGTACCCGGAAGCCGGCGGGAAACGTGCCCCGCACCATGTTGGGTGCGCGATGCACGAAGTACCAACTCGAGCCGGCGCCTTTGCCGAGGGTATCAACGATCTTTTGCAATGGCAGTCCTTGCGCGCGCGCAAACGCCATCGCCTCCGCAACGGCCTCGATGATCCCCGCGCACATGATCTGGTTGGTTGCTTTCGCCGCCTGGCCACTGCCGGTCGGTCCGAAATGCGCGATCGTCTTGCCCATGGCCGACAGAATCGGCTTTGCGCGCTCGACTGCTTCCTCATTGCCACCCACCATGATGGCCAGCGTGCCGTCGCGCGCGCCCTCGACGCCGCCGCTCACTGGACAATCGAGAAACTCCACGCCGCGCGGGTGGAGCATTTCGGCCGCTTTGCGTGCCGTCTCCGCGCCTACGGTCGAGCAATCGATGACGACCGCATCCGACCGCACGCCCTTCGCCAACGCCTCAACCACGGCGAGCACATCCGCATCGGCGGACACACAGGTGACGAGTGCGTCGACGCTCGAGGCGAGAGTCTCCAGATCGGGTGTGGCCTGCACGTTGAGCTCAGCGGCGAACGTCCGCGCCTTTTCGGCGGTGCGATTCCATACCGCCGTGAGCAAACCGGCACGATGAAGATTCCGCGCCATGTGCATGCCCATGGCTCCCAGTCCAACAAAGCCTACGCGCATGATTCGAGTGCTCGCGTCCGAGCGGCCTTCAGCGGCCGCAACGCGACTATAGAGAGCCCGGGGCTGGGTGACTACTCAGTCGGCTTTCAGGGCTGGACCGGAGGCGGGGGACTTCCACAAGCCAACGTCACATCATTGCGTGCTTGTATACGGTACGCGTCCGTTTCCTGGTCGCTCATGAACACGCGGTCTGTGTCGCCCTCTTTGGCTGGCTTGTAGAGCCGGCGGGCCTCGATAGACTGCTGGTAGCGCTCCTTGGCCTGCTTGCATTGCGCTTCTTTGGTCTTGGCCACATCCTGCTTCACGGCCTGTTCCGCGGCCTGCTGTTGCAGCTTGGACGCTGCACTCTGATTGGGATTGGCAGGCCCGCTTTTCACCCCCGCGGGAGCCGGGCTCGAGTCGTTCCCAATGGGCCGCGGCTTATTGGACTTGATGAGCTCCGATCCCGGCACCCATCGGTCGCTGTAGTGGGCCTCACCCTTGGCGTCCACCCAGCGATACACGTCCGCGTGGGCAACACCGCAGATACCGGCAATAACGAGTGTCGAGATGGCTAGGCGTCGCAACATAAGAGGCTCAAGTATGGCCGCACCTGCACGGTACGACCGTTGAACTCCGTCACAGCCCTGGCGGGAAGCTGCGGTGCAAATAAAAAACCCCGGCCCGCCAAGCGGCGGACCGGGGGTTTTGAGGTACGAACGAGGCGCGGTCCTTACATGTCGTAAGCGCGCTCGCCATGCGAGGAGATATCCAGACCCTCGCGCTCTTCCTCCTCCGTCACACGCAGGCCCATGACCAGCTTGACGACGTAGAAGGCCACGAAAGCGACCACCGCGGTCCAGACGAACACCAGCGCCACCGCCTTCGCTTGGATGACCAGCTGCGCCCAGATGCCCGGATATCCGATTGCACCCGTCACATAGTCCGTCTGCCCGGGCCCGCCGAGCGAGGGGGCGTTGAAGATACCCGTGGTGAGCGCGCCGAAGATTCCGCCCAAGGCGTGGACGCCGAACACATCGAGTGAGTCATCAGCCTTGATCATCTTCTTCAGGCCCGTGACGCCCCAGAGGCAGACCACGCCGACGCCGAGGCCGATGATGAACGCGCCCGGAATTCCAACGTTACCTGCGGCAGGGGTGATCGCTACCAGACCCGCTACTGCACCGGAGGCGGCGCCCAGCATCGAGGGCTTACCCTTGATGAGCCACTCGCAGAACATCCACGACAGCACCGCACAGGCGGTCGCGAGATAGGTGTTCATGAACGCCAGGCCGGCGGTGCCATTCGCTTCCAGTGCCGAACCCGCGTTGAAGCCGAACCAGCCGAACCACAGCAAGGAAGCGCCGATCATGGTCATTGTCAGGCTGTGCGGCGGCATGGGCTCCTTGCCGAAGCCAGTGCGCTTGCCGAGCACGATCGCGCCGACGAGACCCGCCACACCCGCATTGATGTGCACGACGGTGCCGCCTGCGAAGTCCAGAGCGCCCCATTGAAAGATCAGACCAGCAGTGGAAGCGGCTTTCGCGGCGGCATCCGCTGAGGTGTAAGCATCCGGGCCCGCCCAGAACCAGACCATGTGCGCGATCGGGAGATAGCTGAAGGTGAACCAGATCACCAGGAATACCAACGCGGCCGAGAACTTGATGCGCTCGACGATGGAACCCAGGATCAGGCAGCAGGTGATCGCGGCAAACGTCGCCTGGAACCCGACGTAGACCAACTCGTACAGCGGAGTGTTCTTGCTGAACGTTGCCGCCATCGAGTACGCGCCGGTCTTCGGGTCGAAAGTACCCGACAGGAACAGGCGGCTGAATCCACCGATGAACGCGTTCCCTTCGGTGAAGGCAAGCGAGTATCCGTAGATACACCACAACACGGTGATCAGCGAGAAACCCACGAAGACCTGCATCAGCACCGACAGCATGTTCTTCGTGCGGACCAGGCCGCCGTAGAACAGTGCCAGCGCCGGGACCGACATCAGCAGCACCATTGCTGTCGAAGTCAGCATCCAAGCAGTGTCGCCTTTGTTGGGAACCGGCGCGTCGGCCGCCCAGGCGAGCGTGGGTCCGAGAGCTGCCAGCCCGAAGGCCATCAGCCGGCGGAAAGTTGGAGAGGTTCTTAGAGCGGTGCGCATTTTGTCTCCCGGACGTTTCTAGTCTCTTGGATAGGCAGTTCCAGCGGTTCGCGCCACAAAGGCCCAGTGCACGCGTGGCCCTGACACGCGTAAGCTAGTGGGGCGCGCCTTGTGGGTGCAGATTCCGTGCCACAGCAGATTTCAGTGCAGTTTCCGGAGCTTGCGCGCGTCGACAGCCCGTTGGCGCCCCCTTTTGGAGCGGCTTTTGCGGCGTCCGCCCCAAAGTAGGGCGATGTTATTTGAGGAATCCCGATGGAACCCTTTCGGATAGACGAGATCGCTCGCCGGCTCCTGGACAACCTGCCGCCGGCCTTCCGCGCCACCCAGCGCGACCTGGAAAGTAACTTCCGCGCAGTGTTGCGCTCGAGCCTCAGCAAGCTCGATCTCGTGACTCGTGACGAGTTCGACGTCCAGAGCCGCGTGCTGGAGCGAACCCGTGCCCGGCTCGAGGCGTTGGAGGCGCGAGTCAAAGAGCTCGAGGGTGGCGCTGTAGCCGGGCCAACAGCGAATTTATGAATAAACGCACCCGATATTGAGGGCTGCTTTGCCGGCGGCCGAGGGCGAGACTGTGTGGCATGAAGACCCCGACACTCGCCACGGTCGCTTGCCGCGCGCAGATCGGCCTGCACGCGCCGCTCGTGCAAGTCGAAGTCAGTCTCGGCTGTGGCTTGCCGGCCTTCTCGATCGTCGGCTTGCCAGCCACTGTCGTGAAGGAGAGCAAGGAGCGCGTCCGGGCGGCGCTGACCAACTCCAATTTCGAATTTCCGGCGGGCCATATCACGGTGAATCTCGCGCCGGCGGATCTCCCGAAGGAAGGTGGTCGATTCGATTTGCCCATCGCACTGGGCATTCTGCTGGCGTCTGGCCAGATCACCAGCTCCCCCGAGAGCACACCTGCGGAGTTCTATGGAGAGTTAGGGCTCGGTGGAGAGCTCAAGCCGGTCAGGGGACTCCTCCTTGCCGCCGCTCACGCGGCCGAGCGTGGGCACGAGCTCGTAGTACCGCGCGCAAACGCCGACGAAGCACTGCTCGTTTGCCGTGAGCCGATTCGAGCCGCCGATCACCTGCTGCAGGTGTGTGGCCACATCGCGGGCACGAACCCCCTGCCCGTCTTCAACTCGGCCCGCTGTCGGCGCCTCGGATCCGAGTCGCA
>Ga0068855_100004679_pt1 | contig 16722 bp, 9 predicted proteins | sample KBSCornC52_FD_66592 | JGI IMG/M metagenome (GOLD analysis project Ga0068855, IMG submission 66592) | Corn rhizosphere microbial communities from Kellogg Biological Station, Michigan, USA - KBS Corn C5-2 | ecosystem: Host-associated > Plants > Roots > Rhizosphere > Soil ...
GCCCCCGGGCATCCACACCGTCTCGACCGTCTCGCCATCGGCCATCCGCATCAGGTATCGCTCTGTGCCATCCACCGACTTCGCCGACTGCACAATCTTCGGCAGTCCCACCTCAAAACCCTCCGCCGCCAGCCGCTCCCGGACCTCCGCTGGAAGCGTCATCACTGCATCCAGGTACTCCACTCTCTGCTTGTATAGTGCGTCGACCAGCTGAACCGCCCGGAACTTCGGCAGCCGCAGCCGACCGGCCAGGTCGCGAAGCTCCTCTCGATCAAGCCCAAAAAGCGCCCCTGAAATGCTATGTCTAGCATTAACATTTTCGATAAAATAACTCATTTTATTAGCCATATACATTCGCAGTCACAAGTAATTCCACCACCGGCCGTCCGGCTCGACACCAATTTCCACAACATCACATCCACAGTGTACCCGGCACCGTACCGGCCCCGTCGCTCATCCAATCCTGTGACACAATTAAGTAGAAGGAGCAGCATGTCTGTCATTCTCACCCCCGACGCCGTCCCGGCCGGCACAGTTACACCTGCGCGCAATATCCGTCGCACTACCCTCCCGAATGGACTGCTTGTCCTTACGGAGTCCATACCGCATTCGCGCTCCGTCTCGATGGGCGTTTGGATCGCGACCGGCTCCCGCGACGAGGTCCTCGCCCTGAACGGCATCTCTCATTTCGTTGAGCACATGGTTTTCAAAGGCACCACCTCACGCTCTGCGAGGCAATTCGCGCGCGAGGCCGACTCGATCGGCGGCAACTTCGACGCCTTCACTGGAAAAGAGAGTATCTGCTTTAATGTCAAAGTTTTAGACGAAAACGTTGCACCGGCACTTGATCTACTTGCCGATCTCGTACTGCATCCCACGTTTACCCCCGACGACATTGTGCGCGAGCAGGGCGTCATCCTCGAAGAGATCAAGATGGATGAGGACAATCCGGACTACCTGGTCCACGAAACCTTCACCCAGAACTTCTGGAAGGGCCATGCTCTCGGCCGTCCCATCCTCGGTACCAAGAAGACCGTCTCGAGCTTTAACCAGCAGAGCGTCTTCGACTTCTACGCCAGCCGCTTCACCGCGCGCAATATGGTCTTCGCTGCCGCCGGTCATCTGGACCACGATGCCTTCGTCGCCCAGGTAGCCGATCACTTCGCCGGCCTCGCCGCCGCAAGCGAAGGCTCGATCCCCCAGCTTCCCGCCCCGGCACCCTATCCGCACATCACACTCAAGAGCAAAAAGTCGCTCGAGCAGGTCCAGGTCTGCATCGGCGTGCCCGCGCCGCCGGTCGATGCGCCAGACCGTTACGCTGTCTACCTGCTCAACACCATGCTCGGAGGCGGCATGAGCTCCCGCCTCTTTCAGACGATCCGCGAGGAACGAGGCCTGGCCTACTCTATCTTTTCCGAGACTAGCCCCTTCCGCGACACCGGCGCTCTCTCGATCTACGCCGGCACCTCCACCGAGCGGGCCCATGAGGTCATCCGCCTCACCATCGACGAGCTTCGCCGCATCAAGGACACACCCGTCTCCGAGGCCGAGCTTAAGCGCGCCAAGGACCAGCTCAAATCCAACATCGTTCTCGGTCTTGAATCGTCCTCGTCGCGCATGTCCAATCTCGCGCGGCAATCGATGTACTTCGGCCGCTTTTTCTCGATCGACGAGATTATTTCCGAGGTCGACTCCGTCACCCCGGCCGCCGTTCAGTCCCTCGCCCAGCAGCTCTTCCACCCTGATGCGATTGCCATCACCGTCCTCGGCAACCTTGGCGACCTTCGCATCGAACGCAGCGATCTCAACTGCTGAATTCGCGTGGCCGTCTCGCTGGGCTCCGTTGGTCAGGCATGCGCCCGGGGCCAACGGAGCACCACATCCGTGAACAGCAGCGGCACGGCAGTCACGACCCAGGCCAGCATGACCACCGACATCTCCGGCCCCAGGCTGCCGAACACGTGGTTGCGCGTACCGATGCGGAACAGCACAAAGGCGAAGGTCACCACATAGCTCCGGATCATCCACTCCCGGTGCAGCACGAACTGCCTCCGTTTCACGGCTATGAACGCCATCAGCGCGGTTACGAACCAGGCCAGCGCCAGAAACTCCAGAGACCACCCGAACGCCTTCAGCGGCGACACCATAAGTCCCATGTAAGCGCCGCCGATGCTTCCAACCAGAATTCCAGTCAGGTACACCCGACCCATCCACCTGTGCGCCTGCACATACCGCTTCCGCAAAGTGTTGCTGAACTGGAACGGCCCTAACGCCAGAGCGACCGTTCCGCCGCCGACGTGGGCAATCAGCCACCAGCGCTTAGGCCAGTAATAGATATAGTGCGCCGGGTCGTAGTGGAAGTAGTTCGGGATGGTAGTCAAATAGAAATAGAGAGCTATCCCGGCAATGACCGCCCAGCTCGCCCACGTTGAAAATCTGCTGATCGAACTGCGACCTGCCGCTGGAGCAACTGCCTGTGTAGACATGCGAACCTCACATCGTTGCAATGGGGCCCATTCTGTTGCGTTTCGGGATGCCCACGAGTGTACCACCGCTGTCATCGCCTCCTGCCCACCGTCTATACTCAATGCTGTTTCCACCAGAGGACCTTATTACCTCATGAAGATCGAAGCCCGTCCGCAGCATCAATCGTTCAGCATTGCCTCCGAAGCTGGATTCACGCTGATGGAGCTGCTGATCGTCATGTCCATCATGCTTATCATCATGGCGTTCGCCGTTCCCCAGATGCTAAAGGTGAAGAAGAACGCGCAACAGACCTCAGCGCTGCAATCCATCCGCGTTATCAATTCCGCTGAGTTCCAATACAACTCCGCATACCAGACCTTCGGCTGCCCGCTCTCATTACTTGGTGGCGATCCCAAATCCGGCGCGCCCTCCCAAGAGGGCGCACAACTTTTGGATCCGACGCTTGCGGCCACCGGACACAAAGCCGGATATATCTTCACCGTTATCTGCGGTTCCAAGTCCACCATCAACAATCAGGACAAGTACAACTCCTTCGAGCTCACCGCAGTCCCCGAGACGGTCGGCAGAACCGGCGATTACGGCTACTGCTCCGACGAGAACAACGCAATCAAGTATGACCCCACCGGCGGAACCAACTGCACTCAGCCGGTGCAGTAGCCGGGGCCTCTGCCCTGCTCGAAAACGTTTCACTTGCCGCCTAAGATAGTACTCAGCCCATGTGCGGACGTTACTATCGCCGGTCAGACAAGCAGCGCATCGCAGATGCCTTCCGTCTGGGTAAGCTGCCCGAAGATTTTGTGCTGCCGCCGGATTTCAATGTGGCGCCCACCACGTTTCAGCCTGTAATCCGTGCAAATCGCGAGAGCGGAGAGCGGGAGCTGGAGATGATGCGCTGGGGCATGGCGCCCTACTTCGCCAAGAGCCCCTCCGAATTCAAGGGATACAGCACCATCAACGCTAAGGCAGAGACGGTCGCAACCCATCCCACATGGCGAACTCCATTCCGCCGCCGCCGCTGTCTTATACCGGCAGACGGCTTCTACGAATGGAAAGCCATCGGGCCCAAGACAAAGCAGCCTTACGCCTTCGCGCTCCGTACCGGCACACCGCTCGCCTTGGCCGGACTGTGGGATGCCTGGAAGGAGCCGGATGGCGGATGGCTCATCAGCTACGCCGTCATCACCACCGAGGCAAACGAGCTGATGGCATCCGTTCACAACCGAATGCCCGTCATCCTGAAGGCCGGCGACTATGACCGCTGGCTATCTCGAGATGAGTCGGACCGGCCGCCGCTGGACCTGCTGCGGCCTTTTGACGCGGACGCGATGGAGATGCACCCGGTCGACCCACGAGTCGGCAATGTGAAGTTCAATGAGCCGGGACTCTGCCAGCGCTGGACATGCCCGCCGAACTCCGCCTGAAAGAACCGTAGCTTCAGCTCATCGTGATCCGGAGGACCGCGCCGTAGTCGACCGGAGGCCGATAACTCTTGGGCAGCTGCACGGTCAGCGCAGCGGCAGCCTGGTTCCAGGTCAGCTTCTCGCCCGTCCCAAGCAGCTCCACCCTCGCAACCTTACCCGGCTTCGTCTCAGCCGAGCTTCCCAGCGCCTGAATGCTGATCGCTTCCGTAGGCCAGCCTAGGGTATGCGCATACACCACGGTGTTTGCCTTATTGCGAGTAAACCGGATGTCCTTCGCGCCCAGCTTGGTGACGCTGTTTCCACCGAAAGCTCCCGCCTTTACATTGTTCGGGCCTTCCCCGTAGATCTTCCACGGCCGTGTCTCGTAGATGGCTTCACTGTTGATCTGCATCCACGCGGTAACGCCATCCAGCACCGCGATCTCTTTGCTATCGATGGTGCCATCCGGCATGCCCGGGACATTGAGGATGAACGTGCCATTCTTGCTCACCGTATCGATCATCCAGTGAATGACATCTCGCGGAGCCAGGTAGCGTCCGTACTCGCCCGCTGTGTCATACAGCCGGCGGTTGTAATGCCAGTCCCCGATGCAGGTCTCTGACTGCCAGGCATAGGGCATAATTCCGCCGGTCAACCCCCGTTCGTAGTCGGCAACGAGCGCCTTGGCCAGATTGTCCGGGATATGTTTTCCATTGAGAACGGCTTCCATCTTCCCGCGCGTCTTCAGATTGTGGTTGTAGAAGTACGCGCCAATGTTCATTCCTGCCCATCCGAGCGGCAGCCGGTCATTGTCGAAGTAGAGTAGATCAGGATCGTGCTGGTCGATCAGATCCCGCGTCCGGTCATAGAAATTTTTCACGAATGAAATATCGGGCAACGCCTGATAGGGATGCTTCACCCCATACAGCAGATGCGGATCCAGCCCTTGCCACCACTGATCTTTGCCTTCCTGCGGACTGTGTTCGGCGTCGTAGGGTACTCCTGCCATCGGCCCGGATTTGTCCGCGCCGTGGCAGGTCTGGAACCACCACCAGTTGCGCGCCTGGTGCAGGGTGACGCCAAAGCGAAGGCCCTGTTTCCGAGCGGCCGCGGCCCAGTCGCCTACAACATCCCGATGCGGTCCGATCGCCGCCGAGTTCCACGGTTGATGCTTGGAATTCCACGCGTCGAAGCCGTCATGATGGTTGGCGAGTGCGATAAACAGCCGCGCGCCGGCCTTCTTGTAGCGCGTGATCAACTCGTCAGGCTCCCAGTTCAGCAGGGTCCACTGATCGCACAGGTCCTTGTATCCGAAGCGCGAAGGATGACCGTAGTGCTGCAGATGAAACTGATACTGCCGCTGTCCTTCCGTATACATATTGCGTGCGTACCAGTCGCCGTCCTCAGGCACGCACTGCGGACTCCAGTGCGCCCAAATCCCGAACTTCGCATCCTGATACCACTCGGGCGCGTCGTACTGCAGCAGCGAGTCCCACGTTCCTTTGTACGGGCCTTCTCCCTCCAGCCCAGCGATGGGAGATTGCATCGGTACACCGTCCCATGAGCCTCCAGGAACAGGCAGCTGCGGCGGATTCCCCATTCCGGTCGGGCGCCACGTCGCATTGTCGAGTTTTGCGGGAACAATGTTGTTGCCGCTCAGCGCGTAATAGACCCTCTGGTCGGCCGGCAGCGCACAGAACTGAGCGTAATCCCGGGTGAGTTGATTAAACCCTTCAGGCATTGCCGATTGCTGGTCCTGTGGTGCCGCCTGCGCTAACCCGGGGAGTGCCTTCGCAGCCGTGGTGGCTGCAAGGAGTCTGCAAAAGTCTCGTCGCCGCAAAGTAATCTCCTGCTGTTCCAGAAAGCAAAGTACTCTCAACTCGATTGCGCCTATGCTAATACCACCTCAGGCCTGTGTCCACGTTACAGTTATCGTTTTATAGCAGGTGGCTATCTGACTCTGGTTCTGTCTTGCTACCCATCTCCAGGGTTTTGCTCCACGTGCATGGCGGCGATTATGAAACAAAATACATAGCTACTGAAGTTGCGGTTCACTTCCGTAATGGACAGTTCTGCGCTTTCCGGTTTCACTGGAAGCGCACGCAGTAGAGCGCCGCCAATTGCCTTGGGAGACCCCATTGACCTTTCCTCGATTTCGCACGTTCACGGCCGCAGCATCGCTGGCCATATTTTCGTTGACAGCTCCAACGACGGCGCAGGGGCCGAGGCGCGCTGCGGCCATCTCCCATCCTTGGGATGACCGGACGCTCTCGCCCGATCGCCGTGCGGACATGGTGCTGGAGCAGATGACGCTCGAAGAAAAGCTGCGTATGGTTCACGGCACTGGGTGGGGCGTGTTGCGTCCCGGCACTCCCTATCCGGCAGAGTCCAACCACGGCGCCGGCTTCGTGCCCGCCATCCCGCGGCTCGGAATTCCCAAGATCGACCTTGCGGATTCCGCAGTGGGGGTCCGCATGTCCGCATTCGATGGCCGCTACTCCACGTTGCTGCCCTCGGTGCTGGCACTGGCCAGCAGCTGGGATCTCGATGCAGCGCACCTCTATGGCGAAGTCATTGGCCGCGAGCTGAGAGCCCAGGGATTCAATATGTCCATCGGGGGCGGTATGGATCTCACCCGCGAGCCGCGCAACGGGCGCAACTTCGAGTATGCCGGCGAGGATCCGGTTCTGGCCGGCAACATCGTTGGCCATCTCGCGATGGGTGTGCAGTCGCAGCACGTCATGGGAGATATCAAGCACTATGCATTCAACGACCAGGAAACGCTTCGCAACACGATCAATGTGGTGATGGACAAGCGCACCATGCGCGAGACCGACCTGCTCGGGTTCGAGATCGCCATCAAGATGGCACAGCCTGCGGGCGTGATGTGTGCCTACAACAAGGTCAATGGTGACTGGGCCTGCGAGAACGACTACCTGCTGAACGAGGTGCTCAAAAAAGACTGGGGCTTTAAGGGATGGGTGCTCTCGGACTGGGAGGCGACCCACAGCACCGTGAAAGCCGCAAACGCCGGGCTGGACCAGGAGATGCCCGGTGAGGATTACTTCGGCCAGAAGCTCAAGGATGCGATCGACAAAGGGCAAGTCTCCATGGAGCGGCTGAACGACATGAATCATCGCATTCTGCGCAGCATGTTTGCCGCAGGTGTCATCGACTACCCGGTCCGACGCAGCGTTGTGAATCCCTTCCAGGGCAAGGACGACGCGCTGCATATTGCCGAAGAGAGCATCGTGCTGCTGAAGAACGACCACAACCAGCTTCCGCTATTAGCCGGCAAAGTACGCCGGATTGCGCTGATCGGCGGTCACGCCGATGTCGCCGTGCTCTCCGGCGGTGGCTCCGCGCAGGTGGATGCGCCAGGAGGGAACGCGATTGATCCGCAGCATGGCGGAACGGTTTGGGGCAAGCCTGTCTACTTCCCGTCCTCGCCGATGAAGGCCATCCGCAAACTCGCTCCGACGGCGCAGGTGACTTACACGTCCGGCGACGACGCGGCTGCTGCAGCCTCAGCCGCCAAAGGCGCCGATTTGGCCATCGTGTTCGCGACTGAGTACATGACTGAGGGAGCCGATGCAGCGAACCTCTCCTTGACGGGTAATCAAGACGCGCTGATCTCCGCTGTCGCGGCCGCCAACCCGCACACAGTCGTTGTGCTGGAGACCGGCGGCCCGGTTTCGATGCCGTGGGCAGGCCAGGTATCGGGTGTGCTGGCGGCGTGGTATCCAGGCATCGGCGGCGGCGAGGCGATCGCGAATCTGCTATTCGGTGAGGTGAATCCCTCGGGCAAGCTGCCGATCACGTTTGCGAAATCCGATGCTGACCTGCCCGAGCCGAAAATCGTGGGCCGGGAGGAACGTAGCCCCAACTCGGAGAATCGTGGCCCGCGGCGATCGAGTTCGGTCGACCTGCGCTACAAGGAAGGGCTCGCAATCGGATATCGGTGGTACGAGATTTCCAATCACCAGCCGCTGTTCGCCTTCGGCCACGGCCTCTCGTACACCACATTCCGATATAGCGGCCTTCACGTAGATAAAAGCGCGGTACACTTCACCGTCACCAACACTGGCAAGGTGGCCGGAGCCGAGGTAGCACAGGTGTATGTACGGCTGCCACAGGCGGCGGGCGAGCCCTTCCAGCGGCTCGCAGGCTGGCAGCGTCTTACCCTCGCTCCGGGTGAAAGCCGCACCCTCACGGTCCCGCTCAACCCGGCGTGGATCTCGATCTTCGATGATAAGGTCAACCGCTGGCAGCTTGTGCCCGGCGACTACGGGGTGGAAGTCGGCGGAGCGTCAGATGCCATTGCCGTGAAAGGCACGGTCCAGTTGGGTGACTGATGGGGTACATCTGTCGCATATGAGTCGCGACCTTTTTTTGACTATTTAGCTTCGAACGTTTGATCCCGGCGAGACTCTGCCTGTTGGTTCTCCTCATGTCGGTTTTCGACAGAGCGGAGCCATCTTTTAGCTTTTTTTGGGGACAGAATCAAGTGCCAGTAAGCGTGGACAAACCGCATGGCTTGAGCAATTTGCATTTGATTGGGCACCCGGACTAAAGTGGCCTGCAACTGCAAAACTTCGTATCAGATTTGGAGAGTATGGAATCGACTATGCGACGTGCACATCCGAACTTCCGGTGGATCGCTATCCCGTTTTGCCTTCTTGTTTTCGCCGCGTACGGGATTGCTTCAGCGGCCGCTCCACCGGCAGCGAAGAAACAAGGCGCTGTCGCGACCTCCGACATCAGCCGCCGGGTGGACGAGCTGGTGGGCAAGATGACGCTCGAAGAAAAGGTTTCGCAAATGCAGAACCATGCGATTGCGATTCCGCGGCTCGGAGTGCCGGAGTACGACTGGTGGAGTGAAGGGCTGCACGGCATCGCACGCGCCGGGTATGCCACGGTGTTCCCGCAGGCCATTGGCCTTGCCGCGACCTGGGACACGCCGCTGATGCTGCAGGTGGCCACAACGATAAGCACAGAAGCGCGGGCGAAGAACAGCGAGGCTCTGCGCAACGGCATTCACAGCATTTACTACGGGCTGGATATCTGGTCGCCAAACATTAATATCTTTCGCGATCCGCGGTGGGGACGCGGGCAGGAGACCTACGGTGAGGATCCGTTTCTAACCAGCCGCATGGGGGTCTCATTTGTGAAGGGCCTGCAGGGAGACGATCCCCTGTACTACAAGACAATCTCCACCCCGAAGCACTTCGCTGTGCATTCCGGCCCCGAGAGCACACGGCATTCCGCGGACGTGCATCCTTCCGAGCACGATCTGGAAGACACTTATTTCCCGGCGTTTCGCGCGACCGTGATGGAAGGCCATGCGGGCAGCGTGATGTGCGCCTATAACGCAGTGGACGGACAGCCGGCGTGCGCTAATACCACGCTGCTCCAGCAGACGTTGCGCGGAGCTTGGGGCTTCAACGGATACGTCACCTCAGACTGCGCGGCGATCACGGACATCTCCCAGGGCCACAAGTTTGTGTCGACCCCGGAGCAGGCGGCGGTTGCAGCAGTCCGCGCGGGTACTGACACGAGTTGCGGCAAGGAGTATGCCGTGCTGGTGAAGGCGGTGCATGACAAGCTGATCAGCGAAAAGGAGATCGACGTATCAGTGAAGCGGCTGTTTACGGCGCGCTTCCGGCTAGGCCTGTTCGACACTCCGGCCAAGGTGAAGTACGCGAGCATTCCCTTCTCGGAGGACGATTCCGCAGCGCACCGCAAGCTGGCTCTCGATGTAGCCGGCAAATCGATGGTGTTGCTGAAGAACGACGGCGTGCTTCCGTTGAGCAAAGGACGCCGAATTGCGGTGATCGGCCCCAACGCTGCAAGCCTGGCCGCGATTGAGGGTAACTACAACGCGGTCCCCTCGAGACCCGTGCTGCCGCTTACTGGTATGGAGGCGATGTTTGGGGCAGGCAATGTGAGGTACGAACAGGGTTCGGCGTACGTGAGCGAGCTGGCGCTCCCGGTACCACGGACTTTGCTGCATCCGGCGAAGGGGGACGCGCGGTTCGGGCTGAAGGGCGAGTACTTCGACAATGTGGACCTCAAAGGAACGCCGGTGATGACGCGGGTGGACCCTCAGGTGGAATTCGACTGGAACTCCGCCTCGCCGGCGAAAGGTATCAACGCGTCTCACTTCGGAGTGCGGTGGACCGGCACGATCAGCGTTCCGGCGGCGGGAGACTACGACTTCGGCTTTACGTTGGCTCACTGCTATCCCTGCCGCGATTCTGAAAAGGTCCGGCTCTATCTGGATGGTCAGCCGGTGTCTAACGAGAGTGTGCCCGCGGGCGAGTCGCGCTCCAGCTCACTGAAGCCCTTTGTTCTGCACTTTGCCGATACCGCACCGCACAACGTTCGGATTGAGTATGCGCACGAGGCTCCGCTGTTTGGCGCCGGCGTTACTTTGAACTGGAACCCGAAGGTGGAGACGGCGCGAGCCGCGGCGGTGAAGGCGGCGAGCAGTGCCGATCTGGTGGTGGCATTTGTGGGGCTGTCGCCGGAATTGGAAGGAGAGGAGATGCCTGTCCACGTCGAGGGCTTCAATGGCGGAGATCGAACTACGATTGAGCTGCCGGCGGTACAGCGAGAGATGCTGGAAGCTGTAGCCGGCACGGGCAAACCTCTAGTGGTGGTCCTGATGAATGGAAGCGCGCTGGCGACCCCTTGGATCAAGCAACACGCGAACGCGATTCTGGAGGCGTGGTATCCAGGCGAGGAAGCGGGGAATGCAATTGCGCAGGTGCTGACCGGCGAGATCAACCCCGGAGGACGGTTGCCGGTCACGTTCTATGCAAAGACCGGAGATCTCCCGGCATTCGACGACTACTCGATGAAACAGCGTACCTATCGATACTTCCGGGGCCAGCCGCTTTGGGGATTCGGATACGGACTGAGCTATTCGAAGTTCAAGTGGTCGACCCTGAAGCTCTCGAGCAGTTCCGTCGAAGCCGGTTCCGAGCTGACGGTGGATGCCGATGTCGAGAATCTTTCCAATCGGGCGGGGGATGCCGTCAGCGAACTGTACCTGACGCCTCCTGCGTCGAGCTCCGCACCGCAGTTGGAGTTGGTCGGGTTCGAGCGCAAGACGGTGATGCCGCATGCGCGTCAGCACGTGCATTTTGTGTTGCAGCCGCGCACGCTAAGCACTGTGGATGCAGCGGGGCGGCGAGCAGTTCGGCCGGGCGAGTACACGCTTTGGCTGGGAGGAACGCAGCCGAAGGAGAGCGACGGACAGAGCGTGAGCGCCTCGTTCAAGATCAATGGAACTCGCGATCTGCCGAAGTGAGGCAGACCGTTACAGCAGTGCGTAGGCCGCCCATCGACGTTCAGTTGAGATCAATGAAGCGATTGATTCGAGCATCAGTGAAGGCGGGTGAGGGGACGTGCGCGCCAGCGCTTTTCCTTGCAGCGGGTATGACTGCGGCGACCACCTGCATCCTTCGCACAACGGATGTAAGGTGGTGGCGGAAGCGATTCCACTCAGCCCGCTCGCGAAGTAGATCGCCGCGGCTCTCTTAGAGCGAGCCCGCGACAAAGGAAACTCCGGGAACCGGCTGTCCGCCGCCCACGCTTACCTGGGCCCCCGGTTGCGCAATGGCGTCGCTGGGAAGCGTGAAGCGCACTTCGCGACTCTCTCCGGCACGCAGGTGAATCCGCTGGAAGCCGCGAAGGCTGCGTATGGGCGCGTCCTTCTCCGAGCCGCCGGCGACATAGAGCTGTACCACCTCATCGCCCTCGCGGGAGGAAGTATTTTTGACGGTCGCGCGAACCTCGCCCCCGCTTCCCGTCCGCTTGCCCTTGAAGCCGGAGTACCGGAAGGTGGAATAGCTCAAGCCGTAGCCGAAGGAATAGAGCGTTGGACCGCTGAAGTAACGGTAAGTGCGGCCGGCCATCGCGTAGTCGGTGAACGGAGGCAGCTGGCTGGTGCTCTCATAGAAGGTGATCGGAAGACGGCCCGCTGGATTGTTGGTGCCGGCCAGAGTCTCAGCGATGGCCGTGCCTGCCTCTTCCCCGCCGTACCAGGCGGAGAGTATTGCTGGCGCGCCCGAGGCGGCTGTGTTGGCCGCGATCGCGCTTCCACTGGTGAGCACCACGACGACCGGCTTTCCGGTGCCGAGGACGGTTTTCACCAGATTCTCCTGCGGCTCCGGCATCTCAATCTTGTCGCGATCGTGCCCCTCGCCTTCCAGCGAGGAGTCCAACCCGACGAATACCAGGGCCACATCGGAGTCGGCCGCGACCTGCTTCGCCTGCTCAAGCAATACAGAGGCGGGTGGAATCCAGATCAGCTCTGCTCCGCCACCGGCACCGTTCTGCTGGTACTCGACTCGGATTGCGTAGGGATGTTGCCCTTCCAGGTGAATCGGTGCGGGCGCGTTCCGGCGCGGCCCCTGTCCAAGGCCCGGAGGACGCACACCGGCTGTCTCCCTAGCGTTGACCTCCTTGTCGTCGAGGAACAGGCGGATCTTGCCGTCGCGATTCCACTGTCCGGTGCGGGCGGAGAGCACATAATCCCCCGACTGCGGCACAGTGAAGGTGCCGGTCCAGCGAATGGAATACTTGTTTCCGGCGCCGAAGGTTGCCACCACCGCGGGCTCTTCCATGTTGGCATTGAAGTAGATGCGTGGCTCGGTGCGTCGGAGCTTCGGCTGGCCACTCAGGTCGGCGTTGTCGAAGTACTCAGCTTGGAGCCCGTGGCCCTTACCGTCTGGAGGAGTAAGAACTCCGGAGGACACCAGAGCTGGGGTGGTGGGACTATAGGTTGCGCCCTGGGCAAACTCAACCTTGGCCGCCGCGAACTGGCGGGTGATGCCCTCAAGCGGAGTGACCTGTTTCGAGGAAATCCCGTTGTAGTTGCCGAGCAGCCCGACGGGATCATCGGCCGAGGGACCGATCACGGCGATCTTGCGTGCGGAAGCTTTCAACGGCAGCACCTGTCCCTGATTCTTGAGCAGCACAATGGCTTCGCGCTCCGCGGTTCTGGCGAGCTGGCGATGCTCTGCAGAGTCATTCTCCGAAACGGCAATCCGGGAGAACGGAACCTGCTCGGGCGGGTCGAACATTCCCAGGCGAAAGCGCGCGGTGAACAACCGCTCGGCTGCCCGGGTTATATCCGCTTCGGGGATGTGGCCAGCCTTGACCTCCTCCACTAGCGTCCGATACTCGTTGCCGCAGGTGAGGTCGGTCCCGGCCTCCACGGCTGCAACGGCGGCCTCGCCTTCCGTGTGGACGTATTTGTGGCTGCGGTAGATGTCGCCGATAGCGCCACAGTCGCTGACCACGTACCCCTTGAATCCCCACTCGTCGCGCAATCTCTTCTGCAGCAGGTCGTCGCTGGCGCATCCCGGCTTTCCATTCACCGAGTTGTAGACGCACATGATCGAGTCCGCTTTGCCTTCGGTGATCGCCGCACGAAACGCAGGCAGGTAGGTAGTTTCGAGGTCATGTTCGCTGACATGGGCGTCGAAAACGTGCCGCAGCGGCTCAGGGCCGCTGTGAACTGCATAGTGCTTGGGGGTGGCGACCACCTTCAGATAATGTGGATCGTTGCCCTGCATTCCGGTCACGAAGGCAACCCCCAGCCGGCTGGTCAGGTAAGGGTCTTCCCCGTACGTCTCCTGACCACGCCCCCAGCGCGGATCGCGGAAGATATTGATGTTGGGCGACCAGTAGGTCAGGCCCGCAGTGCGACCTGGAGCAGCACCCGGGGCGACCTCCGGCACGGGAGGACGGCTCCGCGCGTCGTTGTATTTCGCGCGCGCTTCGGTAGAGATCACGTCGGCGACGCGATGGATCAGATCGACGTCCCAGGTGGAGCCCAGGGCGATGGCCTGCGGGAACACCGTGGCACGCCCGGTGGCGACGCCGTGCAGGGCTTCATTCCACCAGTTGTAAACGGGCACTCCCAGTCGGGGGATCGCCGGAGCGACGTTCTGCATCTGCAGCACTTTCTCTTCCAATGTCATTCGCGAAACCAGATCAGCGGCGCGTTGGTCAGCTGGCAGGGCAGGATTCTGGTACGGGTTCTGCGCCGGAGAAGGCAGACTGAACAGCACACTTAAACATAGAAACGCGGATACTTTCAACTCACTCTCCTATGGAAGCAGCGGACTGGCGCCGGGATGTGTAGAGGATGGCGGGCCCATCGAAACTGTCGCAGCCAACAATCTACTACAGCGATTAACGCAGCGGAACTCGCGGACCCCGAACCTTATGCGAAGCTCCGGCCGAGCTTCAACACGGCCGGAGCAAACATGCATTCCTTGCTTTTTCCGGTAGCGTGCTTCAGAATTGCTCGGACTTAGGAAGAGGCTTTGCGAACAATCATGATCCGCAACGCGAATTACCGAAGAAGACGAGTCATGCGGCCAATTTGTTCCGGTTTGGGATTCATTTTGGCGGCCTGTGCTGCTGCAGCCGCCCAGCCGGCAGGGACTTCGCAGCAGGCGCTGCCGGAAGGCAGCGGCAGAGAACAGGTGCAGCGGATGTGCACCGCCTGCCACAGCCTCTCGGTGATCACGGCTCAGAGAATGTCGCGCGACCACTGGCAGAGAGAGGTGGAGGACATGGTCTCCCGCGGAGCCAAGGGAACGCCCGACGAGGTTACGCTCACGGTCAACTACCTTGCGACGTACTTCGGAACAACGGAGTCGCCGGAACCGCGCAGGCAGTCTGCTGCCGGAGCGCTCCAAAGCAGCAACGACGTCCCCAAGGGTGAGTTCATCCCGCACCGCGATCCGGCGACAGTACCGGGCGGCGTCACTTTTAAGCGAATTCTGAACGCGTCCTCCGAGCCGCAAAACTGGCTGACCTATGGAGGCAGCTACAACAGCACTCACTATTCGCTGCTTCACCAGATCACGCCGGAGAACGTGAAGGACCTGGAGCTCAAGTGGGTCTTTCAGGCTCATTGGCTGGACCCCTATGAAACGACACCGTTAGTGGTTGACGGCGTTCTCTATACGACTCAGGGGAATGACGTGGTGGCGCTCGACGCGGCCACAGGACGTTTGTTCTGGATCTATCGCTATACGCCGGCTCCCGACGCGCGGATCTGCTGCGGACGTATCACCCGCGGGCTGGCGATGTATGGAGACACGCTTTATCTCGCGGCGGTGGACGCGCATCTGATTGCGATTGATGCCAAGACCGGGAACCCGCTATGGGACACAACGGTGGCCCGGACGCAATCCGGGTATACCATGACCGGCGCGCCCCTGCTGGTGAAGGACAAGGTAATCGTCGGAGTCGCAGGCGGCGAGTATGGTATTCGCGGCTTCATCGCTGCTTACGACGCAAAAACCGGCAAGAAAGATTGGACCTTCTACTCAACTGCCGGTCCCGGCGACCCCAACCAGAAGAGCTGGGCGGGCGATTCCTGGAAGACGGGCGGCGGTTCCACCTGGTTGACTGGATCTTACGATCCGGACACCAACCTCCTGATATGGGGAATCGGGAACGCCGGGCCCGACTATAACGGCGACGTTCGCGCGGGCGACGACCTGTACACCTGCGGACTGGTAGCGCTCGATATGGACACCGGCAAATTGAAGTGGTGGTATCAGGCCAATCCGCACAATGAATTTGACTGGGACGCGGTCCAGGTGCCTTTGCTGGCAGATATCCAATGGGAGGGGCGGCCGCGGAAAGTGATCCTGTGGGCGAATCGCAATGGATTCTTCTATGTACTGGACCGCGTGACCGGCCGCTTCCTGCTGGGTAAACCCTTCGTAAAGCAGAACTGGAATGCCGGCTTCGACGAGAATGGCCGGCCGATCATGACGGCCAACTCCAAATCCAGCGAACAGGGCACGTTGATCTATCCGGATAACCAGGGCGGGACAAACTGGTTTGGTCCCTCCTATAGCTCACACACTGGGCTCTTCTATGTGATCGCACGCGACGGCTACTCAACGATGTTTGTAAAAGGAAAACAGGAGTACACCGAGGGCGAGCGCTACGACGGCAGAGGACGACTAGGACAGCGGCCCGCCCCGCAGCCGGTTGGGACCGGTGAGGATCAGTTCACGGCCATCCGGGCGATCGATCCGCATACCGGCACAAGCACCTGGGAGTACAAGCTGAACAGCGGGATGAGCCTGAACCCGTTCGGGGGCTGGCAGACGAATGCGGGAGCGGCAGGAATCCTGACCACAGCAACCGACCTGCTGGTGACGGGCGGCCGTGAAGGCAACTTCGTCATTCTGAACGCAAAGAACGGCAAGCTGCTATGGGAAAAGCAAATGGGATCTCCCATGTTGATGAACCCCATTACCTACTCGGTGGGAGGCAAGCAATACATCGGGATCAATGCGGGCAGCGCGCTGTATGTCTTCGGATTGAGGGATCAGTAGCCATGGTCAGACTGCTTCAGCGGTACGGAATCTCCGCATTGTCGGCGTTTGCCCTCATGAGCGCTGCCGTTTCCATGGGTCAGAACGGCCCGGCATCGGAACACCAAGCGCGAGACCCGCAGGCGATGCGCGGAGGAGCAATTCTAGAAGGCAAGGGAAACTGCCTCTCGTGTCATCGTGTAAGTGACCATGGGTCGCATTTGGGGCCTGACCTGAGCTCGATCGGTCTGCAACTCTCCCCGGCTGAGATAGAGAAGGAGCTGCTCTCTCCGCGACTGACCGTGCCGCCTCAGTATCAGCGCTATCAGGTTACGACCTCCGATGGGCAGACAGTAACAGGCCGGCTAATGAATCAGGATCGAAACAGCATTCAATTGCTCGACTCGTCCGATCGGCTGCGCTCCTTCCTCAAGGAAAACCTGCGAAGTTATGACTTTGCTCCCACGCCGCCG
>Ga0068855_100004681_pt1 | contig 16720 bp, 16 predicted proteins | sample KBSCornC52_FD_66592 | JGI IMG/M metagenome (GOLD analysis project Ga0068855, IMG submission 66592) | Corn rhizosphere microbial communities from Kellogg Biological Station, Michigan, USA - KBS Corn C5-2 | ecosystem: Host-associated > Plants > Roots > Rhizosphere > Soil ...
AAAGAGTGCACAAGAGGACAAAGGAATCATCGTTCAGACGAACCCATATCCCTATGATCGTAAAATATATCCCTATATTTTACGGTCTTCACGATGGATTCCTTTGTCCTCTTTAACTTTGTCTCTCTAAAAGGAAAACAATCGAAAAAAAGAAAACCGTAAAAGACACGGATGTCTTTTACGATCACACGGAGGTGGGTTCGTTTTCGTTTTTCGATTGTTTTCCTTTTAACTGAATTATGCGTAACATGAGTTATTTACAGATAGTTGTATCACCCGAAGAAAAAGAACGAAGTTTATTATTGATATTTAATAGTAAATGACCTTGTTTATTAATTCCCATACTTAAGCCTTTAAATTCCATATTTCCTGAAAGTAAAGTTATTTCTTTTCCAAATAAAATATCTCTTAATTCCCATTCTTTTATAAAACATGCAAAACCATGAGTCATAAAATTATTGATATAATCTTCTAGTGTGTTGATTAAAGATATACATAATTGATTTCTGTTTATAGTTTGTCCTGTTATGCAAGCTAACGATGTCCAAGATTGAGAGATATCATTTTTAGTCACTTGTGTCATATTGACATTGATACCTATACCGATAACAATTTGACAAAAGCCATTGATGTTAGATTTTATTTCAATTAAGATTCCTGAAAGTTTTGAGTGATTAACAACAATATCATTTGGCCATTTTACACGCAATGGTTGTTTTAAATTAACCATAGTTTCAATAGATTTACATACTGCTAAACTGACCACTAAGCTCAAATTCGAAAGCTCACTAATATCTTTTTGTAGTGACATTAACTGTGAAAAATAAATATTTTGGCCAAAAGGTGCATGCCAAGCTCTATTTAGCCTGCCTTTTCCTTGAGTCATAGTTTCAGCAATGCAAATTCGAGTATTATTATTGTTATGGAAGAGTCTTTTAAGATAATTATTAGTAGAATCAATGGTGTCAAAAATATCTATCTCAGTGGATTTGTTTTTTATATGAGCCTGAATTTCAGCTTTGTTAATCGGAATAAATGGGTTGACGTGCATATCAAAGTTTTCCATATCACTAATATAATTTGTGGCAGCATATCAGGCTGAACTTTTATTGGCTAGCGATGATTTGATATAATCAAATGTGTTTTAATAAATTAAGGTTGTTAGTGATGCTTGAAAAAAATATTGTATTATTTGATATGGATAATACCCTTGTTTCTGAGGATACCGGAGATCTTTGGGGTCAGTTTCTTGATGAAAAAGGCTTGGTGAATGAATCGGAGAAAAAAACAAGAGAGAAACTTAATGGTGACTATAAAAATGGTCAGTTAGATCCCATTGAGAATTTTCATTTTGAAATTTCATTACTTAAAAAAATTCCAAATCAATTAAAAGCTCAGTTTCAACAAGAGTTTTTTGAATATATAGTCAAGCCGCATATTTCAAAAACAGGGTTATCATTGATCGAAGAATATAAAGACAATGCAGATACTATAGTCATATTAATTACGGCTACATTATCTTATATTGCATCTCCCGTGGCAGAATATTCAAAAGTACATGATTTAATTGCGACCGAAGCTGAATCAAAGGGTGGAGATTTTACGGGTAAAATATTTGGAACGGCATGTTTACAAGAAGGAAAAGTCATCAGATTTAAATCATGGATGGAAAATAATCATATTACACCATTGCATACAATTTTATATACAGATTCAATAAATGATTTGCCGCTACTAAATTATGTAAAAGAGCCCATAGTGGTTGATCCGGATAAATATTTATCACAAATTGCAAAAGAAAAATCTTGGAAAATGATGAGTTTGAAATAATTGAGTTGGATTATGAAGCCTATACTTTATGTTTTCATTGGAAGCGCGATGGGCGGTGTATTGCGCTATGGGTTAGCCAATTTTTTTTATTACCATCTTGGGAGAAGCTTTCCATGGGGAACTTTAATCGTTAATATAATAGGATGTTTTTTAATCGGGCTAACATTTACATTGATTGTTGAAAAATTTCACCATCATTCATTGTTATTGCACAATTTATTAATTACGGGGTTTTTAGGTGGGTTTACGACATTTTCAGCTTTTTCATTTGAGTCATTTGCATTATTTGAAAGCATGATGCTATTACGTGGTTTCATCTACCTTTTTGTTAGTGTTATAGGTTGTTTAATTTTTACAGCAGTGGGTGTGTGGCTGGGGAAAATTATTTCTTAAATTTGCATTAGAGTACAGTTTTATTGTGATGACTATGCTTATTTTATGTGATGTAGTAACATATTCCAACTTGGTGGTTATTGATGAAATTTTTAAACTTATAAGCGAGAAACATTATGGCTCAAGCAAAGGATACAACAAATCAACCTTCGTTAACAGATACAGCTAAATCAATATTTGATGATTATTTTGGTAGGCATCCACATGAATTAGAGGATTTTAAAAATGCTACTTCTATTGCAGCTCTTGATGTAGAATTTCATGACGCAAATGCATATTTTACAAGCCCTGAAATGTTCAATTGGGAGGGCGATCGAGAGAACTTTTTTAACAGTTTGTCAGAATATCATCGTATGTTAAATAATGCACAAAAGAGCACTTTAAATCCTCTTTATGCTGAAGAAATATTGAATATTAATAAAACATTTGATCAAGAGGAGCATACTGTGGAGGCTTTCAAGGTTTGTCATGAGGAAGCAGAGAAGCTATTCGAAAAGGTCGCAAAAGTATGTTATCCATCAAGTAATCAGTTGGTTGCTCGTAAAAATTCAGCTGTAGTGAGCGACAAACAAGCTCTTGTTGCCATTCCTGGATCACGAGAAAAGATTGCAATGGATAGAATTCATTCCATACTGAACGCTGAACCAGGTTATGCTGTAATCAATGCAACAACAAATACTAATACAACAACGACCACTACTACCGCAACTACAACTACAACGACTACTGACGGGTATACTGCATATTCAACTCCAGATCCGAATGTTGCATTGTCTCAACTGCATTTACAATCTGAGAAGACCACAAGCAATCAAGAGCAATCTTCGGGTCTGTCATCGTATCTGCCAACAAAACGTCCTTAAGATGAAAATTCTATCTGTTGAATAACTGCAATAGTGGTTTTGCAAGATTTTTAATAAATAATATTGTATAATTACAATAAAGTACTTGCATTAAAAGAGGGGGGAGCTGACAAATGAGTGCAGAAATGGTAATCCTCGCTGAAATCAAAGCAATAAAAACTGAATCTCAACTTGAGAATGTTCTATCTTCAATGAGGAAGTTGTTTAATGATTTAAAAGTTGAGTATGTAACTGCAAAAATTTCAGAAATCCGACAAGGTAGGCTTGATACCAGGTCGATAAATGAATCAGATATTAAAATCTCAAAAAAAATCAATGAAGAATTTATGCCGTTATACACGAGTGTGCTTGAATTTTATTTTCAAGACGATAACAATGCAGATAATATCCTTAAGGGTGTTAATATTGTTGAAAAATATAAACATTTATTTCTTGAAGAAAAAGAGCTTCGTGATAATGTTTTTGCTATTATTGAGGAGAGTATAACCCTTTGCAAAAAAGCCGTTAATTTTTCTCAAGAATTAGGCAATAAAATAAAAATGCTTGAACAGTATAAGCAAGAGATCGCTCGCAAGTATCCAGTTGATAACACAAATGTCAACCAAGGTACTAAAAATGAAGTTAACTATGGCGAGATACCAACATCAACTCATTCTAAAAAGAAACGCAAAAGAGTAGCTTCTGATATAACAGGTGAAACTCCAGAATTCTCACCCGATGGCAACACTCATGTAACACCGCTTAATTCCAATAACAGTACAAACGCTGCATTATACTCTGATTTAAAGCAAACCGAATTACCTAGTGTTCCTATCACAGAGCCTTTGAATATATCAAATATTATAGAAGCTTTTTCAAACGATGAAATAAAACGAGAATTACAACCCTCAAATTCATCAATTTTAATTCCACCTGTTGTCAGGTCTACGCCCCCCATTGTGCTTAACACAGATCGTTCATCTGGATATTCTGCAAGTTACTCGCCAGCTTTTTTTGTGCCACTGCAACAAACACTTGATACTTCAGCTGCAATTTTGAATAATAGTAAAACAGCTTCTGATACCATTTCTCCGACATTTTCTCCACAACTGTTCAAGCCAAGCTCGCAACAATCTATGATGCAAGAAACTGTATTACCCACAGATTCTGAGTATTTAACGAAAATTGTAAAAATAAAAGAGCTAGGAATGTCTCTTAATTCGCTTGTTTCAAGCGATAAGACGCTTAATTCAGATATAGTTGAGAAATTAAAGGAAATTTCAACTTTTCTTTCAGACACTATACATAATCCTTCAGTAAAACTTCCCATTAATGTAAAAACGTCTCTGGAAAGTTATTTAGCTAAAAGCAATGGATTAATAGAACTTCAGCATTTAGAAACATTTCAAACTTTTGTTTTAAATTTTTCAAGCACACTCCGAAATATACAAGTCAAAAATCAGATTTCAAATACTATTATTCCACTAGGTCAAGTCGAGAGTAAAAAGAACCAAGCAATGGAACAAAAAAATAAAACTGCATCCAAACGATTTCAATCTAGTGCTCAAATTTCCACTGTTAATTCGAAGGAGGATAACGAAAAAAACCATCCTCGAGAAGGCTATTACGCACATTTTTAATCTAATATCATGTGAATCAAAGTAATTTGGAACGTCGTATAATGTGTATTATAAATATTTAGGGGGGTTTATAATTGATGTCTAAAATAGTATTAGCAACAACCAATCCTGGAAAAGTGAAAGAAATTCAACCATTTGTTGAAAAAAATTTTATCGAATTAATTGCACAATCAGATTTATCTGTTCCTGAAATTCCAGAAACAGGGTTGACGTTTATTGAAAATGCATTAATAAAAGCAAGGCATGCAAGTAGTCTCACCGGCCTTCCAGCAATTGCAGATGATTCAGGTATCATGGTGAAAGCACTCAATTATTTACCTGGGGTGTATTCAGCAAGGTTTGCAGGTGTTAATGCCTCATCGCAAGAGAATAATACAAAATTATTACATGCAATGAAAAATATAGACGATCGACAAGCGTATTTTTATTGTGTCATGGTTTACCTTCGATATGAAACAGATCCTGTACCTATTATTGCAGAAGCCACTTGGAATGGTAGTGTTCTAAATGAAATAATGGGTGATAAAGGGTTTGGTTACGATCCCCTATTTTACGTACCTACTCATCAATGTAGTGCAGCACAATTACCATTGGAAGAAAAAAATAAAATAAGTCACCGTGGTCAGGCATTGGTTCAATTATTATCTCGACTACCTCATTTTAAACAATAGGTGAATAACTCACTTACGCAGGAGATGTCACGCTTGCTGAATTTTGCTGCGTAAAGTAAGTGAATAAATGAATTTTAAGTTAACATAGAATCCAATATCATTGAAATAGTGTTCTCTCTTCTTAATGCGCGAGAGGCTTGGGCCATTTTTATATAGTTTTCAGTTTGGAATAATGGTATTAATTGTTCCAATAAAATTTCAGCAGTTAATTCGGATTGAGGTGATAGTATCGCCGCATTGTTATTCGATAAATACTTTGCATTGAAAGTTTGATGATTATCAACTGCAAATGGATAGGGAATTAATATGGCTGGAATGCCAATGGCCGTAATTTCTGCTAGCGTTAAGGCGCCTGATCTGCAAATGATAATATCTGCCCAGTCATAAATTTTAGCCATATCATCAATAAATGACTGAGTTTTAGCTGAAATGTTGGAATGTGCATTTGAATAATCTGAAGTTAAATCTTTCCCTGTTTGATGAAAGACTTCAATGTTAAATTCATTGGGAATTAATTGTAGTGCTTTAGGTATCAGATCATTTAATATGGCAGCCCCTCGGCTTCCACCGACAATTAATAATCGAATAGGGTTGTGTAATTGTGTTTTAGCTGGAATATTTAATATTTCTTTACGTACTGGATTTCCTGTAAATATCATTTTTTTATGAGAAAATGATAATTTTAATACAGTTGGAAATCCAGTAAAGATTTTTTGTGATAGTAACGAAAGTAATTTATTAGTCAAACCTGCAACACTATTTTGCTCGTGAATAAATAGTGGAATATGAAGTAATTTTGCAGCGATTCCGCCAGGTGCACAGACAAAACCTCCCATGCCTAACACAATATCAGGTTTTTCTTGTTTGAATATTTTTATTGCATTCCAAATCGATCGCAATAATAAAAACGGTACAATTAATTTTTGAAGAAATGTTTTTTTTCTAAATCCTTTGATATTTAGTAAATAAAGTGAAAAGTTGGTTTGATGAGGAATAATTTGTGTTTCCATGCCGCCTTTACTGCCTAACCAAAGTACTTCAATGTCATGAAATTGTTGCTGAACAGCCCGGCCAATAGCAATTCCGGGGAATATATGACCACCTGTGCCGCCAGCCATAATAAGGATTTTTTTAATAGCCTTCATGTAATCCTGTCTCTCGTTGTAATCCTAATCGAAAAATACGTGTTTCATGATCAGTACGAAGCAGGAGCATAATCGCGATGCAGTTTATTAACATACTGCTGCCGCCATAACTCATCAAGGGAAGTGTTAGCCCTTTTGTTGGAAAAAGCCCTGTATTTACTCCAATATTTGTAATTGTTTGTATTCCAAGCCAAAGTGCTATGCCATAAGCGGTATAGGAACCAAAATACAATTTTTGTTTGAATGCACCATATCCAATCATTATGGCTCTAAAAATAAGCATGCAAAATAAAAGAATAACAAAACTTGCTCCAATGAGTCCAAGTTCTTCTGTCAAAACGGCAAAAATAAAATCAGATTCAGCTTCGGGAAGATAAAATAATTTTTGAATACTGTTTCCAAGACCAACTCCACATAACCCTCCATGTCCAAAAGCTATCAATGATTGTGTAAGTTGATAACCGCTGGCATAAGCATTTTCCCAGGGATGCATAAATGCAGTAAGACGATGGAGACGATAAGGCGATGAAACAGCTAATAATCCGAACAGGCTTACCGCAAAAGTGGTAAGAATAATAAACTGCCAGATTCTAACACCCGCTAAAAACAACATGCCTAATGCAGTTGCTGTAATGACTGCTGTTGCGCCAAAATCAGGTTCTTTCAGAAGTAACAGTGCCATAATGCCAATCACTAACAAGGGTTTTAAAAATCCACTTAATTGATTTTTAACTTCACTATCGCGTCTTACAAGATAACTTGCTAAATATAATATGATGGAAAATTTCGCAAATTCTGATACTTGGAAACCAATGGGTCCAAAACCTAACCATCGCATACTGCCATTAATTTGGTGTCCAATGCCTTTAATTAAAACTAGACTTAATAAAAACAAACTCAGTAATAATAATTGACTGCTTATCGATTGCCATTGGGTGATTCGAAATCTAAATAAAAAGACACTAAGAAGAATACCAATGAATAAATAGGTGCCTTGATGCAGCAAATAGTAAAAAGGTTGGCCAAATATTCTGTCAGAGATGACCATAGATGCGGAGCCCACCATCATAAGGCCAATGCTTGCGATAGCAAGTGAAGTTAATAACAAGCAGCGATCATATAGTACAGGCGATTTAACCACTGGCACTATTTTCTCCATAATAAAGAAAGTACTATTATCATAATCTTAATTTAAAATATACCCATCTTACTTGAAAAAGCGCATATAAGAAGCGTGAAGACAATATCGCAGTTCATATTTTCAGATATTTACAATGAATTTACCAGTAATTTAAACTGATTACCACGATCTTCAAATCCTTTGAACATATCAAAACTTGCGCATGCAGGAGAAAATAAAACCATATCGTTTTTATGTGCATGTTGTTTTGCAAGCATAACCGCATGAGTGAGTGAGTCAGCAAATATCCCTTTTTTTAATGCCTGATGAATGAGTGGTGCATCTTGCCCGATTAAGATGATCTCCCGAGTGTATTTGTGGACTGTATTTTTGAGCAAAGAAAAATCTTGGTTTTTACTTAAGCCCCCAAGTATTAAGATGATTTTCTGTCCAGACTGTAGTTCACTTCCAAAACCTTCTAGTGCCGCGAGTGTTGCCCCAATATTTGTGCCTTTGGAATCATTAATCCATTGGACATCGTATTTGAATCCTAACCATTCACAGCGATGTTCAAGGCCTTTGAAATTTTTTATTGCTGTTATCATGCTTTCCAAAGGCAAGTGAAGCGCAGTTCCTAATGAAATAGCAGCCAAAGCATTTAGGATATTGTGCTTGCCTTTAATGTTCAGTAATTGGATTAGTGCAGGATAAGTTTCGTTTAAGTGAGGAGAAGGAGATAATCCAAAGCTATAAGAATTTGTAACTGAGTGTTGTGGTTTAGTATTCAAGTCGTCACGATTGTAAATTGCATTGGTAGTATTGAGATATATTTTTTGTTTTGCTTGAATATATTTTTCAATCGTTATGTGTCTATCTAAATGATCGGGTGTAATGTTTAATATCGTGGAAGCAAGAAAAGGAATTGAATGGGATATCTCGAGTTGAAAACTGGATAATTCTAAAACGTAATAATCAGGAGTCTTGTTTAACAATAAATCTAAAGCAGGAATGCCAATATTTCCGCCAATAACAGGTGTTAATCCCGAAGCGGTTATCATATCACCTAACAATGTAGTGACGGTTCCTTTGGCATTTGTTCCGGTAATTCCAATAATAGGCGCTTTTGCTTTTTGCGCAAATAAATCAATATCGCTATAAATTTTTTCGGCACCTAATTGTAAAATAAACGGCGCAGGATCAATACCTGGGCTTAGTATAATTTTTTCAAGGTGGGTGAGTAATTCAAAATTAAATTGTCCAAAATGAGTTTGTATAGTTGGAAATGCTTTTTGAAAATTTAATAAATCTGGGGGATTTTGTCTTGAATCCATGACGATAAACGGCACATTTTCTCGAGCGAGAAATTGTGCCACAGAATAACCTGTTTTTCCAAGACCGATAATGGCATATGTCATAATAATACCCGCTTTGTTTTTAAAGTTAAAATTTCCCAGTAATTTTAGGGTTCTTTTTTATTCTCGATGGTATGGATGTCCGCTAAGAATGCTCAATGCTCGATACAGTTGTTCTGCAACTAAAATTCTTACTATCATATGTGGAAACGTTAAATGAGACAACGACCAGCATTGATCGACTTCATTTAATATAGAAGAATCTAATCCGTCAGCACCGCCAATTATAAATACAATATTTTTACCAGACATTTTCCATTTTTCTAAATTCTTAGAAAGAGTATGAGTGCTCCATGTTTCTCCATGTTCATCGCAAGCAATAGTAAAGCTTTTGGGTGGAATTTTTTTAATAAAATCTTGTAATGTGTTTTTGCCTGGTTTTCGTGAGGGAATTTCTATCAACTTTAACTCGCATTCTTTGGGTATTCTTTTTTGGAATTCCTCAAAACCTTTTTGAATCCAAGTTGGCATTTTATCGCCGATTGATAGAATAAATAATTTCATCAGTTTATTTTCGTTGAAACAGTCTATTTTTCAGATGAAAATTTTTAATTTGTGTCAAACTTAAAAGAAAAATTAATATCACAATAATACAAGTATCACCTACTCTTACCCATGGAGTAGCGCCTTTAAGCGGAATAATTTTACTTTCGAGCACGGCGGTTTTATTGATAGGGAGGCTTGCTGCTATTTTTCCATGAGAATTAATGACGACAGTTTCACCGCTATTTGTAGCAACGACCATTTCTCGACCTGAAGCTAAAGCTGCAAATTGTGCTATTTGGCGTTGTTGGGCGGAAGCAATAGATTTTCCAAACCATGAATCATTGGATAAACCCACCAATAAATTTGCGTCTGGTAAGTCTGATCGCCATAAGTCAGAATAAGTCACTTCATAACAAATCAACGCGGCAGCTTTAATATTAAATATTTTTAATAAATGTTGTTTTTCAGGTCCATCACTAAAATCAGACATAGGTAGATTTAAGAAATTCAATAATCTTCCCAGTTTTTCTTGGAAAGGTGTGTATTCTCCAAATGGAACTAAATGTCTTTTAAGGTATATTCCATTGCCTTTACCCAGTACAACAGCACCGTTGTAAAACAAATTATTTTCCCGAATAGGGATACCTGTAATTATTGCTGTATTATGATCGATCGCGAATTTATCTATTGAAGTAAGCAAAGGCATAGACTCATCAAGAAAAAAAGTAACAGCAGTTTCAGGCCAAACTATTAATGTTTGAGTGTCTTTTGAAGCATCAGAAATGCTTTGTTTACTCAGGAAGATATAATCGCTCAGAGCTTTTAGTGCATATTGTTCCGACCATTTCATGGAAATTGGAACATTAGCTTGAATTAAGCTGATTTTAAGAGGAGAAGAAGAAACAGGAGTCGTCCAGTGAATAAAAGATAAATAATGTCCAGTAAGATAAAGGAGAAATAAACTAAGTGGTATGGATATGGCAGCAAATTTGTTTTTACAATGTTTAATGAACACATATAAAGTTCCTGCAATAAATAATACTAAAAATGAAGAGCCATATACACCAATAAGAGGAATGTATCCTGCCAGCGGAGAATTTATTTGGGAGTAACCTAATAATAACCATGGAAATCCAGTAATCACAAAACTTCGAAACCATTCCATAATTACACTCAATACGGGAAAAACAATTAGTGCTCGAGTAAGAGATGAAGTTTCGGTTATGCGAAATATATTTGTTGCAAAAAAGGATCGAGCAGGTGAAGGTGAAGGAGGGTTAAAATCAGGCGAGCATTTTTGAAGTATATATCCCACTAAGGAAGGGTATAATGCTAAATAGAGCACAAACGATAGTGTAATCATCATTCCTAAAAATACGTTGGTATTACCATATGTATGAATACTAATGTAAATCCAAGAAGCGCCCGTTCCAAAACAACCTATGCCGTACAATAAACCAATAAAAAAACCGGCTTTCGGAGATTTTTTTTGAAGTGATAGAAAAAATAAAAAGCTCGATATTACAGCGAGAAAACTATATTCATAGGGTGCAAACGCAAAAGGGAGGAGAATACCTGATAGCAAAGCCAAAAAACACTGTGCGTAAAATTTACTATTTTTCATGTGAAGTCATTTTTCTTAAATGCACTAATCGAATGCGTCTATGATCTGCATGTAAAATTTTAATTCTAAAACCATCGAATGTTAGAATCTCACCGCGTTTAGGTAAACGCCCAAACATTTTAATAATATAGTCACCAATAGTATTGTGTTGTTTTGTGTCATAATGTGTTTTGAAATATTCGTTAAAATCTTCAGTTGGAGTTAATGCTTTAATGATGTAAGTTCTTTCGCTGTGTTTTTTAATAAAAGCTTCATCTTCAAAATCGTATTCATCTTCAATTTCACCAACAATTTGTTCTAAAATGTCTTCGATAGTCACCAGTCCTGCAAAAGCACCGTATTCGTCTACTACAATAGCCATGTGAGAATGTTTATGTCGAAATTCTTGTAATAATAAATTTAATCGTTTACTTTCAGGTACAAAGAAAACTGATCGTAAAATATTTTTGAGTTGAAATGTTTTTTTCTGGGCGGTGTAAGATAATAAATCTTTGGCTAATAAAATGCCTTTTATTTCTTGGGATGTTTTATCGATAACAGGATATCGTGAATGACCTGATTCAATAACGACAGATAAAATTTCTTCTAATGTGCTGTTTTCTGAAAGAATGGTCATTTGTGAGGTTGGGATCATTATATCGCGTACTTGCATTTCTGATACTTGCAATACACCTTCAATCATATTAAGTGCATGTTCATCCAATAAATTTCTTTCTCTTGCGTCGTGTAATAATTCCACGAGTTGTTCTCTGTCTTTGGGTTCCCGCAACAAAAGCTGGCTTAATTTTTCCAACCATGAAGAGGGTTGAGGTGTATCTTCCATTTAATTGTTCTCCAAATAAGGATTTTCAAATCCAAGCTGTTTTAACAAAACCACTTCTTTTTTTTCCATCACTTTTGCATCTTTAAGTTTTACATGATCATATCCCTTAAGATGCAGCAAACCGTGAATAACCAAATGTGCCCATTCTTGCGATGAAGTAATTAAAGGCGCACAGAATACCACATCCCCTGATATGGGCTTATGTTGGTAATCGAAAGACAATACATTGGTTGGCCCAGATTTATGCCGATATTTTTCGTTGAGCTTGGCGCTTTCTTTTTTGTTGATAATACGAAGTGTAATGTTTGCTTTTGTTGCATCTTTTCCAAGGGTTAATTGAACCCATTGTAATAAAGTACTATTGGAAGGAATAGTTTTAAGTTTGCTCAACCGTTGTATATGAATGCCCATAGATTACTCTTTAAATTGTTCGTACGCTTCTATAATAGCTTGAACGAGTGAATGCCGCACAATATCTTTTCGTTCAAAATAAATAAAACTGATATTGGGTACATTTTTTAACAATAATAAAGCATGTTCAAGCCCTGATTTTTTACCCAAAGGCAAATCGGTTTGTGTTATATCACCTGTAATCACCGCTTTAGAGCCAAACCCTGTTCGTGTCAGAAACATTTTCATTTGTTCTTGTGTGGTGTTTTGGGCTTCATCTAAAATAATAAAGGAATCATTTAATGTTCTGCCTCGCATATAAGCCAAAGGTGCTACTTCAATGATTTGTTTTTCAATTAATTTTAATGCTTTTTCAACGCCTAATAATTCATAGAGTGCATCGTAGATGGGTCGAAAATAAGGGTCAACTTTTTCAACTAGTGTACCAGGTAAAAAACCTAAATGTTCGCCGGCTTCAATGACGGGTCTTGTAAGTATAATTCGTTTAAATTGCATTTTTTCAAGTGCATTAACAGCACAAGCAACGGCAATATAGGTTTTTCCTGTGCCTGCAGGCCCGATACCAAAATTAATGTCACAATGAAAAATATTTTTAATATATTCTTTTTGATGTTGATTGAGAGGTTTGATGGCGCCATTTTTTGTTGTTAAAAAATAATCGTTTTTTTCTGCTTGTTGGAAAGACGTAAATTGTTGTAAGGATAGTCGAATATGTTCAGGGGTTAAATAGTGAATATTAGCGGTTTCTAAATATAATTGCTTGATTAATTGTTTTGCAAGTTGGCAATTTTCCGCATCGCCCGAAAAATAAAAATCATAAAATCGATATTGTATGCTGATTTGTAATCCTTTTTGAATTTGTTTGATGTGTTCGTCAAATTGTCCGCATAAGATTTTTAATCGTTGATTATCTTTTGGAGTTAGGCGTAATTTAATCTCTGTCATGAATGAAATAACTCACCTTTGAGAGAATTTGTTCTAATTTCAGTTATATTTACAGGCACAATTTTTCCGATGAGATTTTTGCCCCCTTTAAAATTAACGATGCGATTGCTTTCCGTTCTGCCTGTAATTTCACTTTCGTCTTTTTTGGAAACGCCCTCTACCAAAATCTGTTGAGGTGGTGAATTTAACATGGAAGAACTGATGCTATTCATTTGCTCAGTAAGTTTTGCTTGTAGAATGCGCAACCTGTTTTTTTTAGTTTCCAAGGAGATGTTGTCTGGTAAATTGGATGCTGGCGTGCCAGGGCGTTTGCTGTAAATAAAACTATAGGAATTATCAAAATGAATTTCATTAACTAAGTCCAAAGTGGCATTGAAATCTTCGTCGGTTTCATTGGGAAATCCAATAATAAAATCAGAGGTGATGCTTATGTCAGGCCTTACTTCGCGTAATTTTTTTATTTTTACTTTAAAATCATTCGCTTTATAACCTCGCTTCATCAGCGATAATATTCTGTCGGATCCACTTTGCACTGGAAGGTGTAGTTGATTAGCAAGTTTAGGTTGAAGAGCATAAGCTTCAATAAGCCTATCAGAAAATGCCAATGGATGTGAAGTCATGAATCTAATTCTCAGGATGTCGTCAATGGCTGCAATATAATGAATCAGTAAGGCTAAATCAGCCATTTCTCCAGATTGCATTTTACCCTGATAATCATTCACATTTTGCCCCAGTAATGTAATTTCTTTTACGCCTTGTTTTGAAAGAAGAATCACTTCTTTTAATACATCTTCAAACGGCCGGCTGATTTCTTCGCCGCGAGTGTAAGGGACGACACAATAACTACAATATTTGCTACAACCTTCCATGATGGAAACAAAAGCTTTGACGCCTTTTGCGCAGGGCGGAGGTAAGTTATCAAATTTTTCAATTTCAGGAAAACTGATATCAATGACAGGCCGTCGTTTGAGTAAAACTTCATTCAGCATATCTGGTAGACGATGGAGTGTTTGAGGCCCAAAGATAATATCAACATAAGGGGCGCGGCTTCTAATATTACTGCCTTCTTGACTCGCAACACAGCCGCCAACACAAATGATAATATTTGGATTTGTTTTTTTAAAATCGCGCCAAATACCTAATTCTGAAAAAAATTTTTGTTCAGCCTTTTGTCGAACTGCGCAGGTATTCACGGCTAAGATATCAGCTTCAGCAGGGTTTTGTGTTAAAATGACGTTATGTGATTTTTGAAGAACACTAATAATGGCCTGAGAATCATATTCATTCATCTGGCAGCCGTAAGTCTGTATAAATAATTTCATTGCTGTTATTGCCGTAAAAACGGGAATTTTATCAAATATTTAAGAAAACTTTAAGTTTTTACAGTTAAACTCAAATTCGCTGTTAATAATTGACATTCATTAAATTTAAGGAGTAGTTATGAAAAAACTCGCATTGAGTATTGCTGCGCTATTGATGAGCGGTATTGTTATGGCAAAATCGTCTATTGCCGATCCTGTGGCGTCTTGCAAAAATACAACTGGGCCATGCATTGATAAAAGTTATGATAAAGATAAAAATCTTATTGCAAGATTATATTTCGATGGTGAGCCTTATTTTGTTCGTGGAATGATTTATGCTCCTGAACCTCGCGGACTAGCGACAGATCCTAAAGATCCTCCAAATATGCCGCCTCCTCGCCCTGTTGTTAATCCTGATTATGTGGGTAACTGGTTAAGCAAAAATTCGAAAGATCAATATAATTGGTACCGCTATGTGGGTGCATGGATGTGCGGGCCTATCAATCAGTATGCTCCAAATGATTGGAAATCTGCCTGTTGGGATGATGACTTAACGGGTACTTTGACTCCTGGCGTTGGGAGAAATGACGATTATAACAAGTTAATTATCAATAAATGGAAAACAGATTTAGACGATATGAAAAAATTAGGGATCAATACTATTCGATTGTACAACGTAAATCCTACAGGTAAAAACCACCTCAAGTTTTTAGAAATGGCAAATGAGCGCAAAATACACGTTATCTATCCTGCCATGACCCATTATATGGCAGTAGAATTCGGTAAAGATCCTCTTCTACCTCCTAAAGAAAGAGAAGCTAAAATCTCAGAAATGATAAAGACGTTAGTCAATGAAACTTGTCCGAGCGGCAAATTAAATCCAGCCATTTTAGCTTACATGGCCGGTAATGAAATGATTCCATTGAGTAAGGATGATCCAAAAGAAGCAGCATGGGAATTAGCGCAGATTAATAATGCCGTTTCTATTGTAAAAGCACAGTGTCCGAAAGCATTAGTCACCTATGCTCATAATGATTTTCCTGATGAATGGGAGTTAAGGCCAATAGGCGATAAAAATGGCACAAGCGCCTTAATGCAAGCCATTCCAGGCGTAGATTTTATGACAATCAATTCCTATCGTAATGCGCAAGATGGTGGTATTTTAGGGTACGGACCACTGTTTAAATCTATGAAAGAAGTGAAAGACAAATACAAAAAACCAATTTTAATTGGAGAAGTAGGCGAATGGCAAAATATGAATTTTGAACCAAACTGGTATAACAGATCATGGGGGTTTATTGTTCAAAATGCATTGGTATCTGGAAATTTGGGCGCAATGTATTTTGAATACAATGATGAACCTATTAAAAAATACAGTAATGATCCTCAGTTAAGATCAAATGATGCATTTATGGGGATTGTCACCGCGAATTGGCCAAGTGCAGCAGATAAAGACAAGCTCGTCGATGTACCTAACATCCCAAAAACAAAAAACTACAATGGCATTCCAGTATTTAAAGACACTGATGGCACGGTGGTTGATTTTGGCGATAAATCCAAAAAAGGTGCTGGTCGTTATGAGATGTTTAGTAATGACGGAAAGGGTATCGGCGCATGTAATTATGTGTATTCTCCGGATCCAGAACATGTCAGCACTGAGTGTTTGAATGCGTCTAAGTCTTCTGTAAAATAATTTTATTAAGGTGTTTTTTTTAAAGGCGGGGTGAAGACCCCGCTTTTTTTTTTGAGTAACCCACTTATGCGGGACATATAAATACGAGGTCAGTCGACAGTGTGAAAACGAACCTGCATCCCTGTGATCGTAAAATACATCCGTGTATTTTACGGTTTTTGCTTTGTCGACTGGCCTCGCTTGATAAGGAGTGTTGAATGCGGGTTCAGACGAACCCGTATCCATATACGCGGCTCGGATATTCAGTGCAATTGCCATAATTTACCTATCCTGCGTTAGGTGAGTGAAAAATTAACATTGCGTTAAGTTTTGTCTGCTATATTTATCTTAAAAAATACGCTTAAATTAAATATCAATACAAATTTTGAATTAAATAAAAATACT
>Ga0068855_100004682_pt1 | contig 16718 bp, 15 predicted proteins | sample KBSCornC52_FD_66592 | JGI IMG/M metagenome (GOLD analysis project Ga0068855, IMG submission 66592) | Corn rhizosphere microbial communities from Kellogg Biological Station, Michigan, USA - KBS Corn C5-2 | ecosystem: Host-associated > Plants > Roots > Rhizosphere > Soil ...
AAATTCCGCCGCATGCACATCTACACGCCTCCAGGCTACGAGCTGGGAAAAGACAGGTATCCTGTCTTCTACCTGCTTCACGGAGCAGGCGACAGCGACGATTCGTGGACCTCGGTAGGGCGGGCTGGGTTCATTCTCGATAACCTGATCGCGGCGAAGAAGGCAAAGCCGATGATCGTTGTGATGCCCGCGGGCCACACTCGGTCCGGAGGCTTCACTCCGCCGAGGGCAGAGGGTGGCGCTGCCCCGCGCGATGAGTTTACGGCGGACTTCGAGACGGACATTATGCCCACCGTGGAGAAGAACTATCGCTGCTTAAACGGCGCGCAAAACCGCGCGATCGCAGGGCTTTCGATGGGAGGAGCGCAGACGCTGAATATCGCCGTGCCGCACCTGGACAAATTCGCTTATATCGGGGTATTCAGCTCGGGCCTGTTCGGAATCGTGGGCCCGGCTCGGCCGGGCGCAGGCGGCGCGGCGGCAGCGCCCACGGGAGGACAGTTCCCGTGGGAGCAGCAGCATTCGGCGGAGCTGGACAATGCGGCAGCGAAGCGAGGCGTGAAGCTGCTCTGGTTCAGCACCGGCAAGGACGATTTTCTGCTCGCAACCACGAAAGCCACCGTCGATCTGTTCAAGAAGCACGGTTTCAGCCCTGTCTACGAGGAGTCCGCGGGCGGCCACACCTGGCTGAACTGGCGAGACTATCTTAACGAGTTCGCGCCGAAGCTGTTTCAGTAGCATCCTTCGGCTTTTCGGCGGGCTTCTGGTGCGGAATGTTCGGCACGAGGTTAGGATCGTATTTCGACCCGGCCGAGACCTGGATCATGGTGATTCGGATCTTGGTCGGGAAGAACTTCTCGGGATCGGTCCGCGTGTGCGTCTTGTTTCCGTCCTTGTCCTTCATCACCAGGTCCATCTGTTTGATGCCATCGGTCCAGATAATGGAGTTGTTTTCCCAGAACGATTTCATCGACACGTCTTTGTCATAGACGCCCTTTTTGGTGTATTTATCGGTGCCGCAGCAGCCGTATCCGTTGCCCTGGCCGTGAATGGGGATATAGCAGAGGCTCCACTGCACCGGCTCGTCGCTGTCCGGCTTCTCCAGGACCTCGGTGCGGATGTGGACGGTGCCGTTTCGGTAGTCGACCGGCGAGGTCCAATCGACCGGTCTCTTGGGATTGATGAGTTTGCCCTTGACATAGTAGTGCGACTGGCTGGGCGTGGAGTTGTCGGCATCCATTTTGGTGAAGGTAAAAGTAACGTCGAACAGCACGAACTGCTCCGCCCGGCACGCCGCCGGGGTGAGCATGAGCGCTGCAGCTGCGGCAGGCAGCGACCATCCCAAGGTGGCCGTTCTGGAAGTCATCCTTATCATTTCGCCTCCCGAAGATAATATGTGTCCTGTCAACTTCGGCGTGGCAAGGGGTTGTTCCTTGTGGAGCAGGCAGTTCGCGGGGACTTAGACGACGCTGTTGATGACACGGACCAGCTTATTGCGCACCCGGTCCCGCATCGTGGCCGGCGGGGTTTTGGCGAACATTTCCGCTTCTGAACGGGAGATGAGCCGGCTGAAAAGGGCCGCATCGATGAGTGATTCGCTCTTGAGCAGCACTTCGATTGCAAACGCGTGCTGCCCGCGAATGGTTGCAATCACCCAGGCAAGCAGCGCGCACCGCTTATTTTGGAGCGAGGGCGCCGTCATGTCGTTCATGTAGGACACTTCGCCCCATCCTGGCGTGTTCACGAGGTTGAGATCTTCCAATCTGCTCGCATATCGGGCCATCAGCTCTTTACTGATGCGCGCGGTTCCCTTGATCTCGAGGTGGCTCATCCAGAACGGCTGCCCGTCCATCCAGGCCATGAGCTGGTGCAGTTTGTCTTCACCGTGGTAGGCGTCGATGATGCCCGGCTCGAAATCCGCGGCCAGCACCCGTTGATAGACCTCCGGTCCCATACATTGAAACAGACGAAGATCTGTCCCCTGACTGTCCGTTTTGACCCAATCGGCGGAGGTAACTCCCAGCTCGTTCAAGACCGAGCTGAGGCCACGGCTCTTGAGTTTTGTCACCCTGTCTACCTCGAACAGTTCCCAAAACTGCCAATGGGCCAGTCTTGCATTGTTCGGGGGAAGCAGGCTGGAGCAAAACGGAGACCGCGTGAGGTAAAAGTCCGATTCGGGAGCGGCGTGGTCCGTCACGACGCAGTTGAGGACATGAAGCTCCTTGTATTCAGATTCGAGACCCACCACATGGGAGAACTCCCGATCGTCCGCTTCAAACGCGATGCAGACACAGTGGCGCGCGATCGATTGCCAATCGGCGCAGATTTCGCCGGAAGCGCCGATATCGATCAGCACGGGCGGCCGGACTTCGAACTCCTTTTGGGTGAGCACCACATCAAACAAAGCCGCGGATGCCATTGGATCCTGCAGCTGAGTTCGCGTCTTACCGTTTGTAATCGTGGTATAAGCCATAATAGGTACTTGGTCTGCGTGCCTCTTCGAGATCGGTATAAAGCTCATCATTGCGGCTCGGCACGCCGGCTCAATTGACTGCCTAAACCCTCATTGCGAAGCAGTCGAAAGGCACTGTTTCAAGATGTCGAGCATCTCCGCGCTTCTCACTTCCCACGTGTGATCTTTACGGGCTCGGCGACATCCCGCAGCTGCGATTGAGGCGCGAATGTTGTCATGGTCCATAAGGTAATGGACCTTCTCGGCACATTCGTCTGTCGAAGAGTAGGCGACAACCTCTTCGTCCGGCACGAACAGCTCACACAGATCTCGCTTAGCGTCCGTGAGAAGACACGCGCCAAATCCGGTACCCTCAAAGAGCCTAATATTTCCGGTATACTCGTCCGCGCAGGCGGCATGTACATTGAGTGTCACTTTCGAGCGTTGAAGCATTTCGACGTACGCGGGTCCAAACACGGGGCCATGGCATCGTTTGGAGAAGCGGGTCTTGAGTGGTATCGGACGGATAGTCCGGTTTCCCGCCAGCCATCGCCTCGCTAGCCTCAGTTTCGATCTGAGAGAACGTCCTGGATCGCCGTCCGTTATGTCTCCCCAGACTTCCAGTTTAGTCGTAGAAAGCAATCGCTCGATGAATTCGTATCGGCGTGCGTGCGGCCCGTCCGGGCTTCCGACTGTGCCGATGAACGTAAACGGATAGTTGGTGCTTTCCAAACCATTCGATGCGCCGCATTTTGTGTGCTCATAGGCCAACCTAAGCAGCGAAACGTTCATGCCAACAGCCTTGAACTGATTGACATATGCCGGGTTGCCTGTGAGAATGAGATCGAGATCGCAATATGCCTTGTAATCAGTTGTGGGACAAAAACGCCAGCCGAACATAAACACCCGGCCGCGACATACTGATCGGATCTCGCGCCGTAATTCTGCATCAAAGAAGTCGAGATCCTGGAGGTAAACGATATCAGGCTGGAATTGCCGTACCTGCTCAACAACGATGTTTCTCGCCCAATTCTCTTCGGGCCACGGCACACCGTGCTCCCGCGCCCACGCGGCCTGCACGGGTTTAACTGACAGGTATACCTGCTGAACATCGCAGCCCAGAGAAGACAGATGGCGCTCAAAATCGGCATCGAGGCACAATGCGGTGAACGCGCTGTGCAGTTCCCTGTAGGACTTGCGGTCGATATCCGGACTCATTCTTTGAAAAAGATCGACCATTCCCGGATAAACTGTATCGAAGATTTGGATCTTGTAGCTCAACGGAACCTCAGCGCTCCCCAAAAACTGATTGGACTGATTTAGCCCTTGACCGCCAATCGCAGCGCCCTCACGACAATGTCTTGTTGATCTTCAGTCATCTCCGGGAAGAGCGGCAGACTGAGGCAGGTGTCCGCGCTGCGCTCTGCGTTCGGGAACGACCCGCAGCTATACGGAAGGTGTGAGTGAACCGCCTGTAAATGCAGCGGCACGGGGTAATAGACCATTGTTTGAACGCCCGCGTCTTTCATCCTGGCCTGAATGGTATCCCGGTCTTCGACCTGGATAGTGTACTGGTGATAGACCGCCCGCACCCCCGGAATCTCGGCCGGCGTAAGTAGGCCATCAACATCGCCGAGCATTTCGTTGTAGCGATATGCGAGGCGCCTTCTGCTGTTCGTCCATTCCTCAAGATATTGGAATTTAACGCGCAATATTGCCGCCTGCAGCTCATCGAGCCGGCTGTTCAGTCCCAGCTCCGAATGGTGATACTTGATTCTGCCCCCGTGTCGCCTCAGCATTTCAATTCGCCCGGACACCTCCGAGTCGTTCGCGACGCACATGCCGCCGTCACCGAAGCACCCAAGATTCTTACTCGGGAAGAAGCTTAAGCAGCCTACATCGCCAAACGATCCCACCCTCCGGTCGTGGTAGGACGCGCCAATGGCCTGCGCGCAGTCCTCCACGAGATGCAGCCCATGCTTGCGCGCGATTTCTGTGATCGGGTCCATGTCACATGGCTGGCCATAAAGATGCACCGGGATAAGAGCGCGAGTCCGCTCGGTCACGGCCGCCTCGATCTGTGCCGGGTCGATATTGAACGTATTCGGAAGCACATCTACAAATACAGGAGTTGCGCCGACGATACCGATCGCCTCCGTAGTCGCCACGAATGTAAATGGCGTTGTGATCACCTCGTCGCCAGGACCGATACGCAGCGCCCGCAGTGCAAGGTGCATCCCATCGGTGCAGTTTCCCACGCCGATGCCATGCGCGCACTCGCAATAGGCGGCAATCTCTGATTCGAGCGCCTTCACGGAAGGACCCAGAATATAATGAGCGTTTGCAGCCGCTTCCAGCATGGCGGCATCTATCTCGGCCTTATGCTGTTGATAGTGGATCTTCAAGTCCACGATTGGAATCATGTTATGCGCTCAATCTTTCCGTCAGACATTCGATACACTTTGCCGCACTCTCCACACGTGCAGTCGTCGCCGGAGAACGACAGTTTCACACCACATTCGCAGACCCAGCCGCAGACGCGAGCAGGATTACCATACACAAGGGCATAGTCTGGGACGTTCCTGGTCACAACGGCGCCTGCACCGACGAAAGCGTGTCTTCCGATCGTATGACCGCAAACGATCGTTGAATTTGCGCCGAGGGTCGCGCCGTGCTTCACGATCGTCTGCGCATAGTGTTCGGGCGTGTTCCGCGGATATGCTGACCTGGGCGTTACTACATTCGTGAATACTACGCTCGGTCCGCAGAAGACATCGTCCTCGAGAACAACGCCCGTATACACCGAGACGTTATTCTGAATCTTAACGTTGTTGCCAATCTTCACTCCGCTAGACACGACAACGTTCTGCCCGATGCGACAGTCCTCGCCAATGCAGCAATTCGACATAATGTGGCAAAAGTGCCAGATACGGGTGCCTTTGCCGATGGTGCATGGCTGGTCCACGTACGAAGACTCGTGAACCGAAAACTCACCCTTCGAATCAGACTGCATCCCCGGTCTCCAACATCTCATAGAAATCCATGCAATTCGTTATGTCGTTTTCGCATCGCGTTGAACAAGATGCTGCCGCGACGCAGTTTGGCACCGGTCACCTTCGTTGCTCCCTCTTCCAGCGAGCCTAGGCGAGCGCCCGGGAGAGGGCTGCGGTTGAGGTGCGCAAAGTAAGGCGGGTGAGGTGCGGCCCCTTTAACACTTCACGACGTTATCGTGTATCGTCCGATACCTTCCCCTGGTATCGACGATCAACTGACTGTTGCGCTGGATCATTTCGTAGTCAAATGCATCATGGTCTGTCGCTATCAACACGCAATCGACCTCGCGAATGGATTCCGGTGTGACGGTCACAGCACTGAGATCGAACGTGTGTTTCCGCTTATGCGGAAACCTGGGAAAGAACGGATCGGCAAAGGAGACCTCAACGCCTTTCGCGCGCAAGAGCTCCATAATCTCGACCGACGGCGACTCGCGGGCATCATCAACATTCTTCTTATAGGCGAGGCCGAGCACAAGAATCTTCGACCCCTTGAGCGACTTGCGCCTTTCGTTCAGCGCCGCGGTTACCTTGGAGATCACCCATTCCGGCATGCCGGTGTTAACCTCTCCGGCGAGCTCGATAAAGCGAGTGTGGACGCCATATTCTCGCGCCTTCCACGTCAGGTAGAACGGGTCGATAGGAATGCAGTGTCCTCCAAGACCGGGGCCCGGGTAGAAAGGAGTGAATCCAAAGGGCTTGGTTGCGGCCGCGTCGATGACTTCCCAGATGTCGATTCCCATCCGGTCCGCGACGATCTTCAGCTCGTTGACAAGGCCAATATTTACGGCGCGGTAGATGTTTTCCAGCAGCTTCGCCATTTCCGCCACGCGAAGCGAGCTGACCGGCACGACCGTATCGATCACGCTCTGATAGAGGGCGACTCCGAGGTCAAGGCAAGCGGAGGTCGCTCCACCTACGATTTTGGGGATGGTGCGCGTTGAGAAATTGGCATTGCCCGGGTCTTCGCGTTCCGGCGAGAATACCAGGAAGATGTCTTCACCAACCGAGAAGCCTGCGTCCCTGAGGCGAGTGCCAACCTCTTCATCTGTCGTTCCAGGATAAGTCGTGCTTTCAAGGCTGATCAGCTGCCCTGCGCGAAGGAAAGGAGTCAGCGATTCGACCGTCCCCGTTACGAATGACAGATCAGGCTCGAAGTGCGACCCGAGAGGAGTCGGCACGCATATAATGAGAGCATCGGCCTCCCGCGCGCGAGAGAAGTGTGTTGTCGCCTCGAGCGCGCCGGTGTCCAAGGCCTGCCGCACCTGGTCGTCCGTAATGTGCTTGATGAAACTCTTTCCGCCGTTCAGATATTCGACTTTTTTTGCGTCGATGTCGAACCCGAGCACATGATAGCCTGCCTCGATGAAGCGTAATACGAGCGGCAATCCCACGTACCCCAGCCCAACAATGCCAATCCGTGCCTCGCGCGTCCGGATCGAATGCGATAACTGCTCTCGTGCGTTTTCAATCACTGAATCGAACCTCTCTGGGCTGTTCTTGGGGAATTCAACTCACTTTAGCGCTGCACGTTGTTGCGGCGGCGCGCGAAGCCTGGAGCTGACGGTCGACCTCTTCCAGAATGCGCACTACGCGCAGGCCGTCGTGCCCGTCGCTCCGGGGCCGAACGTCGTTCAGGATGCAGTCTACGAAGTGCTGTGTTTCAAGGTCCAGCGGCTCCTTGTTTGAGATGTGGGGGATCAGGATATTACCGTGGCGTACGCTAATTGCGGCGGCGGCGCCAATATCGGTCGTTTGAATTGTGGCGCCCTTATCGTAGATGCGGATCTTTTCTGCTGCCTGCATGTCATCGAAGACTAGCATTTTGTCAGAGCCAACCACCACCATTTTGCGCTCTTTGCTCGGGTCGAGCCAGGATACATGGATGTTCGCAGTCCGACCGTCCGGGAAGTGCAAATTAGCAAAGACTACATCTTCAATTCCGGGCTGCAAATAACATTCACCGTTTGCCGTGACGCCATCCGGCTCCATTCCAAAGAGATAGAGCGCGACCGATATATCGTGCGGCGCCAGGCACCAGAAGGCATTCTCCGCCTGCCGTACGACCCCGAGATTCAGCCGTTGAGAATACATATAATGGATAGTGCCCAGTGCGCCCGAATCGATCTGCTCCTTCATGAACTCGACTGCCGGATGGTACTCGAGCAAATGGCCAACCATCAATTTCAGGCCACGCGTGTCCGCACAATCTACGAGTCGCTCCGCATCAGAGACGGACAGCGCCATAGGCTTTTCGACGTAAACGTGTTTTCCGGCGAGCAGCGCGGCATAAGCCATCTCAAAATGGTCGGGCGCTGGCGTGGAAAGCGCCACGGCATCAATGTTGGCATCATTGAGGACCGTTTCATATGAGGTTGTAGGCTGTGCTCCGGGATAGAGTCGCCGGTACGTCTGAAGGGTGCCAGGATCGATATCACAGATGTAGCTGAGCGTGCAATTTCGTCGCCCGGCGAAGCTGCGCACCACATTCTTGCCCCAATTGCCCAGTCCAACTACAGCAATTCTTGGTTCTCTTGGCACTCCCCTTACTCCGATCACAACACTCTTGCTCAAGCATCACGAGCAACTGATAGACTCCGCGGCATTATGTCTTATCGACGGCCAGACGGCCGGTAACACGAGCGTGCACATATCACATATGTTCGGGCGCAGATGCTCCTCACAACAGGATCAATGCGGCGAGCTCTCGGTAACTGAATCAGTCCACGCTCCATTGCTGGTGGAAATAGACGCCGCCATGGCTGGGAGGAGGAGTTCTGCCTGTACCGAAGTAGTCCCCGCTTTCCACGGTCAGGGTCGCCGCCTCTTGAATCCAGTCCTGCATGATGCTATTGCGATTGACGGCCACGTTGATAAGGTAGTGACCGGCCGATAACGTCAGTTTCGGAAGCCGGCAAGTAAATACGCCCGAAGGGCGCGTAAGTTCGAACTGATCGTCCGAGAGCTCGTTTGAAAGCATTGTGATAAAGTTGCCGGAGTGAGTGCTGATCGCGATCGCAGCCGTGACGTTCGTGTTTGGCCCGGGCTCGCAGCATTGATATCCGAGTCGGAACTGGATCGATTCGCCGCTCGCGACGGCTTCGACCGGGACACCGTTCGCATCGCAGATAGTCAGCGCTGTCAGTCTGATCTGGCCTTCGCCCTGGCGGTCCTTTCGGTCCGCGAGCGCCGTTGACACCTGGGCATCTACCTCTGCGGCGCGGCTGTCCAGGTACTCGCTCATGACAGCTGCCGTTTCGCCCGCAACAACGATCTGCCCGCCGGCAAGGAGAATGCAGCTGCGGCATAGTTTCTCCACAGCCGCCATGTTATGGCTGACGAACAGGACCGTTTTGCCTTCCTGCCGGGAGACGTCTCCCATTTTGCCCAGGCACTTCTTCTGAAACGAGACATCGCCTACCGCGAGCACTTCGTCGACGATGAGGATCTCGGGGTTCAGGTGCGCGGCGACCGCGAATGCCAGGCGCACGTACATTCCGCTGCTGTAGCGCTTCACGGGGGTGTCCAGGAACTGGGAGACCTCGGAGAAATCCACGATAGCGTCGAACTGGCGCTGGATTTCGCTGCGCCGCATGCCCAGGATGGCGCCGTTGAGGTAGATGTTTTCGCGGCCCGTCAGCTCGGGGTGGAAGCCGGTGCCCACCTCCAGCAGGCTGCCCACTCGGCCGTAGAGATCGATCACGCCGCGGGTGGGTTCTGTAATGCGCGAGAGGATCTTGAGCAGGGTGGACTTTCCCGCCCCGTTGCGCCCGATAATTCCCACCACGTCGCCCTTTTCGATCTCGAAATCCAGGTCCTTCAGCGCCCAGAAGGTCTCGGTCTGGCGGCGGGCGAACGGGTTCTTTGCGCGGTGGACCAGCGCCTCCGCGAGCGTGGTGTGCTTCTCATCGTTGTGCGCGATAGTGTAGGACTTGGAAAGGCCTCTTACGGATACCGCCAGATCTTTAGATGACATCTGCAAACCTCTTCTCCATGCGCCGGAATGCGAAGAGGCCGGTGACAAAGGCGGCCACGGCGAAGCAGGCAGAGTAGGCGATAACTCCGGAATTCAGATGCCCCCGGTTCATTACGGACCAGCGGAAGCCCTCCAGCAGGCCGGAGAGCGGGTTCAGGAAGTATACGAATCGCAGCTTCGGATCTACCGCGGAGACGGCGTAAGCGACCGGGCTGCCGTACATCAGGAACTGCATCGCGACCGGGAGAATGTAGTTGACATCGCGAAAGCTGACGGCGAGCGACGCGGTGATAAGCCCGACTCCCATCGCGAGCATGGTAATGAGCAGCAGCCAGAGCGGCAGCGTGAAAAGCCCCCAGCCAGGCGCCACGTGATAGATCACCATCAATATGATCAACATGCCCATTGCCACAGCAAAATCGAGCAGCGTGGAGGGCAGGGTGGAAAGCGGCAGGATCAGGCGCGGAAAGTAGACCTTCGAGACCAGGTGAGCGTTGCCAAGCAGGCTTCCATTGGACTTCGAAAGCGTGTTATTGAAGAGCGACCAGGCCTGGAGCCCGACAAAAGCGAACAGGAAGTAGGGCACGCCGTCGCTGGGAAGCTTGGCTACCTTGCCGAAGACGAACGAGAAGATGCCTGCGGAGATAAGCGGCTGCAAGATCACCCAGACCACGCCGAGCACGGTCTGCTTATATCGGATGCTGATGTCTCGCGATGCGAGGGTGAAAAGCAGGTCCCGATACTGCCAGAGCTCCGCCAGCTCGATCGCCTGCCAGCCGGATGTAGGCCTTATGGTCAGGTAAGGCTTAGGACCATGCTGCGCACGTACTTCCAAGTGTACTACCTTCTCATCGGTGTCTCCCTGGATCGGAGATCACAAAATACATAGTAGGAGTGCAAGAACCGGGCCAAAGCAATTATAGGGTGCCGGAAGCAACGGACGTCGCAGGCCGCTCGTCGTTTCCGAAGTCAATTGTCGGCGAGAATCGGTGCGAAATACAGGCGGCGCCCGCACAATCGATGCAGATGAACGAGGAGAACGGCTCGAATAGCCAATTGTACCGCAAATCGGTCGAACTAGGCGTAGCGCGGTTGCCATGCGAATCGCGGTGAAGGAGATAGGGAGGCGGCAAAAGCGGATGGGCTGCGGCGGTGCCAACGCGCGGCCAGCGGCGGCGATAATAAGCCGCATTGCCGTGTGCGCTGCCGGCCGCCGCGGCGGAGACACTAGCTCAGCCCGATTCGAACTTGCGCAGCGCAGACACCAGTTTGGGGATTAGCGTTTCCGATGTGACCGGTTTCACGAGGTAGGCGCACACATTGATCTCGTCGGCTCGCTTCCTGTACTCGGCGTCCGAAAAGGCGGTCAGCATTACGATGCATACCCGATATTGCGCAAGAATGAGCTGCGCTGCCTCCAGGCCGTCGATTGCGCCGGGCATTCGAACGTCCATAAGAACCAGGTCGGGCCGTTCTCGAAGCACAGCTTCGACTCCCTCCTGGCCTGTCGTTGCCGAGGCAACAACTGTTGCTCCGGCGTTTTTCAAGCTGCGCCTGAGCTGCATCTGTGTGATGCCCTCATCCTCGACCACGACGGCCCGGATGCCATCAAGGTTCGAGGCGCCAACGCCCGCTGCGTCGGCCCGTGGCCTTGAGTGTAGCTCGGGCTTGTGATCTTCTGTACCTGCCGATATGTAAGGTCGCATTCCTGTTTCCGTTGTGAAGAGCGTTGTACTGCCTTTGTGTTCCGTCATGGTTTCTGGTTCTTGATCGAGACGGACACCCGGGCGCCTCCTCCTTCTCGGTTTCTATAACACGTCTCGGCGTGCAAATCGTATCGGGCGATGCTTTCTATCAGATCCAGGCCGGTATGAGCACAGATTTCCGGATCGAATCCCTCTTCGAATCCCGGTCCATCATCACAAACTGCAAGAACGATGCCATTTTCGTCGGACGTCAGCGTAAGCTCCACATCTCCGGAGCCGTGCTTAACAGCGTTACAGACAAGCTCGTTGGCAATGAGAGCCAGGGCGGTAGTGCTCTTTCCGGGAAGTGAGGCTTCATCCATCTTGACGATCAGGCGGCGGTCACCTACCGTTCCGGCCATCATCGGCAGCAGGCGCTCGAGTATCCCCTTGATGGAAATGGACTCGATATCTCCGTCTTCCTTCGCCTCCTGCGTAAGAATGTCGTGAATTACAGCCAATGCCTGAATGTTTTGGCCTAGCCGAAGCAGGTCCGAGATAGGCACTGAGGTTCGCTCCGTCTGCCGCTGCATATCGATGAGCGCACCCATCAGCTGGAGGTTATTCTTCACTCGATGATGCGTTTCGGTGATCGATCGCTTCAGGCGGGCATTCAGCGTCTCGAGCTCTCTTTGCTGCCGTTTAGAGTCGGTGATGTCCCGGGCGATCGTCGACGCTCCCACTATTTTTCCGCGACCATCCTTAATGGGCGAAAGAGACAGAGACACGTCAATTCGTTTGCCGTCCTTCCGAACCCGCACCGACTCGAAGTGATCGATGCGTTCGCCTCGCCTGAGCTTGGCCAGGATCTCATCCTCTTCGTGGTAGAGCTCCGGCGGAAACACGATCGTCTTCGGCTTGCCGATCACTTCCTCCGCGGTGTAGCCGAATATACGTTCCGCGCCGCCATTCCAGGAGGTGATGGTGCCTTCGAGGGTTTTGCTGATAATCGCGTCGTCCGATGAATCGACGATGGCGGCCAGGCGGTTCTTAACAACGGCGGAATCTATCAGCAGACTCTCGACCTCGATTCGGCGGGCGATTTCATGTTCGAGAGCTTTTGCTTTTTGCTGTAGAAGCGTGATCTGGCGAAGCTGATCGTCCTGGCTGCCGAGCACGGAATAGCTTTCAGCGGGGATTACTTGAGAGTGATGCGCGCAGATACTTGAAAACTGCTCGGCGTGCGCTTCATGGTTAAACCCGTTCATCGCGTAGGCGCAGAAGAGCCCGAAGGCCCGGGTACTTGCGAGGTCGTTCCAGAGCTGCTCCAGGCGAATCGCGCCGGCGTGATTGCCTTCCGACCAGAGCATATTCACCATCTCGCCGAATGCGCGTATCGGTTTACCGCTTCTGGCGAGATTCCCGATGACGCAGCCGATCGATTCTTCAAAGCGCTCTGAGTCTGGCATGCCATCCGACATGAATGTCGACAGCGTCTTTGCCGCGTCCAGGCAGACATAGTTGTGACGGGAACGGGCAGTGGCCGGATCGATCCCGGTGGCTGCCAGAGTTCGGTCTATGTCTGCCTGGTGGTCAGCGCTGGCAATAACAACACAGCACTCTCCGGAACGCAGGCCCGACACGACGAATCTACTGACGGAGTCTATGAGGGTCTTATCCTGCTCGTAGAACTGAACGAAGTGGTCGGAGGAGCGAACGTTTTGCCAATTGTAACTCGCTGAGCCGTTTTCGTGTTGTGAAACCTCGTTGTGGCATGCCTCAGAGTTGTACACTCTTAGTTACCTCTGCTGTGATTGCTGCCAATGGGACGCATCCAGTAGACTGCATGTTCCACAAACAATCACCGCATGTACGAAGTTTACATAGATTCGTTCGCTTCCGAGGGGGAAATTGTGCGAAAAGCGCTCGTGCTTGGGCGCTTCAATTGGGACGTGGCGGATACGGAAGGATAGCGCCTGCGTACTTGCGGTCAATAAGCATGCGGTCGGTATGGATTATGTTTACCGGCGATTGACGCTACCGACCGATCCGCAGATTAGAATCTTTCAAAGCGCTGAACATCCATCACAAAGCAGACCGCACCGCCAACCAGCACCTTAACAGGGCTAGGCATGAAAGTTCCGACGGGCGCGGCGTCCGGCGGGAGAACGTTGACAAACTGTTCGCGCGTCTTACAGCTGTCGCTGATCACCTGTATGAGTCGGTCGACCTCTTTCTCGTCGACACCGATCAGGAGCGTGACGTTCCCTTCGCGCAGGAATCCGCCGGTACTGCCGATCTTTGTGAATTTGAAACCGTTTCGGAGCAACGCTTCCGTGATCTTATTCTTATCTCGATCGTGCACGACCGTAATCACCAGTTTCATCCCGTCACCTCTTCCGCCTTACGTTGCGCACTTCAACCCTGGCCCTCTCCTGGGCGCTCGTTCCTTGCCAGGAGAGGGAGTAAGCATCATGAATCATATTGCGCTGAGCCGTGACCGTCAGCGACCGCATCAACGGTGGCGGACATCCAGGGACACCAGCGTGCGCTCCCTGATTTCGGCCTGTATGATTGCGGAATCTCGCGAGGCGTCCAGCACGCAGAACCGTTCCGGGTTATTCCCTGCCTCATGCAGAAATCCCTTCCGTACCCGTATGTGAAATTCGAGCGACTCCGCTTCCATGCGGTTTCGGTGCGACTGGCGGGCCAGGCCGACCTCGGCGGGAAGGTCGAGGAGAAAGGTGACGTCGGGGACAACGCCGTCAATGGCGAATGTGTTGAGATGAAACACGGCGTCTCGGCCGAGACCTCGCGCATAGCCCTGGTAAGCGATGCTTGAGTCGATAAACCGGTCGCACAACACGACGCCCCCACGGCTGAGGTGGGGGCGAATTATGCTCTCGACGTTCTGTGCGCGGGAGGCGAGAAAGAGGAGCAGCTCGGCGCGGGGCGCCATCTCGTGCTCGAGAAGCAGGCGGCGAACCGTCTCGCTGACCGCATCGCCGCCAGGCTCCCGGGTGACGACTACTTCGTGTCCTAATTCAGCCAGGAACTCGCGAAGCAGAGCGATCTGCGTGGTCTTACCGGCGCCTTCGACGCCTTCGAAAGTAACGAAGAGCCCACCACGCAGATCGCTCATCAGGCCCCTTCTATTAGCTGCCGACCGGCAGGATGCGGACGCGGCGCTGCGGCTCTACGCCGATGCTCTCCGAAACGAGCTGGTAGCGCTCGACGAGCTGATGCTGCAGGCGGCGCGTGTAGGAGTTCGCGGGAGAGAGCTCCATCGCCTCGTTGCTCAGCTTCACGGCGTCGATCGCATCCTGGGTTTCGAGCAGGGCGGCCTCCATCTCATCCTCAGCGGACTCGTAGGTTGGCGCAAGGCCGAACAGTTCGCGCACGCAGTTAGCGATCTGGGCATAGGTATTGCTTCGGACGGTATAGATCGGCAATCGCTTGTGCGTGGCCTCGCGCATCTTGCCCGGCTCGCGCTTGTAAGTCGCCTTGAGCGCGACCACGACGTCGGCGTCGCCTATATCGCGAGCGATGTAGGCAGGGACGTGGCTCTCCGAGATGGCTCGGTCCAGCCTGCTGCGGCTTACTCCGTATGGGAAGATCCGCACGACGGAAGTCTTCGAAGCTGCCGGCACGGCCGGTGTCGCTCCCGCTGGAGGCGCGGTTCGAGGCGTCAGCCTGACGGTTCCGACCGGCCGGGGAGATTCGTCAGGGCCGTCATCGCGCACATCCGGGCGGCTCTCGGTCGGCTCGCGCCGGACCAGACCGGATCGCGATTCGCGCGAGGTGGGATTCTCCGTGCGCTCCAGCTTGCGGCCTCGATCGCGATCATCCGAGCGGCGGCCGTCTCCTTCGGTACGGCTTCTGTCTGCAACTTCCCGAATCGCGCCGGGCTCTTCGGAGCGCTGCACGACTTCGATCTCGCCCTCTTCGTTTCGTATGCGGATCTCGGGACGGGGCGTGGCGCCGCGCAGCATGCGGTCTACGGTCCGCTCGACGTCCAGGTGGAGGGCGAGCTTGTCGACTTCGATGATCTCGATCACGACATCGAATGTCGGCGGGGCCTTGCGTTCCAGGACCGTTTTCTGCGTGCCGCGCCGCTTCGCCTCGTCGTCCGACAGTGTGACCGCGTGGATTCCGCCGACGAGATCCGAGAGAGTCGGATTCATCATGAGATTTTCGAGGCTGTTGCCGTGGGCGGTGCCGACGAGCTGGACGCCGCGCTCTGCGATGGTGCGGGCCGCGAACGCCTCCTGCTCGGTGCCGATCTCATCGATGACGATGACTTCCGGCATGTGGTTTTCCACGGCCTCGATCATGACCTGGTGCTGCAGCTCCGGCGCGGAGACCTGCATGCGCCGCGCCCGGCCGATGGCGGGGTGGGGAATGTCGCCGTCGCCTGCGATCTCGTTGCTTGTGTCTACGATCACGACGCGCTTCTTCAGCTGGTCGGAAAGGATGCGCGCCACTTCGCGAAGCTTGGTGGTCTTGCCACGGCCGGGCCGTCCCAGCATGAGGATCGATTTGCCGGATTCGACCACATCCTGAATGATGTCGATGGTGCCGTAGACGGCGCGGCCGATGCGGCACGTGAGGCCGACGACGCGCCCCTGCCGATTGCGGATGGCGGAGATCCGGTGCAGAGTGCGCTCAATCCCGGCGCGGTTGTCCTTGCCGAACGAGCCGACGCGGCCCACGACGTATTCTAAATCCAGATCGGTAATGATATCTTCGCCGAGCTCTACGACGCGATCGGAGAATCGGGCTTCTGCTGTCCTGCCGAGGTCCATGACGATCTCAAGCAGGTCCTCCAGGGGCTCTTCCCGCGCGATCAGCTCGCGAATTGCGGGCGGCAATACTTCGATGAGCTGTTCAAGATTATCGGTAATGCGATGCTGGTGTGCTGTCAGATGAACCTCGGCTGCAGGCAGCTCCAATGAGTGACCCATGCCGCCGGACGCCTTTGCGGGGCGAGAGGTAACTTGTTGTGTACTCATAAAGGGGTTCTAGCCGCTCCTTCTTGCGCTTTCTTACGCAAGCGTGGCGAGCGATCGAACTATTGCCGCAGCGCTGTGCCTGGGGTCAGACCGCTGGCTGACGGCGGGTTCGCGCCCGCAGTTGATGCTGGTAGGCACGCGGGCTTCCGGCCGGGCGTGCCGGCCGCGCAAGTTCGGCAAAAGAACTCATCGGCGCGGCGGAAGGACTGCGGACCCTCGGGTCCGCGTCACTGTACGAATCGACGTCGTACACTATTAAAGACCGAGTTTTCGCGGGGAAAGTTTCCGCGTGTTGGGTGGATATGGGGCGGCGGGAGAAATGGGCGAAATGGGACGGGATGGAAGGGTTGCGAGGGTTGAGCATGGAGGCTAATTCTTTCTCTCCTTTCTTGAAACCAGTTTTGGGTGCAAAAGGCGACTGAGGGTTCCAGATCGCCGCAAATGGCGGAATTAGTCAGAACAAACCACCGCAGAGGAATTGGTTCGGCTCGTGACGTTCACGCCGTCTAGCCGATATGCGCCCGTTGACTTCACGTTGAC
>Ga0068855_100004683_pt1 | contig 16718 bp, 15 predicted proteins | sample KBSCornC52_FD_66592 | JGI IMG/M metagenome (GOLD analysis project Ga0068855, IMG submission 66592) | Corn rhizosphere microbial communities from Kellogg Biological Station, Michigan, USA - KBS Corn C5-2 | ecosystem: Host-associated > Plants > Roots > Rhizosphere > Soil ...
GAACGCAAAGAAGACGCAAAGGTCGCTAAGAATACACTTATTATTGATAATCAATAAGTTATATTAAATCTGCGAGTAAGGAAGTGGTTCAAGGAACACTCTTCTGATATTCGACACAGTATTAGCATATTCAGGTGCATTCGACACCCGCTTCCAATCTGCATCTGCTCCAAAAGCTGCCCAGTTTTTATCTCTTTCTTCCGTATCCTTGAAGGTGATCATATACGTTAAACAGGGTAGATTGAAACCAGCGATAGCTTCTCCAAAAAATACGCGGTTTAGTTTTGTACGATCAAAAATGGTAAACTCTTCGTCATTAAACATTTTGATCTTACGGCGGGATGCATCTTCACTGTAACTCTCGTAAGTTCTTAATTCAAAAATGCGTGCTTCCTTAGCGGGCGCTTTTAAAGCAGGCATATTATCAAAGGCAATCAGTAAAGAAGTATTCACCCGATTATATACAGGTTTGTCGGCAGGAATTTGTTGCCAGGCCGCACTGTTCTTTTTGAAATCTTCATCGGATTTCACTTTCGTATTTATCGGCAGATAATCTTCCAAAGATGGATAAGCAATCAATACATAAATTTTAGCCGGCTCAGTTTTGCCTATCTCTTTGAAAACACCAACAGATTTAACCCCGTATTTATTCAGTGCAGGTATGAGTGATTTTTCCAGATAGTCATTCAGGGGGTTCTGACTACTTCCGAAATGAATTTCATACTCACGCAACTCGTACAACTCTTTTTTACCGGCCGCATTATTTGCAGCAAAAGATAATTGGCCGGCAGCCAAAGCAGATGTAGTCAATGCAGCATTCTGAATAAAATTTCTTCTTTTCATATGTCAAGCAACAATTAAACTATTCGAATATAATTAACCCAACGATCACTTCCAGATACTTTTTATCAGTATCATCAAATTCCTGCAGGTGCTCACTGTCAACATCCAATACACCCATCACTTTACTGTCGCGGATTATCGGAACAACTATTTCTGATCTCGACTTACTGCTGCAGGCAATGTGACCCGGGAATTTCTCTACATCAGGCACTACTAAACTCTGCGCCTTTTCCCAGCTGGTACCACATACACCTTTCCCCTTTTTTATGCGTGTGCATGCTACCGGTCCCTGAAAAGGAGCTAATACCAACTGATTTTCTTTCACCAGGTAAAACCCTGTCCACAACCAGCCAAACTGCTCTTTTAGTGCTGCAACTATGTTCGCGAGATTAGCTATGAGGTCTGGTTCACCTTCTATCAAAGCTTTTATTTGCGGAATTACGGATTGATACTGTTCTTCTTTTGTGCCCTGCACGATACTCAAATCTTCAGCCATGGAGCAAATATAGTTTGAATGACCATTTCAACAAATGGCATTGATTTAAAATGGCTTAGCTAACAACCGATGTTACAAAATCACCGGTTTTCACCAGCTTATTCACATAATTCAATCTATTATTAACATCTACAGTCCAAATTGTGCACTGATCTCCAGCATACGGTCAATTGGTTTCTTAGCTGCCTTGCGTAATTCCTCATCCATGAAGATCTCCGGTGTTTCATACTCCATACACAGATATAATTTTTCTAATGTATTGAGTTTCATGTGCGGACAATCATTACAGGCGCAGCTGTTATTCGGCGGAGCCGGAATAAATGTTTTATTCGGAGATGCTTTTTGCATCTGGTGTAGAATGCCCGTTTCGGTAGCCACGATAAATTCGGTGGCATCGTTCTGCTGTGTGTATTTCAGTAAACCGGTAGTTGATCCGATGTAATCGGCGAGTTTCAAAACCGCTTCTTCACATTCAGGGTGAGCAATGAATTTTGCCTTGGGGTGCCTTGTCTTGAGCTTGGTTATCTTTTCCAGACTGAATATTTCGTGTACCATACAGGCCCCGTTCCACAGCACCATATCGCGACCGGTTTTTTTAACCAGGTAAGCTCCCAGGTTTTTATCGGGTGCGAAAATAATTGGCTGATCGGCAGGAATACTTTGAACTATTTTTTCTGCGTTACTTGAAGTGCAGATGATATCGCTCAACGCTTTTATTTCGGCGCTGCAGTTTATGTAGGAAATGACAATGTGACCAGGGTGTTTTTCCTTGAACTTTTTAAACAGATCGGCCGGAGCACTATCGGCCAGTGAGCAGCCTGCATTCAGGTCGGGCAACAATACTTTTTTGGTCGGATTAAGAATTTTCGCAGTTTCAGCCATGAAGTGCACTCCCGCAAAAACGATGATATCCGCATCAGTTTTTTGTGCTTTTTGCGCCAGCTGTAAACTGTCCCCGATATAATCGGCCACATCCTGAATATCCGGCTCCTGGTAATAGTGCGCGAGCAGGATAGCATTTTTTTCTTTTTTCAACCGTTCGATCTCATGAAACAGATCGAGCGTGGGGTCAATGTCGATGTCGAGGAACCCGGCTTTCTGTAAATTTTTTTTCGCGGCAACGAGGTGGATATCTTCCATAGTATTTATATTAATTCTATTATTTTATAAATAAACTATTATTATTACGGCTGTGGATTCGTGGATAAAATAAAAGTTCAGAAATTTGGTAAAGTTACAAATCCCTGGTTATCCACGCTTTTCCACTTTCTTTCAACAATAAACAAATATGATGTGACGCTGGTTTTGAGGGGTTATCCACGTACGTGGAATAAAATGGGCCGGGATAAAAACTTAACGTTGTGTATATAAAATGGGTGTTAACGGAGGTCGAATAACTAGGGGTTTTTATACATCGGGTGGTAGAGAGAAGTACCGGCTGAAAATTATATTCCATCTTTCCACCAAAACCGATGTGGGAAAACCGGGGTTACCCACATAAATTTGAGGTTATACAGTGGCAGTGTTAGAACTGTTTTCACAGTACCGTTTCACGAATATCATAGATAGTAGAAAAATTGCAGTTGTTCACATGCCTGTGTATTCACAAAACCTTTAATTGATGCTGGTTCTACACCGTTTTCCACAATTTGTTCATAATCTTTTTTCTCCTATTTTTGCCATCCCTATAAAGAAAAGTATATACTAATAATATGTCAGTTATTCAAACCATCCGCGACAAAGCAGCGTGGATTATCAGTGGTCTGATTGGATTAGCCCTTATAGCCTTTATCGTTCAGGATGCCCTGCAGGGAGGAGGGAGAGGATTTTTTGGTGGAGGCGCTACCACACTTGGAAAAGTAAATGGTACCAAGATAGATTACCGGGAATTTGAACAGCGCTATAAGGTGGCAGAAGATAATTATAGAAATAATAATTATCCTATCAATGACCAAACCCGTAGCCAGATCCGCGAGAGTCTGTGGAATCAGTATGTTGAAGAAGCACTGATGGGTGACGAATACGACAAATTAGGTATTAAGGTAACTGAGAAAGAACTGGGTGATATATTATATGGTGCTAACCCGCCCCAGATGCTAAAACAACAGTTCACCGATTCTACCGGCAGGTATAATTTTCAGGCAGCTTACCAGGCTGTACACTCTCTGAAGAAAAATTCACCTCAGTATAACAGTTTCCAGGAATTTCAATTGTCTCTGGTGAAAGAGCGCCAGCGCGAAAAATTTATTTCGCTACTCGGCAAAAGTGCCTACATGCCCAAATGGCTGGTAGAAAAGAATAATGCTGAAAACAGCCAGCGTTCATCTATTTCATATGTGAACGTTCCTTACTCTACCGTTTCTGATTCAACTGTTAAAGTAACAGATGAAGACGTAAAAGCATATGTAGATGAACATAAGGAAATGTACAAACAGGAAAATCAGCGTGACCTGGTTTATGTAAGTTTTAATGCTGCCCCCAGCAAAGGTGACAGCGAGGCTGTATTCACTTCGGTGGAAAAAGCAAAAGATGCACTGGCTGCAGCTAACACATCTACTGATATTCAGAATGTGCTGGCCAACAACGGTTCTGAAACTCCTTTTTATGATGGTTATGTGATCGGCTCGAAAATGCAGGTTACCGATGCCGACACTTTAAAGAAGTTAGCTGATGGGGCCGTGTTTGGTCCTTACCTCGATGGCCCTAATTATACCCTGGCTAAAATGGTTGGTCGTCGCCAGATGCCCGACAGCGTAAAATGCCGTCACATATTAATAAAGATAGCCGACCAGCAGGGACAGGTTAGAACTGACAGTGCTGCCCATAAATTAATTGACAGTATCGAAACCGCCATTAAAAACGGCGCTAACTTCGATAGCATGGTGGTTAAATTCAGCGATGACCCCGGAAGCAAGGATAAAAAAGGTGAATATCAATTCAGCTCTTTACAGTTTTCTAACCTGAGTAAAGAATTTGCCGAAGTTATCTTCTACGGCAATGTTGGCGATAAAAAAGTAGTGAAAGTCGAAAACCAGTCTTACACCGGCTACCATTATATAGAAGTGTTAAGTCAGAAGAACTTTGAAACAGCTTACAAAATAGCTTATCTGGCGCATCCTATCGTTCCCACCGATGAAACCATTAACACAGCCAGTGGCCTCGCTGCTCAATTTGCCGGAGAAAGCCGCTCACTGAGTAAGTTTATGGAAAACGCCGACAAAAAGAAGCTGAATAAATTCCCTACAGAAGTTAAAGAGTCTGATAATACAATCATGGGTCTGGGCGAAGCACGTGAAGTAGTTCGCTGGGCATTCAATGATGGCAAAAAAGGAAGCGTGGCTGATCATGCATTTTTAGTAGGAGATAAATATATTGTACCTGCCATAACACAGGTATATGAAAAAGGAACTATGGCTGTTGAAAAAGCAAGACCATTGGTTGAGTACAAGATCCGTAATAATAAAAAGGCTGAGCAGATCATTAAAAAGATCGGCAGTCCTTCGTCACTGGATGCTGTAGCTCAGGCTACCGGTCAGCATATTCTGAAAGCAGATAGCATTACTTTCAGCAGTACTTTCATCCCCAACGTAGGTAACGAACTGAAAGTGCTGGGTGCATCTTTCAATAAAGATTACCAGACCAAAGTTTCAGGTCCTATCAAAGGAGAAATTGGTGTATTTGTTATTAAAGTAGACAACATTACCGCCCTGCCGAATCCTAATTTCGATGCCAAACAATCACAAATGGCTGCACAGCAACAAATGGGCGCCATGATAAACTACAGAACGATCGAAATTCTGAAAAAGGCCGCCGATATTAAAGATTATAGAGTGAAATTCTTCTAGTTAGTTAATAAGTTAATAAGTTGAAAGGTTGATAGGGTTTCCTGTCAACCTTTTGATTTTTAGGTGACTGAGTGGATAGATTAACTTATCAACGTATTAACCTATCAACTTTTCAACTTATCAACTACCTTTGCAGCAGTGAAAATGGAAATATATGAGTGATGAAATTGTAAATAAGATAGCGCAAAGTCAGCTGATCACGCTTGACCTGGAAACGTATTATCCGGCAGAAGAAATTATGCTTTTTGATCTGAAGCCGCATTTGTTCATGGAATTGATCCTGAAAGAAAAAGAATTTCGTGCGGCTTTACAAAATAACGATTGGTCGGTTTATCAGAATAAAATAGTTGCGGTTACCTGTACGGCCGATGCCATTATTCCCATGTGGGCCTATATGCTGGTAGCTTCTTACCTGCAACCTGTTGCCAAAGACGTGATCTTTGGAGATGAAAATACCGCAAGACAACAAATTTTTTTACAACGGATAAATGCTATTAATGCAGAAGAATACGTTGATAAAAGAATAGTGGTAAAGGGTTGCGGAGATGTGCCGATTGGCGAGTTCGCTTACCTGGCCATCACAAAAAAATTGATGCCGGTAGCCAAAAGCATTATGTATGGCGAGCCCTGTAGTACTGTTCCGATCTTTAAAAGAAAATAATTAACGAAAGCCGGTGCCAAAGCATCGGCTTTTTTTTAAACTAAACCGTTCCTCCCATGAACGTTGAAATATTAGCGCGGATCCAATTTGCATTCACTATTGCTTTTCATTACATCTATCCTCCATTAAGTATTGGTTTAGGTTTAATGCTGGTAATTTTTGAAGGGATGTACCTGAAGACCGGCAATAAGATGTATGAAAAGATCACCCGTTACTGGATAAAAATTTTCGCCCTGATCTTTGGTATCGGCGTAGCCACCGGTATTATCATGGAATTTGAATTTGGTACCAATTGGGCTACCTATTCAAAATATGTAGGAGATATTTTTGGAAGCGCCCTTGCTGCAGAAGGCATCTTTGCTTTTGCCCTTGAATCGGGCTTTCTGGGAATTTTGATTTTTGGCTGGAACCGTGTAAGTCCGCGTGTACACTTTTTTTCTGCCGTAATGGTGTTTCTGGGATCTATGTTCTCGGCCATCTGGATTGTAGTAGCCAACTCATGGCAGCAAACACCAGCTGGTTTTCATATAGTAGGCGAGGGTATGCAGGCCCGGGCCGAGATCACCGATTTCTGGGCCATGGTTTTTAATCCATCGAGTGTTCAGAGATTAATTCACGTATGGATCGCTGCATTTTTAACCGGTATATTCCTGGTGCTGAGTGTGAATGCCTGGTATATTTTAAAAAACAAGTACCTCGAAATAGCAAAACCTTCTTTTAAAATTGCGCTGGTAGCCGCCACTGTTTTTTCCTTAATGCAATTGTTTGCAGGTCATCAAAGTGCCGATGTAGTATATAAACATCAGCCGGCAAAACTGGCTGCACTGGAAGGCCATTACGATTCTATGTCGCGGGCCGATATGTACCTTTTTGGATATGTTAATAATGAAAAACAGAAAGTAACCGGTATAAAAATTCCGGGCGGTTTATCTTTCTTAACACAAGGCGATTTTAATAAACCTGTAAAAGGATTGAACGCTTTTAAATCAACCGACCGACCAACACAGGTGAACAGTATTTTTCAGTTCTACCATATGATGATCGCTGTCGGTATGTTTTTAATTGCCCTAACACTCTATGCATCATGGCTTGCATGGAAAAAGAAATTATTTGAAAAGCGATGGCTGATGTGGGTATTTGTATGGGCGGTTTTATTACCGCAGATCGGCAATCAGGCAGGATGGTTTGCTGCCGAAATGGGCCGTCAGCCATGGGTGGTATATGGTTTATTAAGAACTTCTGATGCGTTATCAAAAACAGTAACGGCTAATCAGATTGTATTTTCACTGATCATGTTTTTTGTAGTATATATTTTGTTATTCGTATTGTTCCTTTATTTACTGAATAAAAAAATTCAGCATGGCCCGGTAGATTATGGAACCAAAGAATACATTGATGAAGGAAGCAAACGCGATAACCCGATATTGACACATGACGCTGATTTTGAGATTTCCTGATCCGGTAATTTGAGAATATGAACTGAAGAAATTCCAAAATCACAAAATTTCAATTACGATGGAAACATTTTTAGGGCTCGACTACAATGTTTGGTGGTTTTTAGTGTTTGGCGCCGTTATCAGCGGTTATGCCATTTTGGACGGATTTGATCTGGGCGCCGGCGCCCTGCATCTTTTATTGAATAAAGAAACAAGCCGGCGAATTGCATTAAATGCCATCGGGCCTTTATGGGATGGTAATGAAGTATGGCTGGTTATAGGCGGCGGTGCTTTGTTTGCCGGATTTCCTGTTGCATATGCTGCTATCTTTTCTGCATTTTATATACCCTTTATGGTGTTTTTGGTTGGAATCATTTTCAGAGGCGTGGCTATTGAATTTCGAAGTAAAGAACCAGGCATACTATGGCGCAAAACATGGGATGTAGTTTATTGCGTAGCCTCGATGGTAATAGCATTATCGCTGGGCCTTATGCTGGGTAATGTTGCCTATGGTATTTCTTTAAACAGCGATAAGGAATTTAATGGCAACTGGCTATCGTTCTTTAATTTCTTTTCGATCATGGTTGCCATTACAACACTTGCCCTGTTTATGATGCATGGCGCCATTTATCTGGTAATGAAAACTGAGAACCGGTTATATACAAAACTTTATATACTGGCCCGGCAGTTCATTATATTTTTTGTACTGACCTTTGTTATAACTACCCTGTATACATTGCTGTATGTTCCTCACCTGAGCGATTTTTTCAGAAGAAGCCCTACATTTTTTATTATACCGGTAATGATGGTGCTGGCCATTGCCAATATTCCACGGCAATTGAAGATTGGAAAATATCGTTATGCGTTCATTAGTTCTTCTGTTACCATTGCCCTGCTGCTGATCATGGTGGCTGTTGAAGTGTTTCCTTACTTGTTGTATTCGAGAACCAACCCGGCCAACAGCATTACCATACATAATGCAGCTTCTTCTCCGAAAACCATGAAAATTTTATTAATTATTGCATTGATCGGTACACCCCTGGTGGGCGTATACACTTCTTTTGTATTTTGGACATTCAAGGGAAAAGTAAAACTGGATGAAACCAGTTATTAATAAAATATAACCATTAAACTTTATGGTAGTAAGAGAAGCCACAAAAAAAGATATAAACCAGTTAAGCCGGTTGTTCGACTTATACAGAGTATATTTTAAGCAGCCATCTGATCCCGAAACAGGCGCTACCTTTTTACAGGAAAGAATAGAAAGAAAGGAATCCGTAATTTTTGTGTCGGATGATGAAGGAGAGCTGGCCGGATTCGTTCAATTATATCCTTTATTCTCATCAGTAAGATTGAAAAGAATATGGATGCTGAATGATCTGTATGTACTTCCTGAATACCGGGGTAAACAAATTTCAAAACAACTCATTGATAAGGCAAAGCAACTGGCCCGCGAAACCGGTGCTGCAGGTATATTACTTGAAACTGAAAAGACCAATGAAATAGGTAATCACGTTTATCCCGCAGCCGGTTTTGAACCGTATGAGGAAACGAATTTTTATTGGTGGCAGAAAGATAGTTGATCAGTTGATACGTTTATAAGTTGATATGTTGACACGTTAATTTCCCTTTTTAACTTATCAACTTATTAACCTATCAACAAGCATTTAACCTAGCGCAGCTCCAACTTTTTCAATTAACGCCTTTGTCTTTTTGATGCCTTCATCTTCACTTATTTTATCACCCTCATACTCGATGCCCAGGTAACCTTTAAAACCTGCATCTTTTACTACTTTCAGCATCTTCATATAATCGGTTTCGATACAATTTCCCTGATCGTCGAAGTCATGTGTTTTGGCGCTCACTCCTTTTGCATAAGGCATCATTTCGCCAACACCTTTATATTTATCGTATTCTTCAATGCACGGGGTACCCCACATTTGTCCGCCTTCGCGTTTCAAACAAAAATTACCAAAGTCGGGTAATGTACCAACGTTCTTTCTGTTTACGCCTTTCATTACACCGGCCATCCATTGACCGTTGGAAGTATAGCCACCGTGGTTTTCAACAATTACATTGATACCCACTTTGGAGGCGTATTCGCCCAGCTTGCCTAAACTTTCAATAGCTGCTTTTTGTACTTCTTCGTCGGTGCCTTGTCCGAATGCATTTACGCGAATAGTGATACACCCTAAGTATTTGGCGGCATCAACCCATTTATAATGATTTTCTACTGCCTGCATGCGTTTTTTAGAATCGCTGTCTCCCAATTCACCTTCCCCATCGCACATGATCAGGTGATTTTTTACACCGTTATCCTTACAGCGTTTTAACAGCTCAGCAAGGTATTTTTCGTCTTTCGCTTTGTCTTTAAAAAACTGGTTCACATATTCCACCACACTAATGCCATAGGTATTTTTTGCCACTACAGGAAAATCGAGATTGTCCATTTCCTTTGCAAACAGTTTTTTGTGCAATGACCACTGGGCAAGCGAAATGGTGAAAAATAAAGGAGCGGCTGTAATGCCTGAAGAAGATTCGTTATAGTCGGGTCCAAAGGATCCTTTATGGCCAGGCTGATCTGTAAAAGCTAGTCCGGCAGAAACGGCTCCAAAGCCTGCAGCCAGTCCACCCAATTGTTTTAAAAAATGGCGGCGATTTGAGGGCATGTTGGTTGATTTTGTTGTTTGAATTTACAACAAAAATCCTTTGCGAATCCTTAGCATTCTTTGCGGTGCTATAAGCGTCGATTTGAGCACCGCAAAGAACACAGAGAAGACGCAAAGAGCGCTAAGTTAGAACCACTAAAACCAACCTCTTTTTCTAAAAACGCGTAGCATCCAAAGGGGAATGAGCAGCATGAGGGCCACGGCAATGAAAAAGCCCCAACGGTTATGAATGATGGGAATTACTTCGAAGTTCATACCAAATATACCCCCTATTACAGTGGCCGGCGCCATCAAACAGGTTACAATGGCCATTACCTTCATCACTTCATTCATTCGCAGGTTTACATTATTGATATACAGGTCCTGCATACTCATCATTATATCGCGATAGTTCTCACTTAAATCATAGGCCTGCACAATGTGATCGTATACGTCTTTAAAGTATTTAGTAGTACTGTCTTCAAGCAGTTCGCTTTCACTTCTGATAATGCCGCCAAGGAGGTCGCGTACAGGTGCGAAATTTCTTTTCAATACAATCAGTTCCTTTCGAAGCTGATTAATTTTTGCGAGCGACCGGGTATCACTGCTGCGGATCACTTCTTCTTCGAGTAATTCAATTTGTTCGCCCAGCTTTTCCATTACCAGAAAATAATTGTCAACGATCATATCAAGCAGTGAGTAACACAGGTAATCTGCATTGCGCTGTCGGATCTTGGCGGTATTGATCTTTAACTTTGACCTGATAGGATTGAAAACATCTCTCTGTGCATCTTCCTGAAAAGAGAGTACATAATTGTGACCCAGGATAATACTGATTTGTTCCGTTTCAACGGTTCTTGTTTCGTCGTTGAAGTATAACATATTCAGCAGGCAGAATAATATACCGTCTACTTCATCCATCTTTGGCCGCTGGTTGATACTCAGAATATCTTCAATGATCAATGGGTGAATGCCATAGTAGTTACAGATGGTTTCCACATCGTGTTTACGCAGACCATCTATATTGATCCAGCTTATATAATGCGTGTCTTTACAATGAAGGCATTTTGAAACCGCATCTACCTTGTAGTCCATTACCGTATTAGCGTCGTACTCGTAGATGGTAATTTTTACTTCCAGGGCTTCTTCCCGCTGTGGAATGATGGTGGGGTTTACCTGCAATATTTCTTTGGTTCGGTTGGTACCAAACACAGAAGGTAACATCAGGTAGCGCAGGTATTTTTGTGGACTCATAGCAAACAGACTGAAAAATTAATGCCTGCCACCCATAACGTACGGTATTGTAAGTACATTGTGTAACAGGCACTAATAGTTAACCAGTAAAAATTATTCCACAGAACTGATGGCAATATCAGGACCGGCCGTATTTCCTTCTATTTTTAGTAAAATAGGGAAGGAGGGATTATTAAGGATCCAGAGGTGGGAACTGCCGTTCTCGTTTTCCAGATAAAGAGCATCAACTGGTTTATCTGATAATTTTATCAGCTGCTGGTCGGTGGGTTTTTTAACCGTATAGGTTTGCCCATCGAAGTTTAATTTTTGGTCTTTTTGCAATGACGCCCATTGTGCTTTGGAAAATACCAATACCGTTTGGTCATCGCCTAATTCTTCCTGCATGCCGGGGGTGGGCTGACCCCAGTAACCTTTTGTTCCACTTTCGAGCGACTTACTTTTCATTAACCAGCTTCCTGTGCCAAGGCCATCAATGTTCCACCCTACTTTTATGCAATTGGAGGCTACTGAATCAAAAGAAAAAACACAGGGAATATTCTGCCCCTGGGCATATACTGTATAATGAAGGGCAGTGCCCTGTTTAATAGCAGGAGCGTATTTGTCCTGTGTAAAGCCGGCTGTAGCAATAAGCATGCAAAGGCTAAAAATTATTTTTCCCATAGAAAAAGTTTTAAGTGAATTTACTTATAACTTCTCATACAAAGCCCGCAGCTTTTCGCGCGTCATGATCTTTTCCCAGTCTTTACCGAGCGCATTTTCCCAAAGGGGTTTCATGCCCAGTGATACATTGATCATGGTATCGAACTGCTCATCTGTTAAGCCTTTGCAGATGCCGACAGGAATATCGATGTTATTCTTTTCAACCATGCGCTTAAACTCCTTTACGCCTTCGGGATAATAAGGCTCCAGGTGATTCATTACAATACAATTGCCTACGCCATGTTTGGTGCCCAGTAAATAACTCAATCCATAACTTACTGCATGGGCTACCCCAACCTGCGAATAGGCAATGCTCATACCGCCGGCATAGGAAGCCATCATCAGTTTATCATCGCACTCGGCATCCCACTCGTTTTTTTCGAGAAAAACATACTGACACAGTTCAAGCGCTTTTTCGCCATACGATTTACTGAATTCATTGAGATAAGTTCCCTGCAAGCTTTCAATACAATGGATATAACAATCCATACCGGTATAAAAACGCTGGTTGGCAGGCGCATTGGCTGTTAATTCAGGGTCCAGTACGATCTGATCGAAAGGAGTGAAATCAGAATTCATACCCAGTTTGCGGGTAGGTCCGGTTAAAACCGTTGTACGTGATACTTCGGCGCCTGTTCCGCTAAGGGTAGGGATGCCTACTTTATAAACGCCGGGGAGTTTTACCAGGTCCCAGCCCTGATAATCGGCAGATGAGCCGGGATTATTCATCATTAATGAAACCGCTTTGGCAAGGTCGATGGTAGAACCACCACCAATACCGATAATACCGCTTACAGTGCCAAACTCATCTTTTAATTGTTTGGCCAGTTTATCTACCTGGGTTGTTTTTGGTTCGTAGGTAACGTCGGCAAAAATCACTTTGTCTTTACCACGTAAAGGAATACGGTTGATTAACGGCTTACCGTCGCCGGTAGCGGCGCCTTTTTCAAAAAAATGATCTACAAGAAAGATCATGGGCGCATCGCCTTTTCTATGAGGGGCTAAAATTTCATCGAGCTGGTTAAAACTTCCACGGCCATAAACAACAAAACTGACCATTTTAAAATTTCTGAACTTCATATGCTGGTACGCTATTTTTTGGTAAAAGTGATAGGTTAATAAGTTATATGTTGATAGGTTAATAAGTTACCTGTCAACGTTTCAACTTATTAACGTATCAACTGCCAAAACCTTATTTAGCGCTGCGAAGGTAGGAAAAGTCGCGAAAGTTATCAGGCGTGCCACGGTTCGTTTGCTTCGCCCGGGAAACCGTGACACGCTTACTTTATTATTTCCATGCCGAACTGAGAGGCCATACTTTTACCGACGGGAGGCGGGTTGCTCCGTTTTCGCTGAAGAATACAATGCCGCTGTTGTAGGAATCGGGAAAAAGCTGAGCAGTGAGCACCGAACCGCCATCATTGGCAAAAACCTCTATAATACTCTTATCGAAGAAGATGTGTAAATGCAGTTTTCCATCCTGTAAAGGCACATGAACATCTTTGGTCAGCCAGTTGGCAAAGGCATTGTTGAAGGTTGTATTGCCGCTTTTTGACCGGTCGATAAACAATTTTTCATGGTCGGCATCATACCCAATAGTAAAATAACGCCCATTGTCGGCTGCCAGCTTAACGCCACAGGTAGACCCGTGAGCCGGAATAAAATCGGCCTCCAGTTCAAGCAGTTGACCGCTTACGGGGAAATCTGTTTCGCCGGAGATCTTTTTATCAGTCCATACTGTTGGCTGTCCACGCAGTTCCTGTAAAGCTTTTACGGGTTGTTCCAGCAATACCCACGTTTTACCGGCTTTTTTCAAATGCAGGTTTCTTGGCAGCGACATGGCGCTGCGCCAGGGAGAAGTTGGAATTGATTGTCCATACGTCCAGTTATTGGCCCACCCCAGTAAAACAGGAGCCTGATCGGCAGGCAGGTTATTATAAGTAATACCGGCATAAAAATCAGGACCATAATCCGGGCGAAGAATAGTATCGGCCGGATTTTCATTATGAAAAGAAGTACCGTCAAACTCTCCTACAAAATATTGCATAGTGGTTTGCTGGGAGTTGATCAGTACCCATTTGCTTTTATCGGGCTGACCATTCACAGGCACCTTCAACAGGTCAGGACATTCCCAGATACCACTGGTGTCGCCGGCAGGACCAAAATCGCTCAGGTGCGACCAGCTTTTTAAATCGGGCGAGCTCCAGAACTGAACCATATGTTCATGCGGTAATACGGTGGCCATGATCCACTTTTTGCCTGGCTGGTACCAGAATACTTTGGGATCGCGAAAGTCTTTTTTGTGTTCATCGAGTACCGGATTGCCTTTGTATTTTTCCCAGGTTTTTCCGTCATCCAAACTGTAGGCGATATGCTGGGTTTGCATATAATCATCGGGTTTCGATTTATCGGCAATAATATGGGCCGTGTAAATGGCTACTAATGGAATTTGTGCGGCCTTTTGGGCAAACCCGCTGGTATTGTTTTTATCAACAACACAACTGCCTGAAAAGATCATGTTCTTTTCATCTTCAGGAATGGCCAGCGGTTGTGGTTGCCAGTGTACAAGATCAGGGCTTGTTGCATGACCCCAGCTCATATGACCCCACGTATTTCCCATGGGGTTATACTGATAAAACAGATGGTACTGGCCTTTAAAATAAACGAGTCCGTTAGGATCGTTCGTCCAGTTATGATGCGGTGTAAAATGAAATTGCGGGCGATAAGGTTCTTTATAGGTAGGTTTGTTTTGAGCGTATAGTGCAGAAGCAGAAAGTGAACTAAATCCTGCTAATAAAAGCAACGATCGGAACATCATATGGCGGGGTTTTAGGGGTGTCGATAACTTACTTATGTTGGGTATATTAAATCTAACCAATTTCTTCGATATAAGGGAAATGTGAGATGTAAGGGTGTGATTAATTTCGACGAAATGGCGAAAATTGTATATGAATAGAATGTTTATTATGAAATGTAAGCAGTACTCATCATAGATAAAATCTATCTCTTTATAGAATAATACGATAATTGTCTATATCGTTTTTTATCATCTTTGCACCGCCTATCAAAAAAGCCGATTCCCGGCATCGATTGTTCAGCCAAAGAAAATAGTGTTTTAGTAACGTATTGTATAAAATCAAAGTCACAATATGAGCAACAAGTTATTATCTATCGGAGCTCAGTTTCCGGTATTTAAAAAGAAAGCGGTAGTATCTATTGAGAAAGGAAAAGAGTTTATCGATTTAACGAATGAGTATGCCACAGCAAAAGGCAAATGGACAGTAATGTTCTGGTGGCCGAAAGATTTCACTTTCGTATGCCCTACTGAAATTGCTGAATTCAACAAAAAGCACAGTGAGTTTACCGACAGAGACGCTGTACTGATCGGCGCTTCTACTGATTCGGAATTTGTACACGCTGCATGGAGAAGAGATCACAGCGATTTGCGCGATCTGAAATTCCCCATGCTGGCCGATACTTCCAAATCACTGGCAGAAGAGTTGGGTATTTTGGATGGTGATGAAAAGATCGCTTATCGCGCTACATTCATCATCGATCCTCAGGGTATTGTGCGTTGGGTAAGTGTTTACGACCTGAATGTAGGCCGTAATGTACAGGAAGTAATTCGTGTACTGGATGCCCTGCAAACCGACGAATTATGCCCATGCAACTGGCAAAAAGGCCAGGAAACCTTAACTACGCAGTTAAGCATGAACTAATCATTCAGAGTACAAGGATAACGACAAGTAAACGGGGCTTTGGTTGGCCCCGTTTTTTTAAAAAAAGAAAAATATGAGTCAGGCAACAGCCATACAAAACGAAACATTTGTCAACCTGTTAAATGATCTGCAGATCCCCGATTATGCTCCTTCGGGCAATGCACAGCAATTGTTACAGGTTGAATCGAGATATATAAAAGACCTGAAGATCAACGTGAGCAATGTGCTGAACAATACGCAATATCTTAATAAAAAAGAAGCGTTATTGCTGGCCTTTGCCGTAGCAGTGAATGAAAGGTTTGATCTGCTTAAAGACAGTTTACGTTCACAGGCTCAGGAAGCAGGTGCTACCGATGCAGAATTAGCTGAGGTAGTAGCCTGTACTTCTTTGATGAATGCTAACAATATATTTTACCGCTTTCGTCATTTTGTAAAAAAAGAATTTTATGCCAACCAGCCGGCAGGCATTAAAATGAGCATTATGATGAACCCGGTATTAGGCAAGGAATTTTTTGAATTGCTGAGCCTTGTTATTTCTTCTATCAACGGCTGTGAAATGTGTGTTACATCGCACGAGCAATCTATTTTACAGCATGGCGGATCTGAAAGCCGCATTTTTGAAGGAGTAAAACTGGGAGCAATAATAAAGTCGCTGATTACGGTACTTAGTTAATGTTGAATATCCAATGTCCAATGTCGAATTATGAAGTGAAACTTCTGCATTCAACATTGGACATTCAACATTCGATATTGCTTAAGCTACCAGCGCAGCTGCACCAAAAACACCGGCGCTGTCGCCCAGGCTGGGTTTTAAAATAGGCACATCTACCCGGTTATTGAAAATGAATTTATTTAGTGATTCCAGTCCGGCGGTATAAATACTGTCGATATTTCCCACACCACCACCAACTACAATCACATCAGGATCGAGCAGATTGGTAATTACCGAAACTGCTTTACCAAAGAAATGGTTCAGTCTTTCGATCGTTTTAACAGCCGCAGGATCGTTACCCTGCAGGGCATGAGCCACAATATCTTTTAAAGAAAGCATAGAACCGGTAACGCTTTTATAATAACGCTGCAGACCGGGGCCTGATAATACCGTTTCAACACAACC
>Ga0068855_100004684_pt1 | contig 16717 bp, 12 predicted proteins | sample KBSCornC52_FD_66592 | JGI IMG/M metagenome (GOLD analysis project Ga0068855, IMG submission 66592) | Corn rhizosphere microbial communities from Kellogg Biological Station, Michigan, USA - KBS Corn C5-2 | ecosystem: Host-associated > Plants > Roots > Rhizosphere > Soil ...
TACGCTTCTTAAACGCGGTGCGCAGCGGCCGAGTCGTAGTCCTAAGTCTGCTTAAAGTGTCTGCAGCTGTTGCGTTATGCGCAGCCGCGATTATGATCGGGAGCACAGCATCTGCGGAGCGGGCCGTCGGGCTATCGGCTGCCGCCGGACGCGTCGATATCACACCCACAGGCCCGGCTTATATCGCGGGCTACGGACAGAATCGGCGCAGTCTCGACGCACATGATCGGCTGTCGGCGCGCTGCCTCGTATTGGAATCGCGCGGCGTCCGGCTCGCGATCGTGTCCTGCGATCTGATCGGATTGCCGCGTTATGAGATCGAGAAGATACGCGCCCGCATCAAATCGGTCCCACCGGATCACGTCATCGTTGCGGCGACCCACACACACTCTGGCCCCGATACAGTCGGGCAATGGGGTCCGGGTATCGCCGTGCGCGGCGTCGATGATGCGTGGCTGGCATCCACACTGGGCAAGATCGCCCAGCTTGTAGACGAGACTTCGGCACAACTCCGGCCTGCCGACATTCGATTCTCGTCCAGAAGCGATATCACCGGAATTTCCAAGAACATCCGCGTTCCCCGTATTCTGGACACCGAGCTCGGAGTAATGCAGGTTCGCGACATCAAAGATGCAAAGTGTATTGCAACGCTCGTCAATTACGCCTGTCATCCAGAAATACTTAACAACCGGCATATGACTGCGGATTTCCCCCACTGGCTGTATGAAACTATCGAAGCGAAGGTGGGAGGCACCTGCATCTATGTTAACGGGGCGCAAGGGGGAATGATTACCGCCGACTACGATGAATCGACCGCCCCAAAAGGCGAAAACTGGGCGGCGGCCGAGTCGCTGGGAAGACGCTTAGGTCAGTACGCTCTCGAATCGCTCGATAACGCGGTACTGGCTCAAGATCCTGCGATCACGTTCCAGCGCAGCGTCTTCAACGTGCCGCTCGAGAACAAAATGTTTCAGACTCTCATTAAGCTGCACGTGTTCCAGGGCGGTGCGCTCAAGAACGGTCAGGTCGAGACTGAGGTCAGCCGCTTCACCATCGGCCCGGCAGAGTTCCTGACTATTCCCGGGGAGGCGCTGCCGAATGTCGGGTTCTATCTGAAGCGCCACATGCACGGCCAGCCGAAGTTCCTGCTGGGCTTAACGGACGACTTTTTGGGTTACATCCTCGCGCCCGAGGACTATGGACTCCGGCTGTACGAATACGAGTCCGGCGTGTCCGTCGGCCCCGCCATTGAGCCCCAGGTGACACGCCATTTGTTGGATCTGATTAACGACCCGGGACATCGGGCATCCGATCCCCAACGCCGTAATGTCATTCGGGACGCCCGACCATGAGTAATGCGGTCGAGGCACACGGTCTGGGCAAGGATTTTGGCGGCCTAGCTGCCGTGCGTGCCCTGGATATCCAGGTGCCGCGCGGCGAGGTCTTTGGCCTTCTCGGGCCGAACGGAGCCGGCAAGACGACCACGATCATGATGCTATTGGGCAATATCCGCCCCAGCCGTGGCAGCGCGCTTCTGCTCGGCAAACCGATTGGCGATGTCCCGGCGCGGCGGCGAGTAGGATTTCTGCCGGAGAAATTTCAATTCCACGATTTTCTAACCGCGACCGAGTTCCTGCATCTGCATGGCAAACTGGCCGGAATGACATCTTCTGAGCGGGCGAAAGAGGTTCCCGCAGTGCTGGAGCGGGTGGGTTTAGCAGAGCGCGCGAACACACGCATTCGGGCATTCTCGAAGGGAATGCAGCAGCGCATCGGGCTGGGCCAGGCGATCCTGCACGCTCCGGAACTGGTGATTCTGGACGAACCGACCTCTGCGCTCGATCCGATCGGCAGACGCGACGTCCGCGATATTGTCACGGACCTGAAAGCGCGCGGCTGCACCGTCATCCTCAACTCTCACCTGCTCTCCGAGATCGAGCTGACGTGCGATCGGGTCGCCATCATCAGCCGGGGATCCGTGGCCGTCCAGGGGACCATGGCGGAGCTGCTGGCGTTTTCATCTACTGTGGAAATCGAAGTGAGAGGTCTGAACGATGCGTCGATCGCGGCAGTCAGAGGAATCGCGGCGAAGATCAAACTCGATCGCGTGCCTGTGACACGCTTCACGGCCTGGGTCCGTACGGAAACCGATATCGGAGAGATCGCAAAGGCTCTGGTTGAGAACGGAACCACACTCCTGGCGCTTGTGCCGCGCCGCGAAACACTGGAAGACCTGTTCGTGCGCACCATAGAAAGCGCGTCACCGTCTTAGGCGTATCCCCTCTTCCCGGCCCCTCTCCCGCCGAACGCAGTGAAGGCATCCAGGGAGAGGGGGATTTAGGGGGTGAGGGCGCTCCACACCGGTTTCGAATGCGGGCCGCGGGGCAGTGACTTTAGTCCAGGGCTAGCACCCGGAAATGCTTCCCGAACCTGTTTTGGAAGACCAGACGGATCTGGTCGCCCGGCTTCAGGCCCTCGATAGCCGAGCGATAAGCAGCCATGGTGGGTGTGTTTGTATCGTTCACTTTGAGGATGACGCTTCCCTCGGTCAGGCCATCCAGGTCAGCGGCCGCCCCGTTCGCGTCGATGGATTTGATCACTACTCCCGTGACATTGGTCGGCAGACCGGCCGCCGCAGCGAGCTTATCGGTGATGGGCTGAACTTCCATGCCGATCTGCGCCTTCGACGGATCTTTCGGCCTGGGGTTATCGGTCTCGGGCGAGATCGCCTCCGTGAGCGTGGCTTTCACCGTCTTGGTCTTATGATCTCGCAGGAAAGTAATGTCGACGGAAGTAAACGGCTGAGTGTGCGCGATGATCGTGCGCAGGTCAAGCTCATTATGAATAGTCCGGCCGTTGATGGCTGTAATCACGTCGCCCGCATGCAGCCCCGCCTTACCTGCAGGGCCGTCTTCGAGCGGCTCCTCGTCGATCCATGCGCCCTCGTTTACGCCAAACGCCATTGCCTGGCGAGGAGTTACATCTCTTGGCGTTACGCCCAGCAGGCCGTAGCTCACTTTGCCTTTCGCCATCAGCTGATCGACAACGAACTTGGCGGTATTGATCGGGATCGCAAAGCCGATGCCGATACTACCGCCCCCTTCGCTCTCGATCGCCGTGTTGATACCGATCACCTGACCGTCAATGTTTACCAGCGGTCCGCCCGAATTGCCCGGGTTGATTGCGGCGTCCGTCTGGATCATGTTCGGGTAGAGTCGCTCGGCTCCACGCGTCTCGGCATCCCGTATCTTATGCTGGCGGAACAGGCTGCTGATGACTCCGACCGAGAAAGAGCCCTCGTATCGATACGGGCTGCCGATCGCAATGGCCCAGTGCCCAATCTTGGCGGTGTCGGAGTCTCCGAGTCGAGCTGTGGGCAGCGGCGTCGGCGATTCAATCTTAATAAGCGCGAGGTCGCTGCGGTAATCTCGCCGGACCGTCCCAACAAATTCACGTCCATCATGGAGCTTGACCGTAACTCGCTCCGCACCACTTATGACGTGGTCGTTCGTCAAGATCCAGCCGTCTTTTCGAATGATAACACCCGAGCCGGTACCTTTGATCACTTTCGGGCCGCGTCCCTGGGGAAAGATACCATGCGGCGGCGCATCCGGAGCGTCCCCGTCCTTGTCGTTACGCAAGGATTTTGAGATGGAGACGGTCACGACGGTCGGCTCCAGCTCTTCGGCGATATTGCTAAACGCGTTCTGAAGGCCGGCGAGCATTGCCTTGGTCTGTGCTGCCGAGGTCGTTTCGTCACCAGGGAAGGCGCGGGCAGGAAGCGGTCCGAGGCTCATCGTCAAACCGACTACGGCAGTAATGCCCGCTGCAACGAGGCGTTTCACCGGCGTAACAGGCCCGCCGGACCTGGTCGGCAGCGATAGAAAGTGCCACTCGCGGTCGCGTATCGTCATCTTTCGTCCTCCCGAGCCGCCTTACGCAGACGTGCAATTCACCATAGCGAATGATGCCGCCTGACTGTTGCCTTCAACGATCAAGAAACAGTACGCGCCGGGAGTATCCTGCGCAGTGATCGCCTAGCCGCGATTACCGCATAAGATCTGCCCGGCACGTCCTTATAACCTTGCACACTTGATCTAATGGATAGACGCTCACACGCCTACATTCGTTACGGCAAAGATCGATTTTTTCTGTATCGACCGTAGACGCCAGTTCTACTCAGGCGCCCACATTCGCGCCCTCGGGCGGGCAAGTCAACAGCTTCCATCCTGCGCACTCGGATCTATCGGAAAAGCGCAGTCGTACGAAGCGACGATCGCATCGGACCAACTCGGCGCGCAGACATCGGAAAGTCCGACAGATTGTCCGGGTATCGCGGCTCGAATGCCGCTGGCTGTGGCGCAGCGTCACGCATTAGATCGTTCGTCAGCTCCCCCACGTGCGGGGCAGGCTCAGATCGAGGAAGAGGCTCGTCCTTTGCCATCACGGCGGGCTCAAATTCCAATCCGCGTTGCCCTGCCATTGCTGCCCTGGTTGAGTTCGATGGCGAAGCCCAGACCATGAGCCCGAAGACAGCAAGACCCACGCCCAATCCAACGAACGGAGTATACGCCGCAGCTCGAGGAGCCATTGCGGGAACGGGTATTCGCCAGTTGCCGATGCCAACGGACGCGGGTTCTGATTCGGCCGCAACTCGCTGCACGATCGACGCTGCCAGCCGCTTTCCTGGCTCGCGCAGCCTCATTGCCGCCAGGAGTCGCTTCATTTGAAGCAGTTCATCGTATTCTGTTCGGCAATCGGCGCACTGCTGCAGGTGATGGTGGATTTGTCGATGTTCGTAACCAAGGAGCTCGCCGTCCATGAAGGCGGACAGTAGGTGGCTAACTTTATTGCAATTCACGCTCGATCTCCTGACATTTGGGCGGCAGCTCTGCCATGCTTATGGCCGGCGGCCTCCGCCTTGCATCTTGCAGCCATCGTTAGTCGCTGGCGCATTTGCTTTCGCCCGCGATGCAGGCGCGATCTTACTGTGCCCAGCGAACAGTTCATCGTTTCGGCAATGTCCTCATAGCACATGCCCTGGATGTCCGCGAGAATCACAGCAATCCTAAATTCATTCGGAAGGGTGTTCAGCGCCTCCTGGAGACTCTCCTCCAGCGATTCGCTCAACATGATCTGTTCGGGGTCGAATGCAGAATCCGGGATCTCTAGCATTACGTCAGCGTCGCTGCCGTCGCCTAGAAAGAGGGGCTGGTTGAGCGACTGAGCCTGTATTTTCGGGCGCTTGCGCAGCTCATCGATGAAGACACGAGACATAATGCGATAGAGCCAGTTTTCAAACGGCATTTCGCGGTTATAGCGATCAAAAAACCGATACGCGCGGAGAAAGGACTCTTGAGTCAGGTCCTCCGCATCGGCATGATTGCCGGTCAGTCGAAAGGCGATGTTGTATGCCGGACGATGGCATCTCTGCACCAGCTCATCGAATTCCCTTCGATCGTTTTTTTGAACGCCGCATAAGAGCCGCGTAATATCCATGCACTCCGCCTCCTATTGGAGTTACGGACCTGATAGTTGAGTAAGTTCCCGCCAACGATCATTTCTCGCTCATGAATCCGTCGTTAAAAAAGGCAGCGACCACTGTCGCCCGACATCCTGGTCGGCGGCCGGGCGCAGGTGCGGAGCAAGCCGGTCGGTCAATCTTGCCAGCGCCCTTTCTCGATAGGCCGGCGATGGCTCAGCGGGGTCAAGCGCTTTGCGCAAGAGAGAGCGCGTCTGCTCGAGCGAACGCAGCTCTCCCGCACACTGTGCACAGCGCAGCAGGTGTCGGTCCAGCCTGTCCGCCAATTCCTGTGGAAGCTCTCCCTCAAGATGAAGGTCCAGCAGCGCGCCCGCCTCTTCACATTTCATAGCCATCAGGCCCCTTCCCTACGTACCATCCCGTTCTTCTTCGTCCCACGCTTCAGCCAGGCGCTCACGAAGAGCGCGACGGGCACGATATAACAATGACTTGGTTGCCGCGACCGATTTGTCGAGCATTTCAGCGGCCTCGGACGCATCCCATTGCTCGACATCGCAAAGCGTCAGGACAAGGCGATGCTCCGGCTGCAGGGCCGCCAGCGCCCGCGTTATGTCAACCCTGGCGGCGATCCTGTCCGAATCGTCCGAATGGCCGGCAATTCGCTCGGATTCGTCGATGTCCAGGAGCATCAGGCGGGGCTGACGCCGACGGTCCAGGCAAAGGTTGCGAGTAATCCCGAAGAGCCAGCCCCGGAATGGGCACTCGGCGCGGTAGGTTGCAGCCCTTTCGAACGCCCGCAAAAAGGCCTCGGAACAGACTTCCTCGGCATCTTCGCGGTTGCCAAGCACGTGAAAGGCATAGGCGAACACACGGTCCACGTGCAGCTCGAAAAGGGATGCAAGCGCTTCATGTTCGCCGGCTTGAAACCGCGCAACCAGTCTCTTCTCATATCTGGCGTCGCAAATCGGCTGTCTTCCGTTCATAAGCTCAGACAAGCGGCGAAGCCCCTCCAACAGTGACGACGGCTGGTTGATGTAAAAAGTGTCGCAAGCTCCCGATTAATTCCCGGGGCTAATCGTGGAAAGTTGTCGTATTTGGGCGAGATCTGCACGGAGTTGCTCTCCACGGCTACGACGGACAAGGAGTCGCGCTCCATTGCAATGCGGGTCCACGGTCGCCCTCTTTTGGCGATGACAGGTCCGGAGAGGCGTACCACGTGTGCGTTGCGCATGACGAATTCAGACATCATTTCGAGATCATGGAAGGAAAGATGCTGGAATATCCGTCGGCGGATGCGCGGCGGTCGAACGGTGCAACAGATTGCCATATTCGATTGGCTCAGCCACGAAACCGCCGTTCGATAGATAGAAGCGATCCTTCACGACGCCGGCCCCGTAGTCCTTCCGGTTCTCTTTGCCGGTGGGATCGTGCGTAAATCTGGCGGTTGTAAGCTCCTGCCACTTGCCATCCTGGGTCATCACCCACTGATTGCCGAACTCCGCCAGCCGGCGCAACTCGCCGTTCGCGCCGCCGAAGTTCTCGTTGAACGAATACAGGCCGCGCAGATAGCCGCCATCCTTTGGGGCGCGAAAGCTGGAAACAAGCTCCCATCTGGAGTTTTCCGGGAAGTAGAAATAGGCGGAGTAATCCGTGTTACTCCCATCTGGGCGGCAGGTGACCAGAAATCGGTAAGTCTTATCCTTGTGCCAGGAATACAGCATGTGGCTGTGACCGCCTGTGCCTTCGTTGCCGAAATCGCTCGCAATTACGCCATCACCCTTTTTCAAGAGCTGCACCCTGTCTTCAGGCTTCACGAGCTTACGATCGGTGCCTTCATTGCCGCTGTCCCAAATGGAAAAGATGATTCTGCGCTCAGTCGGGCTATTGACCTGTATGCCAAAATAGCCGCGCTGAAACCCGCACGCCATGTAGTAGGACCAGATCGGATCGGTGCGCACCGTCACTTCGTTGTAGAACGCGACGACCTTCGCGCCCTTCTCGATCGGATAGCCCAGATGCACGGAGGCCGCGTTGCGGCGCTCCACGAGATTGAAGTGCGCACCCACAGACGCCGTTCCCGAGAGGAGCAGCGCCTGCGGGCTCCCGAACGTATCCGCTGCGCGCGTCAGCCCCTGCAGCGCAAACCGATAGTAGCCAGGAGCAGGAATTCGGTACTCGCCGAACGCCAGGTCGAGTGTTCGGCGGCCTGTCGCTGTCCACATGGCTGATCGTCTGGTCTTACCGATTGAGAGACTAAGTGTCGCGCTCCCGCTGCCGGGCGTTCGCAGTCGCACCGCTGCATTTATGATGCCCGCCGTCTTGACGTACCCGAACCAGATCACCTGCTGAGTGGAATCGATCCAGTTTGTGACTCCGCGCTCCTCCGAAATCTGAACGCCTTCCGGGTTCGGCTCGCAATAAGCCGTGAATGCCGGTACGGACAAAACCGGCGTTTCGGTCCCCTGCAAGCCCTGACCCAGTGAGCGAACGCCGAAAAGGCAAACAAGCACAAATAGGCACCACGATCTCTTCAAGTTGGAACCTCTCGCCGATGAGCAATAACCGGATTTTGTAACCTCTGCCGTGTCTACATAGCATACCCTACTAGCGCAGTGGCGCCCAGAGGGAGCCCTTAGGTCGCATTGGAGGACATACTGGCGTGCGATGCGAACATCCGGACTATCGCGCTCTTACGGCTGGTGAGCGTGAGCGGAGACCGAACTTAAGTGGGCCTAACCTTTCAAGCGGCCAGGCCTGGGCACGCTTGTGTTCAGCCGAGCTGATGCGCTGTAGACGCACATTGCCGGTTTTTGGTATCCTGTGCAAAACTAGGAACGAAAAGTTCCGAAGGAGGAGAGCATTGCTGTCAGGCGAGGATGTGCGACAGATGTTTTTAGAGGCCGAGGCTCTGCAGCACGGCCACTTTCTGCTCTCTTCGGGCCGGCATAGCGGGCAGTACTGGGAGAAGTTCTGGGTGCTTCAGTGGCCAAATCTTATTCAGACGCTATGCACTGAAATCGCAAGACGCTTTGCTTCTGGGAGGATCGACACGGTGCTTGGACCGACCACGGGCGGCATATTGCTCGCGTTCGAGGTCGCCAGGCAGCTGGGAGTACGAGCCGTGTACGCGGAGAAAGAGGATGGACAGAGGCTGCTGCGCAGGGGTCTGCAGCTTGCGCCGGGAACCCGCACGCTCATTGTGGATGATATCCTGACGTCCGGCGGCGCCGTTCGCGAGTGCCTGGAACTTGCCGAACGCCACAGGGCGGAGGTTGTAGGCTGCGCTGTGCTGGTCGATCGCAGCGGAGGAACCGTCGATCTAGGGTGTCGTTTGGAGAGCCTTCTAACCGTCCAGGCGGAAACGTTCAGCGCCGAAGACTGCCCAATGTGCGCTGCGGGCACGCCGCTTGTGAAACCCGGCACGAGTAAACCGCCGCAGTGATCAGACACTGTTCGACTCGTCCGCCAGCTCCATCGGACCCACCCTGCCGCGCCGTAGCTGGGCGAGATTGATCGAGCACAATGCGAACAGAGCCACAAGAAGAAGGCAATTGCTCCAGCAAAGCAAAGCAGGCACGTCCGAACCAACAGGCAGCCAGCGACCTACGGCATAGACCAGGGCTGCAGTGTGCGTGATAATCAGAAAAACGGCGGCCATCGCCAGCCAGATCGAGTTTCGCCGGTCTTTGCCGCGAAATCCCTCATCTACAATCGCGTACCCCGCAATCAGCAGTGCGGCCAGATCGTACGTGCGGTGGTAGAACAGCACGAGCCCGGCGATCATCAACAGCACGATCTCTAGCGGCTCCTCCAGTGCTCGGACGGGCCGGCCGTGATACCTCATAAGCCACGCCATTGCGGCAATCATCGCGATCGATAGGACCGTGTTGAGCGCGTCGATCAGACTTCTGCGCTCCCCAAATGCCATATACAGAAGCCGCTTGCCGTGAACGAGGGTATTCGGCATATAGGTCTGGTTGCTGCTAATGGCGTCGTAGGAGGTTCCAGGTCGGTTTTCGCGAGAAACAGCAGCGCGGAAGTCCTGCAAGGGTTTCAGTACGCCACCCGGCATGGACATAACAACATTTATCGCTGCAAACGTCGCAACAGCAGCAGTGAGCGCCAGCCATTTGCGCCGGTACGCGAGCAATCCGGCAAACTGGATCGACAGCGTAAACTTCGCGAGCGCGAGGCCGACCAAAATGCCGGCCGCGACGGACGCAATGCGGTTTTGAACGGGCCGCCGCAAGTAATAGATCGCCGCGGAAAGACAAGCGCAAACCACCAGGGTGGATTGCCCCAGCAAGAGGACTCCGGCAACATCCGGCATGGTGAGCACGAATGCCGCGAATAGGATTCTGGCTTCCAGAGGCCACCGCGCGGCGGCATCTGCCATCAGAAAGATCAGACAGACCCCGAGCGCCGCAAGATTCCAGAGGTCGATTGCCCGAAAACCAAATTGCGGGGGAGCGAGCGAGGGTACAAGGGTCAGGAGCGCCATGGAGGGCGGCGTCACGAAGCCGGACATCGTCGTCCCGGGGTCAACTCCAAGGGGCTTGCCGTCGGCGCGCCACGACTGCTTCATCTCGTCCCAGTCGTACGCGTTGCGGCCCTGGAGAAACAGGCGTGGCGCGTAGTAAAACAGACCGTGGTCGCGCCAGCCGTCCATCCGTGCCACGTCTCTGACCAGCGCGACGGAGGCCAAGAGTAAAACTCCCCAGCATAGGACCTGCCTCACCAGCTTGATCCTTGATCTATTCCAGGACCGTGCGGGCCTGGACTTCGAGTCGTATCCTGCTGGTGTCACGCGCATCCCCCACCTCGATCAATCCGCATCGCCAGTTGAGTCACTGTTGTACCCGCAATTACTCTGAACACGTGCGGACCAGGCCGCACGCGCTGACGCTGCATCGCGACGATTACTTGAGGGCTAGCTGCACGGGCTGCGGATGGTTCGGCCGTGTGCGGCAAGGATTGAGGATGGCGCCTGAGTCGTAACGAACCCCTCTCCCAGGGATTTCCGCGTATGCGGCGAGGAGAGGGGTTCGACAACTTATGGGACTAACCCGGTGGAACGACGCCCGGCGAATCCCCTGCCGGCTTGTCCTTGTCCGGCGTTGTGGTCGGGCTCGCATCCGGCGTAGTATTGTCCTTCGGAACGAGCGGTTTCTTCTTGCCCTTCTTGTCCAGCGGCGGCGGAGTCAACTCGGGATGTATCTGCTGAATCTGTGGTAATTGTCTCACCACCGGCGCGCTCAGATCTTTCGTAATGACCGCCGTCTTTTCATCCGTGTCCACAATGTGCGGCGTTACAAAGAAGAGGAGCTCCACCTTGTTGTTTATTTTCTCCCGTGAGCGGAAGAACTGCCCGAGCAGCGGTACATCACCTAGCAGCGGTACCTTTGACGTGGTGAGCGTCTGGCTATCTCGTATCAGGCCGCCTACCACCGCCGTTTGGCCGTCCTTGATCGTGATGGAAGTATCTTCGTGGCGGTTGTTATAGCGGGGCGCGCTGATTGTGCCCTGGCCGGTGTTCAGCTGATCGAATTGAATCAGGTCGCTCAGGTCCTGAGTCAAATCCATCGACACGCGGCCGTCCCTCGTAATTCGCGGTGTGACGGTGATTGTGACGCCGATGGGCAGGTATTGGACGTTCGAGCTGACGAACGCCGTGCCGCCGTTGATGGCGCCGTTGGACGTCTGACCGGTGATATAGGGCACGTAGGTGTTGATGTCGATCACAGCCTGCTGCGCGTTGGATGTAAAGATCCTCGGCGTTGACATGACCTTCACTTTATTGTCCGTATTCAGCGCCTGGAGCAGTAAGGAGTAGTTGGTGCCGCTGATCAAGAACTGCGCTCCGGTCTGCGCCGCATCCAGCGCCGAAGCCGACGGTCCAAATCCGGTGGCGGGCTGCGATATCTGGCCCGATGCCACATTATTAGCGCCAAATAGCTTATGGAGCATGGCGTTGATATTGAATCCGAACTTCTGGTCAGAATCGAGCGTGACTTCGGCGACGATAACTTCGACCATCACCTGTCTTGGAATGACGTCGAGCTGATCGATGATGCCCTGGAGCGCTTTGTAGTTGTCCGGGGTTGTTGTAATGATCAGACTATCGCCATCGGGCGACGGCGTAACGAATACGTTGTTCTGCAGCTGGAGAAGATTGGAATAGGATCCGTTGCTGCCGCGCCCGTACTGCGGCTGAGTGCTCTGGCCAACTCCCTGCCTCCTGCCCCCACCGAATCCGCCGAATATCTGCCGAGTCTGCTCGCCGGTCTTGCCAGCCTCTTGGTCGGCCTTCAGCTTGGACGTATCCGGCACGAAGCCTTGATCGGTCATTACACCGGGAATACCTTGCGGCTGGGCCGAGCCGCCGTCGTTTTGCGCATAGGGATCGAACTCTGAGCCACCGTCCGGGGCGTTCGGTGGCGGAGGCACGCTGCGCCCGCTCAGGCCTGGCAACGAGCTGCCACCACCTCCTCTTGAGGTGGACGCCCCGTTACGGCTGCTCGTCCGGTTTGAGCCTGCTCTTTGCTGGTTATTGTTGCCTCCACCAAAGAGACCGGCGAACGGATTCTGGCTGCTATTGGAATTCGTGGTTCCGAACGCCTGTGAGAGCGCGAAGGCAACATCCTCCGCCTTTGCGTTCTTGAGCTTGATTACGAAGGTCGTAGTCTCGATCGGCACTTCTACATCGACCTGCTTGATCAGCTGCTTTATCCTGGCCATACGCTCAGGGTTAGCCGTAACGAACAACGAGTTCGTGCGCGGATCGGCAGCTACCTGTCCGAACGGATCGTTGCTGGTCACTGTTTGGCCATTGTTCTGGTTGCCGCCGAAGCCGCCGAAGCCGAATGGGTTGAAGCCGCCAAATCTACCGCCGCCGCTACTGCTCTGATTTGGCTGCCCGTGCATGTTCGATAGCACGGAGTTAACGATATTGGCAACGTCCTGCGCGTTCGAGTATTTGATCGGGATCACTTCTGTATCGAGCGCGGATTCGTCATCGTCCAGGCGCGAAATAATGTCGCGTGCGATCTGTTCCTGATTGTCCGGTGACGCCACCACGAGCACGGAGTTGGTTCGATTGTCGGCAACCGCAATCACTGCCGGACGCGCGTTCGGTCCGCCGGCTTGAGCCCCAGGCTGCTGCCCCGGAATCTGGAAGTTCGGCTGGCCCGGCTGGGCGCCCGGCGCGCCCGCTCCGGCCGATCGCGGCGTCAATTTGCTATAGAGATCAGTAATCGTTTGGGCGACGTTGGACGCTTCTGCATGGCGCAGCGGATAAACCTTCAGCTCCGTCCGGCTTGACTGCTTGTCCAGCGCGTTGATGAGTGAGATGATGCGCTGAACGTTCGACGAGTTGTCTGTGACGATCAGCGAATTAGTGCCGGCGCTGCCGATGATGCTCGCCTGCGCTCCGACGAGCGGAAGCAGGTCCTTTGCCATCTGCGTGGCGTCCACGTTCTCGAGCGGAATGATCTGAGTCATCACCTGATCGCGCGGATCAAGAGGGCCCGAATCGGTGTCCGCACGGAACAGCGGCGTTTCCTTCGCCGCGATATTCAGCGGAAGGATTTCGAGGACACTGCCGTTTTGAAGCGCCGTGTAACCCCTTACTTTGAGAACTGACTGCAGTATCCTGAACGCATCGTCCAATGTAACGGACTTGCCGTTATTAATGATCGTAACGGGACCGGCAAGCCCGGGATCGGTGGTGATTGTCAAGCCGGACATTGTAGAGAATAGCCGCAGAACGTTTGTGATGTCCGCGCCGTGAAACTCGAATTGGAACGTCGTGCCGCGTCCAACGCCGCCTGGACCAAAGAAGCCGCTGAGATCGCCGCCTGCGCCGCCACGATTACGCCGACCCTGGCCGCCACCGAAGCCGCCAAATCCGCCAAATCCGCCCTGCCCGGGCTGTCCGAATCGGCCGCCGGCTGGCGCGCCGCCCTGTGGATTCGTCCCAGGCGCACCTCCGCCTGGCTGCTGAGCGCCTGGCGTCGCACCGGCCGCGCCCTGCTTGTCGGCAGCACGAGTGTTGTTCTGCCTGGGAACCGGCACCACTTTCAGGCTTGACTGCGCGGGCTTCCTCTTCGAGCCTTTCTTGGACGAAGCGTCGGTGTCCTTAGGCTTGCCGTCCGGCTGCTTCGCCGACGGGTCGGACTGTTTTTCAGTCCCTGATGCCTGCTTCGATGCGTCTGCCGGCACCGCCGGTGGAGGCGCGCCCTGGGCATTAGCACCGTTCGGAGATCCGATCAGGCACGCTCCAATCAGCGCTGCACCAAGCGTTAAGTAGAGGGTTCGGCGCCGGTAAGAGGCTGCCAATCCTTTGATTTCTGTTTGCATTGTCCTCTCCTCTGGCCATGCGGCCACCATCCATTGACCGCTTTAACCGCCCGGAGCAACCATAATCGTAGTGCCGCCACCGCCGCCGCGACCGCCTCGACCGCCTCCAAATCCACCTCCGCCGCCGCCTCCGCGACCGCCGCGGTTGCCACCACCGCCGCCGAAGCCGTTCTGGCCGCCGCCACGGCCGCCGTTACCGTTAAACCGGCTGTTCATCCGGTTCATGTAGCGCTGCGTCTGGTCGGCAGTAAGCGTCCTACCGTTTGGAAGCATGATCCCGGCGCCCGATGTGTCCTGGGGCCTCATCCAGGCGCCCATCATCTGCGCCGTCACCTGGGTCTGAGCTTGCTGCTGCGGCTGGTTTTGAGCAGTGAGGTAAGCCGCGCTATTGCTGAGCGGGGTTGTATTGATCTCGTCGGACTTGGCGATCGGATAAGGCTTGCCCGCGGAATTCAGGGTCACAATCTGATCGGTCACGGACTTCACCTGTGCCCCCATGAAGGTCTGGCCTTCGCGCACATACTGGCCCTCCTTGGTCAGTCTGTTCTCCAGGAGGGCGAGCTTCTTATCGCCGGCGGTAACCGAGCCAGCGTAATTCCAATCCAGGAACGGATTGACAGGTGCAACCTTGATCGTAGGCAGTTTTACCGGTTTGGGGGCGGCCGGCTCCTTCGGCTTTGGAGGGACCGGTGCGCTGAACATCGATCCGCGAACACCCTTCGTGTAAAAATCCAATGGTGGCCGCGTGGTTTCCGTCGTCTTTTCGACGGTATTCCCGCGCTCCGCCATCGCGATCCGAACGCGCGGTGCGGGCTTTGCTGCGGCCTTCTTATTTGCCCTGGACAGGTTTTGAGCGCCATCCGAGCGTGGCTGCAGCAGGAGGACGGCGGAAGCCATCACGACCAGGCCCGCTATCGCAAACCCGGAGGCCGGCCTGATCTCGAAGGCACGATCCAGCAACGATGGACCGGTGGAGGTCGGCGGCTCTAAGGGCCGTGCAAAAATGCTTGTATTACCCTTTTGTGGCGCTTTCATCGGTGCTTTCTCCTGTGTCTCCTCCGGCGGTACCGGCGGAAGAGCGCGTGAATACGGTTATTTGCGCAGACACCTCTACCGTGCGGAACTTCGCGTCGGCGGAGGTAATGCTGATCTTGTCCAGAACCATCTTGCCGGCTGGGTTTTCGATATCGTAAAGGAACTTCACCACGTTCGGCTGAAACGGAGCCTTAAACCTTACCTCGACGGGAACGCGGGCGCCCAACACCTCATGCACCGTGCTGCTCGATCGCGCGGTGCGTGCCCCGGTAGTTTTAGGAGCAGCCTTCGGGTCCATTTCATCGGTCACGAGCTTGGGCCGCAGTGGCCGAACCTCGCGAAGATGGATGCCCGCCCGCTCGGCAGCCGACTGCAGATTGCCGACGACAACTGGCACCAGCTGATCGGACGGCTTTGCATAGGCGCGCGCCTGCACGTTCGGCTCCAGCGTTGCCTTCTCTACCTGCAGCTTCCGCACGTTGGCCTTCGAGGTGCTGGTTTTGGCTCTTGCCTGCTCCAGCGGCACGAGATTAGCTTTCGCTCCGCTGCCGGTGGGAGAGAGCACATACCACAGCGACCCTGCGACGACGATAACGCCGACACCGATGAGCATCTGCTCACTTCTCTTCATTCGTTATCACCTGTATCGTCTGAGCTATCCGAGCTATCATGAATGGTCACTTTCGTCGTCGGCGCGGCTGTCGTCTCATGTCCAGAATTGTTTCGCGCTACATCTTTCATATCGGGCGGGATCAGCTTAGCATTCTTGCGAAGCCTGCATGTGATCACGAATCCGGTGATCGTCGGCTTGCTCGTCTTTGTGGTCGTCACCGCTTTCTTTGCGGGGGCAGCCGGGTTGATCGTTGGCGTCGTGAGGGCGCCTGGCGCCGATCCGAGAGTTCCAGGAGCTCCTGCTGTCATATTAACGGACGACGGACCAGGGGCTCCGGTTACTCCGTTTCTCGCCTGCCGCCACGCATTGAGCGCGGCAGGATCGAATCCGTTTGGCCCGCGCATACGAGCAGCCATGTCCGGAGTGATCACAAGCCTATCGCCGCCAGTCGGTGCACCGTACTGCTGGGGCTGCCCGCCAGGCGTTATGACCTGGCCGCCCGCACCTGGGAACGCAGGATTCTGACCGGGCGGTGCCGTCTGTACCTGGCCCACAGGAGCGCCCCCTTGAACCACCGTCGGAGCGCCAGGTGTTATTACCACCTGTCCCTGGGGCGCAGCTAACTGCGGACTGGCTGGAACGGCAAATGTCTGGGCGGGCACGCTGGTCTGTGGCTGTCCGGCACCGGGATTGAACGCCGGCTGAGCCCCCTGTGTGAAGGCTGGATTGCCTCCGAAGCCGCTCTGCCCGCCAAATCCGCCGCGACCCCGGCGACCGCCAGGGTTGCCGCCGTTCGGGCTGTAGCCACCGCCATTGGGAGTAAAGCGGCCACCTGTCGGGTTGTATCCGCCGTTCGGCGTGAATCTGCCGCCGGCGGGATTGTAACCACCGTTCGCGGGATTGTAACCTCCAACTCCGGGATTGTATCCCGCAGCGCCAGGATTATATCCACCGGCCCCCGGATTATACCCCGCTGCTCCAGGGACCGCCCCGGGCGCAGCGACAGTGCCGGGCGCACCTGGAACAGCGCCCAATACAGGTACGGGGCCCGTGGGCTGCAGGCCTGGAAGCGGAGTGGCCACCGGCTTCGGCGCCGCTCGCACGACGTCGCCGGGACTCATCGTGTCCTGCGCGTCTGCGATATAACTCAGCTTGACGTCGGTAAAGGCGCCGGATGCCTGGAGGTTGATCAGCATATCCGTGATAGCGCGCGAGTTCTTGGAGTCGCC
>Ga0068855_100004686_pt1 | contig 16715 bp, 14 predicted proteins | sample KBSCornC52_FD_66592 | JGI IMG/M metagenome (GOLD analysis project Ga0068855, IMG submission 66592) | Corn rhizosphere microbial communities from Kellogg Biological Station, Michigan, USA - KBS Corn C5-2 | ecosystem: Host-associated > Plants > Roots > Rhizosphere > Soil ...
TCGAACGAATCGAATTGGAACACGCCGCCTCGAGCGCGCTGGCATGGTTCGAAGAAGTCGAGCGGGTATGCTCGCGGTTCGATCCGGAGAGCGAACTGAGTCGCTTGTCGAAGCAGATCGGCTCCCGCATGCCCGTGAGCGACTTGCTCTTCGAGCTGGTGCAGTTCGCTCTCGCAGTCGCAGAAGAAAGCGGAGGCGCCTTCGATCCGACGCTCGGCTTGCAGCTCGAGGCGAGAGGCTTCGACCGCGAGTATCGGAGCGGTGCGGTCGTGCGCACGCCCCTCGAGTCTGACGATATGGCGAGCTATCGCGACGTCGAGCTGGACGCCGATCAGAAAACTATCATGCTGGGCCGGCCGCTCCTGCTCGACCTTGGCGGCCTGGCGAAGGGGCTGGCGATCGACATGGCCGTGCGCGAGCTCGAGCAACGCTCGTTCGAGAATTTCGCGATCGACGCGGGCGGCGATTTGTATCTCTCGGGGCACAACGCCGACGACGAACCCTGGTCGGTCGGCATTCGTCATCCGCGACATGACGGTGAGCTAATCGAGACACTTCGCGTCTCGAATGTCGCAGTGTGCACGTCGGGCGACTATGAGCGGCGCGCACCGGGCGGGCCGGCGGAGCACCACATCGTCGACCCGCGCACGAAAGCGTCGGCGGTCGACGCGGCGAGTGTGACAGTGGTGGCGCCTTCGGCGATGGTCGCTGACGCGCTCGCGACCGCCGCGTTCGTGCTCGGCCCCGTCGACGCTCTCGCTTGGCTCGAGCGCCACGGCGTCGACGGAATGATCATCACGCCGTCGCTCGAGCGATTTGCGACGCGAGGCATGCGCAGCGAGTATTGCGTCGAGCGTGGGTCGTCGCCCGATTCCGTCGTGTGACGTTCAGTCGGTTCTTCCGCACGCCGAAGGGCCTGGCCCTGATCGTCCTCGCGCTGCTGACGATTCTCGCGAGCGCCGGAGCAGGAGTCTCTCTGGTCGCTCCGCGCGTCGCCGCCGCGATTGTGCCGGCGATGCTGATCGACGCCGTGATTCTCCGGGGCATCAAAAGCAAATGGTTCTTTCCGAGCGGCGCGTTGTTGACCGGCTTGATCGTAGCGATGATCTTGAGCCCTCGCGAGCCATGGTACGTCGAGGCGGTCACTTCGGTGATTGGAGTGCTCAGCAAGTACGCCGTGAGAGCTCGCACAGCGAACGTCTTCAATCCGGCGGCGCTCGCGCTCGTCGCGGCGTTTTACGTGTTCCACACCGCGCAAAGTTGGTGGGGCGCGTTGCCAGAGATCTCGCCGATCGCGTTGGCCGTGCTCATTGCCAGTGGGGCGTTCATCGCCTACAAGGTCAACAAGATTCCGGCGGCGCTCGCGTTTCTCGGCGCATACTATGCGCTCGCGACGATTTCGGCGTTCACCGGAGATCCGCGGCGGGTTGCTCAGCTGTATCGCGCGCCCGATCTGCACGCTGCGTTGTACTTCGCGTTTTTCATGGTGACTGACCCACCGACGTCGCCGCCGAAACACCGCGATCAGCTCCTGTTTGGCGCCATCGTCGCGTTGGCGAGCTTCGCGGCATTCGAGTTGATCGGAGCCGTCTACTTTCTGCTCGCGGGACTCCTCGTTGCGAACGCGTGGGAAGGGTGGCGGCGGATGAAAGAGCGGGCTCGCCGGTAAATCCTGGCAAATCTCAATGTGGCGCACCGCGGGTTGAGACATACATTGTGAATCGCGTGGCCAGCGGCGTGGCTGCCATGCCGGTCTCGGAGAGTCCGCCCGTTTCTCTCAGTGGACACAGCCGAATGCCCTTGGATCGATCGCCGACCAATCACGTGAGCTACTGGGCTTCCTCCGAGGATCACGCTCGGACTATCGTCGACGACCACGGTGTCGAGTGGGAAGTTTACGACGAAGGTACGTGGAGCATCCAACTCGCCCTCGATTGGGACATGCTGCCACAGACGAGTAATCCGGGCCTGCTCTTCGTGTCCGACTCCGGACGCCGACGATTGTGGCCATGCCCCGAGGCATGGCAAGGGATGGGCGACGCCGATCTACTCGACCTGCTCGGTCGGGCGAAGGCGCTCACCTAGCGAGGTGAGAGTCTCGCGACGAAAGTCGGGCCGTCGCGGCGAAGTTCGGCGGTCTCCCGCACACCGTGAGTTGTCATCCTGAGCACGGCGAAGGATCTGCTGTTCATAACTGCGTTCCCAACAGCAGATCCTTCGCCGCTCCGCTCCTCAGGATGACAAAGAGCTTTCTGCCAGCAGCTCTCCAAGCGTGTCGAACCGATCCGACCATGCCTGCTTGATGCGCTCGCCGGTGGTGCGGTCCGGAAGGTTGGTGTGCTCGATGGCGACGTAGCTCTTCCGTTCACCCTTGGGGAAGAATCCCACAGCGACGATGCCGCCGTCGGGCCAGCCAAGTCGTATCGACTTTGGCCGCGTCGCCTTGCGCACCTTCACGCCGGCTTCGTTCAGCCAGTGACGACGGACGTGCGCGTCGGCCCATGCGTCGAAGAGAGTGGTCACCGGCACGTTGTACGTTCGTGATTTCGAGATCTGGAATGTCCCGTTGCGCTTCTGTCCGCGAGCGCGAAGGCCCTTGATGCGCTCGTAGCCGACGGCCACCGTTTGGGTCCACCACGGACCGACCTCGTACTTCGCTTGCACGAGCTTCGCGATGTCACGGTGCGACATCTTGTCCGCGCCGTAGTGGTCGAGCGCTTTCACCCAGCGCTCCCACGTGCAGCCCGTACTTGCTTTGACCTTCTCGTCGCTCATGCCGGCAAGGGCCGCTAAACCTCTCGGCTTCGCGGCGAACTCCTTGGGCTTCTTTGTGATTTGTGCCCGGGCGGCGGTATACGCTTCACCCGTCTTCTGCATGCGAGCGCGAACGAGGCGCTTCAAATCCTTTTGCTGAGGCATCGTCGGTTCTCCTTTGGACGCACCACGGGCTACTCCCCAGCAGCGCACCCGAGGTGACGCAAAGGATTGACGATACGAATCCGGGAGTCTGCCCCCCTTTGCCTCGCATAGGATTCCGGCTGGGGCGGGATCGCTCGAGGTTCGGCGCGGATCGGCGCCGCCAACACGATGCAAGATTTCAAGACCGGCGTCAATACACCACATCTGGCGATATATTGAACTCCATGCGCGCGATTCTGCTCATCGACCACGGCTCCGTCCGCGAAGAGGCGAACCACATGCTCGCCTCTGCCGCGGATCTCTTGCAACAGATGGTCGGCGACGCCGTCCAGGTGCACTACGCCCACATGGAGCTCGCCGAGCCGACCATCGCTCAAGGGTTTGCCGCATGCGCGCGCGGTGGTGCGACCGAAGTGATCGCGTTTCCCTACATGCTGTCGCCCGGAAAGCACGTCACGCGCGACATCCCGCGTCTCGTCGCCGCGGCCGCGCAAGAATTTCCTGGCCTCAGCTATCGTGTCACCGAGGCGTTCGGCCTTCACGAAAAGCTCGCCGAGCTGATCGCCTTGCGTACCGGCGTCGAGATCATCGCACCAACAAGCGCCCGGTAAGCGCGCCATCGCCCACATGCCAAACGACCTTTCCCTCTCCTCGTCGCACGCGCCACTCACAACGCTGTCCGACGACGAGGCGTTGTTTCGCGACGCCGTTGCTGGATTCGCCAACGAGGAAGTTCGCCCGCGCGTGCAGCGGATGGAGCGCGACGGCAAGATCGATCCGACCCTCATCAAGAAGTTCTTCGAGATGGGATTGATGGGTATCGAAGTCGCCGAACAATACGGTGGCGCCGGCGGCTCACTGTTCATGGTCGCACTCGGTGTCGAGGAGATCAGCAAGGTCGACCCGGCCGCGGCGATTCTGATGGACGTGCAGAACACGCTCGTCAACTATCCAATTCGCTCGTACGGCAGCGACTACATCAAGTCGACGTATTTGCCACAGCTCACCGGCGAGAAAGTCGGAGCATACGCGCTCTCAGAACCGGCGTCGGGTTCGGACGCATTCGGCATGCAGGCGCGCGCCGAGCAGCGAGGCGATCGCTGGATTCTGAACGGTCGCAAGATGTGGATCACCAATGGCGCCGAGGCGGAGATCTACGTCGTGTTCGCCAATGCGAATCCGCCGGCGGGCTACAAGGGGATCACGGCGTTCGTTGTCGAGCGCGGCTTCAAGGGCTTCGCGGTCGGCAAGAAGGAAGACAAGCTCGGCATTCGCGCGTCCAGTACGACTGAACTCATCCTCGACGACGTAGAAGTCCCGAATGAGAACGTGCTCGGGCCAGTTGGCCAGGGCTACAAGATCGCGATCGAGACGTTGAATGAAGGACGCATCGGCATCGGCGCACAGATGATTGGCGTCGCGGCAGGCGCGCTTCAGGCGGCGACAGAATACGTGAAAGATCGCTCGCAGTTCGGGAAGAAGCTGGCCGACTTTCAGGGTATTCAATTCCAGCTCGCGCAAGCGCGCACCGAGCTCGAGGCCGCTCGTCTCATGGTCTACAACGCGGCACGACTCAAGGATTCCGGCAGGGATATCGCGATGGAAGGCGCGATGGCGAAGCTGTTCTCGTCACAGGTCGCGGAACGGGTGACGTCGATCTCGCTCGAGCTCTTCGGCGGATACGGCTACACGAAGGATTATCCGGCCGAAAAATTCTATCGGGACGCGAAGATCGGCGCGATCTATGAAGGCACGAGCAACATGCAGCTGCAGACGATCGCCAAGGCGATGCTCAAATAGCGGTGGAACGGTGGAACGGTGGAACGGTGGAACGATGGCACGATGAAAGCGATCAGAGTTCACGAAACGGGCGGGCCCGAAGTCCTAAAGCTTGACGAGCTTCCCGATCCAACGCCGGGGCCGGGCGAGCTGCTCGTCGACATCGAGGCGGTCGGCGTCAATTTCATCGAGATCTATCAGCGAGAAGGTGTCTACCCGCTCCCCCGCCCGTTCACGCTGGGCAGCGAAGCCGCTGGGGTCGTGCGATCGGTTGGCGCAAGGGTGGCAGAGTTTCGAGTCGGCGACCGTGTCGTTTCGCAAAGCGTCAAGGGCGCGTACGCCGAACGTGCGCTCGTTGCGGCTGAGCATGCCGTGCGCATTCCTGATGGAGTGAGCACCAAGGTCGCCGCGGCTTTGTGTCTCCAGGGAATGACGGCGCACTATCTCGCGACGACGACTTTTCCGCTCTCGCGCGGGCACACAGCGCTCGTGCACGCGGCGGCCGGCGGTGTCGGTCTTTTGCTCTGCCAGATCGCAAAGAAGCGTGGCGCGTTCGTTATCGGCACGGCGTCGACAGAGGAAAAGCGCAAGCTTGCGCACGCCGCCGGCGCCGACGAGACGATTGATTACACGACCGAAGACTTTGCCGCCGCGACGCGCCGAATCACCAGCAACATTGGCGTCCATGTAGTGTACGACTCAGTAGGCAAGTCGACGTTCGATAAATCGCTCGACAGTCTGACTAGGCGCGGTATGATGGTATTGTTTGGGCAATCGAGTGGCTCGGTTCCACCGTTCGATGCACAGATCCTCAATCGCAAAGGCTCGTTGTTTCTCACGCGACCGAAGCTCAACGATTACGTCGCTACCAGGGACGAGCTTCTCGCGCGCATGAACGACCTGTTGGGCTGGGTGCAATCGGGCGAGCTCTCCGTGCGCATCGGCGCGGAGTTCCCGCTCGAGCAGGCAGGTGATGCGCAGGCCGCACTGGCGTCGCGAAAGACGACGGGCAAAGTAATCCTCGTTCCGAGTCACGCATGAAGCTCTCCGTCGCCCTGCCACTCGTCGTCGGCGCGGCGTTCGGAACCGTTGCATCGAGCGCGATGGCGCAACAGTCTGCATCGCGCACCAAGCAAGCTGTCGTTCGAGTGTTCGTTGTTGATTCTGCGGGAGCAGCGGTCACGGCCGCCGACCTTGCGGTGGTTCGCGGCCTCAACGCCGTAATCGCGCACGGCTCGACCGATCAATATGGTCGGGCGACGATCGGCTTCGCCTCGGACGATGGCGAATACGACATTGTCGTACGCAAGATCGGATACCCGCGAAGCGACCGCGTCTTCGAGATGGGCTCGCGCGATACGATTTCGCTCTCCATCGTCGTGCCGGCGCCGTCGGCCAAGACACTCGACGCGGTCAAGATCACGGCAAAAGAAGATCTCAAGACAAAAATCTATTCGATCGACGCCGACGCGATTGCCGCCAGCACGCGACCGCTGTTCACGTCGTGGGACATCATAACGAAGCTGCGCCCCGACATGGCCGGCGGCCGCGCGCCATGCAACGGCGATCGGATCAATCTCTGGGTGAACGGATCGCGAATCCGATTCGTTCCCAGGAACGACATGGCCGTAGCCCGTGAGCATATCTCGCGCGGCCAGGCGGTGTCCGGGATCTCCGACATCGTATTCGCGCTCTATGAGATCGAACCGGAGCACATCGCCGAGATGCGATTCCGCGATTGTTTCGACACCACGGTGCCTGATGTCGGCGGGTCGAATGCGCTCTTCATCGTACTCAAGCCGGGTGTAGTCTATGAGCCGGGAGTCGGAAGCGTCGTCGCGGACAAGTGGCCATAAAAAGCAGGGTGAAGGGTGAAGGGGTGAAGGGAAAGTGCACGACGCGTAGCGCCGCTTCAAAGCATTAGATGAACGACGTCGCAGTTGCGGTGGATACACCAGTGGCGTGCTCCGCGCGCCACCAACCTTCCCCGAACCATCCACCCTCAACCCTCCAACCTGCTTCCAAATGACCAACGAGCGCGATGACGAACGTGCACAACCCCTGACCCGGCGCAATTTCGTCGCAGCGACGATCGCCGGGGTCGTCGTGACGCGACACAGCCGACTCGATCTCGGCCAGTCTCCGAAATCCGCGTTGCCTGTTGCGCCATTCGCGCTCGAGGAACTGACGATCGATGATCTCCAGTCCCGCATGCGGTCCGGCAGCGAAACATCGGCGTCACTCACTCGGCAGTACATCGAGCGGATCGGCGCCATGGATCAGAGCGGTCCCGCAATCAACGCGGTGCTCGAGCTGAATCCGGACGCCGAGGCAATTGCGGCGCGGCTCGACGGTGAGCGAAAGTCTGGGAAAGTACGCGGGCCGCTGCACGGCGTTCCGGTGTTGATCAAGGACAACATCGACACAGCCGACAAGATGCATACGAGCGCGGGTTCGCTCGCACTGGCCGACAACATCGCCGCCAGAGATTCGTTTGTCGCCGAGCGATTGCGAGCGGCAGGTGCGGTCATCCTCGGCAAAACGAACTTGAGTGAGTGGGCGAACTTTCGCTCGACGCACTCGACGAGCGGATGGAGCGGTCGCGGCGGCCAGACGCGAAATCCGTATGCGCTCGATCGCACGCCGTCGGGCTCGAGCTCCGGATCTGGATCGGCGGCGGCAGCGAGCTATTGCGCCGTCGCGATCGGCACGGAGACCGATGGCTCAGTGACATCGCCATCGGCGGCCGCGGGGCTCGTTGGCATCAAGCCCACAGTCGGACTGATCGGACGTTCAGGCATCATTCCGATCGCGCACAGCCAAGACACCGCGGGTCCGATGACGCGCACCGTTCGCGACGCCGCGATTCTGCTCAGCGCGCTGACCGGTGTCGACCCTCGCGACGTCGCAACGAAAGCAAGCGCGGGACATTCACTCACCGATTACACGACCGCGCTCGACAGAAACGGGCTGCGCGGCGCGCGCATCGGCGTCGCTCGCAAACATTACACAGGCTATCACGTCGAGACGGACAAGCTGCTCGCATCGGCGATCGATCTCATGAAGCAACATGGCGCGACGATCATCGACCCCGCCGACATCGCAACAGCCGGCAAGACCGACGATTCCGAATTCGACTTATTGCTCTATGAGTTCAAGACCGATCTGAACGCGTATCTGAGCCAGCTCGAGCCGCACGTCGCCGTTCATTCGCTGGCCGACGTCATCGCGTTCAACGCCAAGAATGCCAGTCGCGAGCTACGCTACTTCGGTCAAGAGATCATGGAGCAGGCGCAGAAGAAAGGGCCGCTCACCGAGAAGAAATATCTCGACACGCTCGCGAGCAATCGGCGTCTCATGGGCGCGCAAGGCATCGACGCGACGATGGCGAAATACAAGCTCGACGCACTCGTTGCACCGACGCAGGGGCCGGCGGGACTGATCGATCTCGTCAACGGCGACCCGGGTGGCGGCGGTTCATTCACGGCGCCGGCCGCGGTCGCGGGCTACCCGCACGTGACTGTTCCGATGGGGTTCGTGCGCGGGCTGCCGGTCGGATTATCGTTTGTTGGCCGAGCGTGGAGTGAGGCCACATTGCTCAAACTCGCATATGCGTTCGAGCAAGCGGCGCCGGCGCGCAAGAAGCCGACATACGCAGCCACTGCGGACATCGGCGATACCCGTCGTAGTGCACTCAGGGGTTGACGCCCGCGCTCTTTTTGGGGATCGTGCGACGGCTTCATCGACGACGCGTGCCGCGATCCGCGACGATCCCAAAAAGCTCGGCGGCCCTGAGAGTTGTTTGATTCGCCAGGAATAGCCACCCACCTACGGCTACTCCGATTTCGGCGCCGACCTTCTAAGTACAGGCAATAGACTGTTGTAATCGTCTGTCCACCGATGCAGTCCGCGTGGAATCGTGATTGCTTGCCGCCCGCTCGCGACGTCGGCGTTGGACAAGAATGCGTCGTTCGATGTGACGAGCACCCAGTCGGAGCTGTCGAGATCGAGCAGCTCATCGTCGTCGGAGCTGATGAATGCAGTCTCGAGCCCAGCATGCCGCGCCAGTTGTTCCACGACCGGAGCGAGATCCAAGAACCGATTCGACACGTGGAACGCGATGATCCCGGCCGGTTGCATGTGCCGGCGATAGAGGTCGAGCGCCTGCGTCGTCAGCAGGTGAACGGGGATCGCGTCCCCCGAGAACGCATCGATGACGAGAACGTCGTAGCGCTGCGGAGGCTCAGCGGCGAGCGAAAGCCGCGCGTCTCCCATCACGATGTCGATCTTCGCCGCGGAGTTCCGAAGATACGCGAACGTATTCCGCGCGATGAGCTCGACGGCAGGATTGAGCTCATAGAAGCGAAATACGTCGCCCGGTCGGCCGTACGCGGCGAGCGTGCCCGTTCCCAAGCCGATCACGCCGACGCGCCGCGCCCGACCGCCGCAGCAGAGGTCGAGCGCGAGCCCGACGCCGGACGGATGACCGTAGTACGTCGTCGGACTCATACCCAGCTTCGTGTTGAAGACCTGCTGCCCGTGTTCGATGACACCATTGTACAACGTGCGCACGTCGGCGTGATAGCGCGCGTCGGCCACCTGCGTCACGTGCAGCGTGCCGTAGAAATTCCGCACATGCAGCAAAGCGTTGACGCGATCTTCCCGCACTAGCGTCACCGCGAGCGCGACAATCACAACCGCGGCGGCGGCCCAGAATCCGCGAAGGATCCATCCAGTCGCCCATGTCGCCGCAAGCCCCAGCAATGCAGCGAATACCAAGCCGATGACGAGCTCGTAATTCCCCGATAGAACCATCGGCGCGGCCACGCCGACAAACATGGCGCCGAGTGCACCGCCCGCGGCGACGTAGAAGTAGAACACCGTCAAGTGGCGAGGAGCCGGCCTGCGTCGATACAACTCCGAATGAAAGAACAAACATTGGAGAAACAGCGAGACAGCGAACGCGGAGATGAGAAGCGCGCGCGACACCTCCAAGTCACCCCTGTGCAGGAGGTACGCGGCTGTTCCGAGGGCGGCGATGTCCAGGACGATCGTCAGCCACCGTGGATGCCATCGACCCCCACTGAAGGCGACGACGAAGCTCAGCAAATACGCAATCAGCGGAATGACCCACAGCAACGGGATCGTCGCGACGTTCTGGCTCAGATGGTTGGTGACAGCCGATAGCAGCAGCGACGCGCACGCCGCCAGCAGCACCCACAGCACGCGATCCGACGTCGTCGTGTGCATGGCTTCGACGGGATCATCCGGCGACTCGGCTGTTGTCGCATGAAGCAACGGCGCCGAACGCACCGAATAGGCGATCGCGGCGACGAGCACCGCGAGCACTGAAAATCCAACGACGAGGCCTGTGCCCTGGCCAGTCAGGCTCGACTTCGGTTCGATGAGCCAAGGATAAAGAATGAGCGCCGACATCGAGCCGACATTCGAGATCGCGAACAGTTTGTATGGCTGCGCGGGAACTGCCGGCGCGGCTGTGTTCAGCGTCGCGAGTCGATGAAGACTCCAGCGCGAATACCACGCTTGCAGCAGCGGGCTCGTGGCCGAGAGCGTCACGAATGGAATCCCGATGAGCAGCGTCAACAGCCAAAGCACGCTCGCGATCGGGTGCGCGGGATTGGCGCGCAGGCTGGGGCTGATGCCGTGCATGAGCTGCGCAATCGACGCGACGAGTAGCGCGACGTACACGAGGGCCTGCGCTCGCGATCCGGCGCGCGTGATCAACCCGTGCGCGATGAGATAGCCCAGCAGCAGCGCACACTGGAAGAACACCAAGCAGGCGGTCCAGACCGCGGCCGATCCGCCGAGCAATGGAAGCAGACGCTTTCCAGCCATCGGCTCGACGAGGAACAGCAGACAGCTGCTCAGGAAGATCGCGACGGCGTATAGGATGGTTGCGGCGCGCATGCGGATGACGAACACGGTTCGGGTTGCAGCCAATATATCTCGGCACCGATCGAGCCCGTGTGAGCGTCCCTTGCCCTGCTACAAGAAACGTCGTGTCGTGCCCTGTAGAAGGAACAGGGGAGATAGATGGCCGACGACAAACTCGACCTGCCACAGGGCACGCTCGACCTGCTCATCCTCAAGGCGCTCTCGCTGGTCGATCCGAAGGTCGTGTTGCGGGCCGAGTGAGTGGCTCGGCGGTCGAGTTGGAACCACGTTGGACACGGATTGCCACGGATATTCGCGGATGCCCGCGGATTTTCCAAATCATTCCGCGGAGATCCGCGATGATCCGCGGACATCCGCGCGCAAATGGTTCCAACTTTGTCCGGGGCGGCCGTACGTTGTCGCATGGCAGTAGGCTTACTCGATTCCAACCTCACGCGATCGATCCTCGGCGGCTTTTTCGAAGTGTACAACTACTTCGGCTATGGCCTCGCCGAGCCGAACTACGCTGGAGGTTTACAACTAGAGCTGACGGATCGCGGCCACACAGTCGTTCGCGAGCTCGCGGTCAGCGTCTGCTACAAAGGCCGACACGTCGCTTGGCAGCGCTTGGACATGGTGGTGGACAACAGAGTCATCATCGAGATCAAAGCGACCGAAAAATTGCCTGCCTTCGCCAGCCGGCAGCTGATCAACTATTTGCACGTCACTCCGTTCCGCCTCGGTCTTCTTCTTCACTTCGGACCCGAAGCCAAGTTCTACCGCTTCGTCGATTCACGAAAGAGGACCTTCGGCACGCAGCCACAGAAAGAGCTGGCTGCGGCGCAAATCAACGATTTGGCCAATCGCGGTATCATACCCTAGTATCATGGAGGCTTGATTCACTGCGAGGAGACATGGCTCACCGTCGAGAGTTCCTGGCCCAAGTAGGGTTAGCCGCTGCCGCGATTGCGTTTGACGCCGATGAAATGCGCGCTGCCTCGGCGCCGACAACCGGATCGCCTTGGGACACCTCGTGGCTCGATCGACTCGCCTCCGCGCAGTATCGCGTCGTGTTCAACGCCAGCGACATTGCTGACGGAGCGGCGATGGACTACGCCGCCGGGTTTCTCGATGCGTACCACGAGGTGCACGGCACGACCGACGCGCAGACCCGCCCGGTCATCGTATTTCGTCGCATGGGCACGGTAATGGGTTTGAACGATATGCTCTGGGAGAAGTATGGCGTGGGCGAAGATCGGAAGATCAACGACTCCGCCACGCACGCGCCGGCCAAGCGCAATGTGTTCTGGAAAGCCGCACCGGGCGCGTCACCCCAAGCTGGCGCCGAGAAAATCGAGACGCTCCACAAGCGTGGCATGATCAGTCTCGTCTGCGCGATCGCGGCGGGAAACGTCGCGCGCGGCTTTGCCGAGAAGTCGGGGCGACCGGTCGACGAGGTGCGCGAGGAAGTGAAAGCGAACTTGGTGCCTGGCGCGATCCTCGTCCCGTCCGGCATCTACGCGCTCATTCGCGCGCAGAATGCCGGATGTGCGTACATGCAGGGGAGCTAGCTACTCGATCGGTCCACCCTTCTTCGTCTGGGGAACGCCGTCGGTCATCCACTTCGGCGCCGGCGTGCCTTTGAGGTAGTGATCGAAGAACTGCTTCATGCGCTGCTGGAAATCCTTTTGGTTTTCCTTGCGCGCCAAGTGGTGCGGCTCGCCAGGATATGAGAGCAGAATCACCTGCTTTCCCCAACGTCGCGCCGCGCCATAGAGCTCGAGACCTTGATGCCAGTCGACGGCGTTGTCGGCCGTCCCATGCAGGATCATGAAAGGCGTCTTGATGTCGCGCACGTGATAGAGCGCCGACTGATCCTCGAACAGCTCGCGGTTGTCCCACGGGTTCGTTCCCATCCGCACCTGCCCGACCTCGACGATTCCCTGCTGTAGCGTGCCCGTGCCCGGATACGTCTCGTCGTAAAAGCTCACGAGATTCGTCGGCGGCGCCCCTGTCACGACCGCGGCAAACATGTTCGTTCGAGTCAGGATGTAAGACGTCTCATATCCGCCCCAGCTGTGTCCCTGAATGCCGATGTGTTGAGGATCGGCGTAGCCCATCTCGATGACTTTCTTCACGCCGCTCGTCACACAGTCGAGCGCGGAGCTTCCTGGCTTTCCAATCTCGTAGACGATGTCCGGCTCGAACACGAGATAGCCGTCGCTCGCGTATTCGGCAAAGTGCGGCCGGTCGTCGTATACCGGCATCGGAAACGCGTGATGCGTGTTCGACAGTATCTCGTAGAAGTACACGAGCATCGGATACTTCTTGCCAGGCTCATAGTTCGCGGGGAGCGTCAGCGTGCCCTGGAGACGCTGACCTTTACTGTTCTTGAAATCGACCAAGACCCGCGAGCCCCAGCGATATTCGCCGATGAACGGATTCGCATCGGTCACCTTGGTCGGCGACGCGAAGGTCGTCGTCGACGTCCAGTAATCGGGCGACTCCGTGAACGTCTGCCGCGTGAAGATCACACGATCGGCCTTCTCGGCCTTCTGCACCTGGCCGATTTGCTCGTCTCCATAGATGAGCGGCGTCGGCTTCCCACCGGGTGAGACTGTGTAGTAGCCAGTTTTCTTTGTCCACTCACCGTATGCCGACAACGTCAGCGGCTTCGAGAGATCGATGCCTTCATCCTCTTCTGCCGGAGCGCCACCGAATGCACCGCCGCCGCCGCGGCCACCGCGTCCGCCTGCGTTGGGACGATCGAGCCGCACGATGCGGAATTGCGTTTGCTGCGCGTCGCCGACGCCCGCGGTGAGATTCACCGGCTTGCCGCCGTCGAGCGGCACCGCGTACACATCGAAGTGATGATTGAGAATCACCGACTTCCCGTCCTTCGACCAGCCCGCGACGCCGTACACCGGCTTTTCATATGGATGGTCGTCAGCGTCGTCGACGAAACTGATCTTGTCGCCGGCGGCGAGCGCTGTGCTGCGACCCGTCTCCATGTTGTACGCGAACACCTTCTTGTCCTTTAGATACAGGAACCACTTACCGTCGGGCGAGCTTCCCATCGTCCGCGTGAGACCCTTCTCGATCAATGTGCGATCGCCTGTCTCGGTATTGACGCGATAATAGTCTGCCTTGCTCCCGCCCCATTGCACCTCGCCGCGGTACGTCGTGTCGATGCGACCGAGCGCCCAGCGCGCATCTGGCGTCGGCGTGACATTCCGCATGACGTCGTCGGAGACGCGCACGAGCTTTCCGCTGGCGATGTTGAATACTGCCGGCAGCGTCGCGCGGCGCTCCTGCGCGATGCGAACGATCTGGACCGACTGCACCTCGGGATCTTTCCAGTGCCACACGTCCACGTTCGCTTGCGGTTCAGTGCTCGGCGCTTTGTCGAGCTCCTGCTCCTTGAGACCGACGTAGATCCGCGAGCCGTCACGCGTCCATCGGAGCGCGGCGAGCTCGCTCAGCACATGCGCCTTCGGGAAGCTTGCGTCCTTTGCCGGATCGTATTCGATGACCGCGGGTTTCGCGGCGCTCGCGTCGCGCCAGACGAGCAACGTATTGTCGCGTTGCGTATTCTCTTTCTTCTTGTCGCCGCGGAGCACCGCGAGCGCTTCACTCTTGTCGGCCCATGTGAGCTGATCGAAGTCGGCAGCCGCCGAGCTGAGAAGCTTCGACTGGCTCGTCGCAAGATCGACCACATACACGCCGTTGCCGACACGCTCGGCGGCATCGACGGTATATGCCAGCGTGCGCCCGGCGTCGTCGAAGTCGTAGAGGTTGACGTTGCCGATGTTCTGGGTGACTCCCGTCGACAGTTCGCGGAGCACCAGGTCGGCGCCATTCTGCTTCGCGCCGTTGACCTTGTTCGTTCGGACGGCGACGAATTTCGAGCCCTTAGAGAACTTGAACGTCGCGGCGTCGGGGACGGAATACTTGTCACCCGTCGCGAGATCGAGCACCTCGAATCGGCGACTTGGCGTCGCAGCAACGGGCCCGCCTGCCTGGGCGCCGCGACCACCGCCGCCAGCTCGACCGCCGCGGCCGCCGCGAGCTTCGGGCGGGCTCACGAAGTAGCCGATGTAGTGAGAGTCATCAGAGAATTGCGCGCCGGAACCGACAGGGATCGTGTAGCTCTTGTTGCCGCCAAGCTGGCGGACGAAGAGCGTGTCGTCGCCTTCGTTCGGTTGGTACGCGTAAGTCATCCAGGCGCCATCCGCCGAAAGCGCCGCACCATTGATGCGCTTCCACCGGGCAATGTCGGCGAGTCCAAGAACTTTTTTGACGCCGGGATCGGCCTTGACCGTCGTCGACACCGAGCCGGAGCCCAACGTCTGCTGGCTGGCGAGGGGAAGCGACGGTGCGATGACGAGGGCGCCGATGAACGCGAGGCGCAAAGAACGAGAGCGATGCATGAAGTCTCCGACGGGCAATCGTGGCAGGAATGCCGAATATACGCGCGGGGACGGCAGGTTGCTGGTTGCTGCGTCGGGACCGATCGCGCAAGTTGTGTCGTCCGCGGACGCACGTGCTTCCCTGTCTCCGGCCCTTCCCTCAAATGCCTGAAGTTTCTCGCCGTGCATTTCTCGCCGGAGTCGGCGGATCGTTCGCCGCCGTGTGGCTGGCCGGCGAGACACACGATCTGCTCGCCGCGGGGGCGCACGCCGCTCGCGCCGGCCGACAGACTCCGCCGCCGCCATTCCAGTTCCTCACGGCCGAGCAGGGCGCCGACATCGAAGCGATGTCCGCGCAGATCATTCCTACGGACGAGACGCCCGGCGCCCGCGAGGCGCACGTCGTCTACTTCATGGACCAGGCACTCGCGACCTACGCGAAGGAGCGTCGCGAGCCCGTCATCAAGGGGCTCAACGACCTGCATGCTCGCTTGGCGAAAATGTTTCGTGGCGCCAAGTCGTTCGCGTCCCTCAGTGATGCACAGCAGATCATGCTCCTGACCGCGCTCGAAAAGGAGAAGAGTCCATTCTTCGAGGAGATTCGCGGCGCCACGATCGCCGGCATGTTCGCCAATCCCGAATATGGCGGGAACACCAACAAGATTGGATGGAAGATGATCGGCTTCGACGACCGATTCTCGTGGGGACCACCCTTCGGCTGGTACGATCGCGATGTCCGCTGATCATCCGCATCACCCTCACCTTCCGCTCACGCCGCTGCAGACGAGCGGCCCTCGCTATCGGCCCGACGAGGAAGTCGACTTCGTCATCGTCGGCTCCGGCGCGGCGGGCGGCGTTGTCGCCAAAGAATTGTCGACGGCAGGATTCAAGGTCGTCGTGCTCGAGCAGGGCCCGTGGCGCACCGAGAAGGAATTCCCGCACGACGAGATAAAGGTCAACAATCAGAATTTCTTCACGAACGATTGGGGGAAGTCGCCCAACACATTTCGTAAGACGCCGAATGAAAAGGCGAAGGTGAAACCGTCCGTGCAATACGGCCGTGGCGTCGGCGGAACGAGCGTGCACTTCTCGGCGAATTTCTGGCGGTTCCGGGAGATCGATTTCAAGGAAGCGAGCGCGAAAGGGACGCTCGCCGGCACCGGGTTTACCGACTGGCCGATCTCGTATCAGGATCTCGAGCCGTACTACACGAAGGTCGACTGGGAAGTCGGTGTCGCGGGCGCACCAGGTCCGTACGATCCGCCGCGTTCCCGTCCCTATCCAATGCCGCCGCATCCACCAAAGTCCGCCGGTGTGCTGCTAGAGATCGGCGCGAAGAAGCTCGGCTACAAACCGTTTCCGGCGCCGATGGCGGTCGCGTCACGACCCTATGAAGGCCGGTCGGCGTGCGTTCAGTGCGGCTTCTGTCTCGGCTTCGGTTGCGAAGTTCGCGCGAAGTCGAGCTCCCTCGTGACGGTGATCCCGAAAGCAATGGCAACCGGGCGCTGCGAGGTGCGGCCCGAATCATATGTGCGGAAGATCGAGCTCGACTCGAAGGGACGCGCCATCGGCGTGAAATATTTCGACGCCGCGAAGAAGGAGATCTTCCAACGCGCAAAGGCCGTCGTCGTCTGCGCCAACGGTGCCGAGACTCCGCGACTGTTGCTCAATTCGAAGTCGAATCTGTTCCCCAACGGGCTCGCCAACTCGAGT
>Ga0068855_100004687_pt1 | contig 16715 bp, 12 predicted proteins | sample KBSCornC52_FD_66592 | JGI IMG/M metagenome (GOLD analysis project Ga0068855, IMG submission 66592) | Corn rhizosphere microbial communities from Kellogg Biological Station, Michigan, USA - KBS Corn C5-2 | ecosystem: Host-associated > Plants > Roots > Rhizosphere > Soil ...
ACACGAGCGGTAAATGCTCCCGTGCCCTCGTGTGTCCCCAGGATCCTCGTGCCCAAATCCCTGCTTGAGAATGCCCTCTGGAGCGAAGTTTCACTTCGCACGGCGGGAGTGCCTGAGGGCCATAGCGTTTTCTGTTTAGTTAATCGCTTCAATATTAGCGACAGCGCCCAAACCCCAACACCGTCATTCCGAGCGGAGCGGGGAATCATGGGCGGAGTCGAGGAACCTCCAATTTCCGCCGGTTCTCGCGCGGAGCCGTACCGCTGACCGGACACGAAACGCCTTCGCATACTCGGCCGCGTGAAGGAACGTAGATATTGAGGATTTACCCAGCAGTCTCAGAGGCGTTGCACTTCGCTTTCGACTACAGTCAAAGCATCTCTGACATCCGCTTTTCTGCTCTCCTTCCCAAGTTACATTTGGGAATACGCCTCGGAGCGGAGTTTCACTTCGCACGGCGGGAGTGTCTGCGGGGTGGCCGCCCCATCGATGATCCGCCCCACCCCTCGACTCATCTCAGCGTTTGAAAATGGGCGTCGTAACAGAGCCTGCGTCACCTCCTTACGCAATCGCGTGTCGCCGCGCAGTTGACCCTCGCCACCGCATTCAGGAATCATCCGCCCGCCGTTCGCGCTCGGCGTCGTCTTCATCCTTCATCCCTCCGCCTTTTTCTCTTCGCCCCATGGACTCCTGCCCCTTCGACCCCTTTGAGCAGAAACGCAAAGAAGCCGGCGTTCTCCCCTGCGATTTCGAGGGCGAACGTGTGCCGATGATCCTCCGCCACGCCGATGTGAAAGCCGCCACCAAGGATTGGCACAAGTTCAGTTCCGACGCGCCTCGACGACTCTCCTTCCCAACCGAAGAAGACGTCCGCTCGATGCGGCAATATCCGCTCGAAGTCGATCCGCCCGAACACACCGAGTCGCGCAAGTTGGTCGAACCCTTCTTCGCCCGGCCCAAGCTGCCCGAAGTCATTGCCAAAGTCGAAGCGCTGGCCCGGCGCCTGGTAGCTGACGCGCTCCGGCAGGATTCCATCGAACTCGTCCGCGACTTTGCCGTCGTCTATCAATCCAAGGCGCTCACCTACATGCTCAACGTGCCGGAAGAGGAAGCCGACGTCTGGATCTCCTGGGGCACGCACGTCTACCGCGACGTCGATGCCGCGGGCAAGGTCGAGCGCGGCCGGCAGTTCGAGGCGTATCTGCACAGCCTCTTCGACCGCGCGCTGGCCAATCCGGGCGAGGATTTTTTCAGCTACCTGAACCAGGCCACCTTCAAAGGTCGCGCCATGACGCGCGAAGAAGCCATGGGCATCGCCAACCTCGCTTTCGCCGGCGGACGCGACACGGTCATCAACGCCATCACCGGCTCGCTCGGCTACCTCGGCGGAAACGCCAAGGCGCTGGAGTACCTGCGCGAGGATCCCAAGCGGATCGTCAACGCCTGCGAGGAACTCTTCCGCCACATCTCCCCGCTCACTCACATCGGCCGCGTGTGCCCGGTCGAGACCGACGTCATGGGCGTGCCGGTGAAGCCGAAAGGCAAAGTCTCCCTCTGCTGGTCCTCCGCCAACTACGACGAAGCCGTCTTCCCCAACCCGCACGAAGTGCACCTGGATCGAAAGCCCAACGCCCACATGGCCTTCGGCTTCGGCTTGCACCTCTGCCTCGGCGCTCCGCAAGCGCGTCTCGTCTTGCGCAGCCTCATGAAAGCGCTCTGCGAGCAAGTCCAGCGCATCGAAATCCTCCAGGCCGAACCCCATTTCGAAGTCGAAGCTGAATACCGCCGCGCCGTCGGCTACGATGCCCTGCAGGCGAAGCTCGTTCCGCTGGCGTAGAGCGAGAGCCCGTGGAGGGCCGGTCCCTCGTCCGCGGGACCGCCGCCCAAATATTGGGGCGCTGACAGAAAAGCGCCCCCAGCAAACGCGCCCCACCACGCGAAGCGTTACTGGGAGCGGCGATCTCCAGGTCGCTGACCCAAATGCAACGCGCGAAGCGCCATCCTTTAGACATCGCTCCGCGATGCAGGGCGACCTGGCGATCGCCCCTCCCAGTAACGCTTCGCGTAGTGCTCCAATTCGAAAGCGCGGCCTGACAGCGTTCGTGCAATTGACACCCGCCCGCGCCTCCCCAGCGGCAAATACATGGATTTCTTTTCGGAGGTGGACGCCCATCACGAATGGGCGTGCACTAAAAATCAAATGAGGAAGAGGAATGACCACGGATTTCCCGGATGACACAGATTAAGGGGAAACAGCGACGCGGATGCTTTCAATCCGAGCAATCTGCGATCCATGGTCAAGACTCCTGCGAAGCAGCACTATTAAAGTAGCAATTAGAAAACTGTATCAAAGAGGATACCGGCGGGGCATTCAGGGGGCAGTCGCAAACCTTGACAGATCGTCGCCTCAAAAAAGCAACAACTGATTGGCGCCCTCTTGGGGAAATGGAAAATGGGGACGTGCCGGAAACATGCTCCGCGGCTTTGTTTCCTCCTCGGGGGCGGTCAGGACTCGGGCGCTGAGTCCAAGGCCTCGGCGATGAACCAGTCCTCCACCCTTTTGCGGGCCCACGGCGTCTTGCGCAGGAAGGTCAGGGAGGATTTCACGCTGGGATCGTGGAGAAAGCAACGGATCGGAATGCAATCCCCCATCTCGGCCCAGCCGTGCCGCTCGACCAATCGGGTCACAATGGTTTCCAGCGTGATTCCATGCAAAGGATCTCGGGGATGGGAGGAAGCGGGAGGCATCGAAGGAAAACGAGTATACGCACGCAGCAGCGGCGTCACCAAATTAGCACACACCCGCCGATTCTCGATCGAGGCGCTTCTCCGGGAGAGGGGTCGTATTCACTGGCTCGACCGTTCGCTCGCCGCCTGCCATCGTGGCGCTCGCTCTCTCTCTTCCCTTGCCCGCCAGGAAAAACAACAACAACGAGCCGCTCACCGGCGAAGCTTTGATCAAAGAAACCTGCCGCCGCATCCGCGTGGCGCGCAGCTATTGGGACGCCCATAACAATGCCGCCTGTCGAGGCGAACGGGAAAAAGCGCTCCAACTCTACGAAAGTCTGGGCAAAGCGGAGCGTGAGAAAATTCCGCAGGTGCTCCGGGTCTGGCTCCGCTACCGGAGCGAAAAGTACTTCGGCGAAGGCCGCACGCCGCCCCGCAACAAACGGCCCTAAACGCCCCGGAACCTTCGCCAACCAGAGATTCCTCCGCCCCTCCGGGGCGAGGCCGCGAGGGGATATATCCGATGGCTGCGCCTGCTCGCCTAAGGCTCACAGGCTTGCGCACCGGCTAAATTCTGTTGTCCCTCCGGGACAGCTACCGCCATCGTCAACCCCGACTCGAGATCGGCCAGCTAAGATGTGTATAAAGATCAGGCCGCAGACCGCGGCGGCGTTCAGCAGCACTGTCCCGGCGTCGGATACTTTCAGAATATGCGACCGACGCCGGGGACGGCCCCGCTACAGACTACGAGGCGTGAGTGCTTTCCGCGGCATGAGGGCCATGGCGGCGACGAAGGCGGTGAGCGCGGTGAGGGTAATGAGGACGCCCTGGAGCCGGGGATGGATGGCGGAGACGAGGGTGACGGCGAGGATGGCCGTGGCCGGCAGGACGGCACCGAGCATGGCAAGGCGCATCCCCATGATGGTCGCGGCACGGATGGCGATGATCATCAGGACGATGGCCGCGGACCCGATCATCGCCACCTCCAGCGGGACGAATTCCTGGGCGAAATACATGAGCGGATAGGCGCCGGTGAAGGCGCCGAGGAGGAGCAGGAGCATCCAGCGGTCGAAGTTGCGGATGGGGAAAGCATGACCGAGGAGCCCGAGGAAAAGGCCGAAGACCACGACGCTGCCGGGTCCCAGCCAGCTCAATTCTCCGAGCCGATCAATGGGCGCCACGCCCAGCACATCGAGGGCGATGGGGCGGCCGAAGAGCAGGTGGGTGTAATCCCAGGTGTAAACGGTCTGCCCGTTTTCGCGTCCATACCGGGTCGGTTGCAGGGAGAGTTCGAGCATGCGCACATCGGAGCCGACCGCGGTGAGGTCGATGTGGAAGGTATCCAGAATGCCAGCCGGCGGGGTTTGCAATTTGTAGAGACCTTTGCCAACCGCGGAGTAGCCGACGGTCATGGCCACCGGTTCGGCGGGCAGCGTCCCAAACCAGGCGAGTTTGTCCCCGCGAATTTCCACCGAAGTGCTCGGCTGGCCGGCGACGGTAATGTCGAGGTCGGCGAGGGAGATGATCTGCGGGGGAAGCGGGAGCAGCACTTCGCACGGGCCGGCGGCGCTGGGATTGAAGGCCTGGAACTGGGCATTGAGCTGCGCGGTGTAGATCGATTCAGGATCGGCCGTCCCCACGCTCAACGCTGGCTTGAGCGCCACGGTGGCGGAGAAGCTTTTCACCGTGGCCAGTGGTCGCGGCGGCGTGATCTCCAGACCCGAGGCTTTCAGCATCGGCACCGGCGCCGCAGCCGCGGTGACGCTGGGCGAGGCGGCATCGATGCTCCGGGAAACGGCGCGTCTCTTAGCAGCGGACAGGGCCGGCAGGAGTAAAGCCGCCAGCACGGAGATGAGCGCAATGACGACGATGAGTTCGAGAAGGGTGAAAGCGCGGTGCGGGTTCCCAACATGAGCCGCTGCTGCTCTGAGGCCAGACACGGTGAGGCATGATTTTTCCGGAGATTTTCCGAATGGCTGGTTATTCATAGAGAGGAGGTTTTTTGGAACCGTGCTCCTCTCCTGTTCCCTACGGGTTATGGCCCTGTTACCGCCGTGTTATATTCGACTTGTCGCCCTGACCCGACTCCCGCATCGGCCCCGCCGCCAGGGCCAAAAATGGGGAGCGTCCCTACGGCTGGGAGATCTTTGGGACGAGTCGATCGAGGAGCTTCCTGGCGGCATTTTCCAGCGCGGATTTTCCAGCCACATTCTCCGACAGATCGACCGCTACATCCGTTTGCCGATCGACGATCAGCAATTTGCCGTCGGCCGATCGGGAAGCTTTCATTTCCACCCGGGAGCGGCAGGAGACCAGATTGGCCCGTCGCCCCGCGAATTCGCTGAAGGCCTCGCCGCTGATCGCCACATCCGGAATCTTGTTCGTCAATTTCGGATCGAGCACCTCGAAACCCAGTTGCTGCAGGCTCAGCTTTAGCTCCGTCTCCACCGCCGGGTCGATCACCGGACGACTGAGATGTTGTTCAGTTACATTGACGCTGACGGTCGGCAGCTTACGTCCTTGAATCTGCTGCTTGAGCCGCGCGAGCTGTGCGCCGGGCGCTTCCGCCGTCGCCACGAGCGCGGCATTTTGATTGGTAAAAATTGCCTCGATCTTCGGCGCGAGTTCGGCGACCGCCTTGTCCAGGCCGGCGGCGTCGTTGTAAGAAACCACCTCTCCAAAGACGCGGCTCGTCTCCGTGCTCATGACCTTGACGGCGATGAAATGCTTTCCGCCGGTCTCGAAAATCTTCCCGGTGATCAAGACCTTTGCCCCCGTCAAGGAACCAATCTTCGCAGCCGTATCCGCGGTGACTGTGCCCGAGAGCGAAAGCTCCTGCTCACCCAGCACCTTCTCCAGCTCCTGCCGCTCGATGAGCGAGATATTCGCCGCGGCGGAAAGTCGCGCATTGAGCAGCAGGGCCACGTCCGTCCCTTGGTTATTTGCCCGGTCGCCGGTCGCCTGGAAATTCATGATGGCGGCGGTCACCGGCGGATTCTCGGCGTATGCCGAAGCCAGGCCGAGGCCGGCGGTGACGATGAGGGTGAGGAATGCAGTAATTTTCATGGGTCGGTTTTGGCGATTTGAAGGGCGTCCCGGAGAAGAGCGAAGAGGGCGTTTTGATTTTGCGGCGAATGCGCGAAATTCGGCAGCAGTGGCAGCGTCACTTTCATCACGAAGCCACCACGGGAGTCCGTGCGATAGACTCCCGGCAGGCGCTCGGGATCCTGGGTGAAGATCATCAAGCGGCCCGGCGAGCGCACCTGCGCGGCGATCGATTCGATCTCCCGCGCGTTGCCTTGACCGAGATAGACGAGCGCCGGATCCAGCTCGTCCGGCGGGGCCTCGCCGGCATCTGCAAAAGGAATGGAGATACTCTGCAAGGCGGCCTTGAGTTCCGCACTCGTTCCGAAGACGGCGATTCGCCCCGCGCCATTCGTCTGCGCCGCGGCCACCATTTCTTTCAGTTGCGCACCGAGATCCGCGGGATAGGCCACCACGCGCGCCGATCCCGCCGGCTTCCATGCGCCGTTGCCTTCCGCTTGCGCGGCAAAGCGCACCTCGAAGCTTGTGGGATGCCGCACCCCCGGCAGCGTCAATTTCCAGCTCTCGAAATGCGCCAGCGAATGAGCGAACACCACTTCCTGCACCACCGGAATACTTTGCCCCACGGGAGCCGCGATGGCGCCGGCAAGCTGATAGACAGTCGCCCTCACGCTGGCCTTGTGGCTGGCCTCGGTCGCCGTCACTTCCAGCGCCAGTTCGACTGGTTGCCCTCCCCACACGTGGAGCACCGGCGCCGGATCAGGACCTTCCGTCAGGCCGGCCACGCGGACCTTCGTCTGGGCATACGAGGTCACCGCAACCAGCATGGCCATGAGAACAAGCAAAGTCTTCATCGTGAACGAGGCGCCCTCGTGGAGCAGGTCTCTGGCCACGCATCGGCCAGAGCGTAGCATCTCTCGCGGATTTCTTCCTGCCGCCCTGTGGCTCCGAATTTGCTTGGAACCTTGCGGCCCTGGGTAACTCGACCTTTCCCCGGGTTACGCACCTACCAAACGATGCTTCGCTCGCTGTCAATTTTCCTCTTGTTCCTCTGTGGAGTCACTTGCGCCTTTGGCGAGAAGATGCGCCTTGCCATCATCGGCGGCGACGCCACCGAACCGGTGCGCAGCCTGTTGACCGCCGAGATTTCTCATCAGCCCGACCTGACCGTGCTTGAGCGCGCCGAGCTCGACAAAATCTCCTCCGAGGTCGCCCTGCAGAGCCAGGGCTTCATCAGCGCCGGCCAGTTCCGTGCAGGCCAGCTCTTGCATGCCGATGCCCTGCTCATGCTGCTGCCCGATCCCGCGCACCGCGTGCTCCACGTGCGCCTCGCCGCCGTCGCCCAGGGCGTCGTGCTTTTCGAAGACTCCATCCCGCTGCCCGTACCCGCGCCGGCGGAATGGGCCGCCATCGCCGCGAAGAAACTCGCGCCCTATCTCGCCTCCCTCCACACATCGAAAACGCCGCGCATCCCGCTTTCCATCCTGCGCATTCATTCCGTCACCGCCGGCTGGGAATCCGCGCGCGTGGAAAGCGAGCTGGGCTTCCTCCTTTCCTCTCGCTTGCGCAATGAACCTTCGCTCTGGGTCCTCGAACGTACGCAGATGGGTCCGCTCGAATGGGAGAAAGCACTCCAGGCCAGCCCCGCGCCATACTGGACCGGCAGCTATCTCCTCGATGGTACGCTCAGCTCCGAGGGTGGGGGATTTACCATCGCCGCACGCCTGCGTTCCGCAAAGCTCGGCAAAGATATCGCGCTCTCCGCCCACGGCGCGGACTTGCGGCAACTCTCCGAGGCCCTCGCCAGTCAGGTCACCGCCAGTCTCCAGGTCGAACATCCCAGCACGCCTTGGGACATGGCCGCGGAGGCCCGCCAGTTCCAGGATGAAGCGCTCTGGGCCTGGCGCTGGAAACTTTATGAAGAAGCCAGCCAGGCCAGCGAATCCGCCTGGGCGCTCGGCTTGCAAAACAACACTGTCGCCCTGTTGCGCTTCGAGTCCGACGTCAGCCGCCTCGGCGTCGAGATCGATGCCACCAACCGCAGCGAGGTGGAAAAGCCCCGGGCGTGGACGTCCGATTGCGCCAACGAAGCGCTCGATCGTCTCCAGGAGAGCCTCGCTTGGAAAGGGCCCGATCTGCCTCAGGAGTGGGTCGGCCTCAGCGCCGGTTGCCTGTGGGAATGTTCGCGCCTCCTGCGCACCTGGTACTACTTCGCCCCCGATCTTCAGCCCGCCGAACGCGAAGCCCTCGCCACCCTGCGCTCCCGCTTGCGGGCCATCTCCGATTCCCTGAAACCCGCCGCCGAAAAATTCCCGCGTCCCGTGCTCGACGAGAAAACCCTCGGCTTCGCCCCACCGCCCGGACGCACCCAGGACCCCGCCGGTAGCCTCTATACCGTGCGCGGCATCTTCGGCTCCCTCTGGCAGGAAGACGCGCGCCAATGCGCCGCCCAGTTCCGCCTCCTCCTCGACGACCTCGACCGTCTTCCACTCACCACGCGCATGATTCTCAAGTCGCCCATCCTCAGCGGCGACCATGGTTTCGCCCCTTGGATCGTTTCCTGGAATCGCCAGGATCGCCGCCTCTCCATCGCCACCTTCCAGGCCGCGCTGCTCAAGGGCGCCACCTCCCCCGAGCGCGCGATCGATGTCGCCCGCATGATGATGGAGCCGGCGCGTCATCTCGATCCCTTCTACGATCCCCGCGAAGTCAACGTGGTACAGATCCGCGCCGCCATGGCCGCGCTGGAGGAGGCGCTCTGGAACGCCCGCGACGCCTTTGCCCATGGGCAGATCGCCCCCGATTACTATTTCGCGGTCATCGGCGATCTGATGACTGAGGAACTCCGCTCCACGCGCACTGGCCCGCCGCCTGCCGACGTCAGCGTCGAGGCCTTCCGCCTGAAGCTCTTCAAGTATCTCATTAGCGCCCGCCAGGACGATTCCCTCCGGATGGACCGCTTCGAGCCCGATCTCGACAAGCTCTCTCCCGAGGCCATGAAGGAACTCGCCGCCCTCATCCACGCCAGCCTCCAGCGTCATCCGGAGAACCCCATCCACTCCACCTATTTCATGAGCATGGAGCACACCTACGCCACCGGCGGTGTCCATCTCCACGGCACCGCCATTCCCTCCGTACCCGCCGCCCAGCCTGGTCAGTTCCTCCCCGCCGCATGGACTGTCTCCCAAGCTCAGATGATCGGCGGCAGCAGCATTCAGAATCCCATCCTCCGCTACCGGCAGGGCTGCCTCTATATGCTGGCGAATAACCTCGCCGTGAACGTGACGCGCGAGTCGAATCTTCTTTTCGTGTTCAATCCCGCGAAGAGCGCCACGGCTCGATCCGCCTACCCGGGGCCAGCGTTCGGACAATTCGACATGGAGGTCGCGAAGGATCGGCTGCTCATCACCGACGGCACCAAGGTCTCTTCCTACGTCGCCGGCGAGCCCCGCTGGAATGAATTCAAGATCCCGGAGATAACCAATCCCCGGCTCTTCGTCGTCGATGGCCGCATCTATGTCACGGGCACCCCCGGTATCCTCGTCCAGCTCGATCCCGTCACCGGCCAGTCCAAGATCCTCGTCTCCACCCGGCGCCGCCCCGCGCTGAGCAACCTCGACGACCAGCCGGCCTGCGACATCTCCAAGGTCTTCCAGGACGCCAAGGGTCGCCTTTGCCTGCTCCTCGATTTCTCCCGTGTCTATCGGCAGGATGCCACAAACCACACCTGGACCGAACTTTTCGACGCGCAAAAAGGCAAGCCTGCCACCTGGCCCGAGGACCAGGTCCTCCTCGCCACCATCGGCGCCGACGGCTTCGTTACCCGGCCTTTCGGCCCCAATCCCGACCTGGCGCTCCTCGCCTTCGTCGGCAGCGTCCGCATCGAGCGCGCGGAAGCCAGCGGCGCCCCCGAGCCGCCGCCGGCTGCCCCCGTCGGCTTTCCCACCAGCCCGCTCCAGCCCACCTCGCGCGACCACCACCTCCGCGCCACCGACTGCGCCGTCTTCGATGGCACCGACCTCTGGCTGCTCACCGTCGACGACATGGGCCAGCGCCTGCTCCTCAAGCGCATGTCTGCCTCCGGCCAGTTCGACCACATCGTCCCCATCGAAGTCGGCAAACCCGGCGGCCCCATGTTCACCGCCCAGATGTGCGCCACCGCCGACGGCCTCTTCGTCTATCGCGGCGGTCAAGGCGCCTTCTACCGCAAAGCCGACCTCGCCGCCTGGCACCAGCTCCCGCCCAAGTCAGCCCCCGCCAAGACAAAGTAGCACGAACGCCCGATTCGCCGTCGTCACCATTGGCCGCCGGGACGCTTGCCTGCTCTGAGGGAGAGATAGGGGTCATTCAAAAACTCGGCACACGCTTCACAGAACTTTCGGCGCGTCCGCGGCCAAAGTCCTTTTCCCGAAAATCGCCGCCAGGCCGAATTTTGGATCGTCCCTGTTGGAAAAGCATGGTCATTTCGCTTTCCGCCACGCAGTGAGCCCGCATTCCGTGGCGTCCACCTTCATGTCTCCTTTGCTACGATGACGTTCCTCCCGACCGACGGTAGCGTTGAAAAGCCGCCATCGCCGGACTTCGCTTTCTTCCCCACGCTCGGGCCGGTGGAGGCGCAAATCGCCGGTTATTACCGGCAGTTCCAGAGCAGCCAATGGTGGCCGGCGGCCAAGCTGCGGCAGTGGCAGTTTGCCCAAGCGGCCCGGTTGATCGCACATGCCCGCGAGCACGTGCCTTTTTACGCCGAGACGCCAGGCCGCCTGCCGCCCGCCATGGAGAAAGGCATTGATGAGAGTGTGTGGCATTCCCTCCCAATCCTCACCAAAGAGGAAGTGCGCGCCGAGGCTGCGCGGCTGAAGAGCCGTGGCCTGCCTCCAAACACCACGGTGTATTCGGATTGGACGACCGGTTCGTCAGGCCAGCCGCTGGAAGTGCTCAAGACCCCCACCTTCGACATTCTCTTCCGCGCCAATAAGCTGCGAATGTTGCAATGGCATCGATACGATCCGATGGGAAAGGTGTGCGAAATGCGGCCATTTTGGAAAACCGGCGGCGCCGTGCATCGCATGGGATGTTGGGAGTGGCCGTTGGGGAATATGTTCCGGACCGGGCCGCAATTAATCATGGATATCTTTTCCGAGATCGAAGCGCAGATGCACTTTCTCGAGACCGAGGCGCCAAATTATGTGCTGGCTTTTCCTTCCAATCTTCGGCTGCTCCTGCGCGCTTTTCGGCGCGCCGGAAAACAACTTCCTTCGTTGCGTTTGGTGCGCACCATGTCGGAGCGCCTGGATCCGGATTTGCGACGCGAGTGCCTGGAGACGCTGGGCGTGCCCCTCGTGGACTGTTATGGCGCCCAGGAAGCGGGCTACATCGCCATCCAATGCCCGGAACACGCTCATTACCATATGCAGAGCGAGATGAGCCTGATCGAGGTGCTGCGGGAAGATGGTGCGCCCTGCCAACCCGGCGAGACGGGTCGCGTAATCATCACGCCGCTGCACGCCTTTGCCATGCCGTTGTTGCGGTACGAATTGGGCGACTACGCGGAAGTGGGCGCCCCCTGTCCGTGCGGCCGCGGCCTACCCGTGTTGCGCCAGATCTACGGACGAAAAAAGGAGGCTCTCACCCTGCCCTCCGGCAAACGTCGCTACTCCCTGTTTGCCTCGCCAGTCTTCGAATTCATCCGGCCGGTGATTCAATATCAAATCGTCCAAAAGAGCCTGACGCTATTGGAAGTGCGGATCGTCGCAGAACGCCCACTGGAAAAAACCGAGTGTGACCTCATCATCGATCGACTTGCGGTTCAGGTTGGAGCGGAGTTTGAGATTCGCCTGGTTTTCGTGGATCACATCCCACGCCCTCCGGGCGGTAAGTATATGGATTTCTTTTCCGAACTGGAGGCCAGCAACCAGTGATCGCACCAGACTTTCCGTTTTTCCCCGTTCTTGCCCCGCCGGAAGCGGAAATCGTCGGTCTCTATCGGCAATTCGAGAACAGCCAATGGTGGCCGGCGGAGAAGCTCCGGCAGTGGCAATTTGAGCAGGTGGCCCGGTTGATCGCGCATGCGCGCCAGCACGTGCCTTTTTATGCCGAATCGCCCAACCGACTTCCGCCCGCGGCAGAGGACGGCATCGATGAGTGCGCGTGGCGCTCGCTCCCGATTCTCACCAAAGAGGACGTGCGCTCCGAAGGTGCGCGGCTGAAGAGCCGTTACCTTCCGCCGAACGTGTCGGCCTGTTCGGACTGGACGACAGGCTCGTCGGGCCAGCCTCTGGAGGTGCTCAAGACCTCCACTTTCGCTGTGTTCTTTCGCGCGAACAAACTGCGGCTACTGCGCTGGCACGGCTACGATCCGCTGGGCAAGGTGTGCGAAATTCGCCGGCGCTTCTGGCATCATGAAGACGCGGTATTTCGCATGTGGTGCTGGGAACGGCCGTTTGGAAATCTCTTCCGGACCGGAGAGCAACTGACGATGGATATATTCTCCGAGGTCGAAGCGCAGGTCAGTTTTCTCGAAACCGAGGCGCCGAATTATGTGCTGACTTACCCTTCCAATCTTCGGCTGCTCTTGCGTGCGTTTCGACGAGCCGGAAAACGACTGCCCACGTTGCGTTCGGTTCGCACGATGTCAGAACGACTGGAGCCGGATCTCCGCCGCGAATGCGAGGAGACGTTGGGTGTACCGCTCATCGACTGTTACGGTGCGCAGGAAGCGGGTTATATCGCCATCCAGTGCCCCGAGCACGCCCATTACCATCTGCAAAGCGAAATGAACCTCGTCGAGGTGCTGCGGGAAGACGGTGCGCCCTGCCGGCCTGGCGAAACCGGCCGCGTGGTCATCACACCGTTGCACAGTTTTGCCATGCCGCTTCTACGCTATGACTTGGGCGACTACGCCGAAGTGGGGGAACCGTGTCCGTGCGGGCGCGGTCTCCCGGTGTTGCGGCAGATCTACGGACGCAAAAAGGAAACCCTCACCCTGCCTTCCGGCGAACGCCGTTACTCGGTATTTACGTCGCACGTCTTCGCGGCGCTGCGGCCGGTGGCCCAGTATCAGATCGTCCAAAAAAGTCGGACGTTGCTGGAGGTGCGGATCGTCGCAGAACGACCGCTGGAGACCGCCGAGTGCGAGCAAATCGTCAGCAGACTCACCAAGCAGGTCGGGCCAGAGTTTGAGATCCAGTTGGTTTTTGTGGAGAGCATTCCTCGGCTTCCCGGAGGCAAATATATGGACTTCGTTTCGGAGATCGGAGCCGGTGATCGGTGATTGGAGAGAATCGGGACCGAGTCTTCACGCAATCGGCATCCCCCTGTGGTCCCGAAGTAAGGCCCAAAAAGGAGCGCTGCGCGCACCATTTTGGGTCGGCGATTGGAAAGTCGCCGCTGCCAGCGCCATCCGCGGTTAGCTTTGTGCGATTGGGCATTGAATGTTGCACGTTGGATGGCGGATGTTTGCCGCGTAGCTGCCTCTCCTCTTTTCCGCCATGACGTTCACTCCGACCGACGGTATTCATGGAAGACCAACATCGCCAGATTTTGCTTTCTGGCCCGTGCTCGGTCCCGCAGAAACGCACATCGCCCGTCTCTACCGGGAATACGAGAACAGCCAATGGTTGCCCGCCGAGACGCTCCGTCAGTGGCAGTTCGATCAAGTGGCGCAATTGATTGCCCATGTCCGCCAGAACGTGCCTTTTTATGCCGAGACGCCCGGCCGGCTGCCCCCGAGCACCGCGACCGGAATCGAAGAAAGCGCGTGGCGCTCTCTCCCGATCCTCACCAAACAGGAAGTGCGCGCCGAGATGGGGCGGCTGAAGAGCCGCCGCGTGCATCCGAGCGTCACCGTGATTTCGGATTGGACTACCGGTTCATCGGGCCAGCCTCTGGAAGTGCTCAAGACATCGACCTTTGACCTCCGCTTCCGCGCGATCAAACTGCGGATGCTGCGCTGGTTCGGGTACGATCCAGCCCGCAAGGTCTGCGAAATCCGCCGGCCTTTTTGGAACACCGAAGCCCCGGTGTATCGCATGACTCGTTGGGAATGGCCCTTTGGGAACATGTTCGCGAGCGCGGAACAAGTGAGCATGGATATCTTTTCTGAGGTCGAAGCTCAGGTCCACTTCCTCGAGACCGAGTCGCCGGACTATTTGCTGACTTTTCCGTCCAACCTACGCTTGCTCCTGCGTGCGTTTCGACGGGCCGGCAAACGGCTGCCCCGCTTGCGCCTGGTACGCACGATGACGGAACGGCTGGACCCGGACTTGCGACGTGAATGCCAGGAAGTTTTGGGTGTGCCCGTCTTGGACGTGTATGGGGCCACGGAAGTAGGGTTCATCGCCATCCAGTGCCCGGAACACGACCATTACCATGTGCAAAGCGAACTCAACCTCGTCGAGGTGCTGCGGGAAGATGGCACGCCGTGCCATCCCGGTGAAACCGGCCGCGTGGTTGTCACGCCAATGTATGCCTACGCCATGCCGCTCCTGCGCTATGAGATCGGCGACTACGCGGAAGTGGGCGAACCGTGTCCCTGCGGCCGCGGCCTGCCGGTGTTGCGGCAGATCTATGGACGCAAACAGGAAACGCTCACTCTGCCCTCCGGAGAACGTCGCTTCTCGGTGGAAATGTTTCTGGTCTTTGAGCACATCCGGCCGGTGATCCAGTATCAGCTCATCCAAAAAAGCCTCACCGCACTGGAACTGCGAATGGTTACCGAACGCCCGCTGGACGAAGCGGAGTGCGACCTGATCAGGCAGCGACTCATTCGGCAGGTCGGTGCGGGCTTCGACATCCGCTTGATTTTCGTGGAGAGCATTCCGCGGCGTCCTGGGGGCAAGCACATGGATTTCTTTTCGGAGATAGAAACGGGTGGCCAATGATCGTCTTCGCATTGGTCTGACATCTTGATACAGCCCCCATCTGGCGCGCGGTGGGGATCCCAACGCCACGTTTCGAGGAAAAACGGCGGTAAGCCCGGCTTTCAGCGTCTACCGGTTTGCCGGCATACGACTGGCCCGAGCCCAGAGACGGTGCTCCGGGGTTTCGCCGGTAGGCGGTTTGTGGAGGAAACAGGCGCCGGCACCGAGGACAACGATCAAGAGGGCGAGGAGGCTGATGACCTTCAAGGTAGCGGAGCCTCTGCTCTTCGGTGCGGCCACCTTCGATGCCGCGGCCTGCGGGGGGCTCTTCTGTGATTCTGGCGTCGAGGGTGCTGCCTGCTTCGATTTGCTCTTGGCCGCCTTGCGCTCGTAACCCTTTCGCCCGTCTTCGCCCATCACGCGGTAGCAGGTGAAGCAGACGCGGACTTCGTCGCTGAATTTCCAGATAAAGCCCCGGTCATGGACTTTCTGGCAATGCAGACAGGTCACCGACCGCTCGGCGTAGGACGTCGTCCCAAGTGGGCCGATGGCCGAAGAGCGAGGCGGAGGCGGGCAAATTTTCATAAATTCTATAGTAACTGGAAGTATGCAGCAACCGTACCCAAGCGACGGAAAACATTACGGAAATTACGTATTTCCTATCTGCGTATCCTGCCCCGCCGTGGAGCTCGTGGAATTCCACTTCTTGTTTAACGTTTAGCGTACCCCCACCTGACGACTTGTTCGCGTGCCCTACAAACCATCCCGCGCCGCAGCTTCCGATGGCGAGAATGACACCAAAGTGGACGCAAGGAGATTTGACTCTCACCCGCGCTCCGCGATGGTGTGCGTCTTTCGATGAAAACGGTTTTCCGCGTCTTTGCCTATGTCCGTCGCTATCCTTGGATGGCCACGGCGATGATGGCTTGCGCGATTCTCGGGACCCTGATGGTCGTGGTCTTTCCCAAGGTCACGCAGGTGATCATCGATGACGTGCGCCATGGGCGCGGCGACCGGCTCTGGCCGCTGGTGCTGGCGGCGGCTGCCTCGTTCTTTGCGCGCGACCTGCTCAACGCCCTGCGGATCGTCATCAACAATTCCTTCGAGCAGCGCGTGATCTTCGATCTGCGCAGCGATCTCTACGCGCACATTCAGCAGTTGCCGCTGGGTTGGTTCGACAACCGTTCGACCGGCGACATCATGACCCGGTTGCTCGAGGACGTGCAGGCGGTGGAACGGGTGCTCATCGATGGCATCGAGCAGGGTGTGATCGCCGTGCTGCAAATCGTCATCGTAGCAGGGATGCTCTTTTTCTATCTGCCGTGGCTCACCTGGCTGGCGCTGATCCCCGTGCCGCTGATGGCCATCGGCGCTCTCTCGTATACGCTGACCGCGCCGAGCCGCTATCGGCAGCAGCGCAAGGCTTCCTCGGCGATGAACGCACTGTTGCACGACAACCTCGCCGGCATTCGCCAAATCAAGACTTACGTCCGCGAGCGCGAGGAACACGCGCGCTTCAATGCCGCGAGCAACGACCTGCGCAACGCCACCATGACCATCATGCGCGTGTGGGCGATGTACAATCCGGCGATGACCTTCATTGGCGCGCTGGGCGCGGTGCTCGTGGTGGGTTTCGGTGGGCGGGCGGTGTTGCACGGTCAAATGAGCGTGGGCGATCTGGTGGCGTTTCTCTGGCTGGTCAGCGCGCTCTATGAGCCGATCGGGAAATTGCATTCGCTCAACCAGCTCCTCCAGGCTGGCCGCGCCGCGGGCGAACGCGTCTTCGAAATCCTCGATACACCCGCCGAGCCCGGCCGCGTGGAATACGACGAGAAAGTCGACATCGCGGGAGATGTGCGTTTTCAGGATATCGGCTTTGCCTATTCGGAGGAATTGCCGGTGCTGCATCACATTCATCTGCACGCGCAACCGGGCGAGACCATCGCACTGGTCGGCCACACCGGCGCCGGTAAATCGACGCTTGTCCATCTGCTCACCCGTTTTTACGAGTTCGATGCCGGCGAAATCCTCATCGATGGCAAGTCACTCCGCGATTTTTCCAAGAGCGCGCTGCGATCGGCGGTC
>Ga0068855_100004692_pt1 | contig 16704 bp, 10 predicted proteins | sample KBSCornC52_FD_66592 | JGI IMG/M metagenome (GOLD analysis project Ga0068855, IMG submission 66592) | Corn rhizosphere microbial communities from Kellogg Biological Station, Michigan, USA - KBS Corn C5-2 | ecosystem: Host-associated > Plants > Roots > Rhizosphere > Soil ...
GCGTCGCACGAGCTGCGCACGCCGCTCACCCCCGTCCTGGCGGCGATCAGCCTCATCGAGCAGGACGGCACGATCCCCCCGGCGCTCGCCGACCAGATCGGCATGATCCGCCGAAACGTCGAGACCGAGGCCCGCCTCGTCGACGACCTGCTCGACGTGACCCGCATCAACCGCGACAAGCTGCGCATCCAGCCGACAACGGTGGATCTTCATTCGATTCTGCGTGATGCATTGAGCATGGCCGCGCCGGCCCTGCGCGAAAAAGAGATCGCCGCGGTCGCCAATTTAATGGCCGAAGGTCCGGCCATTCACGGTGATGCAGCGCGCCTCGCCCAAGTCTTTTCCAATCTCCTGACCAACGCGGCGAAATTCACGCCGGAAAACGGCCAGGTGACCCTTCGCAGCGAGATCGTCGAATCAGTGGTGCGCGTGACGGTGAAGGATACGGGCATTGGCATTTCCAAGGAGGTGCTGCCCCATATTTTCGAACCCTTTCGGCAGGGTGAGGTGGCCAAGCAGCGGCGCTTTGGAGGACTGGGTTTGGGCTTGAGCATCGCCAAGGGATTGGTCGAGGCGCATGGCGGCACGATCCGGGCGCACAGCGACGGGCCCGGTCAGGGCGCGATCTTCACGGTCGAGTTGCCCGTGGTCTCACCGGATGCGGTGCATGCCGAAGAGGCGCCTTCCACGTGTAATCCTGCTGCGATGGGGCGAACATTGCGCGTCCTGCTCGTCGAGGATCACGAAGATACGCGTCGCATCCTGGCTCGCCTGATTTCGTATTGGGGCCACACTCTGACCGTCGCCGTCAGCGTGGCCGAAGCGTGCAAGGCTTTGGACGAGGAGAAGTTCGATCTCGTGCTGAGTGATATCGGCTTGCCCGACGGTTCCGGTTTCGACGTCGTCGCCAAACTGCGCAAGATCTCGACCATCCCAGCCGTGGCGATGAGCGGCTATGGAATGGAAAGCGACCTCGCCCGCACGCAGGCGGCTGGTTTCAACAAGCATCTCGTCAAACCCGTCGCCGCGGAAACGCTGAAAGAAGTGCTGACGCGACTCGGCGGGCAGGGGGAATCGGCATAAGCAGGGCGCCCGCGAGAATTTGTCGCGGCGGCGACGCGGTGTAACTCTTGCCTCTGGAAGAGCGATTGCAAGATGCTCTACTTGGCCGCGTCGGGTTTCTTCTCCTCTGGTTTGGCCGCAGTGTCCGGCTTCGGTGTGGCGGGAGTCGAGGGCGTGGCCGAAGCGGGCTTGGTTTCCGGAGCTTTGGGAGGAGTCGTGGTGTCCGGTTTCTTTTCCACCGGCTTCGGAGCCGGTGCGGCAGGTTTTTCCGTGGCGGGTTTCGGTGTGGTGGTCGCGGGTTTCTCGGCAGGCTTTGGCGCGGGTGTGGCGGCTGGCGGAGGCGGCGGCAGTTCCGCACCCCGATTGATCTTTACCTCGGGCAACGCCTTCTTGAGGGTGTTCACGCCGGCGTCGGTGACTTTCGTCTCGGCAATGTAGAGCCGATGGAGGTTCTTGAGATGGGCGAGGTGCGTCAGGCCGGCATCGGTGATCCCGGTCGAGAAGAGGTTGAGCGAATTGAGCTTGTCCAGCTTCTCCACTGCCACCAGGCCATCGTCGGTTACATTGCTCTGCGCGAGGCTCAGCGTGGTGAGGTTTTTGAGACTTTCAATGTTGGCGAGATCGGCGGCCGTGAATTGTTTGCCGGCGAGATTCAGCTCTACGATGCTCGGGATGGACTTGAGTTGCCCGTACAAGGCGGCGTCCGGCTTGTCTACTCCGCGGAAATTGACGTAGCGCCAGTTGACGCCGTTGGCGATCTGGTCCGCGCGGGCGCCATGCTTGGCCAGTTCGTCGATCGCCTTGGTCTCCTCGGGAGTCGGGGTCGGTCCCGGGTCGGCCTTGTCATCCGCTGCCCGCAGGTCCATGCGGCCCAGGCTGAGGGAACAGGCGATGGCGAGAGAAAGAGTCAGAAGGAGACGGCTCGGTAGTTTCATCATGGAGGAGGGGGTAATTTCGAGTGGGCATGAAGAATAACCACCGAATCCGCCAGATTGAAGGCCCTATTGTGTGTGGGGGAGGTGAAGCGACCGCCACCGCCTCTTTTGCCAGATCGGCTTCCGGCGCGCCTCTCAAGTCTGAAATCCACCCCTGACCCCGCCCTGCGTCCTTTCGTTACCAAAGTCCTCAGATTGCCCACCTCGCCGGGACGATCCGCGCTGCCTCACTAGGATTCGAACCTAGACAAAGTGATTCAGAGTCACTTGTGCTACCATTACACTATGAGGCAATTTGCGGTGGGGACGGGGAAGGTATGGAACCACGCTGCATTGTAAATCACTTTTTGCGACAATACGCATTTCGCCCATCGCCATGGGAAGACGTGATCAGACGGCATTCCACTACGGTGTCAAATCGCGGAAGTAGACTGTCCGCAATCCGATGCTGTCGTCCGAGAGAGTTGGAGTGCCTTTACTGACCTGATACCGCTCGAGCATTGCTTCCTGACGTTGTTCCGCAGTGACGACCAACTTGCCCGCCGCCGTTTGTTTGAGGGCTTGTCCGACCGTGTAGACGGTGAAGACGTTACCTCGAGCCGTGATGAGGTTGCCAATGTCCCGAATCAGTTTTTCGCTTTCCTCGCCGCCGTCGGCCACACCGGCAATCTCGCAGATTTCGCCGGGCGAGTCGTAAACGTTAATGCTGGTCGTAGACTGTTTGGGGTAGAGTTGGCCGGCCGGCAATTTGCCCTTCGAAGCCAGCGTGTGATTGTAAATGTTTTTGGCGATCTGCTGAGCCGTGCCCAAGGTGACTGTGCTGGTGGAGAGCGAACTGCTCGTTGCGCCATAAATGACGGCGGTCAGCGGATCCGTCCGCTCGATATCGAAGGGGGTTGGCTGGTTGTTCACGTCCCGAGAAACCGGCTGCGCGTTCACATTGACCCGCCCACCTGTGGAGTTGCTATGTGGGCTGTAGATTCCTGATGCGGGTGCTGGAACCGTCGCGGGAACGGTGAAAAGGTCCATAAATGCCCAATCTGGGACGACGGTGGTAGGGAGGGTGCTCGGCTGCATGTGCAGCGAACGCCAAGGGATACCGGGTTGAGGCGCGGAATTGCTGCCTTCGATACCTGCGTGGATCAATCCCAACTCACCCGAGGAATGGACGCGGCCCAAGACCCGTGGATCTTGAGAAGAACCCGCAGCGGGAGTCGGCGCGGGGACGGGCATCTGCATACTCGCCGTAGAAATATGTCCGGTAGCATCAAGATCTTGGGGAATGAGGACACCCGCCATGGGACCGGTCAAGGACGAGAGACGATACAGGTTGTCGGCTAGAAAAGTATTGTGAGTGGATTTTTTCCAATCCGCCGTCACGCCGTTGACGCGGGGGTCTGCCGTTTCAAAGGAGGTCACATCAAACATCGTGGCCGCGCCCTGATCCAGCGGGAAGGTCAATGGTGTGGCCAGCGGGGCCACGTCGATGCGGGGACCGTTGGGGACATTGACGCTGATGGCGGCACGCAAAGTGACACTGGTGAATCCCGGCGCGGTTCGAGGTTCCTTGCGATATACCTCCATACAAAAAAGGCGATACTGGCCAGCACCCATAACGGCGTAGCCGGCTGTCGCCGCTGTCTGGGCGTTGTAGAGGTAGCCTTGGGAAGTCGCGGTATTTTGCGGAATCACGATATTGGGTTCGACGGCGGCTGGTTTGCCATTCGCATCATAGTAGAGCGCCGAGCCATCGCTGTCTTTCTTGTTCATTTCGTCAAAATAAAGACGCCAACCCGCGCCATCCGTGCTCCTTAAATCCACCGTCGTGTTGCCATAATTGGGTGGCAAATAGATCTCCACCATTACTTCCGTCTTATATTTACCCTGATTAGTGCTGCCCGTCGGTTCTGGGGTGGGCGAGACCCAAACGCTCATTTCCGTAATATGAATGGCTCGGGTCAATCCTTTGAAAGTGTCATCCGTACCTTGAATGCTGGAATTCACAAAATCGGGTGTGAAGACGTTACCGATCCACTTGGCTCGGATAGGCTGAACGATGGCTTTCTGGCTCTCCGCCGAACGCACATAATCAATAATGTTCAGCGCAAGCTGGGCGAGACGGTGCGTGCGGAGCGCCGTGGAATACGCGTTGTAATACTTTTCTTGAATAGAGTGCCCCGTACCATCCACCATTGGCCAATCTGAACGTTGCAGATAGTTCGTGATCAGGTTGTTGACCACGGTGTTCAACTTGGTGGCATCGACATTACCGGTCGATCCGCTGGGGGAGGTGCCGCTAACGACACCGGTGATGCCGGGATCGATGTAGGCCATGCTATTGCTGGGATTTTTGAGGATGTCGAGGAATGGCCGGGTCAAGGGCGCGCCATTGACCATGATGACGTGACCCGCGGCGTCTCGCATCACGGCGTTGCTCAATTGCGTGGTCAGCATCATTCGAGGCTGACCGTAATAGGTGGTATCCGGATCGCTGTTGTAGTGGGTCAGGTTAAACTTATTGTTCGTGAGTAGCTGACGCGTGGTGTCATCTACTTGCAGTCGCGCGTCGAAGGGGCTGTTGAAGAAGCGATTGATTGTCGTGTAGTTATCCGTGGTGATGAGGTTGTGCAGATTATTGGCTATGACATCGGTGAATTGAGGTAGCCCTCGCAGGTCCACCCGAGTCGGGTCGCTTACCGGATTCGTGTTAGTCCCATCCTTCGTCCAGGCGAGGTTATAGTTGACCTTTCCATTCTCGTCATCGGTCCAATAAGCGAAGCGACCGACAATGGGGTTGGCGGTATTGGTGAGAACCGGCGATTGGTTAAAAATCGGAGGGGTGGCATGAGTGGGGTCATTTTTAATGGCGGCGGAATTCAGGATGTCGTACGTTCCGTCCCGACGCACATAAGCCCAAGCTACCTGCATTTTGACCGCTGCGCCTGTCTGGGGATCCTGTTGCTCACTCAATAAATGTGGCGGAGGAGCAACTTGGTCGGTGAGCAATTGCGTATTCAGATCCGGCGGGCGCATGACCAGATCGGTAGTAGGGTAAAGTGGATTGCCGGAGGTATCGACCGGAGAGCCCGAAGAAAGGAAGATCGTTTTGGCCAGGCGGGTGGTGGCGGTGATATTCGTTGCGGTGGTGGCGGTGACCACCAGCGAGCCGGGAGCGCTCACCCAATTGCGCGGGATGTAAGTGGAGCGATTGGGATCAACCGGAGGATCGCACGTTTCGCGTTGGAGGATCGCTTTCACACTCTCGATCCCCTCGGAAGCAAAAGTCTGGGCGCGCATGCGCTCGAAGTGGCTGCCAGAGGCTACCCGGTCGGTCCGCACCGTGCTCAGAAAACCGACGACGACGATCGAGACCAGGACGAGGAAAAAGAGCGTTATGATCAGGGCGACGCCCGCGTGGCGCGCCCGCCGGGAAAGGATAAGGCGAGACTTCATTGGGCGTTGGTGAGCTGGACTTCGGTGGAGTAAATCCGCATCCCCGGCAGCAAGGCGCTGAGGGGTTTGTTTCCGGCGGCCTGTTGGCGAAAGGCCTGCAAAAACTGTTCGGCGCTCCGGATCGAGCCGGAACTAGTCAGGGTCCGAATGGCCGCGGTGGCGGCTGCGAGACGCGGGGCATAATGCGAATCGACTTGGGCGATCGAGACCTCGACCTTGGCCGGCAGATAGCGTGTCTCCTGCCACGCCTGAGTGTTACCGTGGATATCGGTTTGCTGCATGTTGCAGGTGTAGCCGACACGGGAATCAAAATTTTGCGGCAACTCTCTGCCATCAAGGCCAAAACAACGGATCCATAGCCCCACGACATTCTCTCCGAAAACGCCCAGGTATCCGGTGGATGCCTTGGCCGGAGCCACCCTGTCGATGATTGGCGGAGTCAGCCAACTGTTTTTATCCGGATCAAAAATTTTATAATTCGAATTGACGGTCAAGACGCCGCTTGTGGGGTCTTTGCTGGAGGGGTTCACGAAGAAGCGGCAAAGCGTGGGCACCGGATCCTTGGGCACACGGGAATTACTATCGTCGGGAACCCATTTCACGAAGTAGCCGATTTCGGCGATATCGCCATAGCTCGATTCGGTAGCCAGCGGCGCCTGCCAGAAAACGCAATCAGCATTCTGATAATCCGCTGGGACCTGGGTGCTCGAAGGATCCACGACGAATTGCAAATCGCCGCTCGACGAATTGTTTACCGTTTGCACCGGTAACATGGCCGCCTTGAGTTCGTTGCCGATGAAGTCGGTCAGCGCGCGAACATTGCGCCGCCGTTCGACATTGCCACTCCCCGTGATCCAAGCCCGGCTGGCAGAACTGAAGATGCTGCTAAACATCAGGACGAGGATGGACAGCACGGACACAGCAACCATCAACTCGACGAGAGTCAAGGCGCGGATCCGTGGACTAGTGGCGCGCGATGCTAACATGCAGGGTTTTCTTGGGGATGAGCGGCGAGAAATTGTTGTTCGGGGGCGGAGTTTTCGGCTTCTCATCGAGCGTGGATATGGCCGGCCAGTAGAAATCGAGTTGGACCTTGAGCAGATTGTAAGTTCCGTTCAGGATGTTTTGTGAGTTGGGATCGGGTGTCTTTCGCACCACGCACTTATAGAGATAATCCGGATTGGTGCCGGCCTCGGACAGGGAAAGGGCTGCGCCTTCATTGGTGAAGTAAAAGATAGTGTCCGGAATGTTGGTGCCCGTCGTCGGAGCGGCACTCCAATTCTGGGTCGGATCCTCAGACCAGAGCGCGTCGAACGGGGTGGTATGCAGTTCGTTCAAGACGTAATCCGACATGGCGACGAGCGTGGTGTCGTGCCCGGCGCTGCCTTCCGCATCCGTAGCGGCATTGAGCAAGCCGAGAATGGAAACGAGGCCGATGGTGGCGATGCCGAGAGCGAGGACGACTTCGACCAGGGTGAAGCCACGCGTGAGGGAAGAGCGGATCGATCTCATGGCCGATTGACTTTAGTGGTGCCGGTCATACCCAGAATCGCGACATCATAGTAGTTGGTCGCGAGGTTCTGGCCGTCGTGGTTGGTATAAACAGTCCGGTTTCCCTGGAAAAAACCCTCGACCATCCGTAGCTGGGCGGCTTGCTCGGGGTTTTGCAGGGCGCCATTGGGCATGAAAATTCGCGCCGCATAAGCGGAAACGTTGTTGGACAGTTGTTGGCCTTGGTATTTGACCGGAGGGTTTGACAACTCGCCCAGGGAAAGGAAGGGAAAGGGATTGGGAGAATTGGACAGAAAGCTGCAGTTCACCGTTTTATCGTTACTATCGATCACGATGCCCGTGGGCAGGATTTCCCACTCCCGGATCTGACTCCAGCCGGCCACCGGGTCGAACTCGAGGACGGTCAACGCGCGGTAATCGTTATCAGTGCCTTGATTCCCAAGGACCACCAAGGCGGTCATCGTATTCTTTGTCATCGCGTCCTCGCGGGCCAGATTGACCAGGTCCACGACGGTATTCCCCCCCGTGGTGAGCGCCGAAGAGCGCCCAATGCCGTTCACCGCGGGAACAATGAGGCCAAGGACGATGATCATAATCATCACCACGATGAGCATCTCGATCAGCGAGAAACCAGCGGCAGAGCCGCGGCGATGCGGAGAGCAAAGCGGTTTCATGCAGTAGGATGGGAACGGCTGCGGCGGCGGAGGCGGGTGAGACCCAGCGAAAGGCCGAGCGATGCGGTCAACGTAATCCAGGAACTAGGTTCTGGCACAGCAAGAATTGTTACGTCATTGCCGTCTGCGCCGCCATCGTAGTTGATAATGAAATTCTGGCTAAAGGAGCCGGAGCTAACATTGAACGTCGCGCCGTTGTCGAGCGGCGTGCCATTGGCGGCGAAACGTGCGCCGGAATCATAGCCGGTGAGTGGGCTGGCACCGTCGATGAGAGTGAAAAGCGTGCCCTCCACGGGATCGCCCGTGAGTGTGAGTGCGAGGGTGACGGTGCCTGAGAGACTGGCGTTTCCGGTCAGCGAGATCGTCGTGGCGGTGAGGGTGCCGACTTCGAGGCTCAGCTTCGAGGTGTCCGATAACCCGAGCGTGCCCGCTGAGACGGTGCCCGTGCCGGTGAGCTTGAGTTCCGCTCCGGAACTGACATTCACCGCGCTGCTCCCATTAATGGAGCCGCTGACTAACAAGGTGCCAGCTTTCACGAAAGTCTGGCCGGTGTAAGTATTAAAGGCGGAGAGATTGAGGATGCCCTGGCCAGTCTTGCTGAAACTACCGCCGGTGCCGCTAATGGGACCGCTGATCATGCCGCCCACACCGGTTACATTCGGGCTTTGGACTTCCACGGTCTGATTACCGCCGTTGAGACCGAGTGGGTTTTGGAAATCGACGGTCGCATTCGAATAAGGCGAACCGAGAATCAGCTTGTTGCCGTTGCCGAGGAAGCCGCTGGTGCTGCCCCAGACAAGGGACGCGCCTGCCCCGCCGAGATTGACCACCCGATTTGCACCAAAGGCGCTAAAGCCACCGCCGTCAGCGAAGAAGTTCACTTGGTTAACACCACTCCCTGTCGCGCGGGTGAAGTCGCCGGTATTCAACTCGAGGATACCGTTGTTTCCGAGTTGCAGAGCACCGGTACCGTTGCCGCTGGTCACACTATTGTTGAGGGTGAGGTTGGTCCCGCTCACCCGGACAATGGGACCCATGATCCAGGTGGTGCCGGTGTATCCGACTGGGCCGGTCCAATCGACCAAGCCGGTTCCCATGAAAAATGCTTGTATGCTGTTGAGCGCAGCACCGAGAGTCAGCTTGCCAGTGCCGTACTGATAGATGAAATCCGCGCTGGTTCCTGCCAGGCCCCCTCCGGTGCCGGTATTGGCGATGGTGAAGTCATTGCTGCCATCCATGAGGAAGCCCAGCTGGGTGAAGGTGAGGGTCTTGCCGTTGAGGTCCAGGGTGCCACCGGCGGTGGTGGTATCGATGCGCAGCGTATTGACCGTTTCGCTTGCGCTCAGCGAAAACGCGCTGCCGCTGGCCGCCAGAATATAGTTGGTCGAACCACTGCTCCCCGAAGCCGGCAGGCCCGTGGTGGCCTTCAGGCTCGTGACCGTATTGCCGGCGCCCAGGGCGGCGAAGTCGTAACGCCCGGTGCTGTCTTTCACGGTCATGGCGGCGTTGCCGCCGCCGTTGGTCCCGGTGATCACCCCATTCCAGACCCCTGGGGCCGAGGTGAAGGCGAGCGAACTGCCCGGCGCAGACAGATCCATGAGCAGGGCCGTGGCGGATCCGCGAGTGAGGCTGGCCATGGTCAGCGCGGTATTAGCATCGACGGTCACCCGGCTCAGGCCCGTGTTGCCCGTGGTGGTTAAAGCTCCCAACGTGACCGCCTTCGGGCTGCTGCCGCCGAGCACTTCGAGCTTGCCGCCGCTGAGGGTGACCGCGTTGCTCGTCGGCAGGACGGTCGCGCCCCCGCTGTAGTCGAGCACGAGGGTTCCCGCACTGATGGCGGTCGCGCCGGTATAGGTATTGGTGCCGCTCAGGATGACGGTATTGCTGCTCGTCTTGCTCAAGCCGGCGGTGGCGGTTGCATCCGCGAGGTTCACGCTGATGCTGCCGTCCAGCACGGAGAAAGCCGAGGTGGTGGTGCTCGAACTGGTGAGCGTGCCGGTGCCGGTGATCGCCCCGCTGCGCAGAGTGACCGCGCCGACGGTATCGGTGAACGCCCCCATCGCGAGCGTGCCGCCATCGAGGACCAGAGCCGCACTATCGGTGAAGGTATCATTGCCCGTCATGGCGATGGTTCCGCCAGAGATGGTCGTCGTTCCGGTATAGGTATTGCCCGGCGCGAGGGTGAGCGTTCCCGTTCCATCTTTTGTCAGAGTGCCCGTACCGGTAGCGATGGGAAGCGTGACTACGGTGTTCCCCGAGCCACCGAAGGTGATCGGGAAAGTGCCGGAGATGCCGCTCGTCGCATTCAGGGTCAGCGTTCCGGAATCGGAATTGATCCGGGCCGCGCTCTGCAAGGTGATCTTGCCCGCGAAGCTGTTGTTGCCGATGCTGTGCAAGGCACCGTTGTTATTGGAGCCATTGCCATTGATATTCAACCCTTCTGCGCCCACGACGATGTTGTTAGCCAACTCCAGCGTGCCGCCGTTGCCTACGGTAGTGCCATTCGTCGTGCCGCCCAAGGCGCCCGCGTTGGTGATGCGCAGGATGCCTCCGGTGATCGATGTGTTGCCGGTATACGGGTTGGCGGCGCCGAGAACGAGCGTGCCGGAGTCCGCTTTGGTCAGCGCGGCGCTGGAGATATTAATCTGGCCATTGACGATGATCGTGCCGGCCCCGCCAAAGGTGAGGGCTTGCGTATTGTTGATGATATTCGTCGTCGCGGACGTGTTGAATAGGGTGAGCGTGCTGCCGGCATCGGCGGTGATGCGAGTGGCGCCGTTCAGTGAGATGATGCCGGAATAGGTGTTGCTGCCGGACATGCTGCGCAAGGCGCCCAAACCGCCCGCACCGCTACCGATGAGTGCAAGGTTTTGGCTGTAGGTGATTCCATTCCCCAAGCCCAGCGTGGCGCCCAGCGCAACCGTGGGGCTGGTACCGGTGCCGAGGGCTGCGCTGTTCTCGATCTCCAGAGTGCCGGAGGCGATCGTGGTGGTGCCGGTATAGGTATTGGCGGCCGTGAGGACGCTGGTGCCGGTGCCGTTCACAACGAGGCTCACCGCACCGCCTGCGTTATCGGTGATGACCGAGTTGATCGAGATGGTGCTCAGCGAGTCGTAATTCGATAGGAACAGTTCCGCGCCCGCGAGGGTGCCCGCAGTCAGCGTGCCGGCGTTGCCGGGCGCCCCGATGGTCAGGCTCCGTGCCGTGGGGAAAAGCTGGATCCCGCCCGTCTGACCGAGCTGAAGAGTGTTTCCCGCGCCCACGGTGACCACACGGTCGTTACTCGTGCCCAACATGGTGATCGTGTTGAGTTGAGTGGTGCCCGGAGCCTGGACGATGGGCCCATCGGAGAGAGAGGTGATGGTGAGATTCGAGGACGGCGAATAGCCAGGCAAGGCACTGATGTTGGTCCCGGTGGAGTACGACAGATCGCCGGTAAAGCTGCCGAGCGTGCCCGTGCCGTCGCTGCCGGCCCAGCTCTCGTTCCCACTGGCGTCGATATAAGTCGCCCAGGTACCGAGGAGGCTGCCGACATTGGTCGTGGTCGTGATGGAGCCCGTGCCGGGGGCCGTGATGGTGAGGGTCGTGGCGACGCCGGTACGAGTGATATTCCCAAGGGACAGATCGAGCTCGCCGGCGAGGCCGGTATTCAAGGTGATCGCGGTTGGCCCGGTGACTTGCAGCCCGCTAAAGGTCTGCGAATTGTTCCCAAAAGTCCCGCCGGTCATCAAGAGCGTGGCTACATTGGTCGCCGCGGTGCGCGCCGTGTTGCCGGTGAGGATCAGCGTGCCGGGGGTGACCTCGTTGTAGAGCAGGTCATCGGTAACGCTGGAATCTTTGAAATCGAGCTCGAGGGTGCCCGGGTCGGAACCAGTGCCCGCGATGGCGACGGTCGTCGAGCCGGTATAGGTGCTGGCGCCCTGCAAAGTAAGCGTGCCAAAGCCCGTCTTGGTGAAGGAGAAGGAACCACCTTGCTCGCCAATGCCCTGGGTGAAAACGACATTCGCCGCACTGGGAACAGCGCTCTGGAAATTCAGCACCGTATTGGCAGTCATGGTCACCGAACCGGTGAGCGTCATGTTCGATTCAAACCGGATGGCGCCGCGTCCGCTGGTTCCCGGGCCGGCGACGACATAATTGGAGCTATAGGTGGCATTGAGGCCCTGCAGATTGAGCGTGTTGCCAGACTGCACTACGACGGTATCCAGGGTGTTCAGCACGCCCGGTCCCGTGGCGCGCACGAAGATCGAACCGTGGCCGGAGGCGATGGTCAGGGTGCCGGTCAGATTGTTGTTTCCGCCGAGCGCGATGAGCTGTTCCGAACTGCCGCCGCTTTTCTGAATGGTGATATTCGACCCCGCCAGCGCGGAGTTGATGGTTATGAGGGAAGAAGACGAGGAAGCGCCATCTGCGATATTGATCGTGCCGTTGGCATCGAGGTTGATGGTGCCGCCGGTGAGGGTATAAGCGGGATTCGTGGCCAAGGGTGTCCCGCGAATCGCGGTGAAATTCAGGCCTGCGACCTGGAACGTGCCGGAGACTGTCACCTGGCGCGACGTGGCGGTAGTGTTTGCGCCAAATTGGGCAAAGACCGGGTTGGCGACTGTGGAATCCGTCCAGGTTTGGTCGCCCGGGATGGCACTATTCCACCAGTTCGCGGTGGTGGTGTCCCAAGTGCCGTTGCCGTCCTGGGGGCCATCGGTGGGATTGGTGGTCGATGAATCCCAGACCAAGGTCACGGCCGCGTTGGCCGCCCAATGGCCGGCGGTCAGAATTCCGGCCAATACGCAGCCGTAGATGGGCAACCGCTCGCAAAAATTTTTGGCTTTGGCGGCGCGAGATGACAGTTTGGGAGGGAGGGCTGTGCGAGGCATCGTGAAAAGCAGAATAGAGATCACCGGGAGTAACGTCATGCACCAAGTTTCACGCATCCGAATTGGGATGAGTCGCGGCCAATTTGGGATGAGTTTTTATCGACCCTGATTTCGTCCCGGAAATGAGCGGGTTCGTCCTGGATCTCTGGATAATTTCGCGACAAGCCTCTGGCGATTTTCGCCGCAAAAACCTGGGGAAAACCACCGAATGTGATACTAATTTTCTCCGCGCCTCTTTCACTTTTATCGTGCAGCCATGAAATTCTTAGCAATTTACTTCGCACTGACTCGCCTTTTGCTCCCTTCCGGCGGTAATGCGAAGCTTCCCTGCGAATGAAACCAATCCGTGTCCTCCTCGTCGACGATGAACGCATCGGTCGTCATCGTCTGCGACAGCTATTGGAGCGAGAACCGGACATGCAGGTCATCGGCGAATGTGCCGATGGACGCGAAGCTTTGACCTTCTTGCAGACCCAGCCGGCGGATGTCCTTTTTCTCGATATCAATATGCCCGGGATGGATGGGTTTGAGTTACTGGATCGCCTCGAGCAGAAACCCGAACCGCTGGTCGTGTTCGTCACTGCCTACGATGACCATGCCGTGCGCGCCTTCGAGGCCTGCGCGCTCGATTATTTGCTGAAGCCGTTTTCGCCTGAACGCCTGGCGAAAACGCTCGTGCGCGTGCGCGAACGCATGAACGCTCGCGAACCGGAGCCGGAATCGCCGCGCCGGGCGACCGAGGGCGCCGTGACATCGGAAAGCCCGCGATTCGTCGTGCGCAGTGGCGGCCGCGTGGCCTTCGTCGATGCCCAGCAAATTGATTGGGTGGAGGCGGCGGGCAACTACGCGATCTTTCACGTGGGCGGGAAGAATCACATGGTTCGCGAAACCATGAGTGCGCTCGAGACCCAGCTTCCGTCCGAACGATTCATGCGCATGAGCCGGTCGGCGATCGTCAATCTGACCCGCATTAAAGCGCTCGAAACTTCGCCAAGCGGCGGCGATTGCGCCGTGCTATGGAATGGCCAGCGCGTGCCGGTAACCCGGAGCATTCGAGAGATCGCCGAGCGCGTGGGCGCGTCATGACATTCCATGGATGCTTCTTCTCACAAGCCGACTGAACCGCAGCCACTCGATGGCGATATCGTGGCCCGGCTCCGGGTCGAGGCGCGACTCGGTGGAAAGGATTTCTTCCCGCAATACGTCGAGTATTTCCGCGAGGACTTGGAGCGAGCGGAGAATGAGCTGGAAACCGCGGCGAACGAAAAGAGCGCGAGCCAGCTTTTGCAGGGCGCTCACCGGCTGCGCGGGGCCGCCGGTAATTTCGGTGCACACCGGTTGATCGAGTGGTGCGTGCAGGTGGAAAAACTCGCGCAAGAGAATCATCTCTCAGAGGCGCTCGGCGTTCTTCCGCACTTGCAGGAAGAACTGCTGCGGGTCGCGGAGGCTGCCCAAGCGCTTCGAACGTGAGCAGGGCGAGCGCGGGTGCGTGACGGTATTCCGCTTGTCAGGATTCGCGCTTCCGGTTTGTTTCGATGACTGGCCTGCACAGTGTGATCCGCTGCCGCCATTTCTTACTCCATTCATCCCCATGCAACTCCAAAACAAAACTGCTCTCGTCACCGGCGGTAGTCGCGGCATCGGCGCCGCCACGGCCCTTGCCCTCGCCCGTGAAGGGGCGAATGTCGCCCTCTCTTCACGCCATGCCGATGAAGATGCGGAGCGCACCAGGCGCGAGATCGAAAAGCTCGGGGTGCGCTGCGAAGTGATCGTGGGGGATTGTAGCCAGGCCGCGGATTGCGAACGCATGGTTACGCAGGCGGCTGCCGCGCTCGGTGGCCTGGACGTGCTCGTGCACGCCGCCGGTGGAGCGGTGCCGGGAGGCCTGTTGGAGGTAACGCCGGAAGCCTGGAACGCGGCCTTCGATGTGCACGTGCACGCCGTTTATCATCTCTCCCGCGTTGCCGTGCCGCACATGCGCAAAGGCAAGGAAGGTGCGATTATTCTCATCTCTTCCACCGCGGGGAAACTTGGTGTGCTGGGCAGTCTCGCCTACCAGACGGTGAAAGGCGCGCTGCCGCAGATGACGCGGGCGCTGGCCCGCGAATTGGCCAATGACAACATCCGGGTGAACTGCGTTGCCCCGGGAGTTATCCGCACGAAATTCCACGAGCACATGAGCGCCGAGCAGAAGAAGCTGAATCTCGAACAGCGGATCCCACTGCACCGCGAGGGCACCTCGGAGCAAGTAGGCGACGCGATCCTGATGCTGGTGAAAAACGACTATATCACCGGCGACACCCTCACGATCGACGGCGGCCTGACCTCGCGCATCGCCTAGGCGAGGGGGCAGCAGGGCGTTTAGGAAAAGGTTCTTCATCCCGGGCTTGTTTGCGCTGGGAAGTTCCGGCATTGGATTGGTCCGCCTCGCGAAACGCCGGGGCGATTCCCTCTATGACTTCCTCTCTCTCCACTGCTTTTCCCGCTGAACGTCTTCTCCTCGGGCCCGGGCCCAGCCCGGTGCCGCAACGCGTGCTCCGCGCGCTCGGCGCGCCGACACTCGGGCATCTCGATCCGCAATATCTCGCGATCATGGATGAGACTTGCGCGCGGTTGCGCGAGGTCTTCCGGACGAAGAATGCGCTGACCTTTCCGGTGAGCGGAACAGGAATGGCGGGCATGGAGTGCCTCGCGACGAATCTCATTGAGCCGGGAGATGAAGCGATCGTTTGCGTCAACGGTGTTTTCGGCGCGCGCATGAAGGATGTCATCGAGCGCTGCGGTGCGACGGTGCATGTGGTGGAAGCGCCGTGGGGCGAAGTGATCTCGCTCGAGCAGGTAAAGGCGGCGCTGGCCGAGCATCCGAAGGCGAAGGTGGTGACCATCGTGCATGCGGAGACGAGCACGGGTGTGCACCAGTCGCTGGAGGGTTTCGCCGAGGCGGTGCATGCGCAGGGCGCGCTGCTCGTGGTCGATGCGGTGACGAGCCTGGGCGGACACGATGTGCGGGTGGACGACTGGGGGATCGATGCGATTTACAGCGGCACGCAAAAGTGCCTGAGTTGCCCGCCGGGCCTCGCGCCGGTGAGCTTCGGCGAACGCGCGCTGGCGCGCATGGACGCGCGCAAGACGAAGGTGCAATCCTGGTATCTCGATGTCTCGATGCTGCGGAAATACTACCTGGGCGGCGGTGGTAGTGGTGGAGGCCGCGTCTATCATCACACCGCGCCAGTGAATATGACCTACGCGCTGCACGAGGCGTTGGGGATTGTGCTGGAGGAGGGCTTGGAGAACCGCATCGCGCGGCACGAGCAGATGCACAAGCGGCTGCGCGCGGGGCTCGAGGCCATGGGTATTTCCTATGTGCCGAAGCGGTCGCTGCACACCTTGAATTGCGTCTACATTCCCGCCGGCAAGGATGACGCGGCGGCACGCAAGCGTTTGCTCGAAGAGTATGGCATCGAAATTGGCTCGGGTCTCGGTGTGATGGCCGGCAAGGCCTGGCGCATCGGCCTGATGGGCCACGGCGCCACGGTGCGCAACGTGGATCTCTTGCTGGCGGCGCTGAGAGAAATCCTGCGCTAACTTTGCTCCATGACTGCGGCCGTGCTTCAGCGCCTTGCGGCGATGATGCCGCCGGGGCGATTCCTCGAGCGGCCGGAGCAGCTTGCCGCCTATGAGAGCGATGGCCTCACCGCCTTTCGCGCGCGTCCTTCCGCCGTCGTCATTCCGGAGACAGCGGAAGAGGTCATCGCGCTCGTGCGTTTTTGCCATGCCGAAAAGCTGCCCTTCGTGGCGCGAGGCAGCGGCACGAGTTTGTCGGGTGGTTCGCTGCCGGTGGAGGGTGGAATCGTCATTGCGCTGAATCGACTGAATCGCATTTTGCAGCTCGATCCCGCGCAGCGTCTCGCGGTGGTGGAACCCGGCGTGGTGAACCTGGATGTTACCGCGGCAGCGGCGGTCCACGGATTACATTATGCGCCTGATCCTTCGAGCCAGTCGATTTGCACCATCGGGGGCAATGTGGCGTTTAACTCCGGCGGCGCGCATTGCTTGAAATACGGAATGACGGCCAATCACGTGCTGGGCATTAAAGCGGTGCTGGCTACGGGCGAAGTCGTGGAGTGGGGTGGTCCGAGTCGGGAAACGGTGGGGCCGGACTGGTGCGGGCTATTTACGGGGAACGAAGGGCTC
>Ga0068855_100004693_pt1 | contig 16702 bp, 18 predicted proteins | sample KBSCornC52_FD_66592 | JGI IMG/M metagenome (GOLD analysis project Ga0068855, IMG submission 66592) | Corn rhizosphere microbial communities from Kellogg Biological Station, Michigan, USA - KBS Corn C5-2 | ecosystem: Host-associated > Plants > Roots > Rhizosphere > Soil ...
CCCACCGAGAGGAGGTAGCGCGAGAAGTACGTGCGCAGCCCGCCGAAGCCGCGCATCGGGTTCCAGAGGACGGCGAAGACGAAGAGCGCCATCCCGAAGCCGAAGACGGTGAGCGCGACGGAGACGATGTAGCTGCCCTGCGTGAAGCGCGTGAGGGCGATGGATCCCAGCACCAGCACGACGCCCAGCTGGAACACCAGCACCGCGTAGAAGAAGTCGAAGACCTGCGCCGCCGCGGGGAGCGCGGGGCCCAGCGGCCAGAGCGCCAGAGTGACGAGGATCGCCGGAAGGAGCGCCTTCGCGAAGCGCTCGAGGGCGGGCGGCATCTCGCCGCCGCCCAGCACCAGCATCGGCACGGCCCAGAGGAGCAGCAGCACCATCACGTACGCGAACGCGATGAGGTAGAAGCGGTTGCGCCGCGCCGCCTGCACGGTGAAGACGCGCCCGCCGAGGATGCCCAGGAGGAGCAGCAGCCACATCACGATCATCCAGCCCGCGAGGAAGTAGAGCGTCGCGAACGTGATCGCGATCAGCAAGGCCACCGCGAGGGGCTCGAGCTCCTTCTCCGCGGCGTAGAACGGCTGCCACATGAGGAAGAGCCCGAAATGGATGAGCAACCAGATTCTCTGGAAAACCGATCCGGGTTCTGCGAAGAGCGCCGCGTGCAGCGCGAGCAGCATGGCGAGCACGATCCAGCGCGCGTTGCCGGTGAAGCGGGCGGCCAGGCGCTGGACGAGCGGGGAGGAGAAAGGCAGCAAGTCGGGATCGCCGGAGGGTGCGGCCGAGGATAAAGAAAAGCGGTCCCCGGCGCCATGAACCGGACTGTCGGACTTCCGACAGGCGCTGCCCGGCTGCCGGACACTATCCCCGCGCGACGTAGGAGAAAGGATTACATGGAACGCTGAAATGATATACAAAACAAAGATTTAATTTAGTGGCACGGCAGTTGCTCTAGCTTCCCCACACCGACCCATCCGAGGATTCCCATGAAAAGGCAGCAGTCCGGCTTCACCCTCGTCGAGATCGCGATCGTCCTCGTGATCATCGGCCTCCTGCTCGGCGGCATCCTGAAGGGCCAGGAGCTCATCAACAGCGCCAAGGTGAAGAACCTCGCGAACGACTACCGCGTGATTCCCACCTACATCTACGCGTACCAGGACCGCTTCAAGACGCTTCCCGGCGACGATTGCCAGGCGGGCACCCACCTGGGCGCACCCGCCGTGGACGTGAGCCCCTGCACCGCCCCCGCCGGCAACGGCGTGATCGGCGGGAACTGGAACTCCACGACGGCGACCGACGAGTCCTATCTCTTCTGGCAGCACGTGCGCCTCGCGAATCTCGCCGCGGGCCCCACGGCGGCCGGATATCCGCTGCCGACCAACGCGGTGGGCGGCCCGATCGGCGTGAGCAGCGCGACCGCCGCGCAGCTGCAGATCGCGGGCATGACCGGGACGTACCAGATCTGCTCGGGCGGTATCCAGGGGAAGTTCGCGCGCCAGCTCGATTCCACGCTGGACGACGGGGTCACGAACACCGGCTCCGTGCGCGTGGTTCCCGATCCGTCGGCCCTCAATGCGACGGCGGCCGTGCTCACGCCCGCCGACGACGGGAACGTCTATATCGTCTGCATGACGTTCTGACCGGCGCTTCGAACGACGAAACGGCCCGCCGCGCGCGGGCCGTTTCCTTTTCCGAGCCCTGCTTCTAAAAGGGGTCAGATACTTTTTCCTCCACGGCGGCGCTCGAAAATGGGGTCAGATACATTTTCTGCCGCGGTGCACGGTGGCAGCCTATGGACGTTCTACGGCAATGCCCCGACCTCCTCGCATCGACCTCCCTGGCGTGCCGCAGCACGTCGTCATTCGCGGCAACAACCGTTCGGACCTGTTCCGCACCGATAACGACCGCACGCTTTTCCTACGCTACCTGCGCCATGCCGCGGGGAGCACGGGTTCGCTGATACATGCGTTCGTGCTCATGAGCAACCATGTTCATCTGCTCGCAAGCGCGAGCGCCGAGGGAAGCCTCTCCTCGCTTGTGCAGTCCGTGGGCCGCCGCTACACGTACTACGTCAATCGCGCATACGAGCGGACCGGGACGCTTTTCGAGGGCCGCTTCCGTTCGAGTCTCGTGGATTCCGATGCATACCTCTTCACGTGCATGCGCTACATCGAGATGAACCCGGTTCGAGCTGGCATCGCCGATGATCCCGGGGACCACCCATGGACGAGCTATCGCCAGAATGCGGGGTTGGAGGATTTCACGTCGGTGGTTCCGAGGCAGGAGTATCGGGCCCTCGGCTCCGATCCGGCCTCCAGGAGCGAAGCCTATCGAGCCCTATTCGCGCGGCCGTTGGACGCGGGCGACCTGACTGCGATTCGAGAATGCCTCCGCAAGGGCTGCCCCTTCGGATCCAAGACTTTCATCGCCCGAACCGAAGGGATGCTCGGCCGGCCGGCGAGCACGCGGCCGAGGGGACGTCCGCGCAAGAACGAAGCCGGGGGAAAAGGTATCTGACCCCTTTTTTGGTTTAGCCCTGCAGGATCCGGATCTCGGCGCGCGCGAGGCGCTCGGGCGTCCCCAGGAGCACGAGGACGTCGCCCGGGCGCACCTCGGTCTCGGGCGCCGGGTTCACCTCGCGCGAGCCCTTCCGCCGCACGGCGGTCACCTCGACGCCCAGCGAGGGGAGCGCCAGGGCCGCGAGCGAGCGCCCGACGCTCGCCGCATCCGGCCCGACCACCACCGTGCGCAGGCGCGGCTCGTCGCGGTCGTCCAGATCGGCGTCCGTCGCGCCGTGGAAGAACCCGCCGCTATACCGGTAGCGCTGCTCGCGCACCTTCCGCAGGCGCCGGAGCACCCGGTTCAACGGCATGCCCAGCTGCATCATCGTCTGCGTGCCGAGCATGAGGGAGCCTTCCACCACCTCGGCCACGATCTCGGCCGCCCCCGCGGCGCGAAGGCGCTCCACGTCCGTATCGTCGAAGGTGCGGACGACGACGGGGATCTCCGGGCGGAGCTCGCGGACGTGCGCGAGGATCGCGAGGGCCTTGCGCGTGTCCGCGAAGCTCACGACCACCGCCACCGCGCGCGCGAGGGCGGTCGCGACCAGCACCTCGCGGCGCGAGGCGTCCCCGTACACCACCGAGTCGCCCGCCGCGGCCGCGGCGCGCACGCGCTCCGGGTCCGCGTCGAGCGCGATCACCGGGATCTTCTCCAGCTCGAGGAAGCGCGCGAGGGCCTGGCCGCTGCGCCCGTAGCCGCACACGATCACGTGGCCCCGCGTGGCCATCGCCTTCACCGCGAGCTCGTGGAGCGCCACTGCGCGCGACGTCCATTCGCTCTCGACGAAATAGAGCACGATCCGCTCGGTGTTCGCGAGCACGATCGGCGCCGCGAGCATGGAGAGGAGCGCCGCGGCGAGCACCACCTGGAGCGTCTGCGCGCCCAGCGCGGACTCGCGAAGCGCGAGCGCGAGGAGGACGAAGCCGAACTCGCCGGCGGGCGCGAGGGCGAGCGCGGTCCGGAGCGCCGTGGGCTTCGCGTTCCCGAAGAGGCGCGCGAGGGCGAGGACCACGCCGAACTTCGCGGCGAGGAGGAGCACGAAGACCAGGACCACGGCGACGAAGTGGGCGGCGAGCTGCGCGGGGTCGAGCAGCATGCCGATGGTCACGAAGAAGAGCCCCAGCAGCACGTCGCGGAAGGGCTTGATGTAGTCCTCGACCTGGTAGCGGTATTCCGTCTCCGAGATGAGCATGCCGCCCAGGAAGGCGCCGAGCGCGAGCGAGAGCCCGGCCTCCTCGGTCACCCAGGCGAGGCCGAGCGTCACGAGGAGGACGAAGAGCACGAAGAGCTCGCTCGAGCGCTGGCGCGCCACCACGTCGAAGAGGGGCCGCATCAGGCGCTGGCCGAGGTAGAGCACGATCGCGAGGACGACCGCCGCCTTCCCGAGCGCGATCCCGATCGCGGCCGCGATCTCGCCGCCGGAAAGCCCCAGCGCGGGGATGAGCACCAGCAGCGGGATCACCGCGAGGTCCTGGAAAAGGAGGACGCCCATCACCTGCCGGCCGAACTCGCTCTGGAGCTGCGCGCGGTCCGAGAGCGTCTTGGAGACGATCGCCGTGGACGACATCGCCGCCACGCCCCCGATCACGATGCCGGCCCGCCAGTCGACGCCCGCCGCGATCGCCGCACCCGCCCCGATCGCGAGCGTGGCGAGCACCTGCGCGCCCCCGAACCCGAAGACGATCCGGCGCATCGCGGTCAGCTGCGGAAGGCTGAACTCGAGCCCCACCGAGAACATGAGGAAGACCACGCCGAACTCTGCAAGGTAGCGCTGCGCCTCCGTCGCGGGGACGAACGCGAGCGCGTGGGGGCCGATCAGCGTGCCCACGAGGAGGTAGCCCAGGATCGCCGGCAGCGCGAATTGCCGCAGCAGCGCCACCGCGAAGACGGACGAGGCGAGGAGGATCAGCGCAACCGGAAGGGCCTCGTGCATCGGGCGGGGCCAGGGGCGCCTCGAAGGCAATGGATTTATACTTTGGGTCAATGACCGATCTCCTGCAAGCCCATGCCGTCGCGGACGCCGAGCGCTCCCTCGAGCTCGCCCGCGGCGTGCTCGACATCGAGGCCGACGCCGTCCGCGCGCTGAAGGGGCGCCTGGGCGAGGCGTTCCTGCGGGCGCTGCGGCTGATGCTCGACACCCGTGGCCGCGTCGTGGTGACCGGCATGGGGAAATCGGGCCACGTCGCGCGGAAGATCGCCTCCACGCTCGCCTCCACCGGCACGCCCGCGTTCTTCATGCACCCCGGGGAGGCGAGCCACGGCGACCTGGGCATGATCACCGCGCAGGACGTCGTGGTCGCGATCTCGTATTCCGGCGAGTCGGACGAGATCCTCAAGGTCCTGCCGCTCATCAAGCGGCGCGGGGCGCCCGTGATCGCGATCACGGGACGGGCGCGCTCGACGCTCGCGGTGGAGGCGGACGTGCACCTGGACGCGGCGGTCGAGAAGGAGGCGTGCCCGTTGAACCTCGCGCCCACGGCGAGCACGACGGCGACCCTCGCGCTCGGCGACGCGCTCGCGATCGCGCTCCTCGACGCGCGCGGGTTCGGGAGCGACGACTTCGCGCTCCACCATCCCGGCGGCACCCTCGGCCGGAAGCTCTTGGTCCACGTGCGCGACATCATGCGCAAGGGCGAGCAGCTCCCGAGGAACTCGCCGGACACGCTCCTCCCGGAAGCGATCATGGAGATGTCGAGGAAGGGCATCGGCATGACGGCCATCGTGGGCCCGGACGACCGCCTGCTCGGGATCTTCACGGACGGCGACCTGCGCCGCACGCTCGAGAAGCACGACATGATCCGAAACGTCCGGGTGGGCGACGTGATGACCGCGAACCCCCGCACGATCGCCCCGGAGAAGCTCGCCGCGGAAGCCGCGCAGGTGATGCAGTCGTTTCGCATCGGCGGGCGGATCGTGGTCGCCTCTCCCGAGGGCCGGCTCCTCGGCGTCGTGACGTTCAACGATCTCCTCGCCGCCGGTGTCGTCTAGCCTCGACGACGCGCTCGCCCGGGCGCGCGCGGTGCGGCTCGCGATCTTCGACGTGGACGGCGTGATGACCGACGGCACGCTCTACATCGGCGGGCAGGGCGAGGCCTTCAAGGCCTTCAACATCCTGGACGGCCACGGCGTGAAGATGCTGCAGGCGGCGGGCGTCGCGGCCGCGATCCTCTCCGGGCGGAAGTCCGAGGCCGTGGCGCACCGCGCGCGCGAGCTTTCCATCGCGCACGTCGTCCAGGGCGCGGACGACAAGGTCGCGGCGTTCGAGCGGCTCGCGGGCACGCTCGGTCTCGCGCCCTGGGCGTGCGCGTTCGTGGGCGACGACCTTCCCGACCTCGAGGTGATGAAGCGCTGCGGCCTCGCGGTCGCGGTCGCCGGCGCCGTGGACGAGGTGAAGGCGGCCGCGCATTACGTCACGCGCGCGGCGGGCGGGCGGGGCGCGGTGCGCGAGTTCTGCGAGCTCGTGCTGCGCGCGCGCGGCGCCACGGGCGCCTGAGGCCGCGTGCGTCCCGCCGTCTGGCTTCCGCTCGCGGTCCTGCTCCTCCTCGTGGCGCTGACACTCTGGCTGAACCAGCTCGTGCGGGCACCGGCCGCGCGCGACGACGGGACGCTGCGGCACGACCCGGACGCGATCGTGGAGAAGTTCGACGCGAAGAAGTTCGGGGTCGACGGGCGGGTGCTCTACACCCTCGCCGCGAAGAAGATGGTACATTACCCCGACGACGACTCCGCGCTCCTCGAGACCCTCACCCTCGAAGCGTTCGAGCCCCGCCAGCCTCCCATGACCATCACCGCCGACCATGGCCGCCTCGAGCAGGCCGGGGACCGCGTCTGGATCGAGGGACACGTGGTCCTGGTGCGGGAGGGCGACGCGAAGGTGGAGCCCGCGCGGGTGGTGACGGACCGCCTCCTCGTGCTTCCGGACGCCGGCATCGCGCGCACCTCGAGCGAGGTGACGCTCACGAGCCCGTCCAGCCGCGTGGTGGCGCAAGGCCTCGAGCTCGACAACAAGACGCGGGTAGCCACTCTCGACCGCGTGCACGCGACCTACCAGCCCGCGAAGCGTTGATGCGCACACCTTTCACTGCCGGCTTCCTCGCGGCGCTCGCCCTCGCGGCCCTTCCCGCCGCGGCGGAGCGCGCGGACCGCGAGAAGGAGATCGTGGTGGGCGCGGACCGCCTCGTCGCCGACGACGCGAAGAAGACCAGCACCTTCGAGGGCAACGTGGTCGTGACGCAGGGCACCATGCGCATGACCGCCGCGAAGGTGACCGTTCGCGAGGACGCGGAGCGCCACAAGTACTACGTCGCGAACGGCAGTCCCGTCACGTTCAAGCAGAAGCTCGACAATTCGGACGAATGGGTCGAGGGCTTCGCGGAGCGCGCGGAGTTCGACGACCGGAACGACGTGCTGCGCCTCTACGACCACGCGCGCGTGCGACGCAGCCAGAACGAGATCACCGGCGACTTCATCTCCTACGACATGAGGAAGGAGCTGGCGCAGGTGACCGGCGCGCCGCCCGGCACCACGGTGCCGCCCGGCTCGCGCGTGAAGGCCGTGATCCTGCCGCCGAAGAAGGCGCCGGACGCCGCGGCGGGGAAATCCGCGGGCGAGCCGCTGAAGCTGAAGCCGGACGAGGGGCCGAGGTAGTGGCGGCCCGGGGGAGCGCGGCCCAGCGCCTCACCCTCGTGCGGCCCGCGGCCCAGTCCTCGGTGCTGCGCGCCGAGGGGCTCATGAAGCGCTACCGCAAGCGCACCGTGGTCTCGGACGTATCGCTCACCGTCGAAAGCGGCGAGGTCGTGGGGCTCCTGGGGCCCAACGGCGCCGGGAAGACCACGTGCTTCTACATGATCCTGGGCCTGGTTCCCATCGACCGCGGCGCGGTCACCCTCGACGGCGAGGACCTCACGCACCTTCCGATCTTCCGGCGCTCGCGCCTGGGCCTCTCCTACCTCCCGCAGGAGGCGTCGATCTTCCGCAAGCTCACCGTCGCGCAGAACATCCAGGCGGTGCTGGAGCTCCAGGGCGTGGAGTCGGACGAGGTCGAGGCCCGCCTCGAGGCGCTGCTGGACGACCTCCACATCGGGCACCTGCGGGCGAGCCCCGCGCTCTCGCTCTCGGGCGGGGAGCGCCGGCGGGTCGAGATCGCGCGCGCGCTCGCCACGAGCCCGCGCTTCATCCTGCTGGACGAGCCCTTCGCCGGCGTCGATCCCATCGCGGTCCTCGACATCCAGCAGATCATCCGGTTCCTCAAGGAGCGGGGCATCGGCGTCCTCATCACCGACCACAACGTGCGCGAGACGCTGGGCATCTGCGACCACGCGTACATCATCAACCAGGGCACGGTCCTGGCCTTCGGGAAGCCGCAGGATATCGTCTATAATGAGGCGGTCCGAAAGGTCTATCTCGGGGAGAACTTCCGCCTCTAGCGGACAGTCAGTTCCTCCGGGAACCTTCGACATGAAGCACAGCCTCCAGCTCAAGCTATCGCAGCACCTCACGCTCACACCGCAGCTCCAGCAATCGATCCGCCTGCTGCAGCTGTCGACGGTGGAGCTGAACCAGGAGCTCGAGCGCTACCTGGCCGAGAACCCGCTGCTCGAAAGGTCGGACCTCGGCCCCCCGGACGAAGCCGCCGCGCCGCCGCCCAACGGCGCCGCGACCGCGCCCCGCGAGGCGGCCCCGGAAGGCGAGGAGCGCCGCGAGGAGTCGTCCAGCCTCGCGGACGAGCACGGCTTCGCGGACGAGCACGCGCCCACCGGCTCATCCCGGCGCGAGGACGACGACCGGGACGACTTCACCCAGTTCGCGGCCGCCGAGCCCACGCTCCAGGAGCACCTCCTGCAGCAGATCTCGCTCACGGGCCTCACGCCGCGCGACAAGCTGATCGCGGAATTCGTGGTCGGGCACCTGGACGAGGACGGCTACCTCAAGCAGGGCCTGGAGGAGCTGCGCGAGTCGGCGTTGGCCGCCATGTCGGACGTGGAGATCGAGGAGCTGCAGATCGCGCTTCGCCACGTCCAGAACCTGGAGCCCACGGGCGTGGGCGCGCGCGACGCGGCGGAATGCCTGGAGCTCCAGCTGAAAGCGACGCCGGAATCGACGCCGCACCGCGAGGTGGCGCTCCGCCTCGTGAAGGAGCACCTGGACGTGCTCGCCGCGCGCGACTTCAACCGGCTGAAGCGCCTGCTGGGCATCACGGAGGACGAGCTGCGCGAGGCGCGCGCGTTGATCCTCACGCTCGACCCCAAGCCCGGCCGCAACTTCGGCAGCGGCGACGTGCGCTACGTGGTGCCGGACGTGGTGGTGCGCAAGGTCTCCGGCCGCTGGGGCGCGTCGCTCAACCGGGACGCGATGCCGCGGCTTCGAATCAACAAGATGTACGCGGACATCCTGCAGGCCTCGCGCGAGAACGGCGGGAAGCACCTGGCCGGCCAGCTCCAGGAGGCGCGCTGGCTCATCAAGAACGTGCAGCAGCGCTTCGACACGATCCTGCGCGTGACCCAGGCGATCGTGGACCGGCAGAAGAACTTCTTCGAGCATGGCGAGGTCGCGATGCGCCCGCTGGTGCTGCGCGAGATCGCCGAGGCCGTGGGCCTGCACGAATCGACCATCTCGCGGGTGACGACCCAGAAGTACATGCTCACCCCCCGGGGCATCTTCGAGCTCAAGTATTTCTTCGGCAGCCACGTCTCGACCGACACGGGTGGGGCCTGTTCGGCGACCGCGATTCGTGCTCTGATCAAGCAGCTGGTCGCCGCCGAGGACTGCCGGAAACCCCTGTCGGACCACCGCATCTCGGACATCCTCGCGCAGCAAGGCATCCAGGTGGCGCGCCGGACCGTGGCCAAGTACCGCGAGGCGATGCACATCCAGCCCGCCAATCTCCGCAAGTCGATCTGATAACACAAGGAGAGCTCGATGAACCTGCACCTCACCGGCCGCCACGTCGAGATCACGCCCGCCATCCGCGACTACGTCGTGGGCAAACTCGACCGGATCAACCGGCATTTCGAGCACGTGATCGACGTGAACGTGATCATGACGGTGCAGAAGCTCGACCAGAGGATCGAGGCGAACGTCCACCTCTCCGGCAAGGACATCCACGTGCAGTGCAACGACGCGGACATGTACGCGGCGATCGACCAGCTGATCGACAAGCTCGACCGCCAGGTGATCCGCCACAAGGAGCGTTTCCGCCCGAACCACGCGCAGGCGCCCAAGCGCCTGCCGCAGGCCTGACGCCGGCCGCCGCCCGAGCGGGCTCCCCCAGGGCCGTCGCCGATGAACCTCGTCTCCCGCCTCCTCCCGCGCGAGCACGTCGTGCTGGGCCTCGACGTGGGCAGCAAGAAGCGCCTCTTCGAGCAGGTGGGCCTCCTCTTCGAGAACTCGCGCCAGATCCCGCGCTCGCGCGTCTTCGACAGCCTCTTCGACCGCGAGAAGCTGGGCTCGACGGCACTGGGCTACGGCGTGGCGATCCCGCACGGGCGCATCCGCGCGCTGAAGGAGCCGGTTTGCGCGTTCATGCGCACCGCGGCGCCCATCCCCTTCGAGGCCCCGGACGGCGAGCCCGTGAGCCTCGTCTTCGCGATGCTCGTGCCGGAGCACGCGAACGAGACGCACCTGGAGCTCCTCTCCGGGCTCGCGCAGATGTTCAGCGACGCGGCGCTGCGCGAGGCCCTCCTCGCCGTCGACGACCCGCTGGCGGCGCACCGGCTCATCACCGAGTGGTCGCCCTATGCCCCGGCTCAGCGTACAGCGGCTCTTTGACGAGCGGCGCGAGCGCCTGGGGCTCGCCTGGGCCGCGGGCGCCGCGGGGGCCGCGCGCGAGTTCACGGGCGAGATGCTGCACAAGCCGGGGGTGGGCCTCATCGGGCACCTGAACCTCATCCACCCGCTCCTCGCCCAGGTGCTGGGGCCGCGGGAGGTCGACTACATCGAGGGACTCGAGGCGCCCCTGAAGGGTCCCACCGTGGACCGCATCTGCTCCGCGGACACCGTGTGCGTGATCGTGGCGGACGGCGTGAAGCCGCCCGCGGCGCTCACGGGCGCGGCCGGGCGCGCGAAGGTGCCGGTCCTCACGTCCCCGGAAGCGAGCCAGCACGTGATCAACGTGCTCCGCCCCTACATGCAGCAGGAGCTGGGCGAGGTGACGACGCTCCACGGCGTGATGCTGGACGTGCTCGAGATCGGCGTGCTCATCACGGGCGAATCGTCGATCGGCAAGAGCGAGCTGGCACTCGAGCTGGTCTCCCGCGGCCACGGGCTCGTCGCGGACGACGTGGTGGAGCTCCAGCAGATCGGGCCGGAGACGATCCAGGGCCGCTGCCCGCCGATGCTCCGCGATTTCCTCGAGGTGCGCGGGCTGGGCGTGCTCAACATCCGGTCGATCTTCGGGGAGACGGCGGTGCGACCGCGCAAGGTGCTGCGGCTGATCGTGCACCTCGACGCGCCCGCGACCGGGCAGGAGCCGAGGAACCGGCTCGCCACGCGCTCCGGCACGCAGGACATCCTCGGGGTCGAGATCCCGACCGTCACGCTCGCCGTGGCCCCGGGCCGCAACCTCGCCGTCCTCGTGGAGGCGGCGGTGCGAAACCACATCCTCCTCACGCGGGGGATCGATTCCACCCGCGAGTTCATCGCCCGGCAGGAGGAGGCGATGCGCGGCGGGGGCGCCTCCGGGGACGCGCAGGACTGATGCAGCTCATCGTCCTTTCCGGCGTGTCCGGCTCCGGCAAGAGCGTGGCGCTGAAGGCGCTCGAGGACGCGGGCTTCTTCTGCGTCGACAACCTCCCGGCGGACCTGATCGGGGCGCTCGCCGACTATTCGATGTCGCGCGGCGAGCCCAAGGTCGCGATCAGCGCGGACGCGAGGAGCCGCGAGAGCCTGGGGCGCCTCCCGGACATCGTCGCGAAGGAGCGCGCGCGCGGGAACGACGTGCGGGTGATCTTCCTCGACGCGAACGACGAGAGCCTGGTGCGGCGCTTCTCGGAGACGCGCCGCCCGCATCCGCTCGCGGGCGAGGGCCAGACGCTCGCCGAGGCGATCGCGGAGGAGCGGCGCGTCCTCGCGTGGCTGGCGGAGATCGGCCAGCGGATCGACACGAGCATCCTCACGCCGTCGCAGCTTCGCGGCTGGATCCAGGACCTCGTCGTCACGGACCGCACGCGCCTGGCGCTCTGCTTCGAGTCCTTCGGGTTCAAGGGCGGCGCGCCGCTGGACGCCGACTTCGTCTTCGACGCGCGCTGCGTGCTTCCGAACCCGCACTACGACCCGAAGCTGAGGCCCCTCACCGGGCACGACGCCGAGGTGGTCGCCTTCCTCGAGCGCGAGACCCAGGCCGGCATCCTCATCGAGGACATCCAGCGGTTCCTGCAGCGCTGGCTCCCGCGCTTCGTCCTCGACCAGCGCGCCTCGCTCACCGTCGCGATCGGCTGCACGGGCGGCCGGCACCGCTCGGTCTACATCGTGGACCAGCTCGCGGAGCGCTTCGCCTCGGAATACACGGTCCTCGCCCGCCACCGCGACCTGAAGGACTAGCGGGCCTTGCTGATCCTCAAGCTCTTCTCCGCGGGCCGGCGCGCCCAGACGGTGCCGATCTTCCCGTTGAACACGGTGCTCTTCCCCGGCGCGGCGCTGCCGCTGCGCATCTTCGAGGTGCGCTACGTCGACATGGCGAAGGATTGCCTGAAGCGCGACGAGGCGTTCGGCGTGTGCTTGATCCAGGAGGGCGAGGAGGTGGGCGCGCCGGCCGTTCCGGAGCGCGTGGGCTGCCTCGCGCGCATCGCCCAGTGCGACGTGGAGGAGCTGGGCATCATCAAGGTGCGCGCCGTGGGCCTCGAGCGTTTCCGCATCGTCTCGAGCGAGGTGGGGAAGCAGGGGCTCATCGTGGGCGAGGTCGAGCCCCTGGCGGCGGAGCCGCCGGCGCCGGACGCGCCGGGCCTCGCCGAATGCGCGGCTTTCCTCCAGAAGGCGATACTCGGCATCGGCGTCGAGCGCTTCGTGGAGCCGCTGCGCTTCGACGACGCCACGTGGGTGGGCTTCCGGCTGGCGGAGATCCTGCCGCTGCGCACCGACGTGAAGCAGAAGCTCCTCGAGCTCACCGATGCGACGCTGCGGCTCGCCGTGCTGCACAAGTTCCTTCGCCAGCAGCGGCTCATCGCCTAGAATCCACCCTCGTCCGACCTTTTCCGGAGGCGCCATGGCAGAACGCGCGAAGGCCGTCCGCACCGCGATCGAAGACAACCCCCGCGTCGCCATCACCGAATGGCGCTTCGCGCCCGGGGCGGAGACCGGCTGGCACCGGCACCCGCTGGATTACGTCGTGGTCTACCGCACGGCCGGCCGCATGCGCGTCGAGACGAAGGACGGCGCCTCGCCCGTGGAGATCGCCGAGGGCGCGTCCTTCTTCCGGAAGGCGGGCATCGAGCACAACGTGATCAATACCGGGGAAGCGGAGGTGATCTTCGTCGAGACGGAGATCAAATGAGGGCCGCGCTCGCGCTGACCGGCATGTTTCTCCTGGCCTGCGCCGCGCTCGCGCAGCAGCCCGCGAAGGCGCCGGCCGGCTTTCCGGACGCGCCCGGCAAGGACGTGCTCACGTCCAGGTGCTTCCAGTGCCACGGACCCAGCATGTGGACCGCCCAGCGCCAGGACCGGCGCGCGTGGGAGGCGACGCTCTACCGCATGGTGGGCCGCGGCGCCCTCTGGAACGACGACGAGATCCAGGCCATGGCCTCGTACCTCGCCACGGTCTACGGGAGGAAGGCGAAATGAGGGAGCTCGTCGCGCGCTATCTCTCGCAGTCCATCTCGCGGCGCACGTTCCTGAAGGGCCTCGCCGCCGCCGGCCTCACGCCCGCGGCGGCGCGCTCCGTGCTCGAGTCCGTCGTTCCTTCCGCGCAGGCCCAGGGCGTCGAGGGCGTCCGCGTGGTCGAGGGCACCGGCGGGGAGTGCTTCGCGGAGCAGCTCGTCGCCTCCGGCGTGCGCTACATCTTCGGGAATTCCGCGAGCGAGGACGCGCATTTCTACGAGGCCCTCGTCGATCGCCCGCAGTTGAAGTACATCCTCACGCCGCACGAGGGCCCGGGTGCGGCCATGGCGGCGGGCTACGTGAAGGCTTCGGGAGAGCCCGCCATCGTGATGCAGGCCGCGGTGGTGGGGCTCGCCAACGCGATCGGGCAGATGTTCAACGCGTACAAGGAGCAGACGCCGCTCGTCTTCTACAGCTACCGCACCGACCAGACCGGGCGGGCCGGCCGCGACGGCTTCGAGGAGGTCGCGAACCAGGAAGGCATCGTGGCGCCGCTCACGAAGTACGCGTGGCTCGCGCGGAGCGCCTCGATGATCCCGGAGACGGTGCGCCGCGCCTTCAAGGCGGCGTGGACGCCGCCCTACGGGCCCACGTACGCCTCGTGGCATTCGGACCTGAACGATGAGCGCACGCGCGCCGAGGTGATCGTGCAGGAGAAGGTCGATCCCCGGATGCGCGTGCGGCCCAACCCCGCGGAGGTCGAGCGCGCGGCGAAGTTGCTGGTGGACGCGAAGATGCCGCTCATGATCGTGGGCGACGAGGTGACGCGCGCGAAGGCGACCGCGAAGGCGGCGAGGCTCGCGACCCTCCTCGGCATGCCCGTCACCCAGGCGCGCTCGGTCCACGCGAACTTCTCCCAGTCCCATCCGCTGTGGGTGGGCGGGCTTCCGGTGGGCCGGATCTCCAGCCTCGACTTCCCGAAGAACCCGGACGTCGTCATCAACGTCGGGAACAAGCTCCAGCACAACAGCCCGAACCCGATGATCGGGCGCGGCGTGAAGTTCATCGACATGCGCATCGACAGCTGGAGCATGGGCAACGTCATCCCCACGGACGTGCCGCTCGTGGCCGACGTCGCCTTCGGATTGGACGACCTCGTCGCGGCGGTCGAGCAGCTCGTGACGGACGACCTGCGCAGGAAGTACGCGGCGCGCGCGGACGAGGTCCGCGCCTTCGGCGAGAAGCGCCGGCGCCTCTCCCGGCTCTTCGCGAAGAGTCCCGATTGGGACGCGAGCCCGATGATCGCCGACCGGGTGACGTGGGAGGTTGCGCAGTTCGCGGACCGCGACGCGATCGTCGTGCACGAGGCGGGTTCGGTCGCCGCGCACAGCTTCGGCTTCGATCCGGACGGCGGCCGCGAGCTCTTCTACTACATGGGTGCCCACCTGGGATCCGGCACCGGCACGGCGGCGGGCGTGAAGCTCGCGCGGCCGTCGCGCCAGGTGATATGCCTCACCGGCGACGGCTCCTTCATCTTCGGCCCCACGGCGCTCTGGAACATGGCGCGCCTGGAGCTCCCGGTCATCACGGTGGTCTACAACAACCATGCGTACAGCGGGCCGCACAGCCGCGTGATCGAGAAGGTGCCGAACGGGCGCATGGTCGAGACGGGCCACTTCGTCCACGACTACCTCGGCAAGCCCGACATGAACATGGCGTGGATCGCGAAAGGCTTCGGCGTGGAGGGCGAGGTCGCGCATTCGCCCGCGGAGCTGAAGGCCGCGCTCGCGCGCGCGCGCCGCGCCACGATGGACGGGAAGCCCTACCTCATCGACGCGCAGGTGGCGCGCGTGGGCGTGGCTTGGGCGGACTCTCCATGGGTTCCGACGGTCCGGGAGCGCGGCGAGCGGGAACGCAGGATGTAGCGCTCAGCCGGGAGCGACGGACCGCAGCAGCCGGCGCACGGGCGACGGAAGCGCCGCGCCATCCAGCTCCGCGAGCGGGAGCCACGTCGCGGGCTTCGCGTCGGCCGCGCGCTTCACGCCGCGCGCGCGGATGCGCCACGGCGTCACGTCCAGGGTGAAGTGCGTGAAGGCGTGCGCGAAGGGCTCGAGCGGCGAGACTTCCGCGGCCTCGATGCCCCAGTCGCGCGCGAGCGCCTCGGCGGGTGCGATGGCGACGTCCGCTTCCGGCAGCGACCAGAGGCCGCCCCAGATGCCAGACGAGGGCCGCTTCTCGAGGAGCACCTCGCCCGCCGCGAGCACCACCAGCATCGCGATGCTGCGCCGGCGCTTCTCGCCGCGGACCTTCCTGCCCGGGATCTCGGAGGTGCGCCGCGAGATCCGCGCCGCGCAGTCGCCGTGCACGGGGCATGCGGTGCACCGCGGCTCGCGCGGAAGGCAGATCGCCGCTCCCAGGTCCATGAGCCCCTGCGTGTAGGCCTCGATTCCCGCCGCGGGCAGGCGCGCCTCGGCTTCCGCCCAGAGGGGGGCGAGGATCGCGGGACGCGAGAGGTCGCCTTCGACTCCCGCGTGGCGGGCGAGCACGCGCCGCGCGTTGGCGTCGAGGATCGCGCGCCGCTCGCCCGAGGCGAAGGCGGCGATGGCACCCGCGGTCGAGCGCCCGATGCCGGGAAGCGTCGCGAGCGCGTCGAAGGCGGCGGGAAACTCGCCGCCCATCCGTTCGCACACCGCGTGCGCCGCGGCGAGGAGGTTCCGCGCCCGCGCGTAGTAGCCCAGGCCGCTCCAGAGCGCCAGCACCTCGTCCTCGCCGGCCGCGCCCAGCGCGCGCACCGTCGGGAAGCGCGCGAGGAAGCGCCGGTAGTACGGGATGACGGTCGCGACCTGCGTCTGCTGCAGCATCACCTCGGAGAGCCAGATCCGGTACGGGTCGCGCGTGCCCTGCCATGGGAGGTCGTGGCGGCCGTGCGCCTCCTGCCACGAGACGATCCGCGAAGCGAAGGAGGGACGGGCGGCAGGCATGCCGCCATGATGCCGGAACGCGCGGCGAAACGGACCCTAGCGGGCGATGCCGTCCGGGTGCGATCCTCCCGCCGGCGCGGAGCCGGGGCTCAGCGAGAGGCGGTTCTCGACGTCCAGCACGCCGCGGACGTTCCGGACGCAGGCGATGAGCTCGTCCATCTGGTCCTGGCGCGCCGGGCCCTTGAGGACCACGATGCCGCACTTCACGCGGATGTCGACCGCGTGGGGATCGCCCACGACGTGCCCTAGCGCCGCGCGCACGCGCTCGAGGAGCACGCCGTCCTCCACGATGTCGTCCGCGTGCAGGCGGCGGCGGACCGACGCCGCGGCGCCCCGCGCCCGGTTTCCCGCGTGGCGGAGGAGTCCGGCTTGCCGGTCGCGCGCTTCGCGTGCGTACCGCGCCGATTTCT
>Ga0068855_100004696_pt1 | contig 16698 bp, 24 predicted proteins | sample KBSCornC52_FD_66592 | JGI IMG/M metagenome (GOLD analysis project Ga0068855, IMG submission 66592) | Corn rhizosphere microbial communities from Kellogg Biological Station, Michigan, USA - KBS Corn C5-2 | ecosystem: Host-associated > Plants > Roots > Rhizosphere > Soil ...
GCGTCCACGCGCTCGGTCCCCTGCCCCAGCCGCTCCATGCGCTTCTGGCGACAGGCCGGGCAGCTGTCGGGCACCGGCTGCGTGCGCCCGCAGTAGTGGCACACCAGGCGGGCCCGCCCCTGGTGGTAGGTCATCGAGACCACGCAGCTGCCGCACCGGACCACCTGCCCGCAGGCCCGGCAGAGCACCACCGTCGAGAACCCGCGCCGGTTCAGGAACAGGATGCTCTGCTCGCCGGCCGCCAGCGCCGCGCCCAGCGCCTCGGCCAGCGGCGCCGACAGCAGGCCGTCCGCCCCCGGCGGATCGCGGCGCAGATCGACGATCGACACCTCCGGAAGCGGGCGCGGCGTGGCGCGCGACGGCAGCGCCAGCCGCGTGAAGCGCCCGCGCGAGACGTTGTAGGCGCTCTCCAGCGAGGGGGTGGCCGAGCCCAGGATCACGACCGCGCCGGCCTGCTGCGCGCGCACGATGGCCAGGTCGCGCCCGTGGTAGCGCACCCCTTCTTCCTGCTTGAACGAGGGGTCGTGCTCCTCGTCGACCACCACCACGCCCAGCGCCCGCACCGGCGCGAACACCGCCGAACGCGCGCCCAGCGCGATGCCCACCTCGCCCTGGCGGAGGCGGCGCCAGGCCTCCAGCCGCTCGCGCGGGGGGAGCGCGCTGTGCAACACGGCGACGTCCTCGCCAAAGCGCGCGCGGAACCGGGCCGCCAGCTGCGGCGTGAGCGCGATCTCGGGCACCAGCACCAGCGCCCCGCGCCCGGCCTGGCGGACCGCCGCGATGACCCGCAGGTAGACCTCGGTCTTGCCCGAGCCCGTCACCCCGTGCAGCAGGAAGCTGGCAAAGCCGCCATCCAGCGCCGCCAGCAGCGCGTCCACGGCACCCTGCTGCTCGGCGTTCAACGTGAGCGTCGCCCCGGCCGCCGGCAGCACGCGGGGCGCGGCGGCCACCTCCCGGTGCTCGACGCGCGCCAGCCCCAGCCGGGCCAGCACCCGCAGGTGACCTCGCTCGGCCGCCGACAGCGACGAGACCAGCACCCCGGCGCCCCCCGCCGCGGCGATCTTGGAGAGCGCCGCGCGGCGCGCCACCGCCCGCCGGGGGAGCGCGGTTCCCGGATCGGCCTCCGGGGCAAAGGCCAGCACCACCGTCGGGGGCGGCCGCCGGCGCGTGAGCGCGTCGCCGATCTCGCACAGGCCGCTCTCCTCGTGGCGGGCCAGCAGCGCCCGGGCGCGCGGCACCCGGTCCAGCAGCCGGTTGAGGGGCAGCTCGCCGCCCGCGTCCGCCAGCGCGCCCAGGATCGGATCGCGCGGCGCCTGGTCCTGCAGCAGCGTGGGCGTGGCCGCCTGCCGCTCCAGCGCTTGCCGCCCGGCCTCGGTCAGCCGCACCGCGCGCTTGGCCGTGGCCTGCTCGCCCTGCGGCAGCGCCGCCCGCAGCACCTCGCCCAGCGGCGCCTGGTAGTACTCGGCCGTCCAGCGGCAGAAGGCGATCATGGCCTCGTCGAAGGCCGGCTCTCCGCCGACCACCGCCTCGATCGCGCGCGGCGCCTCGCCGGCCGGCGGCGGCGGCGTGTGTCCGACGACGAAGCCGGTGACGGTGCGGGAGCCGAACGGCACCACCACCTGCGCCCCCACGGGCGCGATCTGGGGGCGCGGGTCGCGGTAGGTGAAGGTCCCGCTGACCGGCAGCGCGACCGCGACCTCGATGAGCCCCTCGTTCACTGTTTCAGCAGCTTCTCCAGGCCGGCCCGCACGTCGTCCCGCAGCTCCGGCCGCTTGAGCGCGTAGTGAACCATCGCGACCACGTAGCCCGCCCGATCGCCGACGTCGAAGCGCTCGCCTTCCACCTCCAGGCCGTAGAGGCCCCGCCGCCCGCACAGCGTGGCCAGCCCGTCGGTGAGCTGGATCTCGCCGCCCCGCCCGGGCGGCGTCTCGGCCAGGATGGAGAAGATCTCCGGCGGCAAGACGTAGCGGCCGATGATCGCCAGCCGCGAGGACACGGTCCCGGGCGCCGGCTTCTCGACCAGCCGCTTCACCTTCAAGCCGCGCGCCCCGTCCCGCTCGCCGTCGGCGATGCCGTAGAGGTGCTCTTGCCCGGAGGGGACCTCCTTGAGGGCGATCACCCCGGTGCCCACCCGCTGGTACTGCTGGATGAGCTGCCCGACGCCCGGGACCGGCGCGTCCATCAGGTCGTCGCCCAGGACCACGGCGAACGGCTCGTCGCCCACCACGTCGCGCGCGCACAGCACCGCGTGCCCAAGCCCCCGCGCCTCCGCCTGCCGCACCGACGAGAAGCGCGCCAGCTCGGTCACGCGCCGGATGCAGGCCAGATCCTCCGTCTTGCCGCGCCGCTCGAGCAGGGCTTCCAGCTCGGGCGCGCGATCGAAGTGATCCTCGATGGCCGCCTTGCCGCGGGCCGTGACGAAGACGATCTCCTCGATGCCCGCCGCCACGCATTCCTCGACGATCAGCTGGATGCTGGGGACGTCGACCAGCGGCAACATCTCTTTCGGCATGGCCTTGGTCGCGGGCAAGAACCGCGTTCCCAGTCCAGCGACCGGCAGCACCGCCTTGCGGACCTTCTGCGTTTTCGGACCTGGCTGACCTTGGCTCATGGCGCGGCGTCCATCTTAAGCCCGCTTCCAGCCGGCGCCACGCGGAAGCGACGGGCGCGGCGCGGGCGGCGCCGGCGCCCCGGCCTGCACCACCCGGATGACCTCGGCCACCGCCTCGTAAAGCGCGGGCGGAATTTCGTCGCCCTCCGGCAGCGCCCGCAGCGAGCGGGCCAGCGTGACGTCGCGAAGCACCGGCACGCCGGCCTCCCGCGCCACCTGCTTGATGCGTTCGGCCACTAGCTGTTCGCCGCTGGCCACCACCACGGGGGCCGCGTCGCGATCCCCGTCGTACCGGAGAGCCACCGCGATGTGTTCCGGATTGATCACCACCACGTGTGCTTTTCGGACGTCGGCGATCATTCGTTGCTCCAGAACCTCCCGGTGCAGGCGCTGGCGCTCGGCCCGGTGGCGCGGATCGCCTTCGGTCTCCCGCTGCTCGCGGCGGACCTCGTCGCGGGTCATGCGCAGCTGCCGGTGGTGCGCGCGGCGGACGAACAGCAGGTCGGCGGCCCCCAGCGCCAGCGCGGCCACCGCCACGCCCAGCACCAGCCGGCGGGCCAGCACCGCCAGGGCGGCCAGGACCGCCGCCGCCGGGGTGCCGGCCAGCGCGGTCAGCCCGGCCGCTTGCGGCACGATGAGCCAGCCGACCAGCAGCGCGACGATCATCCCCTTGAACGCGCCCTTGGCCGCCTGCAGCGCGGCCAGGCCCGACGCCAGCCGGCGCAGCCCGCCGGCCGGCGATAGCCGATCGAAGCGGGGCGCCACCGCGGCGGGCGCGACCATCCCGCGCGTCTGGGCCAGGCCGACCAGCAACGCGGCGCCCAGGGCCGCGCCGAGCGGGGTCGCCAGCGCGCGCGCCAGCTCGCGCAGCCCGGCCGGCAGGCCCCAGCCGGTGGCGGCGCCCGAGGTGGCGGCCGCGAAGGCCCCGCGCCAGTAGACGAGCAGGCGCGCGATCAATCCGCCGCCGGTCGTGACCAGCACGCCCAGCGCCGCGACGGTGGCAGCCGCCGAGACCAGGTCACGGCTGATCGCCACCTCACCCCGGCGCCGCGCCTCGGCCAGCCGCCGGGGCGTCGGCTGTTCGGTCGGCTCGCGCGCCGCCACCCGCCTGCCTGCCCGTTGAAGGGAGTCCGGCTACTTCTTGCCGGTGGCCGGCGGCGGCGCGGCCGGCGGCGGCGCGCCCGCGCCCGCCCCCGAGCCTGCCATCATCTCTTTCATGAAGGCCGTCTTGTCGAACGGCTTGGGCGTCTTGGTGATGCTGGACTTGGCGTCCTTGCCCGTCGACTGCAGCTCCATCTTGATGGGGCCGCCGATCATCGGGTTGCTCTTCTGCGTCGCCTCCATCTTGACCAGGCCGATCGGCAGCACGTTCTCCGACACCCAGAAGTCGACCGTGTCTCCCTGGGCCGTCTTGTCGTGATAGTGCTTGGTCTTGAACGAGCCGGCGGCGACCTTGACGGTCTCGTCCTTCACGAACGTCTTGGGGTCCGGCTTCGAGAACTGCTGCGACTGCCCGCCCTCGATGGGCATCTCCATCGGGTCGTTGGCGCCCAGCTGCAGCACCATCTTCTGCACCTTGCCGGACGAGCCATTCGGCACGGTCATCTGAGTCACCATCTTGCCGGCGCGGGCGGCCAGCCCGCCCTCCAGCGAGGTCTCGATGGTGTTGCCGCCACCGGCGCGCCCCACCAGGCCGATCTTCATCGCCATCGGCGCCATCGTGCCGACGGTCACGCTGTACTGCGCCGAGCTGCCCACCGGCACCTTGGCCAGGTCGACCGCCAGCGGCGTGGGCGGCCCCTGCGCGATCTGCGCGGAGGCGCTGAGCGGCAACCCGAGGGTGAGCGACGCGACGGCACAGATCCCGACCAAGCGAGCAAAACGCGACATGCGCGGCAGCATAAGCTCGTCAGGTCCCGAACGGAAGCTGGTCCACCGCGATCGTCGCTCCGTCGATCACCAGCGTGTCACCGCTCTGCATGCCGACGGTGAGCCTCACCCCGACCCCCGCCGGACCGAGGGTCACCTCAATCTCGTTCACACAGTCGCTGGGTCCCCAGGGAAGCCGGCGCGGGCACTCGACGAGGGTCACCTCCGCGACGGACAGGTCGATGATCTGGGGCAACTTCCGGAACCTCAGCTTCGCGACCGCCTGCGGCCATGACAGCTCCAGGGACAGCAACAGGGCGTCGTGCAGACTGGGAATCCTGCCGCGCCCCTCTTCCGGAGGCGTCATCTTCGCAATCTTAGACGCAACGAGACGGCGATGGGCGGGCCGGTCGGCGATCAGAGATGGCTGGCGGCCCGCCCCAAGAGGGCCAGCCATCCCGAGAGGTCGCCGGCCAGCGCGGCCTGCAGGGCGCCGAGCCCGAGCAGCACCAGCCCGATGGCCAGCAACCCCTTGAGCGGCAGGCCCAGGAAGTAGACCGGGAGCTGCGGGACCGCGCGCGCGATCAACCCCAGCGCCAGGTCCGCCAGCCAGAGGGCCACCAGAACGGGGGCCGCCAGCCCCACGCCCGACGCGATCACGCGCGCCGAGGCCACGGTCACCAGGGTGGCGGCGCTGCGCGCGCCGGCGATGCCCAGGCCGCCGCCGATGGGCAGCACGCGGTAGCTGGCGAGCAGCGCCTCGACCAGCCGCGGGACGCCGCCGATCTGGAAGAAGACCAGGGTCGCGAAGAGCACGTAGAGGACGGCGAGCGGGCTGGCGCGGTCGCCGCTGGTGGGATCCAGCACCTCGGCCAGGTTGGCGCCGCGCAGGGTGTCGCCCAGATGGCCGGCCACTTCGGCGGCGCGAAAGGCGGCCGAGGCCACCAGCCCCAGGACCAGCCCGACCAGCAGCTCGCGCGCCAGCAGCACCACCAGGCGCGCCGCGGGCGCGTCGGCCAGCCCGGCCAGGGCGGCTGACTCGAGCAGCAGCGGCCCGGCCAGGCCCGCCAGCAACACCGAGAGCCCCACGCGGGCGGCAGCGGGCAGGCGCACGCCGCCCAGCGGTCCCACCATCCAGACCACCGGCGCCGCGCGCGCGCCGCCCAGCGCCAGCGCCGTCACCAGCAGCGCGGCGCCGCGCATGCTCAGCGGACGCTGGCGATGGCCAGGAACAGCGCCTGGCTGAACCGGACCAGCGCGGCGCCCAGCACCGGCCCCATCGCGGCCAGCACCAGCAGGACGACCACCAGCTTGGGGACGAACGCCAGCGTGGCGTCCTGGATCTGCGTGGCCGCCTGGAACAGACCCATGATGAAGCCGGTCACCAGGCTGGCGGCCAGCGGCGGCCCCGAGAGCAGCAACACCAGGATCAGCCCCTCGCGGACGGCGCGCAGGACCAGCTCGTTGCCGAACAGGGTCACGCGAACCCCTCGAGCAGGCCCCGCACCACCAGGTGCCACCCGTCGGCCACCACGAACAGCAGCAGCTTGAACGGCAGCGAGACCGTGGTGGGCGACAGCATGTGCATCCCCAGCGCCAGCAGCAGGTTGGCGACCACCAGGTCGACCACCAGGAACGGAATGAACAGCAGGAACCCGATCTGGAACGCCCGCCGCAGCTCGGACGTGACGAAGGCCGGCACGATCACCGCGAAGTCGCGGTCGGTGACCGCGGCCCGTTCCGCCTCGCTCCGCAGCTTGCGGGCGAGGGCCAGAAACGACGCCCGGTCCGCCGCGGCCACGTGCTGGAGGAGAAACTCGCGCAGGGGCTCCTTGCCGCGGTCGGCCGCCGCCTCCAGGCCGGCCACCGTCTGGGCGCCGGTCGCCTTGGAATTGGTCGCCGCGGCGATGGCCGGGCCCGCCGCCGCGTAGATCCGCTCGGCGGTCGGCGCCATCACCGCCACCGTCAGTACCAGCGCCAGCCCGGTCAGCACCTGCGTGGGCGGCACCGACGGCGTGCCGATCGCGCTGCGCAGGATCGACAGCACCACCGAGATGCGCACGAACGACGTCATCATCAGCAGCGCGAACGGGATCAGCGACAGCGCCGCCATCGCAAAGATCAGCACCACCGGCCGCGACGCCAGCTCGCTCACGGCTGCCCGGCCTTCCGCTCCCGCCCCATCACGCGCGCCAGAACATCAGCGAAGCCGGGCGACACCGCCGATCCGCTCTCCGCCCGCACCTTCTCGCCGTCCAGCTCCGCGAGGACCGTCATCGGCCCGTCGCCCACGCCGACCAGCAAGCACCGCCCCCCCGCCTCGATCACGTAAACGGACCGTCGCGGCTCCAACGGACACCGCGCCAACACCCGCACGGCGCCGGTCGTCTTTCCGATCCCCCTCCCCGCCAGCAGCCGCAACGCCCCCCAAGCCACCAAACAAACCACCCCCAACGACGCCATCGACAACCAAACCGCCCCCCACCCCACGTCCATTTGCCGGCTCTTATACGCCAGCTTTTCCCCGAGGCAAACCGCCCACCCGCTTCCGCCGAGCCCACCGCCCGCCCGCTTTCGCCGAGCCCACCGCCCACCCGCTTTTGGCCGAGGCGCCAGAGCGCCGTCAGGCGCGGGTCATCTCACGGAAGGCGCGGCTCCGCCGCGCCGGCCCCCCTCAGTAAAGGGGGTGGGCCCGCGGGAGGGGACACCCTCCCGCGCTCTGATCATTCGTCGTCGTAGTACAGCGAGTCGCGCGACTCGATGAACTGCTGGATGGCCTGCGCGGCCTCCGGCGACAAGTTCACGAACCGGACGCCCATGCCCGTGGCGCCGTCGATCCGGTTGAGCGCGCTGTTCTCGCGGATCCAGCGCACCTCGGTCTCGACAGCCAGCGGCTCGGGCCGGCCGGGCAGCGAGAACTTCAGCGTGATCCGATCGCCGATGCGGCGGATCGCGTTGGTGGCGATGAACAAGCCGCCCGCGCTGATGTTCTGGGTCAGGCCGGTATAGAAGTTACTGTCGCTCTCGAGGTCGACCGAAACCTCGAGGTCGAAACGTTCCGAGGCCCGAACGTGTTGCTGCTGCTCGTTGTGCGCCACTTTGGCCCCCGTGCCGCTGTCCATAAGGGTTGCTCCTTCGTCTCGTTCGAGAGTCTGACGGCTCTCGCTTGAGAACCGTTCGACAGGAGCTACCGCAAACTGTAGCCGCATCCGGCCACAGGGGCGCAAAATTGGCGCGGGACCGAAGTGTCCGACTACTCTTCGGATTTCGCTTTGCTGGCGCGGGGCTTCTTGGCCGCCGGCTTGTCGCCTTCGGCGGCCGGCTTGGCGGCCGCCTTGGCCTTGGAACCGCCCTTGGCGGCGGTCTTCTCGCCACCCTTGTCGGCGGCCTTCCCGGTGTCGGACTTTGCCCCACCCTTGCCCTTGGCGGGGGTGGTCTCGGCCGGCGCGGCGGCGGCCGACTCGTCGGGGATCAGCTCCAGCAGCGACATCGGCGCCGCGTCACCCGGCCGCTGGTCCAGCTTCACGATGCGGGTGTAGCCGCCGTGCCGCCCCAGGAAGCGGGGCGCGATCTCGTCGAACAGCTTGACCACCGCGTGCCGGTCCCGGACCACCCGGCGGGCCATCCGGACGGCGTGAACGACGCGCGCCGACTCCTCGGTCGTGCGCCGCTCCGGCTTCTTGCCGAGAACGTCACCCACCCGGCGTGCCCAGGTGATGGTGCGCTCGGCCAGCCGCCGCGTCTCCTTGGCCTTGGCGTCGGTCGTGCGGATGCGCTCGTTGGTGAAGAGCGCCGCCACCAGGTTCGAGAACAGCGCCTGACGGTGCGCCGAGGTCCGGGAGAGGTGAACGCCAGCTTTACGGTGTCTCATTGTCGACTCTTACAAGTGAACAGGAACGGTGAACGGAAACTCAGGCCTTCTGCTCAGGCCTTCTTCGGCGGGCCGTCGCCCGGCCAGCCTTCCAGCTTCATGCCGAGCGAGAGGCCCATCTCGGCCAGGATCTCTTTGATTTCCTTCAGCGACTTGCGGCCGAAGTTCTTGGTCTTCAGCATCTCGGACTCAGTGCGCTGAACCAGCTCGCCGATGTAGCGGATGTTGGCGTTCTGGAGGCAGTTCGCCGAGCGGACCGACAGCTCCAGCTCGTCGACCGACTTCCAGAGGTTCTCGTTCAGCTTGGCCTGCTCCTCCGACACGTGCGCGTCGTGGGTCGGCTCGCTCCCCTCTTCGAAGTTGATGAAGATCGAGAGCTGGTCCTTCAGGATCTTGGCGGCGAAGGCCACCGCGTCCTCCGGCTTGACGGCGCCGTTGGTCCAGACCTCCAAGGTCAAGCGGTCGTAGTCGGTCTGCTGGCCGACGCGCGCGTTGGTGACCTGGAAGTTGACCTTCCGGATCGGCGAGAACAGCGCGTCGATCGGGATGACCCCCACCGGCGTCTGCGGCCCCTTGTTGCGGTCGGCCGGAACGTAGCCGCGGCCGGTCCCGACCGTCAGCTCGACGCGCAGCTTGGCGCCCTTCGAGCAGGTCAGGATCTTGTGGTCGGGGTTCAGCACCTCGACGCCGTCGGTGAGCTGGATGTCACCGGCGGTGACCCGCCCCTCGCCGTCCTTCTCGATCCGCAGCACGCGCGGCTTCGAGTCGGAGGTCTTGAGCAGAACCTCTTTGAGGTTGAGGACGATGTCCGTCACATCCTCGACGACGTCGGGGATGGTCGTGAACTCGTGCAGCGCGCCGTCGATCTTCACCGCGGTGATGGCGGCGCCCTGCAGCGACGACAGCAGGATGCGGCGCAGGCTGTTGCCCAGCGTCGTCCCGAAACCGCGCTCCAGCGGCTCGCAGGTGAACTTGCCGTACGTCGGGGTGAGCGACTCGGTGTCGACCTCGAGGTTCCGCGGGCGGATGAGGTCGCGCCAGTTCCGCGCGATGAAGGTGTTCTGTGAACCAGACGTCTGCATAGCCATTGCGGTCGCCATTTTCTCTCCTGAAATCAGCGCGAGTAGAGCTCGACGATGAGCTGCTCGCGAATCGGCAACGTCAAATCTTCGCGCGCGGGGAGCGCGGTGAGCTTGCCCTTGAAGTTGTCCTTCTCGAGCTCCAGCCACTTGGGCACGCCGCGGCGGTCCACCGCGCCGACGCTCTCCAGGATGCGCGTGATCTTCTTCGAGCCGTCCTTGACCTCGATCTGGTCGTTGGCGCGGCACAGGAACGACGGGATGTCGACGCGGCGCCCGTTCACCAGGAAGTGCCCGTGGCGAACCAGCTGGCGCGCCTCGGCGTGATCCGAGGCGAAGCCCAGGCGATAGACGACGTTGTCCAGCCGCCGCTCGAGGAGCTGCAGCAGGTTCTCACCGGCCACGCCCTTCATGCGGATCGCCTTGTGGTAGTAGCCGCGGAACTGGCGCTCGGCGAGACCGTAGAGGCGCTTGACCTTCTGCTTCTCGCGCAGCTGCGAGCCGTAGTTGGAGAGCTTGCGCCGGCGCGCCTGCCCGTGCTGGCCGGGCGCGTAGGCGCGCCGCTCGTAGCCGCACTTGTCGGTGTAGCAGCGGTCCCCCTTGAGGAACAGCTTCATGTCTTCGCGCCGGCAAAGCCGGCAAACGGGGCCTGAGTAATTCGCCATGTCTAGAAGACTCTTTCCGAAGGATCAGACGCGGCGCCGCTTGGGCGGGCGGCAGCCATTGTGGGGGATGGGGGTGAGATCGCGGATGAGCGTGATCTTGAAACCGGTCGAGGCCAGCGCGCGCAGCGCCGACTCGCGCCCCGAGCCGGGGCCCTTCACGAACACGCTCAGCGTGCGCAGGCCGTGCTCCATCGCCTTGTGGGCGGCGTCCTCGGCGGCCAGCTGGGCGGCGAACGGCGTCGACTTGCGCGACCCCTTGAAGCCCTTCACGCCCGACGACGACCAGGCCAGCACGTTGCCGGAGACGTCGGTGATCGTGACGATCGTGTTGTTGAACGAAGCCGTGATGTGAGCGATGCCGCTCTGGATGTTCTTCTTGACCTTCTTGGCCTTGGACTTCTTGGGCTTTGCGGTCTCGGATGCGGTCGCCATGAATTAAGCTCCGGTTCCTTCGGTCTTGCGCTTGATCGCCTGGCCCTTGCGGGGGCCCTTCCGGGTGCGCGCGTTGGTGTGCGTGCGCTGCCCGCGGACCGGCAGGCCCTTGCGGTGACGGAGGCCGCGGAAGCAGCCCAGGTCCATCAGCCGCTTGACGTTCATGCCGACCTCGCGCCGCAGGTCGCCCTCGACCTTGATCTGGCGCGCCTCGATCACCTCACGGATCCGACGCGTCTCGTTGTCGTCGAGATCGTCGGTGCGCTTGCTGAGCGGCACCTCGGCGGCATTCAAGATGTCCTTCGCGAGGGCCTTGCCGATCCCGTAGATGTACGTGAGCGCGATGTCCATCCGCTTGTTGCGCGGAAGATCGACGCCAGCTAGACGCGCCATTTATCCCTGCCTCTGCTTATGACGAGAGTTCTCGCAGATCACCCGCACGACACCGCGCCGGCGGATCACCTTGCACTTGTCACATACCTTTTTGACCGAAGCCCTGACCTTCATCGGACGCTCCCGATAGCACGAATTCGTTACAATTACCGCTGAAATACAGCCGCGGCTGGCTCACGCCCTGGAGAGCACCACCGGGCCGCCATCGGTGATGGCGACGGAATGCTCGAAATGGGCCGAGAGGCTACCATCTTTCGTTACAGCCGTCCACCCATCATCTTCGATGACCACCTCTGGCCCCCCCGCGTTGACCATCGGCTCGATGGCCACCACCAGGCCGGCCGACAGGCGCCGCCCCTTTCCGGCCTCGCCGTAGTTCGGAACGTGCGGCTCCTCGTGCATGGCCCGCCCGATTCCGTGCCCGACGAACTGCTTGACCACCGAGTACCCCAGCCGCTCGACGTGCGACTGCACGGCGTGGCCGATGTCGCCCAGCCGGTTGCCCGGCACGCAAGCGGCGATGGCCCGCTCGAGCGATTCCCGGGTGGCGTCGATGAGGGCCCGGGCCTGTTTTGAGACCTGCCCGATGGGGACCGTGCGGGCCGAATCACCGCACCAGCCGTCCTTGAACGCCCCGAAGTCGATCGACAGGATGTCGCCCTCTTTCAGGATCACGTCCCGGCGCGGCACGCCGTGGACCACCGCTTCGTTGACCGACGTGCACAGCACCGCCGGGTAAGGCGGGTGGCCGTAGTTCAAGAACGCCGAGTCGGCCTTGAGCTGCCGCAGGCGCTGGGCGGCGATCTCGTTCAGCTCCCAGGTGCTCACGCCCGGCTTGGCCGCCTCTTCCAGGCGGTCGAGGACGTCGGCCACGATCAGGTTGGCTTCGCGCAGCTTGGCGATCTCGGCGGCGCTCTTGAGCTGGATGGCCATGGCTACGACAGCAGCACCGCGGCGTAGATCCGCCCGAAGATCTGGTCCATGTTGCCGTTGGCGTCGATCATCCGGACCGGCCACTTCTCGGCGATGAAGTAGTCGAGCACCGGCTTGGTCTTGGCCGCGAACTCGCGCAGGCGGTTGCGGACGATCTCTTCCGAGTCGTCGCTGCGCTGGATGAGGACGCCGCCGCAGCGGTCGCACACCCCGGCCACCTTGGGCGGCTTCGAGTCGATCTGGTACGTCGCCTGGCAGCTCTCGCAGGTCCGGCGGCCCGAGATGCGGCGCACCAGCTCTTCGTCCGGGGCGTCCAGCACCAGCACGCGGTCCAGCTTCTTGCCGTACCCGCTCAGCATGCCGCCCAGGACCTTGGCTTGCGGAACGGTGCGCGGGAAGCCGTCCAGCAGGAACCCCCGCTCGGTGTCCGGCTGCTGCAGGCGCTCGCCGAGCAGGTCCAGGACCAGGTCGTCGGGCACCAGCTGCCCCTTGTCGATGAACCCCTTGGCCCGCTGGCCGAGCGGCGTATACGACTGGATCGCGGCGCGCAGCATGTCGCCGGTGGCGACGTGCGGGATGCCGAAGACCTTGGACAGGCGGGCCGCCTGAGTCCCCTTCCCCACCCCCGGAGGTCCGAACAGCAGAAGGTTCTCACTCAACGCCCGGCTTCTTCACACCGAAGGCCAGCCGCTAGCGGCTGACCGCCCCCGCCGCGCGCGCCCCGCGTCCCCGGATCTTGGGACCGCGCGGCCCCGTGAACCCTTCGTAGTTGCGGGTGATGAGGTGAGACTCGATCTGCTGGACGGTGTCCAGCGCCACGCCGACGACGATCATCAGGCCGGTGCCGCCGAAATAGAACGGCACCTTCATCTTCTCGTGCAGCAACGTCGGCAGCACGCAGATGGCCGAGATATAAACGGCCCCCCCGAAGGTGATCCGGGTGAGGACCTTGTCGATGTAAGCGGCGGTGGCCTTGCCGGGGCGGATCCCGGGGATGAACCCGCCGTACTTCTTCATGTTGTCGGCCACGTCGACCGGGTTGAAGGTGACGGCCGTGTAGAAGTAGCAGAAGAAGACGATCAGCGCGACGTAGACGGTGTTGTAGCGCCAGTCGCCCGGGTGCAGCGCTTCGGCGATCCGCTGCATGGCCGGCGTCTGCCAGAACGACGCGATCTGCTGCGGGAACATCAGGATGGACGAGGCGAAGATCGGCGGGATGACGCCGGAGGTGTTGACCTTCAGCGGCAGGTGGGTCGACTGCCCGCCGTAGACCTTCTGGCCCACGATCCGTTTGGCGTACTGGACCGGGATCTTTCTTTGGCCCCGTTCGAAGAAGATGATGACCCCGACCACCGCGACGATGACCAGGCCGATGATGGCCAGGTCGAAGGCGGTGATGTCGCCGGTCCTGGCCTTCGAGAACATGCGGACGGCCGCGTCGGGCATCTCGGTCACGATGCCCGCGAAGATGATCAGCGAGATGCCGTTGCCGATGCCGCGCTCGGTGATCTGCTCGCCGAGCCACATGATGAACGACGTGCCCGTGGTCAGCGAGATCATCGTCATCATCCGGAAGCCCCAGCCGGGATCGGTGACGACCTGCCCGAACTGCGCGTACGAGCGGTTGTTCCCCTCCAGCCAGCGGGCGATGAAGAACGACTGGATCAGCGACAGGATCACGCACCCGTAGCGGGTGTACTGGTTGATCTTGCGCTGGCCCATCTCCCCTTCTTTGGAGAGCTGTTCCAGCTTCGGAACCACCACCGTCAGGAGCTGCAGGATGATGGACGCGCTGATGTAGGGCATGATGCCCAGCGCGAAGATCGACATCTGCTCGAGCGCGCCGCCCGAGAACATGTTGAACAGGCCCAGGAACGACCCCGAGGCCTGGTTGATGATCTTCCCCATGATGGCGCGGTTGACGCCCGGGGTGGTGACGAACGCGCCGATGCGGTAGACGGCCAGCAGCGCCAGCGTGAACAGGATCCGGCGCCGCAGCTCCGGAATCTTCCCGATATTCTGGAAACCACCAGCCATGGGTTGACCTCGACTGAACGCCCGGTTAGCCCGCGACGACCTCGGCGGTGCCGCCGGCCTTCTCGATCTTTTCCTTGGCGGCGGCCGAGAAGGCGGTGGCCTTCACGGTGAACTTCTTGGTGAGGTCGCCCTCGCCCAGGATCTTCACGCCGTCCAGGTTGCGGGGGACCATGCCCGCGCCCTGCAGCGCGGCCAGGTCGACGGTCCCGCTGGGGAAACGCTTCTCCAGCGCGCCGACGTTGACCGCGAACATCTCCGTCCGGAAGGGGTTCTTGAACCCCTTCTTGGGGAAGCGGCGCTGCATCGGCATCTGACCGCCCTCGAACCCGAGGCGCGCGCCATGGTGGCCAGCGCGGGCCTTTTGCCCCTTCACGCCCTTGCCCGACTGCTCGCCGGTGCCCGAGCCGGGACCACGGCCGATGCGCTTGCGGTTGCGCGTCGCGCCCTTCGGCCCCTTCAAACTATGAAGCGTCGTGCCCATCGTGGTGTCCTTGGCTTTCTAAACCTATTCGGCTTTCTCGACTCGAACCAGGTGAGAGACGGCGCGGATCATGCCACGCACCGCTTCGTTGTCGGGCAACGTTCTGGAGACGCCCATCTTGCGGAGCCCGAGGGCCGCGATGGTCCGCTTGTGCTGCTCGGGGCGGTTGATCCCGCTCCGGGTCAGCGTCACACGCAGCGACTTGGCCATGGCTGATTACTCCCGGATCTCTTCGGCGCGCTTGCCACGCAGCCCGGCGGCGACGTCAGCGCTGCGGAGCTGCTGGAGAGCGTCGATGGTGGCGTGAATGACGTTGTGCGGGTTGGACGTCCCGATGCACTTGGTGAGGATGTCCTGGACACCCGCCACCTCGAGCACCGGCCGAACGGCGCCGCCGGCGATGACGCCGGTCCCGGCGCTGGCCGGACGCAGCAACACCGACCCGGCGCCGAACCGCCCCATGACCTCGTGCGGGATGCTGCCGCCGACCAGCGGGATGAGGAACAGGTTCTTCTTGGCCTGCTCGGTCCCCTTGCGGATCGCCTCCGGCACCTCGTTCGCCTTGCCGAGGCCGGCGCCCACGTACCCGCGCTGGTCACCGACGACGACGAGCGCCGAGAACGAGAACCGCCGGCCGCCCTTGACGACCTTGGCGACGCGGTTGATGAACACGACGCTGTCGACGAGCTCGCCGACGTCTTCGTAATTGATTGCCATCTGGGTCCTTTAGAACTTGAGTCCCGCTTCGCGGGCGCCGTCCGCCAGCGCCGAGATGCGTCCGTGGTATTTGAAGCCGGCGCGGTCGAAGACGACCTTGTCGATTCCCTTCTCGAGGCACTTCTTGGCGATGGCCGCGCCCACCTTCTTGGCGGCCGCCTTCTTGTCGCCGTCGCCGGTCGACTCGATGACCAGGTCCGACGTCCCGACCAGCGTCTTGTTCTGCAGATCGTCGATGACCTGCACGTAGATGTGGCGGGAGCTGCGGAACACCGCCAGGCGCGGCCGCTCGGCCGTCCCCTGGATGCGCTTGCGCAACGAGGCGTGCCGCTTCTCGCGGCTCTCTTTCTTGTGGTTGTTGACGAGCATGGGTGCTTTTGCCTCTTCCTAGGTGCGGGCGGCGACTAGCCGCCGCCTCCGGTCGCGCCGGCCTTGCCGACCTTCCGCTTGATGACCTCTTCCACGTACTTCACGCCCTTGCCCTTGTACGGCTCGGGGGGGCGCAGCTCGCGAACCTTGGCGGCGGTCTGCCCGACCAGGTCGCGGTCCGCGCTGGACAGGACCACCCGGTTCTTGTCGACCTTGGCGGTCACGCCCTTCGGCAGCTTGAACGCCACCGGGTGCGAGTACCCCAGCGCCATGTTGATGGTGTCGCCGGCCACCTCGGCGCGGTAACCGACGCCGTTGATCTCCAGCTCGCGCGTCCAGCCGTCGGTCACGCCCTTGACCATGTTGGCCAGGTGGGCGCGCATGAGGCCGTGCTTGGCGCGGTTCTGGCGCGAGTCATCCGCGCGCAAGACCGTGATCTTGTCGGCTTCCGTCTTCAGCGACACGCCCTCGGGCATGGGCCTCGACAGCTCGCCCTTGGGGCCCTTCACGCTGACCGCGCCCGCCTTCTGGGTGAGCGTCACCCCCTTGGGGAGCGGCAGCACTTTTCGTCCGATTCGCGACATGGTCTCTGTCTCTTCCTGCGGCTTCGTTACCAGACTTCGCAGAGCAACTCGCCGCCCAGCCCCTGCTTGCGGGCGGCACGGTCGGTCATCAGGCCCTTCGACGTCGACAGGATGGCGATGCCCAGACCCGAGCGGATCTTGGGGATCGTTCCGTGCCGCACGTACATCCGCTGGCCGGGACGCGATCGCCGGCGCAGGCCGGTGATGGCGTTGGTCCGCGGATCGGCCCAGCGCAGGCGAACCACCAGCTCGGCGGCGCCGCCCTCTTCGGGCGCGCGCACGTCGTAGCCGGCGATGTAGCCTTCGTCCTTGAGCAGATCGCAAAGCCGCATTTTCAGCTTGGAAGCCGGCGCGAGCACTTCGGCGTGACGCGCCAGGATTCCGTTGCGAATGCGGGTCAGAAAGTCCGCGATGGGGTCGGTCATGGGCATTCGATCACCTACCAGCTCGATTTGATGACGCCAGGGATGTCGCCCCGCAGCGCAAGCATGCGGAAGCAGACCCGGCAAAGGTCGAACTTGCGCAGGAACGCGCGCGAGCGGCCGCACTGATGGCAACGGTTGCGGTGCCGCACCCGCCACTTCGGCGGCTGCTTGTTCGCGGGGAGGTCGACGGTCTTCGCCATGGTCAGTTCCTGAAGGGCATGCCGAGGTGACG
>Ga0068855_100004697_pt1 | contig 16696 bp, 21 predicted proteins | sample KBSCornC52_FD_66592 | JGI IMG/M metagenome (GOLD analysis project Ga0068855, IMG submission 66592) | Corn rhizosphere microbial communities from Kellogg Biological Station, Michigan, USA - KBS Corn C5-2 | ecosystem: Host-associated > Plants > Roots > Rhizosphere > Soil ...
GGCACGGTGCGCATCGGCAAGGAGCTGCGCAGCGACTTCGGCCCGACGCGCGCGCGGCCGGCACTGCCGGGATCGGAAGGGTTCATCGGCGACGGCTTCGGCTGGTACCTGTTCGCCGGCCTGGGCGCCGACGCGGTGGGCCGCAACATGTTCCTGAGCGGCAACTGGGACGGCAACGACGTGGTGAGCGTCACGCCGCGTCCGTTCGTCGGCGAGGCCAGCGTCGGCATTGCCGTGCTGTTCCGCGGCGTCCGGATCGCCTACACGCAGGTCCTGCGCACGCCGGAGTTCTACGAACGCACCCGCTTCGACCAGTTCGGCTCGCTGAACGTCACGTTCCGCTACTAGGGCCTGAACTCCGCGCACAAAAAAGGACGGGCCGCTGGCGCGACCCGTCCTTCCTTTTTCCTGGTGCTATATGCGTCCCATCAGCAGCAGGATGATCAGGATCACCACGATCAGGCCGGCGCCGCCGCTGGGGTAGTAGCCCCATCCGCTGCTGTACGGCCATGTCGGCAGGGCACCGATCAGGATGATGATCAGGACGATCAGCAGAATGGTGCCCAGCATGGTGACGTCTCCTGTCGTCTAGAGGTTCTTCTCGGCGAACGACCAGTTCGCGAGCTTGTCGAGCCAGTCCTTGACGTGGTCCGGCCGGCGGTTCTGGTAGTCGAGGTAGTAGGCGTGCTCCCACACGTCGGCGGTGAGCAGCGCGGTCTTGCCGTGCGCGATCGGGGTGTCGGCGTTCGAGGTCGTGGTGATCTCGAGCTTGCCGTCCTTGCCCTTCACCAGCCAGGCCCAGCCGCTGCCGAACTGGGCGACGGCGGCCTTGGCGAAGGCCTCCTTGAATTCCTTCACGCCACCGAAGCTCGACTGCAGTGCGTCCTTGATCTTGCCCGAGGGCTCGGACGACTTCGGCGTCATGCTCTGCCAGTAGAAGTCGTGGTTCCACACCTGGGCGGCGTTGTTGAAGATGGCCTTGTCCTTGTCGTTGCCGGCGGCCTTCTTGACGATCTCGTCGAGCGACAGGCCGTCGTAGGCGGTACCCGCGACCAGTTCGTTCAGCTTGTCGGCGTAAGCCTTGTGATGCTTGCCGTAGTGGAAGGAAATGGTCTTGGCCGACACCACCGGCTCCAGCGCGTTGTCGGCGTAGGGCAGCTTGATCGGGGCAAAATTGGCTTTGGGCTTGTCCAACGGCATCACTTACTCCTGTGACATGGGTCAACGCCGCAGGATGGCGGACGTTGCGGTTTCCCAAGACCAAACTGGGCAGGAGCGCGATCGGTTGCGAGCGCGATGATGTCGCAATGAAATGCGAACGATTCGCGACAACACGCGGGCGGTGTCGTTCTTCGCGCCGTCCCCATCTTTCTGGGCGAACGGTTCTCACTCGCGCGCTCGATGGTTGCATCGGGTGCGGTCCGCGTTATTACTTTTGCATCACACCGTCACAGGAGGTTCACCGTGAAGGGTAACCCGCAGGTCATCACCGCGCTGAACAAGCTGCTGAAGAACGAGCTGACGGCGATCAACCAGTATTTCCTCCATGCCCGCATGATGAAGCACTGGGGCTTCGAGCGGCTGGGCAAGAAGATCTACGAGGAGTCGATCGGCGAGATGAAGCACGCCGACACGCTGATGCAGCGCATCCTGCTGCTCGACGGCTTGCCGAACCTGCAGGATCTCGGCCGACTGGGCATCGGCGAAGCGGTGCCGGAGTGCCTGAAGTCCGACCTCAAGCTCGAGTCGGCGGCGCGGACCGATGTGGTGAGCGCCGTCGCGCTGTTCGAGAAGGAGAAGGATTTCGTCAGCCGCGAGATCGCCGTGCGCATCCTCGAGGACGCCGAGGAGCACATCGACTTCCTCGAGACCGAGATCGGCCTGCTGGAGAAGGTGGGCGTGCAGAACTACCTGCAAAGCCAGATCGGCGAAGGCAAGGAAGACTGAGGGTGACGCGCGCGGCGCGTCAGTCGGCGGCGCGCAATTCCTGCGGTGCCGCCTGTTCGCAGGCGATGGTGTCGTCGATGTGCTTGCGCATCTCGTGGGCGCAGCCGCCGCACTGGGGGCTCTGACCGCAGGCCCGGAAGACGTCGACGGGGCGACGGGCGCCGGCCCGCACGGCGGCGGCGACGTCACGTTCCCGAATGGCCCGGCAGATGCAGACGTACATTGAGTATCTCGCCCCGTGCGCTGTGCAGATGCGAATCAATTGCATGGAAGATAAGAGGCATTCGCAATTGGGTCAAGAGGGGAGCTTGGGGGAGAAACCCCCTCGAATCAGGGCCTAAAAGCCCTTCAACCGGACCTTCTCCAGCCGTTCCCGCAGCCTGTCGCCGATCGGATGGGGCGTCTTGCCCTGGAGCCGCACCACGGTCATTTCGGCCGCGACGACGCAGACGCCGTCCTTGAAGGCCGCCGATCCGACGGTGATCGAGCTGGTGCCGACCTTGATGACGCCGGTGCCGAGCTCGACCTGGCCCGGCCAGTGCGCTTCGGCCAGGAAGCTCACGGTCATGCCGGCGGAGATGCCGCGCACGCCGTCCTCGCCGCCCGCCATCACGCCCATGTCGCGCATGAAGGTGAGCCGCGCCGTCTCGAGGTAGGCGCAGAGCGCCACGTTGTTGATATGGCCGGCCGCATCCTGGTCGGAAAAGCGCACGGTGTCGGTGCACCAGTGCGGGTAGATCGACCGGTCCTGCAGGCGTTTGTCGCGCGACATGATGCGAGTGTAGCACCCCGCCGGAACGGCGCCGAGCGGTTCGCCGGTACTTGTTCGACCGGTCGGCCCCGTGCATCTTCGGGCCGCATGAGCGAACCGCGTTACTGGGAAGACTACGAAGTCGGTGCACGATTTCCGCTGGGCTCGACGAGCTTCACCGAGCAGGAGATCGTCGACTTCGCCACCGCCTTCGACCCGCAGAGCTTCCACGTCGACCGCGAGGCCGCCAAGGGTTCGCTGTTCGGCGGCATCATCGCCTCGGGCTGGCACGTGGCGGCCAAGCTGATGCGGCTGTTCGTCGACAGCTACATCGACAAGCGCACGGCGCTGGGCTCGCCCGGCGTCGACGAGTTGCGCTGGCTGAAGCCGGTGCGGCCCGGCGACACGCTGACGGCCGTCGTCGAATGCGCCGCCAAGATCCCGTCGAAGAGCAAGCCCACGCTCGGCATCATCCACGAGCACTGGACGGCGACCAACCAGAAGGGCGAGCTGGTGATGACGGCCAGGGGCATCAACATGGTGCGGCGGAGACCGGCATGAAGCGGGCGGTGAAGGGGCTCGACCATGTCGTGGTCATGGTCGACGGCATCGATGCGGCGGAGGCGGCCTACAAGACGCTCGGCTTCCAGGTCCAGCCGCGCGGCTTCCACAAGAAACTCGGCACGGCGAACCAGCTGATGATCTTCGATACCGATTATTTCGAAATCCTGGGCATCGTCGAGCCGACGGAGTTCAACGCCGAGCGTCGCGAGTGGATCAAGGGCGGCGGGGGGCTGGCCAACGTGGCGCTGGCGACCGACGGCGCCGACATCGCCTACGAGGCCTTCAAGGCGGCGGGCCTCGATCCCGATCGTCCGCTTCCGTTCGACCGCGCCGTGGAAGTCGCCGGCAAGACCGAGCGCGCCGCGTTCCGCACCATCCGCATTCCCAAGACCAACATGCCGGTCGTCGGTTTCTTCGTCTGCGAGCATCTGACGCCGCAATTCGTCTATCGACCCGAGTGGGCCAGGCATCCCAATAGTGCGCACGCGATCGCGGGCGTGACGGTGATCGTCGAGCAGCCGGACAGATGGACCGCCGAGCTGGAGAAGTATTTCGGCCGCGGCGCGGTGAAGGTCGAAGGCAACGGCCTTGTCGTCGACACCGGCACGCAGCCCGTGCGCTATCTGCCGCGCGCCGACTATCTTGCGCGTTATCCCGGCATTGTGCCGGTGCGGACGGGCGATCATCCGGCACTGCTCAGCCTGCATGTGCGCAGTCTCGCGACCTGCGAGGCATTGCTGAGGAAGAACGGCGTGAAGTTCGTGAAGCCCGATGCGGCCCGGCTGCTGGTGCCGCCGTCCGAAGCCGCAGATCTCACCCTGGAGTTCGTAGCGTAAATGACCTTGGACCTTGCCGACCGCGGCATCTACGGCTTCGCCACCTCCGAGCACCTGCGCTTCGCCGATCTCGACGCCAACGGCCACGTCAACAACGGCGCGTTCATCGAGCTGCTGGAGAATGCGCGTGTTTCCTACCTGCGCCTCATCGTGCGTGCGGGCTTGCCGCGCTTCCGGCTGGTGATCGGCCGCATCGAGGCCGACTTCAAGCGCCAGATGTTCTTCCCCGGCACCGCCACGGCCTGCGCGCGCCTGATCGAGGCGCACGAGCGCAAGGTCGCGATCGGCCAGGCGCTGTTCGACGGCGAGGGCAATTGCACCGCGGTCCAGAAGGTGATCATGGTCTCGCTGAACGAGGAGACGCATCGCAGCACGCCGTTCGATCCCGCGGTGCGTGCCGCCCTCGACGCGCTCGCCGCCTCGCAGGATGGATTGCCGACATGACCGACGCCCTGGTGCCCGAAGGATTCCGCAAGCTGAAGGTGGCCGACGACTTCGTCGGCCTGATCGGTCCGCTGTGGTTCAAGGTCGAGGGAGAAAAGCTGAGGGTCGGCATGCCGCTCGAGCCGCGCCACGGCAATCCGATGGGCTGGGCGCACGGCGGCCTGCTGGTCACGGTGGCCGACATGGTGATGGGCGCGGGCTCGGGGCACATGACCGGCATCCGCTGGCCGCATCCGACGGTGTCGCTCAGCACCGAGTTCGTGCGCGGCGCCAGGCTCGGCCAGTGGCTCGAGGGCACGGCGCGCGTCGCCCGCCGCACGGTCAACTTCTGCTTCTGCAGCTGCGACCTCGTCTGCGGCGGCGAGATCGTGCTGGTGGCCACGGGCGTGTTCAAGATCCCCGACATCGAGCGCATCCCCGAAGCCCAGCGCGCCAAGGTGCTGGGCAAGTGGGAGTAGGGGCGGGCAGCCAGGTCGTCACTTCTTCTTGCGCTTGAAGATGCGGTAGCGGTCGAAGTCCATGAGGTGCTCGTAGTCCTGGAAGGCGTCGGCGAACACCTTGTTCTGCTGGAAGTACTCGAGATAGTCGAAGACCTTGCCCTGGCAGCGCGGCATGCCGGGGGTCTGGTCGACGATCAGCAGGTCGGGCTTGCCCTTGGCGAAATCCTCCGACACCGCGTCGAACACGAACTTCTCGTCGTCTTCCATCGTGTCGGGCGGGTTGTAGAGCGCGGGGAAGTCCTCGCAGTCGGCGTAGATGCCCTGGAGCACCCACATCGACATGAAGCGCATGGTCATGCGGCCGTGGACGTAGTTGATCATCGGCCAGAACGGGTAGATGCCGGGCGACAGCGTCATGATCGTGCGGTGCGGCGCGTTCTGCTCGACGATGTGGCGCAGCACGCCGCCGATCGAGTCGGCGTACTGGCGCTGCTTGTAGAAGGGCGGCGTGTAGAGCGCGGCCTGGAAGTAGAGCAGCACCATCAGGGTGGCCGAGATCACCGCCACGGGGAGGCGGTGGCCGCTGCGGCTGATCGGCAGGTAGCGGTCGATCGTCTGCGACATGGTGAAGGCCGCCAGCAGGATCGCCACCGAGAGCGCCGGCAGCACATGATAGGGCCAGCCCTTGGCCTGGGCGATGGCGGAGACCGCCGCGCCGATGCCGAACGCCAGCAGCACGCGCGCCGCCAGGGTGCGCGTCAGGAACACGGCGAAGGCGCCGAAGATCAGCAGCGCGACCAGCGACGGCGCCATCACGTCGCTGGTCAGCACCCCCCACCAGCCGGTGTCGCCGATCGGCTCGTAGGCGCGCATCGCCAGCGGCATCACGAAGGTGCCGTAGGTCGAGAACACCGTGTACATCAGCACGAGGTGCGCGGTCGCCACGGCCAGGATCGCCCACGGGATCGGGTCGGTGAGCGTCGGCCGCCAGCGCCGGTGGATCAGCAGGTAGAGTTCGACCGCGGCGGGAATGGCCAGGAAGTAGGGCTTGAGCGCCAGGCCGATCCCCGCCACCAGGCCAATGGCGATCGCCGACTTCCACGGCATGGTCACGCCCTCGGCGCGAGCCATCGAGTTCAGCAGGTAGGGCGCGCAGGCCACGAACATGATGTGCTCGCGCTGGCCGAAGTGCTCGTTGGGCAGGACGGTGAACAGGAAGAGCAGCACCGGCGGCAGCAGCGCTTCGGTGAGCGCGTGGTCGGCCGAGGGGATGCGGCGCACCAGCCGCCGGCAGGCATAGAAGGACGCGGCGATTCCGGCCACCACCCAGGCGGTGAACCAGAACGGCACGCCGCCCGGCAGCAGCTTGGCGGTCAGCACGGGGAGCGCGTGGACGATGAAGGTGAGCGGCAGGTTCTCGTCGATCACGTCGACGTAGAGCTTCTCGCCGCCGACCCAGCGCTGCGAGGCATCGAGCAGCATCGCCACGTCGTGATTGATCGGCGGAAAGAAATACCCGACCAGCCACAACACCGGCAGGACGAACAGCGGCGCCAGCAACAGGCGTTCGATGTGCGGGGAAAAGGTCGGCGGTTTGGTCGTGACGGTTTGCAAGGCCCGGCGAAGATATCATAAGTGGACGGGGAGGAACGAAATTGACGCAACGGGGCCGGCGTGGAACGGGCTGAATACGAGCGCATGCATGCGGTCGAAGATCGCATGTGGTGGTTTCGCGGCCTGCGGACCCTCGCCGGCGGCCAGCTCGCGCGCGCCCTCGGACGCTCGCCGGCCTTCGGTCCGGTGCTCGACGCGGGCTGCGGAACCGGCGGGATGCTGGCGGCCCTGGGGCCGGCGGTCGCCGGGCGCGCGACCCTGGGCCTCGAATACGACGCGGTGGCCGCATCCCTGGCCGCCGCCAAGGCCGGCCGGCCGGTGGCCTCCGGCTCCGCCAACGAAATGCCGTTCGGTCCGGCCACGCTCTCGGCCTACCTCTCGCTCGACGTGCTGTGCCACGGCGGCGTCGACCCGGCGAAGGCACTGGCCGAGGCTCACCGCTGCCTGGCGCCGGGTGGCGTCGCGCTGTTCAACCTGCCGGCCTACGACTGGCTGTTGTCGGCGCACGACAAGCGCGTGCACAATGTCCGCCGCTTCAATCGCCGGCAGGCCAGCGCGCTGCTCGCCGGCAACGGGTTTCGAATCGTGAGATCGACATACTGGAACACCCTGCTGTTTCCCCTGATGCTCCTGCACCGCCGGGTCGGCAGCGACGATCGCGCCAGCGACGTGCGCGACTATCCGCCGTGGCTCGACGCGCTGTTCTCGGCCGCGCTGGCGCTGGAGCGCGCCGCGATCGGCGCGGGCCTCGGCCTGCCGTTCGGCGGCTCGCTGCTGGTGGTGGCTATGCGCGATGAGGGCGGGGCGCGATGAAGGCGGTGCGCGATGAGTGAGGACACGGCCCCCGCGCTGTCGGTCGTCGTGCCGGTCTACAACGGCGCCGCGACGGTCGGCGAGCTGGTCCAGGCGCTGCGCGCCCTCGAGGTCGCGGGCGGGCTGGAGATCGTGCTGGTGGTCGACGGCAGCCCCGACAACAGCCTCGACGTCTGCAAGAAGCTCGTCGCGGAGCCCGGCGCGCCGGTCGTGGTGCTGAGCCTCAGCCGCAATTTCGGCGAGCACAATGCGGTGATGGCCGGCCTCGCGCGCGCGCGCGGCGCCTACGCGATCACGATGGACGACGACCTGCAGAACCCGCCGGGCGAGGTCAAGCGCCTGTTCGAGTACGCGCGCGACGGCACCTACGACGTCGTCTACACCTATTACGAGGAGAAGAAGCACGCGGCCTGGCGCAACATCGGCAGCCGGTTCACCAACTGGTGCGCCGATCACCTGATCGACAAGCCGAAGGGCCTCTACCTCTCGAGCTTCCGCTGCGTGTCGGCCTTCGTGCGCGAGCGCATCACCGCCGGCTACGAGGGGCCCTATCCCTACGTCGACGGGCTGGTCTTCCAGGTGACGCAGAACTGGGCCCGCCTGCAGGTCGAGCACCTGCCGCGGATCGAGGGGCGCTCCAACTACACGCTGGCGCGGCTGTTCCGCCTGTGGCTGTCGATGTTCCTGAACTTCTCGGTCATCCCGCTGCGCTTCGCCACGCTGTTCGGCATCGCCTTCGGCGCCCTGGGCGTCGTCGCCGCCGTGATCGTGATCGCCGAAGCGATTTCGGACAAGCACCCGCCGCAGGGCTGGGCCTCGCTCATGGTCGCCGTGCTGGTGCTGGCGGCGGTGCAGCTGATCGTCATCGGCCTGATCGGCGAATACCTCGGCCGCATGTTCCTGGCGGTCAACCGCAAGCCCCAGTACCTCGTGCGCGAGGTTTTCCGGCGCGACGGTCAGGGGTTGGCCGTCGAGCGGCCGGTGGCCGGCACGCATGCCGCGGGACAACCCCATCACCTCACCCAATCCCCCGATCGGAGCCCCTGACGATGATGATCTATTACATCGTGCTGGGTATCGGCATCCTGGCCGGCATCGCGGGGCAGATGCTGCTCAAGGCCGGCGCCGACGCACCGACGCTGGTCGCCCAGATCCTGCGGCCCTCGACGCTCTGCGGGTTGGCGCTCTACGGTTCGGCGGCGTTCCTCTACATCTTCGCCTTGCGCAAGATTCCGGTGTCCGTGGCCTTCCCGAGCGTGTCGCTGTCCTATGCGATCGTGGCCGTGCTCGGGCACTTCCTGTTCGGCGAGCCGTTCGGCGTGCGGCAGATCGGCGGCATCGCGCTCATCATGGGCGGCGTGTTGCTCATCAATCAGACATGAGGAGCCGGCGGTGACCTACGAGCAGATCAGGTACGAGACCAAGGACGGCATCCTCACGGTCACGCTCAATCGCCCCGACAAGCTCAACGCCTTCACCGGCAAGATGCTGTCGGAACTGCTCGACGCGATGGATCGCGCCGACCGCGACGACGACGTGCGCGCGGTCGTCTTCACCGGCGCCGGCCGCGGCTTCTGCGCCGGCGCGGATTTGTCGGGCGGCGCCAACACCTTCAACGCCGAGAACCGCGGGCCGGTCGATCCCGGGCTCGACGGCCACCGCGACGGCGGCGGCCTGTTCACGCTGCGCCTCTACGAATCGCTGAAGCCCACGATCGCGGCCTGCAATGGCCCCGCGGTCGGCGTCGGCGTCACCATGCAGCTGGCGATGGACGTGCGGCTGGCCTCGGAGGCGGCGCGCTACGGCTTCGTCTTCACCCGCCGCGCCATCGTCATGGAAGCCTGCTCGAGCTGGTTCCTGCCCAGGCTGGTCGGGCCGCAGCAGGCGCTGGAGTGGGTGATGACGGGCCGCGTGTTCGGCGCCGACGAGGCGCTCGGGGGCCGCCTGGTGCGCTCGGTCCACAAGGCCGACGCGCTCCTGCCGGCGGCCTATGCGCTGGCCCGCGAGATCGCCGACAACACCGCGCCGGTCTCGGTGGCGCTGAACCGCCAGATGATCTGGAAGATGCTGGGCGCCGACCATCCGATGGAGGCGCACAAGGTCGATTCGAAGGGCATCTACGCACGCGGCAAGTCGGAGGACGTGAAGGAGGGCGTGACCGCGTTCCTCGAAAAGCGCCCGGCGCGCTTCCCCATGAAGGTGACGACGGGCATGCCGTCCTACTTTCCGTGGTGGCGGGAGCGGACGTTCCGGTAGGGAAGGAAGACCGGCCCGGTAAGGACGGCCGGCGGAGCCGCCCGGCCTGGCGTTTCCGGACGGCCTACAATTTGCGGTATGCCGCGGGAGACTGGCGGATCGTCTGCTGTACGGCCTATCAGGAGGCCAGGGTGCGACAGCACATGGGTTGAAGCAGGTCCGGCCTTGCGGCACTCTCCGCGCCGACAGAAAGTCCACCGGAGGAATCAATGACCAAGCTTCACTTGCCGCGCCGCACGCTCCTGGCCGCGGTCCCCGCACTCGTGGCGGCCCCCTATGTGGCGCGCGCGCAGGGCAAGATCGAGAAGCCCAAGGTCGTCCTCGCCGTCGGCGGCAAGTCGGCGCTCTACTACCTCTCGCTCACGATTGCCGAGAAGAAGGGCTTCTTCAAGGACGCGGGCCTCGATGTCGAGATCAACGACTTCCAGGGCGGCTCCAAGTCGCTCGAGGCCCTGATGGGCGGCAGCGCCGACGTCACCGCCGGCGCCTACGAGCACACGATCCGCATGCAGCAGCGCGGTCAGGCCATCAAGGGCTTCGCGCTGATCGGACGCGGCATGCAGATCGCCATCGGGCTGCGCAAGGAAGTCGCCGCCAAGGTGAAGGGACCGGCCGACATCAAGGGCCTGAAGTTCGGCGTCAGCGCGCCGGGCTCGTCGACCCACATGCTGGTGATCGGCTGGGCGGCCAAGGGCGGCCTGAAGGCCACGGACTTCGTGGCGATCGGGGTCGGCGCCGGCGCCACCGTCGTGGCCGCGATCGAGAAGGGCCAGGTCGACGGCGTCTCCCAGACCGATCCGGCGCTCACCATCCTGCAGGACAAGGGCCTGATCCAGATCATGGTCGACACGCGCACGGCCAAGGGCAACCAGGACTTCTTCGGCGGCGCCTATCCGGCGGCGTGCCTCTACACCCAGCCCAACTTCCTCACCAAGAACCCGAACACCGCGCAGGCGCTCGCCACGGCGATCGTGCGCGCCGACGAATGGCTGCAGACCGCCTCGCCGGCCGATGTCGCCAAGACGGTGCCGAAGGAATACCTGCTGGGCGACCAGCCGATCTACGAGAAGTCGTTCGCCGGCGTGCGCGAGACGATCTCGCCGGACGGCGTCATGCCGGCCGGGGCGATGGAGAATTGCCTGAAGTTCCTGGTCGGCGCCGATCCCAAGCTCGCGGCCGACCAGGCCAAGATCAAGCTCGCCGACACGTGGACCAACGAGTTCGCGTTGCGCGCCAAGAAGCACGCGTAGTCCAGGCGTGGCAACGAGCGGCGCACCGGCGCTGGCGCTGGAGGATGTCACCTGCCGGTTCGCCGGCCGCGACGGCGGCGCACCCTATACCGCCGTCGCCAGCACCACGCTGCGGGTGGCGGCGGGCGAGTTCGTGTCGGTGGTCGGACCGACCGGCTGCGGCAAGTCGACCTTGCTGAACGTCGCCGCCGGCCTGCTGGCGCCGTCTTCGGGCGTCGTCGACATCTACGGCGAGAGGCTGGTGGCGGCCAACGGCGTCAACCGCCGGGCCGGCTACATGTTCCAGGCCGACGCGCTGATGCCGTGGCGCACCGGCATCGACAACGTCATCGCCGGCCTCGAATTCCGCGGCGTGTCGCGCGCCGAGGCGCGGCGGCAGGGCGACGACTGGCTGCGCCGCGTCGGCCTCGCGGGCTTCGGCGACCGCTATCCGCACCAGATGTCGGGCGGCATGCGCAAGCGCCTGGCGCTGGCCCAGACGCTGATCCTGAGCCCCGACATCCTGCTGATGGACGAGCCGTTCTCGGCGCTCGACGTGCAGACCCGCCAGCTCATGGAGAACGAGCTGCTGGCGCTGTGGGCGGAGGACCGCAAGTCGGTGCTGTTCATCACCCACGACCTCGAGGAGGCGATCGCGCTGTCCGACCGCGTCGTCGTGCTGTCGGCGGGACCGGGCACGCACCCGATCGGCGACTTCAGGATCGACCTGCCCAGGCCGCGCGACGTGTCGGAGATCCGCATGACGCCGGCCTTCCTGGCCCTCCACAAGGAGATCTGGAGCGCCATGAAGGAAGAGGTGCTGAAGGCCTACCAGCAGCAGAAGGTCGCCTGACATGCGGCTGCGTGTCCTCCAGTTCGCCGTCTTCGCCGTCCTCATCCTGCTGTGGCACCTGTTCACCACGCCGGGCCTCATTCCGCCGTTCTACTTCGATCGCGACAATGCCGCGGCGTTCTTCTTCGGCGAGCCGGTCAAGGTGTTCTGGACCACGGTCGACTGGTTCTGGAGCGGCGAGATATTCGTGCACCTCGGCGTCACCCTGCTGGAGACCGTGCTCGGCTTCTTCATCGGCGCGGTGTCCGGCCTCGGCGTCGGCCTGTGGCTGGCGCTGTCGAACACGGCCTCGGCGGTGATGGAGCCCTACATCAAGGGCTTCAATTCGATGCCGCGCGTCGTGCTGGCGCCGATCTTCGCGGTGTGGTTCGGGCTCGGCATCTGGTCGAAGGTGGCGCTCGGCGTCACGCTGGTGTTCTTCGTGGTGTTCTTCAACGTCTACCAGGGCGTGCGCGAGGTCAGTCCGACCCTGCTGGCCAACGCCCGCATGCTGGGCGCGTCGCGCTGGCAGCTGCTGCGCTCGATCTACCTGCCGTCGGCGATGAGCTGGGTGTTCGCCAGCCTGCACAACGCGGTGGGCCTGGCCTTCGTCGGCGCCGTCGTCGGCGAGTATCTCGGCTCCTCGCAGGGCGTCGGCTACCTGATCCTGCAGGCCGAGGGCACGTTCGACATCAACACCGTGTTCGCCGGCATCATCGTGCTGACGGCCTTCGCCCTGGTGCTCGACGCCATCGTCGGCGTGATCGAGCGCAGCCTGATGACCTGGCAGCCCAAGACCAGCGAAACCGAGAAGATCTGAGCAGGGCGCCCGCGCCGCGAGCGCCCTAAGCCGCGACCAGCGAGGCGCGGTTGGCGGGCACGCTGAACCACTCGCGCTCGTCCTGGCGGAACTGCTCGCGCACGTAGTCGATCACGGTGCGGATGCGGGCGCCCTTGTTGGTCTCTTCGTGGCTCACCAGCCAGATGTCGCGGACGATCTTGAGGTCGATCGGCGCCGGCGCCAGGCTCGACATCTTGGCGACGTAGTCGGGGAACACCGAGATGCCGTAGCCGACGTTGACGGCTTCCATCGCGGCGTAGGACGAGTTGGTGCGCAGCACGACCGAGGGGCTGCGCTCGACCACTTCGCTCCACGGCTTCATCGCCGGCAGGCTGTGCAGCACGGTATGGTCGACGATGTGATGCTCGCGCAGGTCGTCGAGCTTCTGCGGCAGGCCGTACTGTTCGATGTAGTTGGGCGCCGCGAAGATCGACATGTTGAACTGGCCGACGCGGGCCGCCACCAGCTGGTTGGAGGTCGGACGGAAGAAGCGGATGGCAAGGTCGGCCTGGCGCGTGGCGAGGTCGAGCACCTGGTCGCCCGCGATCACCTGGACGATGATGTCGGGATGGCTGCGGCGCAGCAGGCCGAGCCGCGGCACCAGCCATTGGGCCGCGACACCCTCGGTGGCGGCGATGCGCACGACGCCGGCCATCTCGCGGTCGAGACCGGCCAGATGGCGCTCGATCGCCGTGGCGTTGGACATCATGGACTCGGCCTGGACCAGCACGCCGCGCGCGGCGGGGGTCACTTCCATGCCATGGCGGTGGCGGTCGAACAGCTTGGCGCCCAGCCGGCGCTCGAGCGCCTGGATGCGGCGGCCGACGGTCGTCTGCTTGGTGTTGAGCTGGGTCGCAGCCGCGCTGAAACTTCCGGTCTTGGCGACAGCCAGGAAGAACCTGACGTCGTCCCAGTCGCCGAGAATATTCGGCACTTTGCTTTTACGGGGTGTCGGAATGACCATAGTAACAATCGATACAATAGGTTTTGGGGCGAAACATTTACTTGGCGGGTGCCGCGTGGTTTATCTTATACCATTGATTGTGTGATGTCGTTTTTTGTCTCATTTATAGGGGACTAGCCGGTTTCTTCAAGAAACGGCTGCATCTTCGCGGTGGGTATCTAGTCTTCGTATTCGTTTGTCGATCTATCGGTAGTGGTTTTTGGATTGACGGGTTCGTAAACGAGACAAGGTGCAACCGTGGCCGCCATCGGCTCGGACGGTAAAACGACGGCCTTCCCGGGCCTGGCCGACACGATCGGCCGGTACGTGCGCAGCACCTCGACGCGCACGGCGGCCTTTGTCGGCCTGCTGACATACCTGAGCTATGCATACGCGCACGGCAGTTGGGCTAACCCGGCCCTGATCGGCGTGTCACTGTTTACCGGGGTTTTCCTTCCGACCTATGCCAAGCTCAGCAACAAAGCCGAGCTGTGGGCTCAAAACCGGTTCGGCTTCGTCACCGCGGGCAGGTTCGGGCGGTTCGCCCCGCAGTATGCGTTCAATCTGGCAGTGTTCTGGGTGTTGCTATGGGGGGGTGCCCTCAACCGGGTCGGCATGGCGTCGGTGGGCGGGTTCGCGGGAGCCGCTCTGGTGACGTCGCTTGCCTCCCAGGGCAGCCAGTATCTCGGCCTCTTCCTCTTCCAGCGCGGCTACGGCGACGCCAACCGCAACGTGCTGATCGGCGTCTCGATCAACCTGGTCCTGGCGGCGCTGGGCACGGCGGGCATTGCGGGCGCCCGCGAGGCCTTCCTGATCGTGGGCTTCCTGCTCGGTGCCGTCCTGTTCAGCGTCGGCCTGCTGTCGGACCTGCGCTCGATCTTCGCCCCGAAGGGCGGCATCGGGATTTTCTTCGGGACCTTCAACCCGTTCCACAACACCCACGTCGAGATGGTGCGCCGGGCGATCGAGGAGCGCGGGCTCGACATGGTCATCATCCATCCGACGCTGGTGCCCCGACTGCATGCCGACGCCTTCCGCAAGGGACAGTTGCGCGTCGCGCGCCTGGAGAACGGCTTCCAGATCTACGAGAAGACCGACAAGGCCGACGTGAACGTCGACTACTTCCCGACCGGCCGCCAGTTCCTGCCGCCGGAGACGCGCAAGGCGCTGATCGAGCTGGCGCTGGCCGAGAAGGGCATGGGCAACAGGGTCGAGGTCGCGTTTTATCGCGAGACCTACAACAGGCACGGCTTCCTGGGCGTCATACGCGAGATCAAGAAGCGCCATCCGGGCGTCCGCCTGCACGCGCTGCACGGCACGGACATCGGCGGCATGCAGGTCCGGCAGATCTGCGACGAGTCGGGCTGGATCTATCCGTGGCGCATCCTGCGCCGCGACAAGGTCTCGGCGACGGCGATCCGTCGCGGAGCCACGGGCATGACGAGCGACGTCGTCAACGATGTGCTCGCGCAACTGACGAAGAATCTTCCGGAAGTGACGGCTGGGGGCCGCCGTTTCCGGAATGACAACGGAGTACTGACAGAGGGGGTCTAGTATGTCTCTGCAGAATTCGGCGGTGCCTCAGCCCGTCGTGACGATCAAGCTCGCGTCCACGTCGGACGAGCTCATGCAGTGCTTCGCGCTGCGCTCCGCCGTGTACATCGGCGAGCAGCAGTGCCCGTACTGGGAGGAGTTCGACGGCAACGACTTCACGGCCACGCATCTCATCCTCTACGTCGACGGCGAACCCGCCTCGTCGATGCGGCTGAGGTGGTTCGGCACGTTCGCCAAGTTCGAGCGCGCCGTGATCCTGAAGCGCTATCGCTCGATGGGCCTGTTCATCCCGTTCACGCAGTGGGCGATGGAGTTCGCGCGCAAGAAGGGCTACGCCCGCGTCTACCTGCATTCCCAGCATCGGCTGTGGCCGATCATGGAGCGCCAGGGCTTCAAGAAGGTGGACGACAAGGTCTTCCACTTCTCCGACCACGAATACGGCGCCTACTACCGCGATCTCGAGATCGACGCCGGGGACGCGCCGACCATGCACACCGACCCGCTGGTGCTGAACCGGCCGGAAGACCAGCTCGACAGGCCGGGCATCCTCGAACATTCGGTGGAGCGGGGCGCCAGCAACCCGCACGCCGGGTGGACCGAGCGCCGGACGAATTAGGGGGATCTGACATGTCTACTGTGAAGCAATCGATCGGCGGCGAGCCCTTGACCACCAAGCTCGCGATGAAGATGGAGGATTCGATGCAGGCGTTCGCCGTGCGCGCGGCCTGTTTCATCGGCGAACTCGACGTGCCGTACTCCGAGGAGTTCGACGGCCACGACTTCGGCGCCACCCACGTCATCGCCTATGTCGGCGACGAGCCGGTCGGCGCCGTCAGGGTGCGCTGGTTCCAGTCGTTCGCCATGCCCGAGCGGCTGGCGGTCATCCAGCGCTTCCGTGGCAATGGCGTGGGCCAGCTCCTGCTCGAGCGCTGCCGCACGCTCGCCGAGACCCGCGGCTGCAACATGCTCTACGTCCAGGTCCTGCCCAACGACGTGAAGTACTGGGAGAAGCAGGGCTGGCGGCGCCTCGTCGCCGGGGACGCCAACGCCGGCGCCAAGCGCATCGTGGCCATGGTGCGTGCGGTCGATCCCAGCAAGCCGCTGCCCGACGTCGAGGCGCCTGAATCGATCGTGCTGCGCCCCGAGCCGCAGCTCGACGCCTCGGGCCTGCCGCTCGGCTCGGTGTCGAACTGAACCCAGGCTGCGCCAGGTTGGACGGAGCCATGCGGCCGCCCACTCCTGACACCTCGACTGGGGCACCCCCTCCGTCAGCGTAAGACGCTGCCACCTCCCCCGAGACGGGGGAGGAGATGAATCAGAATTCCTCCCCCGTCTCCGGGGGAGGTGGCGCGGTAATCCGCGACGGAGGGGGGCCTCAGTCGAGGTGTCGGCAAGTTGCAGATCATGATCTGAAGATAGAGAGAGGTCGGGCGGCACCCCCTCCGTCGCCGTATGACGGCGCCACCTCCCCCGAGACGGGGGAGGAACATGAGCTACTTGTGTCGCGGGTCCAGCGCGTCGCGCAGGCCGTCGCCCAGCAGGTTGAACGACAGCACCGCGAAGAAGATCGCGAAGCCCGGCCAGAACGCCATCCACGGCGCCTGGGCCAGGAAGCGCTGGGCGGAGTTGAGC
>Ga0068855_100004702_pt1 | contig 16686 bp, 18 predicted proteins | sample KBSCornC52_FD_66592 | JGI IMG/M metagenome (GOLD analysis project Ga0068855, IMG submission 66592) | Corn rhizosphere microbial communities from Kellogg Biological Station, Michigan, USA - KBS Corn C5-2 | ecosystem: Host-associated > Plants > Roots > Rhizosphere > Soil ...
GACTGCCAGAGCAGGAAGTTCGACGTGCGCTGCTCACCGGACGTGCGGATGAACAGGTCGACGTCCGGCAGCCCCGGCTCGTCGAGGTGCGCGGCGATCGTCCGCTCGTCGATCTTGGCCGGGTTCAGCCGGCCGGCCGCCACCTCGCGGGCGATGGCGCGGGTGGCGTCGACGAGCTCGGCCCGTCCCCCGTAGTTCACGCAGAATTGCAGGGTCAGCCGGTCGTTGCCGCGGGTGTACTGCTCGGCGTCCTCGAGCTGGCTGATCACCGAGCGCCACAGGCGTGGCCGCCGCCCGGCCCACCGGATGCGCACGCCGAGCGCGGCCAGCTCGTCCCGGCGGCGGCGGATCACGTCCTTGTTGAAGCCCATGAGGAAGCGCACCTCCTCCGGCGAGCGGCGCCAGTTCTCGGTCGAGAACGCGTAGGCCGAGACCGTACCGACGCCCAACTCGATGGCGCCGTGCAGCACGTCCATGAGGGACGCCTCGCCGGCCCGGTGCCCCTCGATGCGGGGCAGGCCACGGCCGTGGGCCCAGCGGCCGTTGCCGTCCATCACGATCGCCACGTGCCGCGGGACGAGCGCGGCCGGGATCGCCGGAGGCCGGGCACCGGACGGGTGCGGCGGGGGCGCAGGCCAGTCCGCGCCGGCCGGGCGGTGCGAGGCTGGGGCGGTCATCCGGACAGGCTATCCGGGCACCCTGAGGTGGCGCCGCCGACGACGCTCGTCAGGCGCGGTCGACGAGCGGCAGCGAGCGCAGCCCGCGCTCGAGGTGCCACTGCAGGTGCGCCGCGACCAAGCCGCTGCCCTCACGCCGGGCGCCCGGCTCGCTGGCGTCGGCGACGGCCCAGTCGCCGCCGAGCAGGGCGGCGAGCAGGTCGACGGTGCCCGGCTGCGGGCGCGCCGACCCCGGCGGCCGGCACTCCTCGCACACGGCGCCGCCGGCCGGGACGTTGAACGCAGCGTGCGGCCCGGGCCGCGAGCACTTGGCACACTCGCGCAGCGCCGGCTCCCAGCCGGCCGAGGCCATCGCGCGGATCAGGAACGCGTCGAGGACGAGCCCGGGGTCGTGCTCACCGGCGACCAGCGCCCGCAGCGCGCCGACCACCAGCAGGTACAGCCGCAGGGCCGGCTCGCCCTCCTCGGTCATCCGCTCGGCCGTCTCGCAGATCGCCGACGCCGCCGTCCATCGCGCGTAGTCGCTGGCCAGGCGGGCGCCGAACGCGTCGATCGACTCGGTCTGCTGCACGACGTCCAGCGCCCGACGGCCGCCGGGTGAGGCCTGACCGTCGGGCAGGCGCGAGTAGAGCTGGACGTCGATGTGGCTGCCCGGTTCCAGGCGGGCCCCGAAGCGGGAACTGGTGCGCCGCACGCCCTTGCCGACGGCGCGCACCCGCCCGTGCCGGCGAGTGAGCAGCGTGACGATCCGGTCGGCCTCGCCCAGCTTGTGGACCCGCAGCACGACCGCGTCGTCCCGGTACAGCGGCACGTCCCCATCGTCCCACGAGGGTCTGTCGCGGCCCCGCCGCCGCGCGTAGCGTTCTACGCTGGCGAAACCCGCCCGGCCCGAGGAGCACTCGTGACGGATCGCTCGCTTCGACCAGACGCGTTCGCCGCGCCGGCGACGGCGGGTTCCCCGCGGCGCTCGATCACGTACTCCGACATCCTCGACCTCGTCGTGCAGAACGCGTCCCTCGCCGACGTGCTGCAGGTGATCGCGTCGATGGTCGAGCGGGAACTGCCCGGCGCCCGGGCGTCGATCCTGTTGCTGGACGAGGACGGCCAGCACGTCCACGTCGGCGCCGGCCCGTCCCTTCCGCGGGAGTTCAACCGGGCCATTGAAGGCGAGTCCATCGGGCCGGCGGCCGGCACCTGCGGCACCGCCGCGTACACCGGGAAAGTCGTCATCACGCGCGACATCGCCACCGACCCGCGCTGGGAGCTCTGGCGCCCGGCCGCGCTGTCCGCCGGCCTGGCGGCCTGCTGGTCGACGCCGTTCTTCGGGGTGAACGACCGGGTGCTGGGCACCTGCGCCATCTACTTCTCCGAGCCGCGCGAACCGAGCGAGGACGAACTCGCGCTGTTGCACGACGCGGGCTACCTCGCCGCGGTCGCCGTCCAGCACGACAGCGTGCGCCGCCGGCTGCACGACACCAGTCGCATCCATCCGCTCACCGGGTTGCCGAACCGGCTCGTCCTCACCGAGGCCCTGCGCAGTGCGGAGGCGAAGGCGGCCGAGACCGGCCTGCGCTTCGTCGTCGTGCAGGTCGCGGTCGAGGGCATGGGGCCCATCAACGAGTCACTCGGACCGACGGTGGGGGACGGCGTGCTGCGCGCGGTCGCCGGCCGCCTCGGCCACTTCGTCACCGGTCGCGGGCTGGCCGCCCACGTCTGGGGCTGCGACTTCTCCGTGCTCATCGAGGACGTCGCCGACGAGGAGTCGGCCCGGCTACTGGCCGAGCACCTCCGCACGCTGCTCAGCGAGCCGGTCGAGGTGGAGGGAATGACCCTCGTCGTCGGCGTGACGCTCGGCGTGGTCAGTTACGCCGGTGAAGTCCTGGACGCGCCGCGGCCGGCCGACGAGCCGCTGCGCACCGCCAACGTCGCCCTCGAGCGGGCCAAGGAGCTGGGCGGCGACATCGGCGTGTACGACCCGCAGTCCGATCCAGCCGCGCAGATCTCCCTGCTCGCACCCGCGTTGCGGCGCGGGCTGGCCGAGGAGGAGCTGACCCTCGCCTACCAGCCGATCGTCGCGCTGGCCGACGGACGGCTCGACCACTACGAAGCGTTGCTGCGGTGGCGCGGACCGCACGGGGTCGTCTCCCCTGACGCGTTCGTGCCGGTGGCCGAGCAGGTCGGGCTGGTGAACTCCCTCGGCCGGTACGCGCTCACCCGCGCACTGGCCGAGCTGGCCAAGCAGCGCGGCGACGGCCGCGACGTCGGGGTGTCGGTGAACCTCAGCGTGCGGCAGCTGGGCGACCCGAAGCTGCCCGAGCTCGTCCTGAGCCTGATCGACCAGTACGGCCTGCCGCCGGACCGGGTGACGATGGAAGTGACCGAGGGCGTGCTGCTCACCGCCAGCGACGACGGCTGGGACACGCTGCGGGCGATCCGGGACGGCGGCGTGCGCATCTCCCTGGACGACTTCGGCACCGGGTTCAGCCAGATCAACTACCTGCGGCAGTTCGAGTTCGACGAGATCAAGATCGCTCGTACCTTCGTCGCCGACATGGCCACCACGCGGACGGCCCGGGCGATCGTCGTCGGAACCGTGGCCTTTGCCCGGGAGGCGCGGGTGGCGGTCGTCGCCGAAGGCATCGAATCGACCGAGCAGGCCGAGCAGTTGCGCGAGCTGGGTTGCGAGTACGGCCAGGGATTCCTGTTCGGCGCGCCCGAGCCCGCGGACGACTGACGGCGCTTCTAGAACCCGAGGCGGTCGAGCTTCTTCGGATCGCGCTGCCAGTCCCGCTCGACGGCGACGTGCAGGGCGAGGTGGACGCGCTCGCCGAGCAGCTCCTCGACGCCGGCGCGGGCAGCCGTCCCGATCTTCTTCAGGCGGGAGCCCTGGGGGCCGATGACGATGCCCTTCTGGCTGTCCCGCTCGAGGTGGATGGTCGCGAAGATCTCCTGCAGCCCGCTGGGGCGGCGCACGAGTTCGTCCACGGTGACGGCGATGGAGTGCGGCAGCTCGTCCCGCACACCGTCGAGGGCGGCCTCCCGCACCAGCTCGGCGATGCGGGTCTCGAGGTCGTTGTCGGTGGTGACGTCGGCCGGGTAGAGCAGCGGGCCGTCGGGCAGGTGGCCGACGAGGACGTCGGCCAGCACGTCGACCTGCTCGCCCCGTACCGCCGAGACGGGGACGACGTCGGCGAACTCGCCGAGCTGTGACAGGGCCAGCAACTGCTCGGCCACGCGTTGCTTGCCGACCGTGTCGATCTTGGTGACGATCGCGACGACCGGAGCCCTGAGCTCGGCCAGCTCCTGCGCGATGTAGCGATCACCCGGCCCGATGCGCTGGTCGGCCGGGACGCAGAAGCCGACGACGTCCACGTCGGCCAAGGTCGCCCGCACCACGTCGTTGAGCCGCTCGCCGAGCAGCGTGCGCGGGCGGTGCAGCCCCGGGGTATCGACGAGGACGAGCTGCGCGTCGTCACGGGTCAGGATGCCGCGCACCGCGTGCCGCGTCGTCTGCGGCTTGTCACTGGTGATCACGATCTTGCGGCCGACCAGCGCATTGGTCAGCGTCGACTTGCCGGCGTTGGGCCGCCCGACGAAGCAGCAGAACCCCGACCGGAACGTCATGGGGGCATCCTCCCACCTGCGCGCGGCCCGGCTGCCAGGATGGTCAGGTGGTAGGTCGGCTGCTCGCACTCGCCGGCGCCCTCGCCGGGCTGGCCGCCTGCACGTCGAGCGGCTCGCCGCCGTCCCCCGCCCCGGGCAGCACCATCAGCTCGACGGTGACGGTCGCGCCCTCGAGCCCGCCGGAACCGTCGTCCGCACCGACGCGCGCGGTCGCCGCCGAGTTCTGCCCGCTGGTGTCGACCGACCTCGTGCACCAGACGATGGGGATGCGGCTGGGGCGCCTGACCGTCCTGCGCAGCGGCGGCCGGACGGTCGGCTGCCGCTTCTACGCCCTGCAGGGTGCCTACGCCAACGAACACCTGCCCGGCCCGCACCAGCCGGTGGTCGAGATCGCGACCTGGCGCTACGCGACGCCGATCGCCGCGCACAACGCGTTCGTGCTCGCCGCGCGGGCCGGACGCAACCCGCAGCAGACCACGCTCGGGCGCGGCGGCACCGGCGTCTGCTATCGGGCCGCGTTCTACCCGAAGGATCACGGCCAGGACTTCGCGTGCGGCGCGAGCGTCGGCCCCGTGCGGGTGCTGGTGCGCACCGTCGACACGACCTCGACGATCAACACCGCCGCCGTCACCCGCGCGGTGCTCCGCCGTGTCTGAGCGCATCGCGTACGGCGCCTACCCGGTGCAGTTTGGCGAGCTGTACCGGCCGGCTTCGGTCGAGCACCCGGGTGTCGTGGTGATCGTGCACGGCGGGTTCTGGCGGGCCCGCTACGACTGCGCGCTGGGCCGTCCCCTGGCGGCCGACCTCGCCGCTCATGGCTTCACGGCGTGGAACGTGGAGTACCGGCGGGTCGCCGCCGGGGGCGGCTGGCCGGCGACGGTCGAGGACGTCTCGGCCGCGATCGACCATCTCGCGACGCTGGACGTCGATGCATCGCGGGTCGTTGCCGTCGGCCACTCGGCCGGCGGCCATCTCGCGGTGTGGGCGGCGGCAGCGCGTTCATCGGCGCGGGTCCCGCTGGCCGCCGCCGTCGCGCAGGCCGGCGTGCTCGACCTGGGGACGGCCGCCCGCACCGGCGTCGGGCAGACGGCCGTCCAGGACCTGCTCGGCGGTGGGCCGGCCGAGGTGCCGGAACGCTACGCCGCGGCCGACCCCATCCGGCACGTCCCGCCGCCGGTGCCGGTGCTGTGCGTCCACGCGCGGGCCGACGACACGGTGCCGATCGCGCAGAGCGAGGCGTACGTCGCCGCGGCCGGGGCGCAGGCCCGGCTGGTTGAGGTGCCGGGCGACCACTTCACGGTGATCGATCCGACCCACGAGTCGTGGGCGCTCGTCCGCGAGGCCCTGCCCGACCTCCTGGCCGGCCACCTCCCCGCCTGACGCGCTTCCCTTCCGCGAGATTGGGGACCGGCGCCCCACGACGACCGACATCCCGAGCCACGTTGGTTGACATCCGTGCGGGTGGCGCGCACTGTTCTCGACATGACGGCTTTGCCTAATCGCGATAGGCGTTCCGAACGCCGTGAGGCAACGCGCCTGGAGATCGTCGATGCGGCGTGGCGGCTTGCCCGACAGGACGGGCCGGCCGCCGTCACACTGCGCGAGATCGGGCGCCTCGTCGGCATGCAGGCACCCTCGCTGTACTCGCACTTCCCTTCGAAGAACGCGATCTACGACGCGATGTTCGGGCAGGCCTGGCAGCAGATCGTGACGTGGTTCGACGATCGGCCACCGATGCCGTCCGTCCCTCGCCGCACTCTGCTGTGGCTGGCCGAGGGCTTCTTCGACTTCGCCGTGGCCGACGTCGCGCGCTACCAGCTGATGAACCGGGCCGCGATCCCCGGCTTCCGCCCGTCCGACGACGCCTACGCGCACTCGATCGCCGCATACGAGCGGATGCGTGACGTCCTTCGCCAGGCGGGGGTGCGGCGCGCCGCCGACCTCGACCTGTGGACGGCTATCACCGGCGGCGCCGTCGACCAGCAAATCGCCAACGACCCGGGCGGGAGCCGCTGGCGCCGCCAGCTTCCTCGCCTCGTCGACATGTTCGCCGACGAGGTCGGCGCGGCCGGACCCAGACTACGGAGGGCACGATGAACACCACGACCGAAACCGCCCGGGCCGAGCCCTGGCCGGCGGCCATCCCGCGGCCCGCCGCGATGGAGCTGGCCGCGACCGAGTACCAACGCGTGGTTGCGCTGTTACGGCGCCTGCCCGAACCAGCGTGGTCGGCGCCCACCGACTGCCCGGCGTGGGACGTCCGGCAGATGGCCGCGCACCTGCTCGGCATGGTCGAGATGGCGGCCTCGATACGCGAGCAGGTCCGCCAGATGAGGAAGGCGCGCCGCCGGGGTGGGCCGTTCCTGGACGCACTGACCGGCCTGCAAGTGGACGAGCGGCGCGAGATGGCGCCGGCGGCCATCATCGACCGCTACGCGTTGCGGTGGCCGAAGGCCGTGGCCGGCCGCCGCCACGTGCCACGCCTCGCCCGGCGGCGGCCCCTGCCGATCAAGCAGGTCGTGGGCGGTCGCGAGGAGCCGTGGACGATCGGCTTCCTCATGGACGTCATCCTGACGCGAGACCCGTGGATGCACCGGATCGACATCGCCCGCGCGGCCGGCGTGCCCAATCCACTCACCGCCGAGCACGACGGGGTGCTGGTCGCCGACGTGGTGGCCGAGTGGGCGACCCGGCACGGGTGTCCGTACGACCTGCAGCTCAGCGGGCCGGCCGGCGGTTCGTGGTCGAGCGGCCGCGGCGGGCCCCGGTTCGAGCTGGATCCGGCCGACTTCTGCCGCATGGTTTCCGGCCGGCAGCCGGCCGACGGCCTGCTGGCGACGCAAGTGCCGTTCTGACGCGATCAGCTCAGGACGCGACGCTGCCGTCGAGGTTGGCGCGCAACACCGGCGCGCTCGCCGCGACGTCCCGGACGGCCGCCTCGCCGGCCTCGTCGGACGGGTCCGCACCCAGCACGACCGCCGCCTCGAGGCCGGGCGCGCCGGAGGACACCGCCATCGCGACCGCTAGCTGCAGGGCCGACAACCGCAGGGACGGCAGCTCGACGGTGGCCGCGACGTAGGTGCGGCCGTCCCCGTCGCGCACCGCGGCGCCCTGGGCCGCGCCGGTGCGGGCGCGGGCCGAACGGGCCAGGGTGACGAGCTTGGCGTCCTCAGGCTGAAGTTCGGTCACGCGCCGGGGCCTCCGATTCGGTCGTCTCCTCGATCTCTTCCGGCACCCGCCGGACGAGCACGGTGTCGATGCGGTTGCGCCGCCCGCCGGCGCTCTCCGCAGTCAGGTCGAGGCCGTGGACGACCGCGCGCGCACCCGGGATCGGCACCCGGCCGAGCGCCTCGGCCAGCAGGCCGCCGACGGTCTCGACGTCGTCCCGGTCGGGCAGCTCCACGTCGAACAGCTCGCCGAGGTCCTCGACGGCCAGCCGGGCGGTCACCCGCGCGGTGTCGTCGTCGATGCGCTCGATCGGCGCCCGCTCGACGTCGTACTCGTCGGTGATCTCGCCGACGATCTCCTCGAGGATGTCCTCGATCGTCACCACGCCGGCGGTGCCGCCGTACTCGTCGATCACGATCGCGATGTGCGAGCGGGCGGCCTGCATCTCGCGCAGCAGATCGTCCACCTGCTTGGACTCGGGGACGTACGTAACCGGACGCATGACCTCCTCGACGGTGGTCGCGCGCGCCCGCTCGGGGTCCTGCGCCCGGCGGGCCATGTCCTTGAGGTAGACGACGCCGACGACGTCGTCCAGGTTCTCGCCGGTGACCGGGATACGGGAGAAGCCGCTGCGCAGCGCCAGCGCCAGCCCCTGGCGGATCGTCTTGGTGCGCTCGATCCACACGATCTCGGTGCGCGGCACCATCACCTCGCGGGCGATGGTCTTGCCCAGCTCGAACACCGACTGGATCATCTGCCGCTCGTCGTGCTCGACGACGCCGCGCTCCTCGGCCATGTCGACCAGTTCGCGGATCTCGACCTCGGAGGCGAACGGGCCGTCCTTCAAACCCTTGCCCGGGGTGATCGCGTTCCCGAACAACGTCAGCAGCGCGGCGAGCGGGTTGAACAGCCCGCCCAACACGCGGACCGTGCCGGCGCCGGCCAGGGCGACGGCGTTGACGTGTTGGCGCCCGAGCGTGCGCGGGCCGACGCCGATGATCGCGTAGCAGATCACGATCATGATCAGGATGGTCACGAACGCGACCGGCCAGTGCGCGCCGAACTGGCCGCGGGCCACGATCGTGACGAGCACGGTCGCGGTCAGCTCGCACGACATCCGCAGCAACAGCAACAGGTTGGTGTAGCGCGGCCGGTCGGCCATGATCACGGACAGCGCGCGGGCGCCGCGCCGCTCCTCGCGCAGGAACTCCTCCACCCGGGCCTTCGAGACCCGGGCCAGCGCCGAGTCGACGCAGGCCAGCAGCCCGCCGATCGGCACCAGGCAGATCGCGACGATGAGCGCGACCACGTGCGCGGTGCTCATCCGCGCCGGCCACCCGCCGAGTCACGGACCTCGCCGCCGGTGCCCGGCAACGGGGCCCGGATCGGCCCCCGTTTGCTGACCCGCGCCCACTCCTGGACGAGCTGGGCCTGTAGCTCGAACATCTCGCGCTCCTCCTCCGGCTCGGCGTGGTCGTAGCCGAGCAGGTGCAGGATGCCGTGCGTGCAGAGCAGGTGCAGCTCGGCCTCGGTCGAGTGCCCGGCCGAGCTCGCCTGGTCGGCCGCCACGCTCGGGCACAGGACGACGTCCCCGAGCATCGTGGCGCCGGCGCCCTCGTCCGTGCCGGGCGGGGCCGAGGGGTCGAACCGCTCGGTCGGGCCGCTCGCGCCGTCCATCGGGAAGGCCATCACGTCCGTCGGGCCGGGCAGGTCCATCCACTGCTCGTGCAGCGCGGCCATCGTCTCGGAGTCCACGAGCAGCACCGACACGTCGGCCAACGGATCGATCCGCAGGGCATCGAGGACGAACCGGCCCAGCTCGGCCAGCGCGCGTTCGTCGACCTCGGCGCCGCTCTCGTTGTTCACTTCGACGGACATCGCGCGCTACCGCCGGGGTTTGGCGCGCTGCGGGCGGTCGCTGGCTGCGCCCTGGTTGGCGCGGTCGTACCGCTCGTAAGCGTCCACGATGTCGCCGACCAGGCGGTGCCGGACGACGTCGGTGCTCGTGAGGTAGGCGAAGTGGACGTCCTCGACGTCGCCGAGGATGTCGCGCACCACCCGCAGCCCGCTGCGCTGCTCGCCGGGCAGGTCGACCTGGGTGACGTCGCCGGTGACGACCACCTTGCTGTCGAAGCCGAGCCGCGTCAGGAACATCTTCATCTGCTCGGGCGTCGTGTTCTGCGCCTCGTCCAGGATGATGAACGCGTTGGAGAGCGTCCGGCCCCGCATGTAGGCCAGCGGCGCGATCTCGATCGTCCCGGTCTGCATCAGCCGCGGCAGCGAGTCGGGGTCGAGCATGTCGTGCAGCGCGTCGAACAGCGGCCGCAGGTACGGGTCGATCTTCTCGAACAGCGTGCCGGGCAGGAACCCGAGCCGCTCCCCCGCCTCGACCGCCGGCCGGGTCAGGATGATCCGGGTGACCTCCTTGGCCAGCAAGGCCTGCACCGCCTTGGCGACGGCCAGGTACGTCTTGCCGGTACCGGCCGGCCCGATGCCGAAGGTGATCGTGCTGCGGTCGATCGCGTCGACGTAGCGCTTCTGGTTCAGCGTCTTGGGACGGATGTTCTTGCCGCGCCGGGACAGGATGTTGAGGCTGAGCACCTCGGCCGGCCGCTCGGTGGTGTCGGCGGTGAGGATGCCGTGCACCCGGGTCACCGCGTCGGCGGTGAGGTGCTGGCCGGACTTGATCAGCTCGAGCAGCTCCTCGAACAGGCTCACCGCGGCGGCGTTGTCGGCCGGCTTGCCGGTGATCGTGATCTCGTTGCCGCGCACGTGGATGTCGCTGTCGAGCCGGCTCTCGATGACGCGGAGGAGCTCGTCGCGGGAACCGAGCAGCGCGACCATGGCCTGCTCACCGGGCACGACGAGCGTCGTCGAGACGCGAGGGGATTGGTCGCCGTCGGTTGGTGCGGTCAAGATGAGCTTTCTGGTCGTCCGCCGTGGTCCCTTCCACTGTAGCGCCGCCCGCCCCGATTTCCGGGCCGTCGAGCGGGCCGGGGTCAGCCGGGGGGCCAGCCGAAGGGCCGGCCGGCCAGGACGTGCGCGTGCACGTGGAACACGGTCTGCCCGACGCCGGCGCCGGTGTTGAACACCGTCCGGAAGTCGGTGAGCCCCTCCTGCCGGGCGAACGCGCCGATCGCGGCGACCAGCCCGGCCGCCGCGTCGGGGTCCGAACCGAGGTCCGGCAGGTCGGCGTAGTGCCGCTTCGGCACGATCAGGACGTGCGTCGGCGCCTGCGGGTTGAGGTCCGCGAACCCGTAGGCGTGGTCGTCCTCGTACGCCTTGGTGGACGGGATCTCCCCGGCGACGATCTTGCAGAAGAGGCAGTCGGCGGCCATGCAACGAACCTAGTCGGCCGGGTGCGGCGGGGTGCGGAACTCCTCGTCGCTCACCCGGTGCAGCCAGGTCGTGGCGCCGCCGGCGGTGACGGCGAGGTGGGCGAACGGCGCGTCGGCCGTCGCGCCGTGCCAGTGGGCGACGCCCGGTTCGACGTGCCACCAGTCGCCGGGCGCGAGGCGGTGCGGGGCCGCCAGGCCGTCCCACGCGACCAGGCCCACGCCGGCGACCGCGATGATCACCTGCTCCTGCTCGTGGACGTGCCAGAACGACCGGGCGCCGGGCTCGTACAGGAACCGGCTGCCGGCCAGCGAGTTCTGGTCGGCCGGGTGCACGTAGTCGGTGCGCCAGACGCGGCCGGTGAAGTTGGCGTGGTCGGCGAGGCGGGACACCACCTCGTGTTCGGGAATGACGCGCATGGCCGCACGTTAGTCCGCACGGGCGGCCGATCGCCGCTGCACCACCCAGGTCGCGATCTCCGTACGGGTGCTGAACCCGAGCTTGGTCAAGATGTTACGGACGTGCGACTCGACGGTCCGTTCGGAGAGGACGAGCCGCTGCGCGATCTGCCGGTTCGACAGCGCCGCCGCGACGAGCTCGGCGATCTCCACCTCGCGTCCCGACAGCGGTGAGCGCCCACGCCGGGCGCCCGCGATCTCCGCCGCGGTCGCCTCGGCCTCGGCCAGCCGGCCGGGCAGGTCCAGTTGCCGCAGCTGGGCCACCGCCGCGGCGGCGAGCTCGGCCGCCCGGTCCAGCTCCGTGTCCAGGGCCAGCAGGCTGCGGGCCCAGCCCAGGCGGCTCAGCGCCGAGAAGGGACGGGCACCCACCCGATCGTTCATCGCCACGGCGTCCGGATACAGCCCGACGGCCTCCTCGTGGCGGCCGGCGGCCCGGGCCAGGTCGGCGACGATCCCGGCGTTGGCGCCATGGCTGAAGACACCGCCCGAGCCGTCCCCCGAGTGGTAGTGCGCGATCGACCGCAATGCCTCGTACGCGCGACCGGCGACTTCGGCGTCGCCCAGCACGGTGGCGGCCATCCCGACCTGCGCGACCGTCGCGTACCAGCGCGGCCCGACCGGATACCGGTCGGGCAGCTCGCGGAACGTCGCGAACTCGGCCTTGGCGGCGTCGCGGTCGCCGAAGCAGGCGAGCATCAGCACCCGGCTCACGCCGACCAACGGGATCGACCGCCCGCGCTCGACGAACGCCGCCCAGTCGGTGTCCACGCGGTCGTCGGAGCGGCGCAGGACGGCGAGGTGGATCTGGAACGCGTAGTACATGGCGACCATCGAGAAGTCGTCCATGCGCTCGCCGAGTTCGTAAGAGGCCCGGTTGTGTTCCTCGGCCTCGGCGAAGCGGCCGGCCTGCTGGTGCACGACGGCCTGGTAGCGGTGGTGGTGCCAGCGGGCCAGCGGTGAGCGGTGGGCGCGGGCCACCCGGTCGATCTCGGCCAGCTCGCGGTCGGCCTCGGCGAGGTTGCCCAATTGCAGGCTCGCATCGAGCCTCCAGAGGTGCCCCCAGAGTGCGGCGATCGGCCGGCGGGCGGCCGTCCCCAACGCGACCGCCTCCCGGCCCAGCGCCAGCCGCTCCTCGACCCGCTGGGGCACCGAGATCGTGAGGTGGCGGGCGGCGAGCGCCTCGAGCCGGGCTTCGGGGTCGCCGGACTCGCGGGCGGCCGCGAGCGCGGCCGCGGCCAGCTCGGCCGCCGGCTCGAACTCGTCGTGCTCGGCGTGGCAGACGGCCAGCTGCGCGCTCAGCCGGGCCCGCAGCGCGACGGCGTCCGGCGCCACCCCGGCCAGGGCCCGCTCGCAGAGGCGGCGCACGCCGGTCAGCAGGGTCGGATCGCCGGTGCCCTGCACGACCAGCGCGGCCCGGCCGAGCAGCTCCGGCGCGCCGAGCCGCTCGGCAAGCTCGGCCGCCTCCTCGGCCGCGGCGACGGCAGCGGCGAGGTCGTGCGTCAGCACGCAGGCCTCGGCCAGGCGCACGAGCAGCCGGGCCAGTTCCCGCTCGGCGACGGCGGCCTCCCGGGCGGCGGCGACGGCGAGGCGGGCGTAACTCGCGGCGTCGGTCCCACCCGGCACCGTGCGGGCGAGTTCGTCGGCCCGCTCGGCCCATTCGAGGCACTGCTGGACGGCGTCGGCGCCGGCCGCCCGCCGCCAGTGGAAGGCGATGGAGCCGGCCAGATCCGGCCGGTCCAGCCCGGCCATCGCCACGGCGGCCGCCCGGTGCAGCGCCGCCCGGCGCGGCTCGGCCAGCTCGGCGTACGCAGCGTCGCGCACGAGGGCGTGGACGAACCGCACCTCGCCCTGCTCGAGCTCGAGGATGCCGGCCGTGCCCGCCTCGTCCACCAGCGCCCGGGTGCGCGCCTCCGGCTCGCCCACCAACGCCGTAAGCAACGCCCACGGCACCCGCTCCCCCACGACCGCGGCGACGTCGACCAGCTCGCGGGCGGCCGGCGCGAGCGGGACGAGCCGGGCGGCGACGAGGTGGCGCAGGTGCGGCCGCTCGCGCATCAGCTCCGGCAGCGGGACGGGCCGGGTGGCGAGATCCTCGGCGACGAGCCGCACCAGCAGCGCGTTGCCACCGGTGCGCTCGTGCAGCGCGGCCGCGATCGCCGGCTCGACGCCCAACGCCGGCAGCCAGGCCGCGATCTCCTCGGCACTGAGGGCGTCCAGGCCGAGTGGGCGGACCGCGTCCCCCCGGACGAGCTGGCCCAGGGCGCGCTGCAGCGGCCCGTCCCCGACGTCGCGGTAGGTCGCGAGGACGGCCACTGGCAGCGAGGCCAGCTCGCGGGCGAGGTGACGCAGCAGCCCGACCGAGGGTTCGTCGGCCCAGTGCAGGTCCTCCAGCACCAGCACCGCCCCGGGCGGCTCGAGGCCGGCCAGCCGCTCGGCCACGGTGGCGAACAACCGGAACCGCACGCCGGCATCGGGCTCGAAGCGGTCGGCCGGGACGGCGGCCAAGGCATCGTCCAGTGCGAGGCCGGCGAGCGCACGCCGCCACGGCCACAGCGGCGGCGCGCCCGGGTCGTCCACCGCGTGCCCCACGCCGGCCGGCAGCCCCAGCTGGACCGCCCGCTCGAGCGCGGCGTCGACGAGCCGGCTCTTCCCGATCCCGGCCGGGCCGCTGATCAGCAGCAGCCTTCCCCTGCCGGCGGCGGCGCCGGCGATCGCGGCCTCCACCTCGGCGAGTTCGCGGACCCGCCCGACCAGCGCCGACACCGCGCCAGTATCGGCCTCCGCGGCGCGATTCAGTACCCGATTCGGTACCAGCACGGATGGCCTGGAGCCCCCGTTCGGCGACCGTTGTCGCCGTCCCCGACACCTTCCCCACAGATCGATGGAGGAATCATGTACGCCCAGCTCGTCTACTTCGACGGCCCCCGCTCCCCCGAACTGGTCGCCGCCAGCGACCGGGCCAGCACCGGCCGGATCCTGCCCGCGTTGCGGGCCGACGACCAGGTGCGCGACGCCACCGTCGCCACCTTCGTGCTCCGCGCCCCGGACGGCGGCGACGTCGTCGTCATCGTCTGCGACAGCGCCGAGGCCCTGCAGCGCGGCAACGAGGTGATCATGCAGACCACCCTGCTGCCCGATGAGGACCCAGCCCTGCTGCGCGACCCGGACCGCGTCCAGGTCCTCCCCGTCGTCCGCGCCTTCGGGCGCAACCTCACCCCGATGGAGGTGTCCGCATGACCACGCTCGCCCATCCCGCGCTGGCCCCCGGCCGCTGGCGGCACGTCCCGACCGGCACCAGCGCTTCGTTCACCGTCCGCAACTTCGGCCTGCGTCAGGTCACCGGCACCGTCCCGGTCGCCGAGGCCTCGGTCGACGTCGACGCCGCCGGCGTCGCGCAGCAGGTGCGGGCCACGCTCGACCTGCGGGCCATCGCGACCGGGAACGCACGGCGCGACGCCGACCTGCAGAAGCCGCACCTGCTCGGCACCGCCGAGCACCCGACGCTGACCTTCGCCGGCACACCCGCGGTGGGGCCGGACGGTTGGACGGTCGCCGGCACGCTCGCCGGCCGCGCCTCGGCCGAGGTCACGCTGGCCGCCACGATCGAGTCGGCGACGCCGCAGGCGATCACCGTGCGCGCGACGGCCGAGCTCGACCGGCGGGAGCTGGGGATCCGGGCGCCGCGGTTCCTCATCGGCCGGCGGCTGCGGATCACCGTCACGGCAACGTTCCGGACGCCCTGACGCACTCGCGTCAGACGCCCAGTTCGCGCGCCCGTGCTTCGAGGAGAACCCGGACGGCGATGCTCGCCAGGACGACGAGCACGGCCAGGACGATCGAGATCAACACGATCACGACGCCCTCCGTCCGAGCATGGCGGGTGCAGGTGCCGACGCGGTCACCCACGTCGCAGAGGACCTCCTGCGTCCGCACGGCGAGCCGGATCCCGATCGCCACGCCGAGTGCGCAGGCGGCCAACGCGAGCCCGCCGAGCAGCTTCACGGCGACCCGGCGCCGCTCGACCGCGTCCACCTCGCGTTTGCGCAGGACGGGCGCGGGTCGGGTCACGCGCAGATCGTAGATCAAGAACCCGCCCGCCGCCGATCAGGCAGCGTCACCCGTCCGCCCCTGCCCATCGCCGTGATCAACTCGGGAATACGTGCCAGATCTGGCACCAATTCCCGAGTTGATCACCCGAGTGGGGGCGGGAGTTGGGTGCCTGACGTCGCCGGCGCTAGCCCCAGCGGCCGAGGCGAAGTGACAGCGCGGCGAGGGCGGCGGCGCCCGCGGTCGACGTGCGCAGCACCGGCTCGCCGAGGCGGACGGCCGTCGCGCCGGCGGCGGTGAACGCGGCCAGCTCGTCGGGCGCGACGCCGCCCTCCGGACCCACGACGACCGCCACCTCGCCAGCAGCGGGTAGGGGGACGGAGGGCAGCGGCGCGGTGGCCTCCTCGTGCAGGACGAGCGCCGACACACCGGCCAGGCGCGCCGCCACCTGCATGGTCGAGTGCAGGTCGGCGACGCAGGGCACCCACGCCCGCCGGCTCTGCTTGGTCGCCTCCCGGGCGGTGCGCCGCCACTTCGCCAGCGCGCGGTCGGCCCGCGGACCGTCCCACCGCACGACCGAGCGAGCCGCTGCCCACGGCACTATCTCGTCCACGCCGAGTTCGGTCAGCAGCTCGACGGCCAGCTCGGCCCGCTCACCCTTGGGCAAGGCCTGGACGACCACCAGCCGCGGGTCAGACGCAGGACGAGAGCACCGCTCTTGGACGGTCAGTGACAATCCGTCGGGAAGGACGTCGGCCACCGTGCACGTCAGCACCGTGCCGCAACCGTCGGAGACCAGCAGCTGCTCACCGACGCCGAGGCGCTGGACCCGGGCGGCGTGCCGTCCCTCGTCGCCGGTCAGCGCGAACGAATCGCCGGCTGGTAGCTCGTCCAGGAGGAACAGCGAAGAACTCACTGCCGGAAGGCGTCGCGCACCTTGCCGAGCAGTCCGCCCGACTTCGTCGACACGGCGACGTCCTCGTTGCGCAGGGCGGCGAGCTCGCGCAGCAACCGCTCCTGCTCCTCGTCGAGGCGGGTCGGCGTGCGAACCTCGACGTGCACGTACAGGTCGCCCCGGCTCGAGGAGCGCAGCCGCGGCACGCCCTTGCCCCGCAGGTGCAACACCGAGCCGCTCTGCGTGCCGGCCCGGATCTCGATCTTCTCCTCGGTGTCGAGGGTGGTGAGCACGAGGTCGCTGCCCAGGGCGGCCGAGGTCATCGGCACCGCGATCGTGCAGTGCAGGTCCGAGCCCTCGCGAGTGAACGTCTCGTGCGCCAGCTCGTTGATCTCGATGTACAGGTCGCCGGCCGGGCCGCCGCCGGGGCCGACCTCGCCCTGGCCGGCCAGCCGGATGCGCATGCCGTCCTCGATGCCGG
>Ga0068855_100004703_pt1 | contig 16686 bp, 15 predicted proteins | sample KBSCornC52_FD_66592 | JGI IMG/M metagenome (GOLD analysis project Ga0068855, IMG submission 66592) | Corn rhizosphere microbial communities from Kellogg Biological Station, Michigan, USA - KBS Corn C5-2 | ecosystem: Host-associated > Plants > Roots > Rhizosphere > Soil ...
GATCCCGCGCCATTCCAGGGATGTGTTTTGGACCGGGCCGACGGCGAGAATCCGGTGGTCGTCGATGGAGTAGACCGTGAAGGAGAGCAGGATTCCCCAGGCGCAGAGACCGCCCATCGCGAGGAAAAGGAAGCCGATCGGCACGGACGCGAAGAGCATGGCCGTGGGGAAGGCGGCGTGCGCGCCATGAAGCGCGTTCGATACCGGGAAGATGACGAAGAAGTAGAACGAGCCGAATCCGCCGGCCATCGGGAGCAGCAGGCCGAGGCGGAGAAGCCATGATCCTGTGAATCTCCGGTTCATATCGAGCCTCTGCGGGCGCGACCTCGGAGGCCGACGGGGCGCGCCTTCCGTCGCGGATCGTGCGTCGTCGTCGAGCTTCTTCTCGATTGCGATGCCGCGTCATATCGACGTACCATACGGACGACTGGCAAGAGTTGCGCCAACGAAATCAGAGAGGCATTGAGGGTGGCGCGGCAGCCACCCGGTCGTGGCTGTGGGGTCGGGAAGACAACAACGGGGGCAAGGGCGTGGGACTCGGATGATTCACCGGCCCGAAAATGCGGTTCTGGAACCGACGCCGTGCTGCCTCGTACAGGAACGCGGTACGAAACCCGGCAATCGGCGTCCCGGACCGAGGGAGGCAACAATGAGGCATCTTGTGAGGTGTGTGGCCGTGCTGATGGCGCTCGGCGCGTTGAGCGTCTCAGGCTGGGGCCAGAACCACGTACAGAAGATGGAGAAGCACGCGGCGAATCAGTACGAAAGGGAGCACAAGGCGCGGCTGCACCGGCACCGGACGCACAACAGGGCGGAGCGGGCGGCGGCGAATCATGCCTACGTGAAGGAGCACAGGGCCCGGCTGCACCGCCATCGCGCCGTCCTGGCGGCGAAGCGCCGGGCGCGCAGAAGGCATCACGAGTAGGTGGGAAGTTCGGCGGTGCGTTTGACAGCGCGGATCATCGATGGGGCGGCCCCGGAATCGGGTGATTCCGGGGCCGGTTCGTGGGAGGAAGATCATACGCAGGGGTGAGCAGGACGGTGACCGGTCAGGTGTTTTCTCTCTCCTCCAGGATCGCCTCGAGCTCTGCGATTGCTTCGATGTCCTTTGGTCTGCCGGCGGCACGCTTAAGGGCAATCAGCTTATCGAGGCGCACACAGTGGCAGTCCACTCCCCAGGGCTTCAAGAGCTCCGCGTATGGGAGCAGTGATTCGTAAGTGCCTCCGCCAGCGACTTCGCCAAGAAAGTCAGCGTCGCCCAGCGTGGTTGTCAGCGTGAAATTGAGGCCCCGCTGAATTGTCCGCTCGTCCCACACGAATGGCAATCCGGGAGGCGCACCACGCAGGTAAGGCTTGTATGGCGCGAGAGCACTTGCGATGCGCGCGATGTTTTCCGGGGAGCGCCTATAGACGATGTCAACGTCCTGCGTAAATCTCGGGGAGCCGTGTGCAGTGGCAGCCGCGCCGCCGATGACAATGAACTCGACGCCGGATTCGGTAAGCATCTCCAGGTATTCGCGGAATTGCATCATCGTTCCGGCGAGGTCTCCTTAGCTTTGCGTGCTTCGTTCATCGCGCGCCGCATCTCTACCGCAAACTGCTGCATCGCCATCAGGTTTTCGAATCGCTCGGTGATCGAGCGGCGCAGGTTCTCTCGAATCAATGTGCGGTCGACGTGCTTCTTATAGGCTTCGATGACCGGATCGGGTTCGAGGACGATCCTGGGTGGTCTCTTCATAGCACTGCTCCAGGGGCTGTAAAGCATGCAACCCCGCTTCCTGAGGATTCAGGGCGGGGTCGAGGTCCGCAGCCTATTCCATTGTACCGTGGATCGGAGCGCGAATCTACGGTTTGGCCGGAGCGACACCGGGCGATTCGGAAGCGAGGCGGAGCCTGCCATGCAGGGCTCCGCCTCGCCACCTCAATCCTGTAATGCGCACGTAAATTGTTAAAGTGTCACGTGGACGTGCATCTTCTTCGTGACGGGCTTCTTCAGGCCGTAGATGTCGGAGACGGTCAGGGTTACGTCATAGTCTCCGCCCTTGACGAACTTGTGCTTAAACGTCTTGCCCTCTCCAACGACCTGATAGGAGGTGGTTACTTCCTGCTTCTCGCCGTCGCGCGCCGCCACGCCGTTGATCGACCACTCGTACTTCAGGGGCGTCGGGCCCGCCTCCGCGGAAGCGGTGAACGTCTGCGTGTCGTTCTTGGCGATGGTAATGTCGTCGAGATCGTCCACGCGAATCGGTGTCTCGTCGCGGAGGACGCGCACTTCGCCGATGTAGACAACCGCGGGGTTGTCGCCGAAGAGCTGGATCTCTTTCACCATGCCGTCCGTATTCTTCAGGCCGGGAATGGCGGCGACCGGGATGGAGAAGGACTGCCACGTTTCGCGCTCGGTGCGGGCGCTGTCGAGCGGGACGATCATCTCGGTCTTTTTCCCGTCATCAGTGACGAGGACGAGCCGGAAGTTCGACAGAGCCTTCGGCTTGACGGTTGTCGTGCTGCCCGCTTCTCCGCCGGGACCGCCGGGACCGCCCGGGTAGCCACCGCCTCTGCCGCCGGGGCCGCCCGGTCCACCGGATCCGCCATACCCGCCTCTGCCGCCCTTCCCGCCCATCCCAGGATAGCCGCCCATCATTCCGCCGTAGCCGCTCATCTTGCCGGCGCCGTTCTTATCGGGGAGCATGAATACGAACTGAAGGTACGCGGACTGCTCGCCTTCGACGGCCCTGAAGTTTACGGGTGTGGGAAGGATGAGGCGGGCGCCCTGGTAGAAGCCGTGGGTCGTGAGCTTGATGGCGTCGCTGCCGGTGAAGACGTTGTCAGTCGCGTCCTTCACCTCACCGCTGCCCCACGTGGCGACCTTGATGGGCGCCTGATTCATCGGCTCGCCCTTGTAGATGGGCAGCTCGCCCATCTGCGCGAGCGCGCCCGCCGAAAGCGACAATACGGCGCCGGCGGCTGCCAGCGGAAGGATATAACGAATCGAGCCCATGTAATTTCTGTTCAACGGTTTCCTCCGTCAGTGGAAGGTCGACGATCTGACGTATTAGGGTATCGCATACTTACGTCAGCCGTCAACGGTCTCTTGAACACGGGCGATGCTGGCAGCCCGTCCCGTCGCCATGTCAATGTCTATCAGTACGCCGCAGAGTTTTGCGGGACCGTCCGCAACCTCGAATTTGATCGGGAGCAGGGTGGTGAATCGCGGGATGATCACCTCCCGCTTCATGCCGATGACCGAATCGATCGGACCGGTCATTCCGGCGTCCGTCAGATAGGCCGTCCCATTGGTCAGGATGCGCTCGTCCGCGGTCTGCACGTGGGTGTGCGTGCCCACCACAGCGCTCGCGCGTCCATCCACGTACCACCCGAACGCCTGCTTTTCGGATGTCGCCTCCCCGTGAAACTCGACAAAGACCGCGGGTGTTCTGGCGTGGGCCTCTTCGAGCAGCGCGTCGGCCATCCGAAACGGGTCGTCCGTCGGCTGCATGAAAGTGCGGCCCTGAAGCACGATCACAGCCAGCGGGCCCTGTGGCGTCTGGTAGACGCCCAGTCCGCGCCCCGGCACTCCCGGCGGATAGTTTGCGGGCCGCAGGATTCGCGGCTCCTCGTCGAGATAGGTGTGCGATTCGCGCTTGGCCCAGGCGTGGTTGCCGAGCGTGATTACGTCGATCTTCGCGCCGCGGAGCATCGTCTCGGCGATGTCGCGGGTGATTCCCATGCCGGCGGCGGCGTTCTCGCCGTTGGCGATTACGAAGTCTGCGTGATGGGCGGTCCGCAGGCGTGGAACAAGCTGCATCACCGCCTCCCGGCCGGCTTTGCCCACCACGTCTCCCACGAACAGGATTCTCAATTACGGCCTTTGCTTCCTATATCTGCGCGTAACGGTTAGACGGGCGCCGCTCCCGTAGGGTTACGCGGTGGCGGGTCACCGGGTCATTGGGTCATTGGGAACCCCGGCCCGAAGGCGCGGGGCTATTCGGTGAAACGGCGCTCCGCGCCCTGAACACCCAACGACCCAACGACCGAATGACCCGGTCACCTATTTCGCGAAGTCCACGGCGCGGGTCTCGCGGATTACCGTGACCTTGATCTGCCCGGGGTACTCCATCTCTTCTTCGATTCGGCGGGCCGTCTCCCTGGCGAGCTTGATGGCGGCCAGGTCGTCGATCTGCTCCGGGCGGACGATGAGGCGCACCTCGCGGCCCGCCTGGACGGCGAACGTCTTTTCGACCCCCTGGAAGCTGTCGGCGATCTCCTCCAGCTTCTTCAGGCGCTTGACGTAGGTCTCCAGAGTCTCGCGGCGCGCGCCCGGCCGCGCCGCGGAGATGGAGTCGGCGCAGATGACGAGCACCGCCTCGACCGTGGAGGGCTCGACGTCGTAGTGGTGCCCCTCGACGGCCAGAATCACGTCCGGCGATTCACGGTACCGCCGCAGGATATCCGCCCCGATAACCGCGTGCGGGCCTTCGATCTCGTGATCGACGGCCTTACCGAGATCGTGCAGCAGCCCGGCGCGCTTGCAGATGTTGATGTCCGCGCCGACTTCGGCCGCCAGCAGCCCGCAGAGGTGGCTCACCTCGATGGAGTGCTGGAGCACGTTCTGGCCGTAGGACGTGCGGTACTTCATCTTGCCGAGCAGCTTGACGACATCCGGCGCGATGCCGGCCTGCCCGGTCTCGATGACCGCCTGCTCGCCGGCCTCAATGATTCGCTGATCGACCTCGGCCTGCGCCTTGTTGATCATCTCCTCGATGCGGCCGGGATGGATTCGGCCATCGATGATGAGGTTGGTGAGCGCGATTCGCGCCACCTCGCGCCGCACCGGATCGAAGCTCGACAGCACGACCGCTTCGGGCGTGTCGTCGATGATCAGGTCGACGCCGGTCATGGTCTCGAAGGCGCGGATGTTCCGCCCCTCGCGCCCGATAATCCGGCCTTTCATCTCGTCGCTGGGGAGCGGCACGACCGAGACCGTGGTCTCGGAGGTCTGGTCTACCGCGCACCGCTGGATGGATTGTGAAATGATGCCGCGCGCCCGGCGATCTCCGTCGCGCCTCGCTTCGTCCTCGATGTCCTTTATGAGTTTGGCCGCGTCCCGCCGAGACTCGTCCTCGATTGTTTTCAGGAAGAGGCCCCTCGCCTCCTCCGCCGACATGCCGGAGATTCGCTGCAGCTCGGCCCGCTGCTGATCGAGTTGAACGGTGAGGTCCCGCTCCTTATCGGTCAGCTCGGCCTCGTGGTGTTGGAGGCTGCGCTCCTTCTTGTCCACGGACTCCAGGCGTCGCTCCAGCGCTTCTTCCTTCTGCGCCAGTCGCCGCTCCAACCTCTGAACTTCCGCGCGTTTTTCGCGGTTTTCTCGTTCAATGTCCGCGCGCAGCTTCCATGCCTCGTCCCTGGCCTCTATAAGGGTCTCTCGCTTGAGGGATTCGGCCTGCTTGCGCGCTTCTTCCTCGATCTTTTGTGCTTCGGCGAGCTTCTGCTCGGAAATGGCTTCGATTCGCCGATTGTTTTCCTGGATTCGTTTTTTGGTTGATATGAGCGCGAACACGCCGAAGATTCCGGCGATCGCGCCGACAACGCCTATGACAACACAGGCAAGGTAGATTGGCTGCACTATTCCCTTCCCTCCGGACAGTTAGTAGGAAGGGCAGCAGGGTCAATGGGTCAATGGGTTAATGGGCGGAACAGAACCCCATCGCTCCGTGTACTCATTCACTCAGCTACCGGTTCCCCTCTGTCAGAGGTGGAGCGGGCGCCGCCTGGGCGGGCGGCATTGACTGGCAGGAACCCGCGTTCCTTCAGTCGTCATTCGCGAAGATGGTGGCAAATACCTGCTCGATTATTTCCCACTTGTAGCCCCGTCGCTGGAGATATCCGGCGAGCCTTCGTCGGCCCGCGGCGCGTTCCGCCGGCGTGGACCATGACTCGATTTCGTCCGGCCCGAGCCGCTTCCGCGCGAGCTCCAGCGCCGCGTCCGCCTCGGATTCGGGGTCCAGCTCTTCGAGGGCGCGGTCCGAATCTTCGCGACCGATTCCCTTTTGGCGGAGCTCGGCGGCGAGGCGGGTCCGCCCCAGCTTCTTCGTTCGGACGCGGCTTTCGACCCAGTCGGAGCTGAACTTCGAATCGTCGAGCAGCTCCACCCGCACGAGGTCATCGATCACGACGTCGATAACGTCCTCTTCGTACCCGCCTTTTGCGAGCCGGCGGCGGACTTCGGCGATGGTGCGCGGCGCGTAGTCGATATAGTTCACCGCGAGCATTTTCGCCGATTCGCGCTCATCCATGCGACTCTCCCATTGTGCGACGACGGCAGAACAGCGCCGGGGAGGTGAGTTCGCTCACCTCCCCGGCGGATATGGCCATTACTACAAGTAAATTAAGCGTCGATAGGCGGAGAGGGACTGGGCGTTTCCGGAACATACGCCGCTCGGCGTCTCTCTCAGCAGCACGACGCTTAACAGGGGGGTGCGATTTACACGCTCTCCTCGTAGATAGAATATTGCAATATGCGTGCCAAATGTTCCTTACTGCCACGAATCTATCGCAGAATTTTACATGGCTTGATATAATTGCGGAATGAGGCGATGGATTCACGTCGAATCGGGCCGAATAGGACACCCGAATCGAAGGGAAGTGGTTATTTGGAGGGGCGCGATATGACTCCGGGATCCGAATCCCGCTCCGACGCCGTGACCGAGCTTGTCAAGGTACTGCGCGACCAGGTTTCCAGCCACGCGGAGCATATCGCCGACCTCGAAAGCCGTCTCTCCGCCGCCAATCAGCGCATTGCGGAGCAGCAGCGGCTGCTGACGAGGCTGCTCGAGCGGGGAGTGGGAGGCCAGCCGCCGGAGCCGCTTCCGCCCGCCCTGTCGCATTCGGTGATGCCAGCGCGCGACCTGCGGCCGCCTGCCGTCGAGCGGGAGCGCGTTCGCCCGCAAAGACCTGTTGAGCCCGCGCCGCGGAGTCCGCGTATCGTGCCCACGCCGCTCGAGCAGCCGGTCGCCTTCGTCCGCACATCCGAGCCCGCCGTGGCCGACAGAGCGCGTGTCCCGTCCGGCAAACCGGTGCGGCTGAAGGTGCTCGGGGATTCGGCTGTTGCTCCTCGAATCGAGGCCATCGACGCGATCGCTGGCGCGGTGCTCCAGGCGCGGCCCCGCGTCATCGCGGATGAATTCGGGCCAGACCGGCGCATCCCGCTCGCCATTGCCGTGCCGCCGACCTCCGGTGTCGTGCGCGCAGCCCACTCGTCGGTTCCCATTTCGCCGCACGAATCCACCCTCACCCTCGATCGCCAGGACCTTGAACGCGGTCACCGCGCGCTCTCGCGCCGCCGTCGCTGGTTCCCCTTCGGCCGCCGGTAACGCTACCGAACGGAATGCACCTCCAAACGTGAATTGGGGGAGGGGCGGTTGCAAACTGCGGCAACAAATGTACGAAGTGTCCCTTCGGACACTGGATTCGTATCGCGAGTCCACGAAGGTGGACTTTGTACACTTGTTGCTGCGACTTGCAGTCGCCCGATCGGGCCTGAGTGGTAATCCCATCTGCCGCGCCATTCCATATGTGGCCGCGCACCTATGGCATGGACGACGTCTGTCCGTTCGACTCGACGGCGGCCATCGCGGGGGCGGTCGTGTTCCGCAGATGGCGGGCGGCGTCCTCCGGCGCGGTCACATTGATGTGGACCCCGCTGCCCATCTCAAAGCCGGCCGACACGGTCAGGCGGGGCATGATGGCGAGGTGCCAGTGGAAGTCCCGCTCCCGCTCCTGGTTGATGGGCGCGGTGACCACGGTGTAGTTGTAGGCGGGGAAGTTGAGGCAGTAGTCGATGCGCACCAGCGCTTCCTGAAGGATTGCACCGAACGCGCGGAGGCGCGATTCCGTCTCGTCCGCGAACGACCGAACGTGCGTCCGGGGGAGAATCCAGACCTCGAATGGATACTTGGCGGCGAAGGGGCAGAAGGCGACGAAATCGTCGTTCAGGCTGACCACCCGATCCCCCTGGCCGATCTCCTGCCGCACCATATCGCAGTAGACGCACCGCTCATGAAACTCGTAGTAGCGGGCGCACCCCTCCACCTCGAGAAGCACATTCTGCGGGACCATCGGGAGGGCGATGAGCTGCGAGTGGGGGTGCTCCAGCGATGCGCCGGCCACGCGGCCGTGGTTGCGGAAGATATTGATGTACTTGAATCGCCGGTCCTGCGTGAGGTCCACGCAGCGCGCCCTGTAGCTGGCCAGCATCTCCTCGACCTGCCGCGGCGACATCGTGGCGGGGCTCAGGTCGTGCTCCGGGCACTCGATGATCACCTCGTGCGCGCCGACCCCGTTCATTACATCGTACATGCCCTCGCCGGCCCGGTCGAGATCGCCCTCGACCATCAGCGCGGGGAATTTATTCGGCACGACGCGCACGGACCATCCGGGGTCGTTCGGCCGCGTGGAGCCTGCCCGGTAGCTCTCGATCTCGCCCGGAGTCATCAGCTCGTTGCCAGGGCAGAACGGGCAGTTCGGACTGAAGGCCGGTCGGTGGGCCAGGTCCTCGCCCGGCTTGAAGTCGGTCGGCCGCCGGCTCCGTTCTGTCGCGACGATCACCCATTCGCGGGTGACGGGATTCTTCCGCAATTGCGGCATACGCACAAAGCTCCTCGCTAAATGATTCGCCTTACGCAGGCAGGGTATTGCGTTCAGCCACTTACTGCGAGCCAGGCCATAAATGACCTGTCTGCTCAATGGAAAGCCCCGTTCACGGGGCTTTGACCGCTGCGCCCCGTGGTCTCCAGCCCGGTTCACCGGGCTTTCCAGGGCGCAGACCGGTGATTTATCGCCGGGTCGGGAAAAACGGCCTGCCAGCGCAGCGTGAGTAAATGAACTGGGATTTCGGCCGCACCGCTGCTCGACAGGCAGCCGATCAGGCCAGTTAAGCATACAGTCCGCCCGAACGCCTGTCAAGAAGTCGAAATGTCGCGAGGGCGATTAGCGCGGCATTGTGGAGATAACAGAATGATACATAACGACCGTGAGTTGGAAGCAACGCAGGAGCGCATACGCCGGTTTGAAAACCTCCTCGCCGCCGCCCGTGCTGTCGAATCTCCGGCCAATTACACCGCGATGGCGAGCGGCTATCTGCAGGAGATTCGGAAAATGCAGGCCGCGATCCTCGCCTGCCTCGCCGAATCCCCGCATACCAGCCAGGCCGCCTGACCAGTTCGCGCCAAAGTGCCAATCCGCATGCTAAGAATCACAAGGGTTGAGGATGGCTCGCGAACCCGCGGAGCGGGCTAACGATGTCCACGCGCGTAGGTCCAGCGCCCCCAAACGGGTCTGTCGGAAGGAAATGCAATCTTAGTTGGTCGATGCCGTTTTATAGGACTCGTCCCGAAACCGGTCAAGCGCGGAGTACAACCTCTTGTACGGATCGGATAGCTCGTCGGTCACCGCCGCAAGTCCTTCTTTCTTTGGCCGCCCTATGTCTCGTAACGCCTTGACGAAGGGGGAAGTGGGTTTCGCGCTCTGTAGGTCGAGGTGGTGATAAACGCTCTCAAGCAGGTAGAATGCCTCTCCCGGCAGGTCGAGTGATTGGATGCTCGAATATGGGTGAGCGAGTCTCGCCTTGGTCATGGTTCCAAAACAGCATGGAATCACGGTCTTGCCGGCTAACCATGCGCCGCCAGCCTCGAAATTTACCCAAGGTCGCCGTACCGATCGACTGCTCATCATCAGTACCACGACCCCGGCTTCACCCAGCGCCCCCTTGATCTTGTCAAGCCAGATGTCTCCAGCATACACCTGGCTCCTATCGGAAGAGAGGAAGACTTCATCATTAAGATTCAACTCTTGGGCGAGGAGGTTTTGGACGGCCGAGGCAACGGGCTCATCCTCATGAATAAAGCTGATAAACACTCTCCCCATACCGATTACGTCCTTTCACCAACTCCAGATAGCCGTGGTTTTGGAGCTTCCTCCTTGCGGCTAGTCCTCGCCTGATATGAACGATGGAGCACCAGGTGAAACTCCGGCGAGCCTCTGGCGTCGCTCTACCACTGCCGTAATCAGGCTGCCTTGGGCCCCGTGCAACGATAAGCCCGCAGCCTGATGCACCAAATGCCGGCGGATGACCGGGACAACAACATCAGCTCCAAGCTCGCCTGCCTCGTCTATCTTATTCAGCAGTTCGCGTCGTTCCGGGTCCCGCAGACGTGTTGCCAGCAAAGTCAACGCCGTATAATCCGCCAAAGTGACGGTCATAACGCTGAGCACGCGGAGCCGCTTGGCCAAGAAGAGTGCCATAAGGAGAGCGCCGACAATCAGTCCTACGACGAAATCTATCATGCAGCATCGTCCTCCAAGAGCGCGTTAGGTGCACGCGATAACGTTCGTGGGTACATGTTTCCACCATATAGTTCCTCGCGGTGAGGCTGATTTCCTCGAACGCGCGACTGGCCGCGAGGACGTCTGTCCGCTAGCTCACGGGCGAAGTTTAGTCCGTTGCCGTGCGCGTATATTCCTACAAACCGGTAGAGGATTCGCGATTCACCGGCGGTTCATCTCCCGCTTCCTTGGGATGGTCGTACACGCTGCGGGAACCGGGAGGACACTCCGGCGCTAGTTGTTCGGTTCGCCGTAGGGGGCGTGGTGGAGGCGACAGTAGGCTGTTGGCGCGTTTCGGCCCGCGAAGTCCATTAATGCGGTCGACGGGCACCACTCGGTCGCCAGCCTGCCGCTCTCGGTGCAGATTCGCACCAGGTTTGCGGAGCGGCGGCCCCCGCCGCGCGTGTTGCGGGAGGTATCCGGGCCGACGAGGCGGCCGCCCGCGGAGAGGTCCTGCGCGGGCTGGAATCCCGCGGCGCGGGCGCTGCCGTAGTCCACCCGGCCGGTCGGCGCGTAGGTTCCGTAGGTGACCGCGGACGGGCGCTCGATCCATCCCTCGTCGCTGTCGGCCGGTTCAGGCTGTGCCTCCTGGTAATAGCCATTTGCTGACTGCTGCGCCGGGGACGGCCCGTTCAGGTAGAGCGTGGGGCCGCTGTCCAGCGCTATCGGCTGCTCCGGCTTCGGGGGTTGCGGCGCGTAGATGGCGTAGTGCGGCATCCGCCGGAGGCGATTCGCCTCCTTCTGGACCTCCACCGCCCTCCGCATGAAGTCCGCCCAGATGGGAGCGGCCACGTGCCCACCCGTCGCGCCCGGCATGACCGAATAGTGGACCACGCCGCGTGAATCGCGATGGGGGTTGGCCACCCAGACGGCGGTCACCAGCTCCGGCGTATAGCCCACGAACCACGCGTCGCGGCCGTCGTTGGTGGTGCCGGTCTTGCCGAACGCGTTGGGGACGCTGCTCGCGGCGCCACCGGTGCCGTTCGTCACGGCGTACCGAAGGGCGGTGTTCATCTGTTCGATGGTTCCGCGGTTGAGGAGGGACGAGTCGCGGTGGCGGCCCGGCTCGTCCTGCCAGATGAATCCTCCGTTTGTGTCCTCGATTGTCTTCACGCCGACCGGCGCATAGCGCGTTCCGTCCGCCGCAAAGACGCCATAGGCGGAGCAGAGCTCGATGGGCCGCACCGCCGAAGACCCCAGCGCGAGAGGAAGATAAGGCGCGAGATCGGTCGAGATTCCCATCCGCTGGGCGGTGAAGATGATGCGCGGTATTCCTGTCTCCTGCGCCGCCTGGACCGCAATGGTGTTGATGGAATCCGCAATCGCTTCGAGCACGGTCACGTCCTGATTGCGGTAGCCGCCGCCGAAGTTGTGGACGGTCCAAATCTTGCTGCCGTTCGGAATCTCCAGCTTCTCGTCCTTCAGCGTGCTGTAGAGCGACAGCGCGCCCGCGTCGAAGGCCGCCGCGTAGACGATGGGCTTAAAGGCCGAGCCCGGCTGGCGCTGGCCCTGCGTCACCGCATTGAAGCGGTCCTTCTGGTAGTCCACGCCGCCCACCATCGCGCGCACTTCGCCCGTATGGGGGTCGATGGCGACCAGGGCGCCCTGGGTCGCGCCGTGCCGAAGTCCGCGACGGAGGGAGTTTTCCGCGCGCTCCTGCATCCGCCAGTCGAGCGTGGTCACGATCTTCCATCCGCTGTAGAGGCGGTCGACTCCGTACTTCTTCACGAGGTCCTGCACGACCCAGTCCACGAAGTAGGGCGCCCGGAAGATGGCGTGACTGGCGCGTCGGCCGGCCAGCTTGATGGGCTCGCTTCTTGCGCGCTCGTAGTCCGCAATGGAGATGCGTCCGGTGTCCAGCATCCGCTTCAGCACGACGTCGCGCCGCTCCCGCGCGCCCTTCAGGTTGGTATAGGGCGAGTACGCGACCGGCCGCTGGGGCAGACCCGCCAGCAGAGCGGCCTCCGCGAGGTCGAGCCTGGCGGCCGGCTTCCCGAAATAGGTGCGCGCCGCGGCTTCCGCTCCCCATGCTCCGCTCCCGTAGTAGATCTGGTTCAGGTAGAGCTCCAGAATCGTGTCCTTGTCGAACACCTGCTCGATTCGCACCGCCGTCATCGCCTCGCGGAGCTTGCGCGCGACCGTCTTCTCCCTGCCGAGGTGGAACGCGGAGACGTTGCGGGCGAGCTGCTGTGTGATGGTGGATGCGCCCTGCGCGCCCATGTCGCGCGACGTGAGATTGGCGTAGACGGCCCGCGCGATTCCGCGGAAATCGATTCCCCGGTGCTCGTAGAATCGGCTGTCCTCGACCGCCAGCGTCGCATCGACGAGCTTCGGGGAGATCTCCTTCAGCGAGATCGGCCGTCGATTCTCGATTTGGAGCGTCGCGAGGAGCTGGCCGTCGCTGGAGTAGATCTTCGTCGCGGATGCCGGCTGGAAGGCGGCGATCTGCGCGACGGTGGGGAGGGTGGGGCGCACGCGCAGAAGGAGCACTGTCAGCGAGAGCACTGCGACAGCCGCCATCGCGATGAGGAGTGTTGCGACCGAGGCGAGAATCGTGTAAATGAGCTTGCGGCGGCTCATCCGGGGCCCGCCAGCAGTGCTCGACGGGTGTTCGGCGATGGGCCGGGGACGGCGGGTCACGGAACCGCGCGGCGGATATCCCCAGGGGAGTGGTCTCGGTTGTATCATTGCACGCTGTCCGATATGTCGCTGAGCGATATGTCGCAGGGCGGCCCGCGCCCACAGATTTGAGAAGGGCATGAAAAAACGCCCGCCACGGATTGAACCGCGTGCGGACGTGCATGGTCCGTGGACGAAAGCGCGCGGCCAGTCGTGAGCCGCCGTCCATCTGTTTCCCTTAATGGAGTCAGCGCGCTTCGCGCAGCCAGCTCATCGGGCAAGACGCCCGTTTGCCGCGTACTGTTCCACGTCTAGCGGGGACTTTCATGCCCGCGAATCTACCTGCAAACGGCGGCCGAACCTGCCGATAATCTGAGGCTGTAAGAGTGGCACGGATGCCGCTAATGACTTCGACGCGGCCCGACTCACGGGTTCGCGCACTACTTCACCGGTCATTAAGGAAAGCAGAATCCATGAGGGATGTCCACGAATCCTGTTCGCACACCGAAGAGGGCTGCCTCCGCTGCGAAGTCGTCCCCGCGGCCACCGGAAAATCCGGAGACACGCTCCTCCTCGCGCCCCTCGATTGCGCGGCCCGCGAAGCCCTTGAACGCATTCTCAAGGGCGGCCGAATCGATTCGAGAGAGACCCGCGGCATGCTGGAGATCGACTGCGGGAGCGCCGTCAGCTCGTCCACCGTCGACTGGCTGAAGGCGCGCCTCCCCTCCACGCTCCAGGATCGAATCAAGGGGGTTTTCTTCGATGGAGCGCTCGCCCGGACCGCCGAATCGATGCTCGCAATCTTCATCCACGCGGAGCCGCTCTCGACGCTCTTCGACGTGCTGGACGTGGAGTGGGCGCGCACCGCGCTGCTGGAGGACCGCCTCTTCAGCGTCTACCATCCCATCGTGGATGCGCGGGACGGCTCGACCTTCGCCCATGAGGCGCTGATTCGCGCCCGCCATCCTGCGACGGGCGACGTCGTTGGCGCGCAGCAGCTCATCTACGCGTGCGAGCGGCTGAACCTGCACAACGCGCTCGATCAGTGCGCCCGCGTCACCGCCCTGAAGGACGCGCGCATGCTCGATTTCACGAAGAGGAAGCTCTTCATGAACTTCCTCCCCAGCTCCATCTACGAGCCGGAGGTCTGTCTTCGGACAACCATGGCAGCCGCGAAAGAGTGCGGGGTTCCGCTCGACCGGCTCGTCTTCGAGGTCATCGAGACCGAGCAGATCTCGAACATGGACGGGCTTCGGCGCGTGGTGGAGTACTACCGAAAGAACGGCGCGGGAATTGCGCTGGACGACATCAGCAGCGGATTCGCTTCGCTCCAGTACCTTGCGGACATTATGCCGGACTACGCCAAGATAGACCGTCACCTCATCGCGAGCGCGGGCGAATCCGATTCCGCGCGGCACACGCTCGACTCGCTGGTCGGCTTGGCGCGCAAGCTGAGCGTGAAGGTCGTCGCGGAGGGAATCGAGACTCCGCACCAGATGCGCGTCTGCCAGGAGGCGGGCGTGGACTACATGCAGGGCTTCCTCTTCGCCCGTCCCGCCGCCCCTCCGGAGGCCGTGCGGCTCCCGGATTCGTTCCACGCTGTCGGCGAGGTTGTTGCGGCATAAGCGTGCCCGCTGAACCGCCGATTCGCCCGAAGGCTCGCAGAGCTTCTCGGACAGGTGAGCGGAACGGTCTGTCCGGCTCCGGCGTCCTTCTCCACAGACCCTATCGGGAGGAGCAGCCATGAAAGTCGAGCTGGGCAGCCGGGTGAAGTCGCGGGACGGGCAGGATGTCGGCAACGTGAAGCATCTCATTGTCGATCCCTCGGATAACCGTGTGACCGCCGTCGTGCTGGAGCAGGGGTTCATCCTCACGCACGATTCGATCGTGCCCATCAAGGAGCTGAGCCTGACACCGGAGAACGAGGTAGAGATCAACCGCCTTGCCGATCAGGTGAAGGATCTGCCGCCGTTCCACGCCTCCGACTATCGTGAGCCGGACACCGGCATGGACGACGATGCGCCGAAGCGCTACGGGCTGCCGCTTGTCGGCGTGCTCTGGCCGTCCGTAAACCCGTACCCAAGCTCCATTTCCGGCACGGCAGGCTATGGCGCCGTCCCTCTCTTTACTCCGATGGGCGATCAGCAGGAGCCGGTGCCTCTCGCCTCGGTCGAGCGCGAGGAGATGACGGTCCCGGCCGACGAGCCGCGCCCGGAGCACGAGCCGGCCGGCAGGCGCCCGACGGCCATCAGCCGCGGCAGCGATGTCTATGACATGAGCGGCGAAAAAATCGGCGAGGTGAAGGACGTGGAGTTCGACGGGATGACGGGCCGCACGATGAACGTCGTCATCACCCGCGGCGTGCTCTTCACCGAGAGCATCACGCTTCCGGCGGACAAGATAGCGACCGTGGACGATGAAGCGGTCTACCTTAATATCGACGAGGACGAGCTCAACAGGTGGGCCACCGCTCCGACCGTGCCGTACGTGTGAGGAAGGTGCTGGGTCGTTGGGACATTGGGCCGTTGCATTGGACGTCATTCCGAGCATCCAACGGCGGTCGGCGGTATCGCGGGTAAGAAACAAGACGGGAGTCTACAGATTCGGTCTTGTTTCTTAGGAGAGAGCCTAAGCGACCGAGGAATCCGGCGGCCGGATTCTTCACTCCGCTCAGAATGACGTTAAGAGCCAGAATGACGTCAAAAGCCAGAATGACGTCAAAGGCAACGACGACCCGACGACCCGACACCGGACACCTATTGCGACCGGCAGTCCTTGTATATCTTCTTCACGCGGTTCGTGAGGCGGAGCACGACGTCGTGCTCGGTGGTGCCGGTCAGCCGCGCAATCTCCTCTACCGTGATCCTCTGAACGCCCTGCGATCCAATCAGCGTCGCCGCGTCGCCGACCTGAACCTGCGGCACGTCGGTCACGTCCACGAGCGTTACATCCATGCAGACGCGGCCGAGGATGGGCGCGCGCCTCCCGGCAACGAGGATATGGCCCCGGTTGCCGAGCGCGCGCGGATAGCCGTCGCCATAGCCGACCGAGAGGGTTGCGACTCGGCTCGGGCGGGTCAGCTTGCAGGTGCGGCCGTAGCTGATGGTGTGCCCGGTTGGAAGGGCGCGAATCTGGCAAATTCTGGCCTGGAGCGAGAGGGCCGAGGCGAGCGTCGGGAGCGCCACGCCATCGCTGACCGTCGGAATGATCCCGTAGATAAGCAGGCCCGGCCGGACCATATTGAGGCGGCTCGACGGATATTGAAGGAGGGCCGCGCTGTTGGCGCAGTGGATGTGCGGAAGCACGGTGTCGGTGGCGCGGACGGCCTCCGCGGTGCGCAGGAGCAGGGCGAGCTGCTGGTTTGTGAACGTCGGATCGTCTTCCGCCGAGGGGAAGTGCGTGCAGATTCCCGTGACGACGATCGAGGACATCCGGGCAATCTGTCCGGCGACGCGGCCCGCGTTCTCCGGCAGTAGTCCGCCGCGGCCCATGCCGGTGTCGACGTCGAGGTGAATACGTGCGCCGCTCCGCAGCTTCTGCGCGGCATGACTCAGCACCTGCGCGGATTCGAGGTCCCCCACGAAGGGCGTCAGCCGGTTGACCACAATCTCTTCGGCGTCCGCGTGTGCGAAGGGCGAAAAGACGGCGATGCTGGGGCGCGGGAAAGCCTTGCGGAGCGCGAGACCC
>Ga0068855_100004707_pt1 | contig 16684 bp, 11 predicted proteins | sample KBSCornC52_FD_66592 | JGI IMG/M metagenome (GOLD analysis project Ga0068855, IMG submission 66592) | Corn rhizosphere microbial communities from Kellogg Biological Station, Michigan, USA - KBS Corn C5-2 | ecosystem: Host-associated > Plants > Roots > Rhizosphere > Soil ...
CACGGCGTCATCACGCGCCACGACGACCCCGGCGGCACGCGCTTCGCGCGTACCGCCCTACTACTTGCCGTCACGCAACGCGTAGGGCGGGTCGAGCGCGAAGCGCGAGTCCCGCCGATCGCGCATCATCACGCGCCGCGGCGGCCCCGGCGACGCGCGCGACACGTACCGCCCTAGCGGGAATCGGCTGGCACCCGACCCGCGCGTGACCCGAATGCACTACCAACACCGAGGCACAAGGCCGCGATCAGCAGGATGCTCATCTGCACCGGCGCGGGATCGAGCAGGCCGAGCAGCGTGACGCCGACGAACAGAACCAGCGCCGCCGCGCTGGCGAGCGGACGCAGGCGTGCGGCCGGCAGCTCCTTGCCCATCCACCACAGCAGGGTTCCGCTGAACATCAGCAGGATCGCGAAGCATAGGCTGTAGGCGCTCAGCATGGTCCAGGCGTTGATGCCCCAGCGCGGCAGGATTTCGTACGCCTGCATCGCCGCCATCAAGGCCCGACGCGGGGCATCGAAGGTGTCGACGCGCACGAACGCGCGGTAGTGCGCGGTCGCGTACACGCCGCTTGCGATCAGCAGCACGCTCGCGCCCGCGCGAACGCCATGGCGAAGGGCCGGTTCGGACATGCGGTGATTCCACGAGGATCGTCGACATGGATATTCGTTCGACGGGCATGTGGGCGCAAGGCCGAGCCGGCGTCGCGGCCGGCATGGCGGGCATGCAGCCCACGATGACAGACCCCGCCGGAGCGGGGTCTGTGGGATTGCCGTCGTGTCGGCGCCGCGGCGCCGGTGGCGTCTACAGGCGACAGGTCTCGAAGCCGTCGGCGAAGAGGAACGTGCCGCTGACGACGACGTTGAACGCAGCGCTGGCTCCGCTCAGCGATCCACTCGTGGCCGCCAACGTCTTGCCACTCGCCAGCGTGTAGAAGCGCGGCGTCGCATTGGCGGGGAACGTGGCGACGCCGTTGCTGACCGTCGCCTGCTCGAGCGCGATCGGACCACCACAGGCGCTCGTCGCGAGGCTGATCTGCGATGTCGAATCGGTGGTGATCGTGTTGCCGAGTGCATCCACGATCGCCACCTGTACCGTGCCGAGACGGTCACCCTGGCCGACGTTCGCCGGTTGCTGCACGAACATCAGGTGGTCCGGCGGGTTCGGAGCGAAGGTCACGGCCACGGTGCAATTCGCGGTGATCGCCCCGGTCGTGTAGGTGCCCGACACGAGCGTACCCGCCGGGCAGGAGCCTCCCACCGGCGTCACGACGTGATAGGCGGTCGCCGGGGTCACCGTGAAGCTCGCAGTCCCGTTGTGGTTCACCACTTGGCTCGCGGGCGCGATCGTGCCGTTCGCACCGGCCGTTGCGGTCACCGTGTAGGTATTGATCGCGAAGCTCGCCGAAACCGTGATGTTCGCCGTCACGTTCGTGTCGGTGCGCGGGTTCGACGTGGAACCATCGCTCCACTGCACGAAGTGATAGCCGGTGTTGGGGGAGGCCGTGACCGGCGTGCCGTTCGCACCATGATTGACGATCTGCGGCGACGTGCCCGTGATCGTTCCGTTCGCGCCGGCCGTGTAGGTCAGCGTGTAGGTGTTGATCGCGAAGCTCGCCGTCACGCTGATGTTCGCGGTGACGTTCGTGTCGGTGCGCGGATTCGCGGTCGAACCGTCGCTCCACTGCACGAAGTGATAGCCCGTGTTTGGCGTCGCCGTCACCGGCGTGCCGTTGGCGCCGTGATTCACTGTCTGCGGCGATGTGCCCGTGATCGTGCCGTTCGCGCCGGCCGTGTAGGTCAGCGTGTAGGTGTTGATCGTGAAGCTTGCGGTGACGCTGATGTTGCCGGTCACGTTCGTGTCGGTGCGCGGGTTCGCGGTCGAACCATCGCTCCATTGCACGAAGTGGTAGCCGGTGTTCGGCGTTGCGGTGACCGGCGTGCCGTTCGCACCATGATTGACGATCTGCGGCGATGTGCCCGTGATCGTTCCGTTCGCACCGGCCGTGTAGGTCAGCGTGTAGGTATTGATCGCGAAGCTAGCGGTGACGCTGATGTTGCCGGTCACGTTCGTGTCGGTGCGCGGGTTCGCGGTCGAGCCGTCGCTCCATTGCACGAAGTGGTAGCCGGTGTTCGGCACCGCCGTGACCGGCGTTCCGCTGCCGCCGCTCGCTACGGTCTGCGGTGACGTGCCCGAGATCGTGCCGTTCGCGCCGGCCGTGTAGGTCAGGGTAAAGCTGGGCACCGTGACATTGATGCAATTGTTAGCGGTGACCGACTGGCCATCCGGATTCGTGATCGTGACGTTCTGCAGGCCGGCAACTGCCGCAGTGATGTTGAGCGTCGCCTGCGTCGGCGAGTTGTACGTGACGGTGTTGACCGTTGCGTTGGTGACGCTGGCCGTTAGGTGGGTGAACGGCCGCGCCGGCGCCGGCAGGTTCGCGCCCGGATCATAAAAACCCGACCCGCCACTCGATGTCGCGTTGACGACGACGTTGCCGGTTCCCGCGGTGAACGGGATCGGCGAACCCGAGCAGGTCGGTGTCGCAGGCGGCGGAGCCAGCAGCTTGCCGACGCGCACCGCGTAGGTGTTCGCGGCCTGGTTGTATTCCTGGATCGTCCATATCGTCATGTCGTCGAGCGGATCGACGACCGTGAATGAATAGTCGCCCCAGCGTCGACCGGCCGCACCGCCCGGATCTGACGGCGGGTTGTAGTTCGCCGAGGTGAGTCCGTACTGGACGGCGGCGACGGTCGGCGGGCCCGCCATCGTGCCGAGCGTGTCGCCCGCAAGGCGTCCCGCATACGCGGGCGTCGCGCCCAACGGCGTGCCCGCCTGGCTGAAGCCGATCACCGCATGGCCCTGGCCGGTCACGGTCACCGAAGGGATCCAGTACTGCAATGCGGCCGCGAGCGTCGCGGCGTTGTCGTAGACCGTGCCCGACTGCACCAGCGTCGGCGTCGTCGTGAGGTTCTGCAGCTCGTACCAGCGCGCGGCCTTGCGCGCCGTGGCGGTGGTACTCGCGACGCCGGTCGTGCTTACGCGCAGGTTATGCGCGGTCCACAGGCGGCCGTTGCGGATCATCGCGGCGAACAGGCGGTCGTCGAGCGAATCGAGGCGGCCGTTGGCGCCACCGGTGTTGCCGGCATGTTCGACCGGGCTGGGGTAGACGGTGGTGGGTACCGTGACCGAGATGTTGCCCGAAATCGTCGGGGTACCGCCGGGATTGCTGACGCGACGGACCACCAGGGTGCTGAATGCTGCGTTGTCCACGCCGACGAAATATCCCTCGGTCGCGGCAGGGTCGAAGTTGTCGACCCCACGCGGCGTGTAAGGTCCTGCGCCAGTGCCTGCTGCAAGGTTCGGAAACGATGTGACGACGGCAGGCCCGGCGCCAAGCACGGAACTCTTGCGGACGACGTAGCCGTTGGTGCCGACGAACGCGCCGGCGCTGGAGAACATGTTGCAACCGAAGTACAGCGCGTTGACGTCGATGCCGAGCGACGGGTAGTCGCAGAAGTTCGAGCCGGGATCGGTCGTGACGAAGAAGAACGTCCACACCGTGCTGCCGCTGATCGTGCCGGCGCTCGCGGCGTCGCTCACGGCGAGCATCCAGCGGTTGGCGGCGGTCGCCGTGCAGCCCGCGTTGGTGCACGGCACGTCGATGATGCTGAGGAACCAGCGCCCGCTGAAGCGGTCGTAGCGGACCTGCGGATCGCTGGTGAAATTGAGCACGACCGAACCGCCGACCGGCGTCATGACCGATGCGAAAAACACGTCCGGATCGAGATTCAGCACGCCGTCGGCAACACCGGCCTTGGTGAACGAGCGGATGCGGCCGTTGACCGCGACGACGTACTGGTTCGGTCCGATCGTTCCCATCGAATCCGGCGGAAACGCACCCGTGTCCGCGAGCGTGGCGCCATCGAACGACGTCGACGGCGTGTGGATGCTGCCCGGATGATCGGCGGCGCTCGGCAAGCCGAGCGGGAAGCGCGACGTCAGCGGGGCATCGGGGTTCACCTTCAACTGGCTGCGATCGGGTCCTTCGAGCTCGTGCTCGGGCCGTTCGCCGCGGCGTGGTGGCGTCGCGGCCTGGCGTTGCATGAGTTCGGCGGAGGTCTCGGCAATGCCGGCCGCGGTAGGAATGCGGACACCCTGCTCGCCCGATGATGCATCGCCGGCAACTTGGGCTTGGACCGACGTGGCCGGGATGAGCGTGCACAGCAACGCGCACAGGAACGCGAACGTTCCGATGGACGCACGGATGCGAGACATGAGTTTTCCCCTGGTTGGCATTCCAGACCTCGGCGCATCCCCTGGATTCCGCCTTGAGACCTAGTTCTGCCGGCCAAGCGTATCACCGGAATGATCCGCCTAGCAGCGGGGAGGCCCGTTCGCCGCAACGCCCGTCGGCCCGGTCATGGAGGTTGGGTCCAATGCTGGACAAGCCCTTTCGGCTCCGCGCAGGATGGTCGCTTGCTCCCGATCGGACGTCCCATGAAGCACCTCGCCCTGCTCCGCATGCTGATGCCCCTTGCACTGCTGGCCGGTTGCGCCCCGGCACCCCACCGGGCGGTATCGCCCGCGGCGGCCGGCGACGATCCATGGCTTTGGCTCGAGGACATCCACGGCGCGAAACCGATGGAATGGGTCGAGGCGCACAACGCGCAGACACGCGCGGCGTTTGCGCAAACGCCGGCGTTCGAAACAACGCGCAGGGACATCCTCGAAGTGCTCGACTCGGAGGCGAAGATTCCGGGCGTCCAGAAGATCGGTGATCGCTACTACAACTTCTGGAAGGACAAGGAGCATCCGCGCGGCGTATGGCGGCGCACGACGCTCGAGCAGTACCGCAGGAACACACCTGCCTGGGAAACCGTGATCGACGTCGACGCGCTCGGCCAGACCGAAGGCAAGCACTGGGTCTGGCACGGCGCACAGTGCCTCAAGCCCGAAAACCGGCGCTGCCTCGTCGCGCTTTCGCCCGGCGGCGGCGACGCCGACGTCGTGCGCGAGTTCGATCTCGTCGACAAGGCATTCGTCGACGGTGGCTTCGAGCTGCCGGAGGCGAAATCGCAGGTCGCGTGGATCGACCGTGACCGCCTGTTCGTCGCGACCGATTTCGGTCCCGGCACGATGACGAAATCGAGCTACCCGCGCATCGTCAAGGAATGGACGCGCGGCACGCCGCTGGCGCAGGCGACGACGGTCTACGAAGGCACCGAACAGGATCTCGCGATCAGCGCCCAGCGCGATCTCACGCCCGGATTCGAGCGCGACTTCGTCACGCGCACGATCGACTTCTACACCAGCGAGACGTTCCTGCGCGACAGCGCCGGCAAGCTCGCCAAGGTCGACGTGCCGGTCGATGCGATCGTCGAGGCACACCGCGAGTGGCTGCTGATACAGCCGCGCAGCGACTGGACGGTCGGTGGAAAGACCTATCCATCGGGCGCACTGCTGGGCGTGGATTTCGATGCCTTCATGCAGGGCAGGCGCGACCTGGCGGTGCTGTTCTCGCCGCGCGCGACGACCTCGCTCGCGGGCTATTCGTGGACCCGCAACCACCTGATCCTCAACATCCTCGACAACGTCGCGAGCCGCCAGGAAGTGCTGACGCCCGGACCGGGCACGTGGAAACGCACGACGCTGACCGGTGCACCCGCGCTGAGCGCCGTCGAGGCCAGCGGCATCGACGCCGATGCGGACGACACCTATTTCATGAGCGTGACCGGCTTCCTCACGCCCGAAACGCTGTACTACGGCACGCTCGGCGAAGGCAAGCCGGTTGCGCTCAAGCATGCGCCGGCATTCTTCAACGCGAAGAAGTTCCAGGTCCGCCAGTACTTCACGAATTCCAGGGACGGTACCCGCATTCCTTACTTCGAGATCGCACCGAAGGGCATGAAGCGCAATGGCGCGAACCCGACCCTGCTGTACGGCTATGGCGGCTTCGAGGTGTCGTTGCGGCCGAAGTACAGCGGCAGCATCGGACGCGCCTGGCTGGAGCACGGCGGCGTCTACGTCGTCGCGAACATCCGCGGTGGCGGCGAGTACGGGCCGCGCTGGCACCAGGCCGCGCTCAAGGCGAACCGCATGCGCGCGTACGAGGATTTCGCGGCGATCGCGGGCGACCTCATCACGCGCAAGGTCACCTCGCACGCGCACCTCGGCATAGAGGGTGGGAGCAACGGCGGCCTGCTGGTGGGCAACATGCTGACCCTGTATCCGGAACTGTTCGGCGCGATCGTGTGCGAAGTGCCCCTGCTCGACATGAAGCGCTATACGCATCTGTCCGCCGGCGCCTCGTGGATCGCCGAATACGGCGATCCCGACGTGCCGGCGGAATGGGACTGGATCCGCACGTTCTCGCCCTACCAGAACCTCGCGCGCGGGCAACCCTATCCGCCGGTGCTGTTCTACACCGCGACCAGCGACGACCGCGTCGGCCCGGTGCAGGCACGCAAGATGGCCGCGCGCATGCAGGAACTCGGCTATCCGGACGTGTGGTTCTACGAGAACACCGAAGGCGGCCACGGCGCCGCCGCCGACAACCAACAGTCGGCCATGATGCACGCACTCGCCTACACCTTCCTGCGCGATCAACTGAACAAGGCCTCGCCATGAAACGCCTCCTCGCGTCCTGCGCATTCGCACTGGTCACCGCACTGCATGCAGCCGAACCCGCCCGCGTCGACGACGCGCTCGCACGGGCGAGGAAGGCACACGTGCCGGTGCTGCTCGATTTCAGCGCGCCCTGGTGCTACTCCTGCTACTTCATGGCGACGCACGTGCTCAACGGCGCCGAGTGGACCGCGCTCGAGGCACGCACCGTCGTCGCCACGGTCGATGCCGATTCGCCGGACGGCGCGGTGTGGATGAAGAAGCTCGAGATCAAGGCGTTGCCCGCCTACGTCGTGCTGAATGAGGACGGCGCCGAACTCGGTCGCATCCTCGCCGAGCAGCCGCGCGCGAAGTTCTATCCGATGATCGAGCGGATCCTCGCCGGCGCGAATACGCTCGATGCACTCAAGCGCAAGGCGCACGATGGTTCGCGCGATGCGATCGCCGACGTGCTCGGCGCCTACCAGGCGCGCGATGCCGGCAAGGACGGCCTCGCGTGGTACGCGACGCTGCCGCAACCGGTGCGCAGCAAGGCCGGCAAGGATGCAGCGGTCACGCTGTGGCGCGACCGCCTAGTGCTGTCGCAGGCACGCGCGGCGAAGGACGACAAGGCGGCGGTCGCCGCGGCGCAGCGCGTGCTGGGCGGGGACATCGGTTGCGACCGGCCCTACGTCGTCGACAGCCTGCTCGAGGCGAGCGAGAAACTGCCGACGCCGGAACGCAGCGCCTTGCTGAAGCCGCAACGCGTCGCGCTCGATGCCATGCTCGTACGCGACATCTACGTCGACAAGCCCGCATGCGCGGACCAGCGCAGCACGGTCGTCACGACGGCCGACGTGGACGCCGCACTCGGCGACGCCGCGGCCGAGAAGGCCGTCCTCGACCGCGCGATCGCCGATGCGCGCACGCGTCTCGGCGACGACTACACGAAGGATCGCAACCTCGCCGACAACCTGCGCGTCTACCTCGTGCGCGCCAAGCGCGATGCCGAACTCGACGCGCTTTACCCGAAGCTGATCGCGGCGTATCCGGACGACTACGTCTACACCTACCGCTATGGCCGCAGCCTGCTCGAGCGCAAGCGCGCCGCCGAAGCGCTGCCCTGGTTCGAGAGGGCCGCCGAGAAGGCCTATGGCGAGAACCGGCTGAGCGTCGCGATGTACCGCGTAAAGGCACTGAAGGCGCTCAAGCGCAACGATGACGCGGCGAAAGTCGTCGCCGACGTGCTCGAGCAGAACGGCCAGTGGTTTCCGGAGCAGGTCGCCGCGCTCAAGGCGGCACTGAATTCGTAACTTTTGTGGGAGCGGCGGAAGCCGCGATGCCGTTGCAAGCCAGCGCATCGCGACCCCGCCGCTCCCACAAGGCCAGCAACCGATTGCTGCGCCGCCGCAAGGTTTGCCGTATCCTTCGCGACCCCGCAGGCGACCCGCCTGCCCGCGCCGCCGACAGCGGCGCCCGAACGATTTGCGAGGAACCAGCCATGGGTTTGGAGCGCGTTCCCGCCGGCAACAAGGTGCCGGACGAGATCAATGTCATCATCGAGATTCCGAAGGACGCGGAGCCGGTCAAGTACGAGGTCGACAAGGCCTCCGGCGCGATCTTCGTCGATCGCGTGCTGTCGACGCCGATGCGCTATCCGTGCAACTACGGCTATGTACCGCAGACGCTCGGCGGCGACGGCGATCCGCTCGATGCCCTGGTGATCCTGCCGCTGCCGCTGGTGCCGGGCTCGGTGATCCGCTGCCGTCCGGTCGGCATGCTGCGCATGACCGACGAGGCCGGCGCCGACGAGAAGCTGGTCGTGGCGCCACATCCGAAGACATTCGCCGGCTACGCCCACATCGCCGACATCGGCCAGGTCTCCGGACACTGGCTCGAGCGCATCGGCCATTTCTTCGAGCACTACAAGGATCTCGAGAAGGGCAAGTGGGTCAAGATCGATGGTTGGGCCGATGCCGCGGAAGCGAAACGCGAAATCCTCGCCGGCGTCGAGCGCTACAACAAGGACAAGGCGGCGTCCTGAGATCGGCCATGGAAAACTTCCGACGCGGATTTCCGCGGATGAACGCGGGTCGGTAGAAGCGGATCGTCAGCGGCCGTCCGTGTTCGGGTCGATCCGCGCTCATCGGCGTCGATCCGTGTCCGGTCTCTTCGACTTGCTGCCCCACGCTCAGTCGTCCGCGGCATCGTCGCCGTCGTCGCGACTGTGCGCGACATCCCGGTCGACGCCCGATGCGAGCGCCTCGCGCACGTTCCAGATCGACACCTCGGCACCGCGGAACGGCGTGGTGAACACGGGTGTGGCTCGAAAGCGGAAGCGCGGGTAGAAACTCACGACGAGCCCGTCGGGGTGCGTCGATGCCCAGCGCTCCAGTTCGGCGACGTCGCCGAGCGTCTGCAACGGTTCCTTCATGCGCCCGGCAAACTCGTACACGCCGTGGTGCCAGCCCATGTGCACGATCGGCTTGCCTCGCTCCTGCACTGCCTGGATCGCCGCTGCGGCGTCGCCGATGTCGTAGCGCGTGCCGGTACCCTGCACGATCGCGAGCTTGACCATCAGCGCGCAGGCGAGCGTGACGAGGGTCGGCCACGCCGGTCCGCGCAGGCGACGCGCGAACGCGAGCGTCGCCGCGCCGAGCAGCGCCGCCGCGATGCCCCATCCCGGCGAAACGTCTTCGAGCACGATCGGCCCGCCATGCGTGCGCGCGTAGTACGGCAGGCAGGCGACCGCGATGCCGAGCACAAGCAGGCTCGCGCCCATCAGCCCTTGCCGCATGCTCCAGCCACCGCGATCCATCGCGACGCCGACCAGCAGCGCGAACGCGGGGATCGCCGGCAGCAGGTAGTGCGGCTGCTTGCCGCCGATCAGCGAGAACGCGACGAAAGTCGGCACCAGCCAGGCCAGCGCGAACCGCACGTCGCGCGCTCCGACAAGTCCACGCAGCGCGTGCCAGCGCCCACGCAGCACGAACGGCCACGGCAACAGCATGAACGGGAAGATCATCGCGTACCACCAGAAGGGCCTGCCGTGCGTGCTCGCACCCTTCACGCCTTCGATGCGGTCGAAGGTCTGGCGCAGGAAGATCGCATGCGCGTAGTCATCGCCGCCATGCAGCGCGGCCGGAATCGCCCAGCCGAGGCCGATCGCGGCACCGAGCAGAACGGCAAGACCGATGCCGCCGAAATAACGCGCACGCTTGCCGGCGAGGGCGTCCGCACTCCACCACGGCGCGAGCAGCGCCATGAAGGCGATGTCGAGCAGCATCACCGGACCCTTGACCAGGATGCCGAGACCGATCGCGCCGCCGGCGATCACGATGCCGCGCGCCGTGCGCGACTCGGCGAGATCGAGCACGCCGTGTGCCGCGAGCAATACGCAGGTCGCGAGCAGCACGTCGAACATGATCGCGTTCGCGAACGCGGCAAAGTAGATCGCGCCGAGCAACACCCAGACCGCGACGCGCGAAGCGAGCACCGATGCGGTCAGGCGCCAGGTCAGGCGGTGCAACAGGGCCAGGCTCGCGAGTGAACACAGCAGCGTCATCGTGCGCGCGGTCCACGCGTGCACACCGGTCAACGCCCAACCCGCATTGATCAGCCAGAACAGCAGCGGCGGCTTGTGCGCATAGGTCGCGCCATTGAGATGCGGCACGAGGAATTCGCCGGTCTGGCGCATCTCCCACGCGACCGCGAGGTAGCGCGTCTCGTCGATCGGCAGCGGCGGCAGCAGGAAGATCGCCGGCAACAGCAACGCGATCGCGGCCAGCAATGGAAGGTCGACGATGTCGCGCCAGGCGGGTGCCGCGGAACGGGGCGGTAACGTTGGCGTCATGTGCCGAAGTGCGCGAAGGGACTGTGCGCCGATTTTCTCATGCCGCGCACAGGGTGTCGCGCGTGGCACCGCCCGGGTATCCCGTCAGCCGCGCTTGAGCAGCTCGCGCAGGTCGATCACCGCCGCATTCGCGCGCGAGATGTAGTTCGCCATGACCAGCGAATGGTTGGCGAAGAAACCGAACGGCGTGCCGTTCAGCACGATCGGGCTGCCGAGCGCCTTCTGCGATTCTTCGAGTTCGCGGATCACCTGCTCGAGGCTGACCGCCGCGTTCTTGCTGGCGAGGATCGGCGCGAAATCGATGCGGATCGCCTCGAGCTGCTCGCGCAGGGCCCAGGTGTAGCCGCGCGCCTCGTAGAAGTTGTCGTCGATCTTCGTCCAGGGCGTCTGCACGAGGCGCGGGCTCGTTGCCGGCGTCGACTGTTGCGCGTGCGGATCGCCGCCGAGGTCGGTGTCGATCCGCACCTGGCCGGCCGCCGCGGACAGGCGCTGCGACAGCGAACCGAGGCGCGCGGAAACGACCTGCAGGTAGTCGGCGAGATTGTCCGCACGCGCGTAGAACTGCGCATTGCTGTCGTCGCTGTCGCCGAGTCGGGCCAGGTAGACACCGACATGCGCGATCGCCTTGCGGTACTGGCTCTCGGAGCTCGGCAGCAGCCAGCGATCATTCGGCGAACTGAACAGCGGGTCGGCTTCCTGCAGGTCCTTGTCTTCCACCGACTGCGTCTGCGAGCGGCTGAAGTCGTTGCGCAACGCACGCGCAAGGTCGCGCGTCGCGGTCAGCACGCCGAACTCCCAGTTCGGCACGTTGTCCATCAGCACGCCGGGCGGGAAACGGTCGTTGCTGAGGTAACCACCGCGTTTGTCGAGCAGGGTCTCGGCCGAAGTCATCAACGCGGAGGTCGTGATGCTGCCGGTGACGACCTTGCCGCTGCTCGCGGTCGCGCGCGCCTTGGCCGCCGCGCTCACGTCGAAATGCGCGGGCTCGTAGTCCCACCACCACATCAGGGCGAGCACGCCAACGACGCACGCGGCAGCGACGACGCCGATACCGCCGAACATCCATGCACGCGCACGAATCAGCAGGGAACCTTCCACGCAGCCTCCGATCGGCAATGGTCGCGCGGCAGGCGCCAATCGCCTGCCCGGCACCATTCTAGTGGAAGCCTCGACGCGCGCGCGAAGGCCGTGCTCGGGTTTGCAACCGCGCCCGCGAAAGCCCTGACGCGGATCGACGCGGACGCCCGCGGATCAAGCAGCCCTCCGCGAAAGTCCGCGTCGAATCGTGTTCGGCCCTACTTCTTCTTCGCGCCGCGGCCGGGCTTTGCCGGCTCGCCCTTCTTGCCGAAATCCTCCATCAGCGTCTTCATGTCCTCGGCATGCTCCTCCTCGACCGCGAGGATGCCTTCGAGCATGCGCTTGGTCGTCGTGTCGCGGTCGCCGACGTAGTTGATGATCTCGCGGTAGCTGTCGATCGCGATGCGTTCGGCGACGAGGTTCTCCTCGATCATCGCCGCGAGGTCGTCCGGCACGACGAACTCGGAGTGGCTGCGCCCGGACAGGCCGTCCGGCGAGAAATTCGGCGTGCCGTCGAGCTGGGTGATGCGCTCGGCGATGAGGTCCGCATGGCCCTGCTCCTCGTTCGCGTGCTCGAGGAACTCGGCAGCGACGCTCTTCGCGTTGATGCCGGAGGCGAGGAAGTAGTGCGCCTTGTAGCGCAGCACGCAGACGATCTCCGTCGCGAGCGCTTCGTTGAGCAGCTTAAGCACCGTGTCGCGGTCGAGCGTGTAGGTATCGGTGACCGCCCCGCGCTCCATGTGCGCTCGCGCGCGCCGGCGGATCGTCTTGATGTCGGACAGAAACGGCTTGCTGCTGCCTGGGCGCGCGGACATGGCTGGCTCCTGGGTCGATGGGACTCCGGCCGGCGCGGCGCCGTCCCGGTCCAGCCTTTTTCGCATACGAAAGATGAACGAAGCCTGCTTGGCGCTCCGTTCCGCCCCGTCAGCGCGCCGCGAACGCGGCGGCGCGTGCGATCGTCGGGCCGAGGCGCGCGAGCTCCGGCGCGAGCTCGTCCTCGCGTCGCCGCCACTTGTCCGCCCGCGGTTCGGACACGGTGTGGTTGGCGAGCGGCAGCGGACCGTCGATCGGCTGGTCCCAGCCGAAGCCGAGCGCCGCGCACAGGCGTGCGATTTCCGCTGCAGGGTTGCCGGTCAACGCGTCGTAGCGCGCGACGACACACTGGGCCGAAGGCAGGGCGGCCAGGTCGTCGAGCAGGATGCGTGTCGTCGCTTCCCATTGCGCGGCGACGATTTCCGGCAACGGTCTTCCGACCAGGTCGCGCCAACCCGGCGTCAGCAGCAGCGACCATGGCAGGCCGGTCCAGCCCGGCAGATTCGGATAGGTGCGGAAACGCCCGGATTCCCACGCCTCGAGCATGCTCGCGAGTACCTCGCGCGGATCGCGGTGCAGGTACACGAACAGCGCATCGGGGAACACGCGCTGCAGGAACGGGATGCGCAACGAATTCTTCGGCGTCTTCTCGAGCAGGCGCACCGCGCCTGCCGCCGGCATGCGCAGGTCGCGACCGAACGCTTCGGCGGCGAAACGTTCGCGCAATGCATTCGCGATGTCGGGCGTCGCGTCGGTTGCGTCGAGGCGGTTCGATTCGAAGCCACGCTTCGACGCATCCAGCGCGGGAATGCCTTCGATCAGCAGATGGCTCTCGCCCCCGATCGTGCAGGCATCCGGGCTCTTCGCGAGCGTCTCGAACAGCAATGACGAACCCGAACGCGGCGACGACACGATGAATACCGGGCGCTCGATGCGGCGCGAACCGCGCGCGCGCGCGGCAGCCGCCGCGCTCTCCAGCGGCTGGCTGCGCGACTCCTCTTCGCTGCCGCTTGGCCCGCCACGGCGCACCGCGCGCTTGAGCAGACCGGCGAGCGCATCGCCCATGTCGCCGCCGTTGTGGAGTGGAATGCCGCGCGCAAGCGGCAAGGCGTCGGCGAGGAAGGCATCGAGCGCCCGCAGGTAGTGCGGCTGGGCGGCGGCATCGCCACCGTGCTCGAACCATAGCGTCTGCCACACTGCCACGAACGCATTGGCCAGTTGCGACATCGCCTGGACGCGCGGATGTGGCTGCACCTCGCCGAACAGGAACGAGACCATGTTGCGCAACTCCCAGTAGCTCATCGGCGACTGGCTGTTGACGGTCTCGTACATGATGCGCGGCGCCACGCCCGACTGCGGCAGCACATGGCGCATGCGAAAACCTTCGCGTGGCGCGGTATGCGGGCGACCGGCGTTGACCGTGCTCCAGAAGCCGGCGCCGCCGACACTGTCGACCACGAGGTGGATGCGCGCGTCGTCGTTCTCGTTCGCCACGTGGTGCATGCGCCAGGTATCGAAGATCCAGCACTCGCCGGCGGCCATGTTGACGTGCTGGTCGCCGCACGAAAAACGCACCGTCGGCTGGGTCAGGATCGGCACGTGCACGCGCACGCGCTCGTTCCAGTAGTAGTCGGTGTCGATGTGGGCGCGCACCTCGGCGCGGCCGGAGAGGCGCATCAGGCGCACCCGGCCGATCACCGCGTCGAGGCTTGCGAGCACCTGCTGCAGGTACGGGCTGCGCAGCAGCGCCGGCGTCGGGCGCATCGGGCCGTCGAGCGCGTCGCCGCGCGCGGGGTCGCCATCGACGGTCACCAGCGGCAGCGCCGAGTTGCCGGGCATGCCGGTCGGATGCGCGGTCCACATGCCTTCGTCGAACGCGGCGATCTCGCGCCTCAGCGCGCCCGCGTCGAACAGCAGCGGCAGCTGGATGAAGGGGACCGGCAATTTCATGCGGAGGTTCCTGCGTCGCGACGGCGCCGGCGCGCACGCCGCGCCGGACAGACCCGCGATGATAGCGGGCGCCGGCGCGGACCGCCCGCTCAGGCGTCGCGGTAGACCTCGCCGCCCTGCTCGCGGAACTCCTTCGCCTTCTGCGCCATCCCTTCATCCAGCGCCTCGACTTCGCCGACGCCGTGCTCCTTCGCGTAGTCGCGCACGTCCTGGGTGATCTTCATCGAGCAGAACTTCGGGCCGCACATCGAGCAGAAGTGCGCGCTTTTGTGCGCATCCTTCGGCAGGGTCTCGTCGTGGAATTCCTTCGCCTTTTCCGGGTCGAGACCCAGGTTGAACTGGTCGTCCCAGCGGAACTCGAAGCGTGCCTTGCTGAGCGCGTTGTCGCGCGCCTGTGCGCCAGGATGGCCCTTGGCGAGGTCGGCCGCGTGCGCGGCGAGCTTGTAGGTGATGATGCCGTCGCGTACGTCCTGCTTGTCCGGGAGACCCAGGTGCTCCTTCGGCGTCACGTAGCAGAGCATCGCGGTGCCATACCAGCCGATCATCGCGGCGCCGATCGCGCTCGTGATGTGGTCGTAGCCGGGCGCGATGTCCGTGGTCAGCGGCCCGAGCGTGTAGAACGGCGCTTCGCCGCACTTCTCGAGCTGGCGATCCATGTTCTCCTTGATGAGGTGCATCGGCACATGGCCAGGCCCCTCGATCATGACCTGCACGTCGTGCTTCCAGGCGACCTGGGTGAGTTCGCCGAGCGTGTCGAGTTCGGCGAACTGCGCCTCGTCGTTGGCGTCCGCGATCGAGCCGGGACGCAGGCCGTCGCCGAGCGAGAACGCGACGTCGTAGGCCTTCATGATCTCGCAGATTTCCTCGAAGCGTTCGTACAGGAAACTTTCCCTGTGGTGCGCGAGGCACCACTTGGCCATGATCGAGCCGCCGCGGCTGACGATGCCGGTCACGCGCTTCGCGGTCAGCGGCACGAACGGCAGGCGCACGCCGGCGTGGATCGTGAAGTAGTCGACGCCCTGCTCCGCCTGCTCGATCAACGTGTCGCGGAACAGTTCCCAGGTCAGGTCTTCGGCCACGCCGCCGACCTTCTCCAGCGCCTGGTAGATCGGCACGGTGCCGATCGGCACCGGCGAGTTGCGCAGGATCCATTCGCGCGTCTCGTGGATGTGCCGGCCGGTGCTGAGGTCCATCACCGTGTCCGCGCCCCAGCGGATCGCCCACACCATCTTCTCGACTTCCTCGGCGATCGAACTCGTGACGGCGGAATTGCCGATATTCGCGTTGATCTTCACGAGGAAGTTGCGACCGATGATCATCGGCTCGCTTTCCGGGTGGTTGATGTTGTTCGGGATGATCGCGCGGCCGCGCGCGACTTCCTCGCGCACGAATTCGGGCGTGATGATCTTCGGGATCGCGGCGCCGAACGACTGACCCGGGTGCTGCCTGAGCAGATGCGCTTCGCGGACCGCGTCGAGACGCTGGTTCTCGCGGATCGCGACGTACTCCATTTCCGGCGTGACGATGCCGCGGCGTGCGTAGTGCATCTGCGAAACGTTCATGCCGGCCCTGGCGACGCGCGGCTTCGGAATCGCGGGGAAGCGCACTTCCGCCAGCGACGGCGCGGCGGCGTGCCGGCGCGTGAACGGCGAGCTAAAATCGGCGAGCTGTTCGGTGTCGCCGCGTTCCGCGATCCAGCGCGCGCGCAGTGCCGGCAGGCCGGCGCCGAGGTCGACGCGAAAGTCCGGATCGGTGTACGGGCCGGACGTGTCGTAGGTGGTGAACGGCGCGTTCTTCTCCGCACCGAACATCGACGGCGTGTCGGCGAGCGCGATCTCGCGCATCGGCACGCGCAGGTCGGCGCGCGAACCCCCGACGTGGACCTTGCGCGAGCCCGGGATCGGACGCGTCACGGTTTCCGACAGTTCGGCGGTTTCGCGCAGCAGCGCAGAAGGCACGGCATTCATTGCAAGCTCCTCGACATCGATACGACAAGGGGAGCTTTCGTGCAAAGTCCGCACACGGGTGTGCGGCTTTCGCCTTTCGCGTGCAGGACGCACGCGAAAGTTCATCAAGCTCCCTACACCGGTGCTGACCGGATCAGGTTCGAAGGGACTCTCTCAGCCGGCTCCAGCCAGCACCCCCGCTTCAAGCCCGCATTGAAGCACGTTCGCACCGGCGCGACCACCGGCACTCTTCCGGGGCTGCAGCGACGCGGCTACAGTGCCGCGGGGCGGGAGGACACGCATGAGGATCGCGATCGTCGGTTACGGCACCGCCGGGCAGGCCGCCGCGATCTTCCTTGCGCGCGCCGGGCATGCGGTCGAGGTGTTCGAGCGCAGCGCCGAGCTGCGTCCGGTCGGCGCCGGCTTCCTGCTGCAACCG
>Ga0068855_100004709_pt1 | contig 16680 bp, 10 predicted proteins | sample KBSCornC52_FD_66592 | JGI IMG/M metagenome (GOLD analysis project Ga0068855, IMG submission 66592) | Corn rhizosphere microbial communities from Kellogg Biological Station, Michigan, USA - KBS Corn C5-2 | ecosystem: Host-associated > Plants > Roots > Rhizosphere > Soil ...
GTGGGTTGTTGCAGAGCGCCCGTTTGGTCCGCCGGTCGGCGACATCACGACTTCATCATACATCGGCAGGTGCCCGCGTGCCGTGGCACGCGGCGCGCTTCCAGCACGGGCGGCGTGAAATCTCGAGAAGTTGCACGCTAGAGCGCGTCGTTCGCTGAAGGAAGCTGAAGGAAAGACGACGAGCGGTCGTATTAGGAAAGAACAAATCGATGCAGCGCGCGCTCGTGATACGGTGGCTCCCAATGCGTCGTTTGGCTTTGGCCGCACTACTCGGCGGCGTGGGGTTTATGACTGCGCGTCCCGTGCACGCGCAAGCGGCAGAGTCGGCGGACGTCGATCATTTGCTGCAGAACCTGACGGGCGGTTCGGATTTCCGCATTCGCACCCAAGCCGCACTCGCGCTCGGCGCGTCGAAGTCGAAGCGCGCGGTCGAGCCGCTGTGCAACGCCCTGGCCGACTCGAACGCGACGGTGCGCGCGGCTTCTGCCGCCGCGCTCGGCCGCCTGCACCTCGGCGGTGTGGAGTGCCTACAGAAGCGGCTGGCAGCCGAAGCCAGCGACACGGTCAAATCCGCGATCGTGAAGGCGCTCGAGCCGGTATTCTCCAGCGAAACCAAGTTTTACCTGGCGATTGGCAAGACGGCGGATAAGACCGGTCGCTCGGGCGACGAAGTCGACGGCATCATCCGCGGTGCCATGGCAAGCGCGGCCGCCGCAATGCCCATTTATGCAGTGGCGCCGCCCGGTGAAACGCTCGCGGACGCGCGCCGCCGGCTCGGCGCGCACGCCAGCGTGAAGCCCTTCTTCCTGTCACCGCGCATCAGCGCGCCGGATTATTCGGGAGGCAACCTCACCGTGCGCCTCGAGATCGCCATGTTCAGCTATCCGGACAAGGCGTTGATCGGAAATTACAGCACCAAACTGACCGAGCCAGGCGTGACCGCTCCGGACAAGGACAGCGAAAACGAGCTGATCAAGACGGCCGCCGAACGCGCGCTCGACAAGTTCGCGCAAGTTGCTGCGCGTATCCAGTAGAGGCGGATGGCGACCGTCAGCGCAGACTTCGGTTCGAGTAGCTCAGGGCTCGAGTCAAAGTTCGAGAAATACCCGCACTTGTTGCAGAGAGTAGGGGTTCGGTCCTACTCTTGGAAATGTCAGGCTTTCTCCACGGAGTAAGCCTATTTCTGCTAAGGAGTCTGTCTCATGGGAGAAGCGGCCACGGCACCGCTCCCGGCCACCGGCCGGCATCAACGGCGCTTTCGCAACTACCTGCTCGATAGCCATTTTCAGCTCAAGTACACGGGCTACTTGGTGGGAATTGCGCTGCTCTTCAGCGTCTCCTTGGGACTATTGATTTGGCGCACCAGCGTGGCCGTGATCGCGCAGAGCCATCAGGCCATGCATCAAGGCGAGCAGGTCGTCGAGCGCGGACGCGAAGTCGTGACCGAAAGTCAGAAGGTCAGCGAAGTCGTCAAGATGAACATCATCAAGGATCCGGTGTACAGCGACAACCCGGCGCTGCTCGATGCGTTCAAGTCCGACGCCGACAAACAAGACGAGCGACTCAAGGCACAACAACAGGCTTTGGAGGGGCAGGCGACGGCGCTGCGCGAGCAGGCCGCCTCGCTCACCGACAAGCAGCACATCATGCTCGTCACGTTGGTCGGTGCGCTGTCGCTGCTCGTGGTGCTGATCGGCTTTGCCGGCATCTTCGTGACGCACAAAGTCGCCGGCCCCATCTTCAAGATGAAGCGCCAAATCAGCGACGTTGGCGAGGGCCGCCTGAAAATCCCCGGTAAGCTTCGCAAAGGCGACGAGCTGGTCGAGTTCTTCGAGACTTTCGAGACGATGGTCGTCAATTTGCGCCAGCGTCAGGAAGAAGAAATCGCCAAGCTCGAACGGGCCATCAACAGCCTCGAGCCAAAGGCCGAGCCGGGGGAGCTCGAGCCGCTCTATCAGTTGCGCAACGAAATGAAGGCGTCGCTCGACTACTAAGCGACGAGCTTCTGATTTTGTTTGATGGTCGCGCGGAGCGGGCGCGCTGCGGCTCAGCCTTCGGCGGCGCGGGCCGTCTTCTTCAGAAGGCCGCGCGCACGTACTCGACCTGCGGTTGACCGGCTCGGAACGTGACGCTCGCCACGTCGAAGCGCACGTGGTCGAGCCCCGAGTCGAAGCGATAGTGACGCCGCCACAACCTCTCGCCCGCGCGTCGCAAGCGCGTGCGCTTCCAGCCGTCCACGCTCCCGAACCCCGACGTCCAGGAGCGTTCACTACGCGTCCGCACTTCGACGAGCGCGAGCGTGCGCCCGTCGCGCACGAGCAGATCTACCTCGAGATAACCAACTCGCACGTTGGCCGCGAGCACGCGCAAACCGCGCTGCTCGAGCCAAGTGCGAACCGCGGCTTCTGCCGCTAGACCGAGCTGTCTCCGCTCAGCCCTGCGGGGCGTCGCCGCAGGTGCCGGTGAAGGTGCCGTCCGAGTTCGCGGTGCCTCCGATGGGACTGCAGGTCGTCGGATCGAGTTTGGCTTTGACGTACTTCGTGCCTTCGCGCACGCAGTACGAGCCGGCGAGCTGGCCTTTGGCGCCCGGGATGCCGAGCTCGTCGACGAGGTGCTCGCAGGCGTAGCCGGAGGGGCACTTGCAGTAGCGGGCGTTCGAATCCGGGCCATCGCAGCGACACGAGCAGTAAACTGCTGCATCGGCCTGGCGAGTCTTCAGTTGCGGGCTGACCTGCGCGACGATGTTCAGGTTCGCATCACCCGGCACGTGACAGGCCGTGCTCGGCATCCCCGTCGCCGGTTGGGTGGCAGGAGGCGAGGCTTGACCGTACTTGCAGCTGACCCGGCCTTGGAAATGATTCACCAGGCAGACGCGCGTCTCGCACTGGAAAGACTTGCTCTCGACGTTGACCTCCGTCGCTTGATAGCCCGGGAAGGTCTGGTTGTATTCGTCTTCCGGCGTGCAAGGGTCGCCCACGCCGCCAGGTTGGCACGCGAGCGGGAAGAGGCCGAGGAGCGCCGTCGCCAACAGAGAGTAGCCCGTGATTTTGCGTATCATCGCCTGACCGTCACCCATTCGCCTGGTGGTCCAAATATCTGCGGCTCGCGCCTGATCGTCCGCGCTGCTGCAACCGCGCGTACGCTAGTCGAGCGCTTCTCACGCAGTCAACGCGAAAGAAGGCGTAGCGTGCGCGATGCTTCGGCTGTGCCCAAGAATATTCCGTCGAATGTGTCGGAACCGCCGTGGCACTGCCCATCGTTCAAGCGAATGTGGATCGAGCGCGGATCCGATCACTCGGCGCGAGTGGTCGAGGTGAACGGCGAGCGCATCGAAGCGCGCGCGCTCGAGCGGCGAGTACGACATGCACCCACGTCAGAGTAACGCGCGCGACTCGTTTGCTGCGAGACGCCGGCGCGCGCAACGGAACGCCGCGGAAATATCGGCCCGCCAGAATTTTGAAGTGCAGGGTGAGCGTTCGATCTTCCATATGCGCAAGGCTTCCGACGACGCTTGACAAGCTTGCTCCGCGATATCTAACATGCCCTCGGCCGCGGGTGGTATGTAGCGGTACTTATTAGGTTTTTCCCGCTTTGGCCCAAGAGGCCCCCCGCATTCGGTCGCGGCGCAGAGAGTAAAGGCGCCGATCTCAACCCCACTACAGAGGATCCATGTTTCGAAAGCGCCTCGTTGCGGTCTGCATTCTGGCATCCGTCGCTCTCCCGAGCCTCGCGGTCCCTCGCGTAGCGCGAGCCCAGGATGTCATCGACCTGGATTCTGATTCGCCTGCGCCGAAGAAGGGCGCCAAGGGCAAAGCCGGCAAGGCGGCGGCACCTGCAGCTGCTGCTCCCGCGAAGAAAGCGGGCGGCAAGGGCGTCGACATCGACCTCGACGAGGAAGGCGGCGGTAGTGGCGCTAAGGCGCCGGTCGTCGCCGGGCAAATGACGGAAGCGGCGGCCTCTGCCAAGCAGCTCTTCGACAAGGAGCGCTGGAACGAGGCCGCGCAGGCATTGCACCGCGTGGTCAGCGGCGAGACGGGCGACGATCCGGGCAACAAGCAACTCGCGGAGTACTTCCTCGCGATCTCGCTTTATCGCCTGAAGTTTTACCAGGCAAGCTACGCGATCTTCAGCGTGATCGCGGACAACCCGAATCACGTGAAGTTCAAAGAGACGCTGCTCTGGCTAGCTAAGCTTGCCACGCAGCTCCCGGAGCCCGCCGACATCATCGAGCGCGTCGGTAAGTACAACGACGAGCAGGTCGGCCGCTTCGACAACGATCAGCAGCGCGACCTGTTCTGGCAGCTGAACTACATGCTCGGCCGCTACAAGTATCGGAACCGCCAGTACGAAGAGGCGATTCGCCTGTTCCAGAAGGTGGATCGGCGCAGCGAGTACTACGTCAAATCGCAATTTTTCACGGGTATCAGCTACGTGCAGGTCCGCAAATCGGTGCCTGCCGTGCAAGCCTTCCAGCGCATTCAGAAGGCGCTCGATGAAGGCGTGGAAGGCGTCGAGGACGAAGACCGCTTGCGCGATCTGGCCTCGTTGTCGATGGCCCGCACGTATTACTCGTCGTCGATCAAGACGGACCCCGAGTCCAATCAAGCCACGGTCGACAGCACCAAGCTGAGCGCCGCGGTGAAGTACTGGAACCAGGTCGACGCCGCGAGCGAGTACTGGCTCGATGCCTTGTTCGAGGAATCGTGGGCCTACTTCATGGCCGGTGATTACCCGCACGCGCTCGGTAACATCCACACCCTGCAGTCACCGTACTTCCCGAACTCGTTCTACCCGGAAGCGTCGGTACTCAAGGCGGTCATCTACTTCTCGAACTGCAACTACGAGGCGGCGACCACGGTCGTCGCGCAGTTCAACAAGAAGTACACGCCGATCAAGGATCAGCTCGAGAAGGTGCTCAAGAGCTACAAGGGCGAGAACAAGGAAGAGCCGTTCTTCAAGTTCCTGCTCGAGGTTCGCGCCGGTGGCGGCAATTTGGACGAGCGCATTCGCCCGATCGTGGAAAATGCGCTCAGCGATCGTCAGCTGCTCCGCAACATCGACTACGTGAAGCTGCTCGAGGAAGAGGACAAGCGCTTCAAGAAGTCGCCACCCACCTTCCAGAGCTCGAGCATCGGGCAGCAGGTCGGTGACGCGCTCAAGCTGGCGCGCGACTTGGCCGTCCGTCAGGCGGGTGAGCTTGCCCTCTCGCGCTATCAGCGCAACGTGGACGAGTTGAACGAACACTTGCGAGACGGTGAGAAGATCTTGATCGACATCACCGCGGCGCAACGCAATTTGCTCGACGAGAAGCTGTCCAACGGACAGGTCAGCAAAGCAGAATCGAAAATCTTCGGCATCGTAAAGCCGGACGAAGAGCACGTGATCTGGCCCTTCGACGGTGAGTATTGGCGTGACGAGCTCGGCTTCTACCGCCAGGTCGTCGAATCGGCGTGTGGGAGGTAATGGGAATGAGCTCTAAACGAGCGTTCGTGAGCGTTACGGTTGCGTTCGGGCTGCTGCTGTCGGCAGCGTCGTCGGGCGCTGTGGAAGCAAAGCCGAGCAGCATCAGCTCCGAGTGCATTTCCCCAGACGCGACCAAAGCACTGAATGTGTGTCCCGAAGGCAAGATGGCGGACATCACGAAGAAGCGCTCCGCAGCGTTTTCGAGTGCGCCGCCGCCGCGAGACGTGAAAAAGCGTCAAGATGAGTCGAAGCCGGTCAACCCGGAAGAGCTCACCAAGTACGCCGAGCGCGACACACGCAAAAACCGTCTACAAGCGCGCGCTCGCGCCTTGCTGATCACGGAAATCCAGGGTCTCGAGCGCCTGTATCGGCGCACGGGCAAGAAATCCCCGGATCGCCCGCAGCTGACGCGCCGGCTCGCGGAAGGTTACGTCGAGCTCGAGAGCGCGGCGCAACGCGACAAGATCGCGGCCGACATCGCCGCGCAGGACGCGAAGAAGAAGAATCAGAGCGCGACCAAGTACCGCTCGGATGCGGCCGCGGCCGAGAAGATCCTCGCCGCCGCCCGCAAGAGCGCCATCAGCTACTACACGCTGATGAAGACCGACTACCCGGATTACTCGAAGATCGACGAGGTTTTGTACTACCTCGCCTACGAGTACGAGCAGGGTGGCGATCTCAAGAACGCGCGCGCCACGTACTTCGAGCTGATCCAGAAGGCGCCGAAATCGGCGTACATCCCGAACGCCTACCTGGCCTTCGGTGAGCTCTTCTTCCAAGAAGCGCAGGGCGATCCGTCGAAGTGGGATCTGTCCGCCGCGGCGTACAAGGAAGTGATCAAGTACCCGCCGCCGACGAACAAGGTCTACGGCTACGCCCGCTACAAGCTCGGCTACGTGTTTTGGAACAAGGGCGAGTACGCCAACGCGCTGAACGAATTCAAGAAGGTCATCGAGTACGGCGACACGTACGGCGATTTGCCGAACGCCAAGCAGCTCGCGAAGGCCGCTCGTCGCGACACGATCCCGGTCTACGCGGTCAGCGGCGATCCGGGCAAGGCGTTCAACTTCTTCAAGCCGCTCAGCGGCGACAAGGGAGGCGAGACCGCCAAGACCGTCGACATGATGAACGAGCTCGGTCTCGCTTATCTCGACACCGGCCATTACAAGGAGGGCATCATCCTCTATCGCGATCTCTTGAGTCGCGATCCGGGAGACAAGTCCTGCTTCTATCAGGGCCAGATCACCACCGCGTCTTCCGCCATCAACTCGGGCGACAAGGAAGCCATCCGCAAGGAGATGGATTCGCAGGTTCGCGTCTACAACGAGTTCGTGAAGGACAAGCACGCCGACGCGGCCAAGCTGCAATGTGCCAACAAGACCGCCGAGCTGCTCTCGGAAACGGCGATGAGCTGGCACTTGGAAGCGGTCGGCTCGGGCGGCGTGCGCGGTACCGGCGACAAGAAGACGATGGATCTGGCGGCGTACCTCTACAAGAAGGTCGCCGACAACTTCACCTCGGCTGATTTCGCGAAGTTCGAGTTCCCGCGCATCGTCAAGTCCGACTGGCCGACGATGTACAAGATCAAGTACGCGATGGCGGACTTGCTCTACTTCCAGCAGCGCTGGGACGAGTGCGGTCCGGCATTCGACGCCGTGGTTGCCGAAGACCCGAAGAACGAGCAGGCGGCGGAAGCGGCCTACGCGTCGGTGCTTTGCTACCAGAAGATGTACGATCAGATGTACAAGGGCGCGACCGACCGCAAGGGCAAAGGCCTCGGTCCGAAGGGCGCCGACGAGTCGGATCGCGAGGCGAAGAAGGGTGAGTGGGAGAAGTTCAAGCCCAAGCCCCTGACCGACATGCAAAAAGGCATGGTCAACGCCTTCAACCGCTACGTCTGCTACGTGAAGCCCCCGAAGGGCGACAAAGACGCAGAAGAGCAGTACGTCGAAGTGAAGTACGCCCGCGCGCGCACCTACTTCGAGGCGCAGCATTGGGAGGAGGCGGCGCTCGCGTTCCGCGACGTGGCCATCAATCACGCCGACAAAGACGCCGGCATCTACGCGGCCCAGCTGTACTTGGAGGCTATCAACGTCCTCGGCTCCCGTGCCGAGCCGCCGCGTCCGGAGTGCTTCGACGAGATGGGCAAGGACGTGCCCACCTTCCTCGAGCTCTACTGCAAGGGTGCCAAGGCGGATGACAACAAGGAACAGTGCGAGACTCTGAATCGCATTCAGTTCGACATTCGCCGGCTCAAGGCGCAAAAGCTCGTCGAGCTCGCCGACGGCCAGCAGGACAAGGGCGATTACAAGAACGCGCTCGACAGCTACAAGAAGGGCGCCGATGCGTACCTCGATCTGTGGCGCTCGTATTGTGAGGAGCCGCTCGGCAAGGGCGAGCATCCGAAGCAGTGCGAGAAGGCGAGCGAAATCGTCTACAACATGGCGAAGGCCTATCAGGCCGCGCGTCTGCTGGCCAAATCGATTCAGGCACGCCTGATCTTGCTGAGCCCGAAGTACGGCATGGCCGATTCGGAGTTGGCTCAGAAGGCGACCTACGAGATCGGTGGGAACTATCAGGCCATCGCCGTGTACGACAAGGCGTCCGACTTCTTCGAACGCTACGCCAAGGTCACGAGCTACAAGGGCGAGTTTGCTGACCAAGCCTTGAGCGACGCCGTGGTGCTGCGCTTGGGTCTCGGTCAAGAAGACCAGGGCATCGAGGATTCGAACAACTTCAACAAGTACTTCGGAGCCAGGAAGCCCGCGCAAACCGCGCAGATCGCCTACGCCATCGCCGCTCACTACGGCGAGAAGAAGGACTGGAACAACGTCGACAAGCGCCTCGGCAGCACGATGCGCATGATCGACCAGAAGGCGACGCTCGACATCGTGGCTCAGGCCCACGCGCTCTTGGCTCGTGCCGACATCAAGCTGAACAAGGAGACCCTGGCCGTCCGCGAATACAAAGCGGTGGTCGGCTTGTGGTCGGACCCGAACGCAGCCGTCGCCAAGATCCAGAGCATTCCGGGCGAGGACGACAATTCGAAGCAGCGTCGCCTCGGCCGCGCTCTCGAGGCGGTCGGTGAAGGGATGTTCTACTTCGCCGACGCCGACAAGGCCAAGGTCGACAAGGTCAAGTTCCCCGAATACCACGGGAAAGGCACCAAGGATGACGTGCTCAAGCACATCAACACCAAGGTGAAGGACTGGATCATGAAGAAGCGCCCGCTGATCGAGAAGGCCAGCGGCGAATACAAGAAGATCGTCGATCTACAGCCCGTCCCGCCGCCACGCTGGGTCATCGCCGCCGGCTCGCGCGTCGGTGAAATGTGGGGCACGTTCGTGAAGGAATTCCGGGCGGCTCCCATCCCCGAGTCCTTCAAGAAGGACGTGGAAATCCGCCAGGCGTACTACGCCGCTTTGGACGAGGCTTCCGAGCCTCAGAAGCAGCAAGCGAAGGGCGCCTTCGAGACCTGTCTCGGCTACTCGGTGAAGTACCAGTACTTCGACGAGTTCAGCCGCACGTGTGAAGAGTGGCTCGCTCAGAACTACAAGAACGAGTACCACTTGGTCGACGAGTTCCGAGGTTCGCCGAACCGAGTGAACAGCGTGCTGCTCGAGCAGGGCAACCCGCTGCGCATCGGTGGTGAACCGATGGTGACTCAGAGCGCTGAGCCTGCGCCTCCGCCGAAGAAGAAGGACGAGACTGCCGCGAAATCCGACGAGGATTCGGGCGCCAAGACGGACAAAAAGGCCGGCAAGAAGGGCAAGAAGTGATGACTCATTTCAAAACGCTGGTGCTCGTGAGCCTTTCGGTGCTCGCCGCCGCTTGTGGTGGCGGTGTGAGCGCAAAGGGCGCACTCAGTCCGGAAAAGGCGAGCGGGAAGGCCGACGCCAAGGGCCACGCGGTCAGCAAGGAAGCGGCCGCCAACTTCGATACGGCCCTCGATGCCTTCGCCGCGCACGACAAGAAGCAAGATTGGGATGCTGCGGCGTGCTCCGGCATTGCCAAGCAGTTCCAAGCTGCGGCCGACGCGCAAAAGTCGGATACTGGGCGACCGTTTCCGGAAGCCCAGTACAACGCAGGGCTTGCGTACCAGCGCTGCGGTGACGACGCCAAAGCGCGCTCGGAGTTCGAGGACGTGGTCAAGGCCGACCCGTCCTTCCACCGCGCTCGCGCGCAGATCGCGCTTTACGATTATGCGAAGTCGAACGACATCGACAGCGCGATTTCGAAGCTCGATCAGATCATCCACGATGCCAAATTCCAGAACGTCGAGGCGCTCGTCAGCCTCGCGGCTCTGCAAATGGAGCGTGGCAACGATCAGTCCGACCAAGACGGCAAGAACGATCTCGAACGCGCGCAGCACAATCTGCAGCGTGCGCTCGCAATCGACGACGGCTACATGCCGGCTTTCAACCAGCTCGCGGTCTACTACCTGACGCAAGCCAAGGCGAAGGCAGGGCAGGTCGAAAAGGGCAAGCGCGGTCGCCGCGGCATGGAAGTTTCGGGTGCCGCAAAGTCCAACGTGGACTCGCAGCAGCTCGACTTGGCGGCGCTCGTGGCCGCTCAAGCCCAGAAGAAGAACCCGAACTACGCGCCCATCGCCAACACCACCGGGCTCATCCAAGTGCAGTTGAAGAACTTCAACGGCGCGGTGAAGAGCTTTGGTACGGCGCGCAAGCTCGATCCGGGCTTCTTCGAAGCGCACATGAACTACGCCGCGGTCAATCTCTCGTTCCGCGGCTACCAAGAGGCGGAGAACGCCTACCGCGCCGCGCTCAAGCTGCATCCGAAGGATTACGAGGCCGAGCTCGGTCTGGCGCTGGCACTGCGCGGTCAGATCAACGATTCGAACTTCGACAAGAACGTCGCCGAGGCGCAACAGCATCTCGACGAAGCGAAGAAGATCGCGCCCGATCGCCCGGAGACCTACTACAACGAAGCGATCTTGACCCAGGAGTTTCGCGCCAAGCGCGGCGCTCCCGTGCCGACGTTGAAGAAGGCCGCCGAGCAGTACAAGACCTTCATCGACAAGGCGGGCAGTGACCCGGCATTCGCCGCTGCCGTCAAGCGCTCGAAGGATCGCAGCCAAGACATCGCGGACACCGTCAAGTTCATCGAGGAAGGCGAGCAGGCGGCAAAGGAAGCAGCTGCCAACCCGCCGCCCCCGCCGCCGCCGGCCGAAGGTGCTGCTGCGCCGGCTGACGGCTCCGCGGACGGCAAAGGGGGCGCTGCAGCTCCTCCCGCTGACGCGAAGGGCGGCGCCACGCCTCCTGCCACTGCTCCGGCGGATTCGAAGAAACCGGCAGACACCAAGAAGTGAGCCGCCCGCCGCCTCGAAGTCTGTTTTCGAGGCGGCCTCACTTTTCTTGGGAACTTCGCGAGAGAGGCGGTGTCCGACTGCAATAGGACGCCGCCTCGTCGTTTCGCGTTGACGAGTTGAAGATTCAGAAAGTACAATCAGGCTGTAATCTAACGGGATTATTCCGAGGAGACTGAAATGGCATCCAAGCGCTCTAAAATCGTCGCGATTTCAATCGGGGTTGCTGCGTTTGTCCTCGCTCCCGCGGCGTTCGCTCAAGCTGCTGCGCCCGCGGCAGGCGGCGGTGATCACGCTGATGGCTACGGCTACGAGTTCTCCGATGACCCCCTGAACGCAGGTGGCTTCGGGCCGAACGACGCGACGATCAAAGTTCGTCCTCGCGCTGCGCGCACCACGCTGATCCGTCCGCGAACCACGTTCGTGCCGGAGATGCTCAAGTCTGTCGAAAATATTTGATGTGCTCGGGGCTCACGCCTCGGGGCTGTGATCGGCGCACGCGCCGGGCTTTCTCGCAGAAAGCTTTAGAGGGCGATCGACCCTCGGTAATCAGGAAATACTAGGCATGGCAAAAGCTGTACTGACGTTCGCGCTCTACCAGGGTGATGCTCTCCAGCGCCGGGAAACCGTCACGCAAGACATCGTCAAAGTCGGCAAAGATCCGAAGAGTCATCTTCGCGTCGATGACGAGCAAGCGTCCCGCATGCACGCGGTGATCGAGGTGGCTGGTCCCGAAGACATCACCCTCATCGATCTCGGCAACGAGCCGGGCACGATGGTGAACGGTGCTCGCGTGAACAAGTGCAAGCTGCATGTCGGCGACCAGATCCAGGTCGGTCAGACGTACATCGTGCTCGAGAGCGCGGACGCTGCTGGCGCCGAAGCCGTCGCCGCGCCCGTCGCGCCGCAGGCCGGTTACGGAGCTCCGGCACCGAATCCGTTCGCACCGACCGGCGCTTCGAGCCCGTTCGCCGCAGCGAGCAACCCCTTCGAGGTGCGCTCGGCCAACCCGTTCGCGGCTGGCGCGGCCGCGACAGCGCGCGCTCAGGCCTTGCACGTTGCGGACGACGCGCCGCCCGGCACGTACACCTACACGATGATCAAGAGCGGCCCGGACGTGAGTGCGGACGAGGTCGAGATTCCGCATCTGCAGTCCGTTGAGGTGATGGTGCTCTGGGGCTCGAACGTGCTCCATGTCTCGCATCTGACCCCGCCGCGTAACTTCTACGTGGGTGAGGAGCAGGGTAAAAACTTCGCCTGTGATTTCTTCATTCCGAGCGAGAAGCTCGGCACCACGCGCTTGCCGGTCGTGATTGGCGACCGAGCCTCGGTGGCGGTGGTGATTCCGCCGGGTGCCAAGGGCAGCGTGGAGATGCCCGGCATGCCGCGCATGTCGATGGATGAGGCGCGGCAGCGCGCCCAACCCACGGCCGAGGTGAGCGGCGGTCATCAGCTCAACTTGCCGAGCGGCGCCAAAGCCCGCGTTGAAGTGGGCGATTTCGTGTTCCAGGTCGCGGCCGTCAACGCCGGCAAGCCGATCAAACACGGTGTCGGCACGACGTTCGACTGGAACGTTGCCATGTACTTCGGCCTGTCCTTGGCAGCTGTCGGTGGTCTCGTTGCGGCGATGGCCTTCTTCGTTCCGCCGCTCGGTCTGACGGACGACGAAGATCTCGACAAGGACGCGCTGTACCTGATGCAGCAGTACCTGAAGTCGGCCGCCGAGCGTGAGCAGGAAGAGAAAGAAGCCGAGGTCGTTCAGGACAACTCGGACAACAAAGAAGGCGGCACCGGTACTCGCGCCAAGGGCGAGGAAGGCTCGATGGGTAACCCCACGACCAAAGCCGTCAACAAGCGCTACGCCGTCCAAGGCCCGAAGGACAATCCGGACCCACACATCGCTCGCCAAGCCGCGCTGCGTGAGGCCATGGAATTCGGCATGATCGGCCTGCTCAACACGGGCGCGGCCGGTGATCCGAACGCCCCGACGGCGCCCTGGGGTCGCGATACGTCGCTCGGTACGGACGACGTGAGCGCCCGCGGTAACATGTGGGGCGACGAGATTGGCGATGCGTTCGGCGCAGGCGGTCTCGGGCTTTCCGGTATCGGTGAAGGCGGCGGCGGTCGCGGCGAAGGCATCGGTCTCGGCAATATCGGCACCTTGGGTCATGGCGCCGGTACCGGCACCGGTCAGGGGTTCGGTGCCGGTCATGGCCGCCTGGGTGGTTCTCACCAGACCAAGGCTCCGAAGGTGCGCATGGGCGCCACCACGGTGAGCGGTCGTCTGCCGCCGGAAGTGATTCAGCGCATCGTGCGCCAGAACTACGGCCGCTTCCGCATGTGCTACGAGCAGGGCCTGAGCCGTAATCCGAATCTCGAAGGCCGCGTTTCGGCGCGTTTCGTGATCGGGCGTGACGGCGCGGTCTCGAACGCCTCGAACGGCGGGTCGGATCTGCCGGACAGCGGCGTCGTCAGCTGCGTGGTTTCAGCCTTCTACGGGCTGAGCTTCCCGCAGCCCGAAGGCGGTATCGTCACGGTCGTCTACCCGATCATGCTTTCTCCAGGCTGAGCTCGCCTCCCGCGGGCGCGACGGAAACGCGCGGCAGTCACCGACTGTCGCGCGTTTTTACGTTTGTGCCGCGCTCTCGCCTCGCGTGGTGTGCCGCGCTCGGCGAGGCGCAGCTCGAAATACTCCGTCGGCCACGGTCGTGAATGGCACGGTCATGGAGCAAGGCAGAGCCGGGAAACAAAACCCGGCACCTGAGCGCGCCGTGCCAACGATCGGTGTCATTACTTCCGAATCGAAGTCGAGCGCAGAGCGGTGTGACCTGGCGCCACCGCGACGGCCTGCCGTGCGTGACACCGTCGAGCCATTGGGCAACAGCGAACGCCCGCGCATCGGCGTTTCGTCACGCACAGCTGCGGAATGTCGGGTGAAGTGCCACTTCCAACCCGCGGTGCGGAAGCGCTAAGCGCCGGCGAAAACAAGCGAAATTCGGGTGCGAAGCGCTTTACTCCATGGGTCGCGTCCGCCTATGCTCCAAAGCCTCTTTGACCTGGCTGCCATGTGCGCGAGAAAAGGTCGATTTTAGAGTACGTTGCTCCGTTTCGCGCCCTTCACATCAGCCTTGTACGAGCGTTCAGCCTGCGATGTTTTTGGATTGAGCCGGTGAGTCTCGCTAACCCGCCCCCCCGGCGTATCGATTGGAAAGAGGGAAAGCTTGCGATGAAACTCCTGAAGTCTTCTACGGTTGCTGTTATTGCCGCGGGCCTTTTGATGTCTGTGTCGGGCTGCAGTCGCGATCGGATCGAGGCCATCAACCTCGCCAACGAGGGCGATCAATCCGTCAAGGTGAACGTCGAAGGGGCGATTCAGAAATACGAACAGGCGATCGACCTCGATCCGACCAATCACCGCATTCTGTGGAAGCTGGCGACGGCTTACGAGAAGAAAGAGGATTGGGACAAGATGGCGTCGACGCTCGCGCGTGCGGTGCAGGTCGCGCCCGACTTCGCCAACTACTGGGGTGCCCGCGGACACGCGCTGATGATGGAAGCGCGTGCAGGTAATGCCGACGCCTACAAGCAGGCACAAGAGCCGCTCAAAAAGTGCATCGAGAAGGATCCGAATCTCGCCGATTGTTACAACGAGCTCGGTGAGTCGCAGCTCTGGACGGACGACGAGCAAGGCGCTTTGGACAACTACTCGAAAGCCATCGAGCACGATCCGAGCAAGGCCTACTTCTATCCGGATCTCGCGGGGCTGTATCTCACGCTCAAGTTCTACAAGGAAGCCGAGCAGGTCTTGCAAGAGGGCATCAAGCTGACGCCCCCGACGGAGAAGACGAGCTCGAAGATCTACAACATGTACGTGCTGCTCGCGAACGTCGCGCTGGCCAAGGGCGACAAGGCTGGCCAAGTCGCGGCCGTCGAGAAAGCCGAGCAGTTCGCGGGTGACTCGCACCCAGAGTTCGCGTTCGACCTTGGAAGCACCTACGCCACGATGGAGCCGCCTCAGAAGGAGAAGGCTCTGCGTCTCTTGAACACCTTCACCAAGAAAGTGTGCAAGGGCGCGCAGGCGATGAAGTTCAAGGAACAGTGCGAAGAAAGTCAGTCCATGATCCAAAAGCTAGGATCTTGATTTTGACACGAGTCCGGTCACCCGCTCGGGTGCTTCGTGTCGGCGAGGCTCGGGGAGCCAATTCCGCTGGCATGCGTTGTGACACGCGCTCTGATTCCGGAGTGTGTGAGTTTGAAAAAGGGCGCGCGTCGCGCGCGCGCCCCCTGTCCACGTCCACTATCCGAGGCTCGCATTGGCGTCACATCGCCTACGCGGGCCTCAGCGCCAAGTAGCTTGCCCGAGGGAGCATGGATCTAGAGCAGCGTCTGAAACAGCTGGAGAGCCTTCACGACTGGCACGGCATCGTCGAAGCATTGGAGCAAGGCCTGGGTACGACCCAGGACGCGACGCTGAAGGCGGACATTCATCTTCGCCTCGGGCGAGTGCTGCACACTCAGTTCTTGCAGGGTGTCCGCGCGCTGAAGCATTTTCAGGATGCTTACAAGCTGAATCCCTCTTTGTTCGACGCTTTGAGCGAAGCTCGCGCGATCTACTGGGAGCTCGGCAAGCTGAACATGGTGCAGAAGCTGCTCGATTTGCAGCTGAAGAGCGCCCCCGATGCGCGCGTGAAATGCGCGCTCTATCGTGAGCTCGGCGATGTCCTGTGTGACATCGGAGAGTACGAGCGGGCGGCCGAGGCATACGCCAAAGCATTGCAGAATGCCGAGGGCAAACCGGGTGACATCGGCGAACGTTTGCTCGACGCGCAGGTGGGCGCGGACGAGTGGCAAGAGCGGATCGCGACTTTGCTGCGCGCGGCGCACGAGGCGCAAACTGGCACTGAGCGCTCGACGATCTTCCTGCGCGCAGCGCGCATTGCGCGCCGCTTCGCGCCGACGGAATTCGAGGGCATGCTCGCGCAGGCGTACGCCGCAGATCCGGCCAACGCCAGCGCAGCCGCGCTGTACGAGGGGCTGCTCGTCGAAGCGCAGCGAACCGAGGCCATCCTCGAGACGCAACGCGACGCGCTGAAGCGCATCGAATCGCCGATCGCCAAGGCCGATGCGGCGTTCCGCTTCGGCGGGCGCTGGGCGCTTCGTCATCAGAATCTCGAAGTCGGTAGTCAATTCTTGGAAGAGGCGCTCCGCCTCGACCCGAGCCGTGAGCCGGCCTTTACGTTCTTGAAGGATGCGATCGGCGTCCGCGGGAGCGATTGGGAACGCGTGATCCGCCTGGCGGATGAGGTTTCAGATCGCGCTGCGAGCTCGCAAGCGGCGAGCTATTTGCTCGCGAGCGGCGGACTCATGGCCTGGAAAGAGCGCGGCGATCTGATCCGCGCGCGGAAATTTTTCGAGCGGCTGAGCCGAGTCGATTCAGCGCATCCGGCGCTCCTGGCGTACGAGGCCCAAATCGGGGAGAAGTTGACTGGGGCTGCGCCTGCGCGTGCCTCTTCGCCCGCGGCGGTGACGCCGCAGCCGGCGCCCGTGGCGACTCCTTCTCCCGCACCGGTCGCCTCGGTGACTCCTGCCGCGGAGCAGGTCGACGCACCGCCCGCTTCCGCCCCTGTGTCGGCCCCTGAGCCGATCGCGGCCTCCGCGGCGCCTGCTGCCGCGCCAGCTCCGGCGAGTGCGCCCGCCGCCGATCAGGCGCTGATTGCGTCGCTGCGCGAAAAACTTGCTCAGCAAGAAGCAGCCAAGCGCTTCAACGAGTACGTGAAGACGCTCGTTGCGCTGGGTGACGCCGTCTCCGAGCCCGAGGAGAAAGCGGAGCTTTATTCGAAAGCAGCCGACCTGTACGTGAACAAATTCGCCAATCAGGCGGAGGCCGTGCG